>LNFM01013565.1_pt1 | contig 10349 bp, 8 predicted proteins | sample 596031 | NCBI WGS metagenome assembly LNFM01 (sample SAMN04254537, study PRJNA301005) | activated carbon metagenome | isolation source: dual media filters at the Ann Arbor, Michigan drinking water treatment plant | place: USA: Ann Arbor | reverse complement strand
TGGACGGGTTGCCTCTACTTTTTAACTGTCACTTCTTGGCGGGAGCCGACGTAGGCGTCGCTGCCGGAGCGGCCGGAGCCGGTCCACCGGCAGCAGCATCAGCCGGGGCGAACTGCGGCCCGGCCTTCAGGTAGGCGGCAACCGCCTCCTTGACCTTGACCCGCTGCTCCGGCGGGCAAGAAGCCTTCTTACCGATTGCCTCTTCGGCGACCTGGACGTCTTTGCCGTCCTTGCCTTCCTCACTCTCGATCAGCTTCAGCTGGCCTGTCAGCAGCATCACGGTGACCATGTGCAGCTGGTTCATGTAGACGAACTGCGGCTCGCTCCACTTCTTCTTGATCGCTTCGCGCGCCATCAGCGTGCGGAAATTGGCGGCATGCTCCTCTTTGAGATCGCAGAGCTGCGCATGTGCCGAAAGCCGCCCGACCCTGATGATCTCGCGCGACGTTTCGAGCGGAACTTCCACGGCCTTGCGATTGTTGCGATCGATCTCGACCAGCTGCCCGTTGGGCTTCGTGAACCTGTCGGGCGTGATCGCCCACGCATATTCCATGAGCGTCTCGACGGACTTCTGGCTCATCTCCTGCGCTTGAACCCTTTGGTCCATGAGCGCAGGGCTCGCCAGCAGCGCCAAGGCCGCCCCTGCTGCAGTGAACAGCTTACGCATCTCGATCGGCCCCTGTTCCGCCATCCGTTGGATGCCTGAAGTCAATTTTACCGATCCGCTCGTGGCCGGACTGCATACTGCAAGTCCGCCCATCGCAGATACCGGCGCCTGAACACGTAACCCCGCATCGCGGTAAGCCACTTGCCATCCTTCCGCAGCTGTCTACCCGGCTTCTGGGCAGCGCCTTCACGGCTCGGCAAAGGCGCCCCGCAATCATCGCAGCCCCCCGGCCGCGACGCCCCGGTGGTTCGGCTTCAATAAGGGCAACATCATGGCGTCTTACGCCCCTGCCCCTTGCCTTTTGCGAGCGTGGCCACAATGCCACGTAGTGTACGAACCTCCATCTCCGTCGCTCCCATACGGGTGAACATCGAGCGCATATTATTGACGACTGTCGGCCTCTTGTCAGCGGACTTGAAGAAACCGAGAGCCTCCAGTTCGGACTCCAGATGCTGGAAAAATCCAGCTAATTCCTCTTTGTTGGCGAGCCGGTCGGCACCGAGACGAACACCGGTTTCGATCGGCGTCTCATAGGTCGTGACGCGCCCCAGGCTCGCCCCACCCGATCGCTTGGTCCACTCGTAGCCGTGGATCAGCACAGCCTGCGCAAGGTTCAGCGAAGCGAAACGGCTGTTCACAGGTATCATCACGATCGCGTCGGCGTTGGCGATTTCCGCTGTCTCGAGGCCGTTTCGCTCACGCCCGAACAGGAATCCACACCGCTCACCGCGAGCGATTCGGGTGAACGCTTCAGCTACCGCCTGCTCCGGCGTCAGCACCGGCTTCCTCAGATCCCGCTGCCGCGCCGTCGTCGCTGCCACCCAGGTGAGGTCGCCTACCGCCGCATCGAGAGTCGGATAAGCCGCGGCATCGTCGATCACGTAGTTCGCACCCGATGCAGCGATCCGAGCCTTCTCCTGCGGCCAGCCATCGCGGGGTGCGACGAGCCTGAGCTCGTCGAGACCGAAGTTCGCCATCGCCCGGGCCACCATACCGATGTTGTCGGGCAGTTGAGGCTCCATCAGGATGACAGCCGGCGTCTGGCCGGAGTCCGCGACTGCCGAGCCCTGGATGTGAGCCCGCCGGATGCCATGCCTCAGCTTACGCAGCACACGACGTGCCCAGAACCAGTAGTTCTCGCCCGACCAGGTCTTCGCCAACGCCTCCAGCCCAGGCGTCGACACCGTTCCCTCACCTTGCCCCGTCAGCCTGACACGGCCATCCCCGACGATGATTTCACGATGCCGCGCGATGAAATCGTCGAGGCTGGCGATGCCCTGGACTTCGGTGCGCCGCTTGCAGCCGGGACAGCTCGCGCCGTCCGCCTCGCAAGCGAGTTCCGCGCAATAGGTCAGGATCGGCTCGAGGCTGGCGCGATCGAGCCCCGGCACACCGAGTTCGGCGAGCGCCACGTCGATCGTCCGCTCATGGCAAGCGTGCACGATCTCGGCCACGGCTCTGCCGTCATCGGCGATCCGCGGCTCGGAGTCGAGAATTTCGATGGATGGAGGTCGCAAGGTGCCCGCACGGTTGAGCTTCGAGAAGCCGCATATTCCACGATGCCCCCATCGGAGACAACGACCAGCCAGGAAAACGAGTGGTAGGACGCCTCTTCTTCCCCACTCGACAACCCGCGCGCGGCTCGTCTATCTTAGATGTCTAACAAACCGTCGGGCGATCGCGGTCGAGCCCTGCTGGGTCGAAGCGAAAAGCCCAAGTCGATGCCATTTCCGTCATTTCCGGAGGAACTCGCGATGCTGACGCCCGAGGAGAACGAGCTGTTGTGCCGCGTGGAAGGCGATGCCCCGATGGGCAGGATCTTCCGCAGCCATTGGCTGCCCGCGCTGCTGTCCGAGGAGGTAGCTGATCCCGACGGCGCACCCGTTCGCGTCAAATTGCTCGGCGAGAACCTCGTAGCCTTCCGCGACACCGACGGCCGCGTCGGTCTCATCCAGGAGGCCTGCCCGCATCGCAACGCCTCTTTGTTCTATGGCCGCAACGAGGAGTCCGGTCTGCGCTGCCTCTATCACGGGTGGAAATTCGACGTCGAAGGCAACTGCTTGGAGATGGCCTCGGAGCCCGCCGAGTCGAGCTTCTGCGACAAGGTCAAGCTCAAGTCCTATCCCGTCGTCGAGGCCGGCGGGTTCGTCTGGACCTACATGGGTGCTCCCGAGACCATGTCGGAGTTCGCCCCACCGGTCTGGCAACCCACACCCGAGACGAACGTGGTGACGACGAAGGTGATCGTCGGCGCCAACTGGGCGCAGATGCTCGAGGGGTCGATCGACAGCGCGCATTCATCGACGCTGCATTCGTCGGACATGGTGCCGGCCCGCGTCCCTGGCGCGCAATCGACCGTGACCCAGTGGCAGCGCCCTTCGACCGACAAGGCCCCGCGCATGGTCGTCCAGCGCACGCCCTATGGTTTCCGCTACTCAGCGATCCGCCGTCCGATCAAGGATGCGGCGACCCACGACTACGTCCGCACCACACTGTTCGTGGCGCCCTACGTCGTGCATATCCCGCCCAACAACCTGCATCGCTCGTGTACTGTGCATGTCCCCCGCGACGACAACTCGACGACGTTCTATTTCGTCGCGTTCGGCGGCGATACTGTGCCTGCACAGGAGGACTGGCGGAAACTCCACGCCAACCGCGTCGGGTTCGATCTCGACGCCACCTATCGCAACACCCGGACCCGCGAGAACGACTACAAGCAGGACCGGCAGGCGATGAAGCTAGGCAACTTCACCGGCATCCCCGGCATCACCAACCAGGACATCGTGATGTGGGAGTCGATGGGGCCGATCGTCGACCGCAGCCACGATCGCCTGGGCGCATCCGACCTCGCGATTGTCGAGTTCCGCAAGCAGATGGTGGAAGCAGCGTGCACGGTCGCAGCTGGCGGCCCCGCCATCGGCACCACCGAGCCTCGGATGCCGCTCGCGAAACTCGCCTCGTTCGAGGGCATCGTGCCGAAAACGTCCGACTGGCGGACACTCGGCGCCTCGCCCGAGGAAATCGCGATAAATGCCGAGATGGCGAAGGGCGGCGCAAAATCCCACGCTGCCGAGTAACGCCGACCGATCCGGGACGCTGAACATCACCGAGCGCCATTCCTCGGGAGTGGCGCTCTATCTTCAATCCACCAATGCGCGCACCAACTTCGCGACGTGGTCCTGACTCCGCCGCGAGGCCGGCGAACGCTCACCGCCCATCAGCCCCTCGAATACGTTCTCGCCAGCGAGCCAGCGCGTTTCCGCATCGGGCTTGTCGATCACCGCCATCACACCCGCCGTCAACTCGATACCACGATCCGAGAGCCCAGCAGCACTGACGGCCGCGAGCAGCAGCGTCCGCGCCATCTCGCCCTTCTGCATCGCGCCGACGACGATCGGCACCTCGCCCATATTGTCCACCAGTGCGAGCCGGCACGACTCCGACGACATCGAGTACAGCGACCGGCACGGAATGGGCCGCACCGGATAGACGCCACACCGGCCCGAAACGAGCAACGGACACGGCGCCCGCTCGATGAACATCTGCTCCGGCGTCAAGGCATGACGCCGCGCCGCTTCCTCCGTGATCTTCGGCAGCTGGATCGACGGGGCAGCCGTGGCAGCGTTTTCGCGGAGCCATGCCGCCACCCTGAAGATTTCCGGCGCCGAGCACGTGACGAGTGCGCTGCAGCAATAGCTGCACCCCCTACGACAGCCCAGATCGAGTCCGCGCACCTCCCTCGCGAGCGTCTTTTCGAGCAGCGTCTCCACCATGCCCGCAGCTTCACCAGCACGACCGGGCCGCGATGCATCGGTCAACCTCTCGTAAACCATCATCGCGACCCCGAGCGCTTCCGCCTCGCCGAGTTCCGGCCCGAGCCCACGCGCCATCACCTTGGCACCCCGCTCGAGCGCTTCGCGCTGAACCTTGCGGCGCTGCTGGCGCGAAAGCTGAATGCCTGCCATGGTCGCTCCGAAACAAGCCTTGGATGATGCTCTACGCCACTGGCGCCGTCACCCGCCGTCGCGCCATCTGCAGCGCGATGGCTGCAACCAGCACGATCACACCAATGGGCTCCGGGAACGGCATACCACGCCCCATCAACGGCTTCACGATCGCATCGACGAGGCTGGGAAAAACGAGCAACGTTCCCGCGAGCCAGAACAGCGCGGCTTCCACGCCGTTGCTTTTCGCTACACAGCGCCCCTGCAGCGCGAACCCGTACGCCGCAATGCCTGCCGCCGAAGCCAGCGTGATCGTGACGATGTCGACCCAACTCCCGCCCTTCGGGATCTTCATCAGGAGTCCGATGCCATCGGGATCTAGCACGAACACGAACGGCAGCAGGAACGCCGGCATCGTGTATTTCCACGCCTGCAACGTCGTTACGTACGGATTGCCGCCGGTGATCGCGGCAGCCGCGAACGGCGACAACGCAGTTGGCGGCGAAACCTCCGACAGCACCGCGTAGTAGAAAATGAACATGTGCGCCGCATAGTCGGGCACGCCGAGCTTGATCAGCGCCGGAGCCGCAATGACAGCGCACATGATGTAGGAAGCGGTCACCGGCACCGCGAGCCCGACGATCCACACGATCGCCGCCGAGAACAGCGCGGTGAGCAGAAGGTTGCCGCCGGCATAGCCGATGATGATGTCCGCGAACCGCTGCGCCAGTCCCGTCAGTGTCACCACGCCGACGATGATGCCAGCCGCCGCGCATGTCGTCGCGACGTTGAGCACGCCCGTCGTGCCCTCTTTCAGCGCCGCCGCCAGTTTCGGCGGCATCAGGGCCGTCTCGCGCGACAGGAAGCTGACGGCGATCGCCAGCACGATCGACCAGAACACGGCCAACGTCGGTGAATACCCCAGAAGCATGAAAGCGATGATCGAGATCAGCGAGACGAAGTGGAACCAGAACCTCTTCGCCAGCAGCCACGCCTGGCCTTCCGCCACCAGCCGCTCGCTCGCGCCGCCGTACTTCGCTGCGTCCAGTTCCACCATCACAAGGATCGCGAGGTAGTAGAGCAGCGTTGGAATAGCGGCCATCAGGATCACGTCGAAATACGAGATCTTGAGGAACTCCGCGATCAGGAACGCAGCAGCCCCCAGCACCGGCGGCGAGATGATTGCGCCAAGCCCACCAGCCGCAAGGAGCCCGCCCGCCGCGTTCTTGTCGTAACCCGCCTTGTCGAGAAGCGGATAGGCGACGGTGCCGATCGCGACCGTCGTCGCCACGCCGGAGCCGGATGGCCCGCCCATCAGGAACGAAGACAGGACAACGGCGCGCCCAGCCGAGTTCCGCCGCCCGCCCATCGCCGCGAACGAGAAGTCGATGAAGAACTTGCCCGCCCCCGAATGGAACAGGATCGCGCCGAAGATCGTGAACAGGATGATCAGGCTCGACGACACGTCGACCGTGGTGCCGAACACGCCTTCGAGCGTCATGTAGAGATGGCCGACGAGATCGCCGAAGGCATAGCCGCGATGCGTCCATGGCGCCGGCAGCAGATGCCCGAAAAGGGCATAGAGGATGAAGCAGATGGCCACGCCTGGCATGATCATGCCCGTCGTCCGGCGGGTCGCCTCCAGCAGCAGCCCAATGAACACCACGCCGACCCACACGTCTGTCTCGGTCGGCACGACGGCACGGTCACCGAACGTATCGCCCTGGGACAGGATGTAGCCGATCACGCCGATGCAGGCTGCCGCCAGCAGCCAGTCCCACCACATGATCCGGTCACGGAACCTCCGCGCTACCGGATAGAGCAGGAATGCCAGGAACATCACGCAGAACACGTGCACCGGCCGCATCACGTATGCTGGCACGATCTCGTAAGCCGCATAGAGATGGAACAGCGAAACCAGGATGGCGAATCCGGCGACCGCCTTTCCCAGCCAGCCACCCAGCCGGTTCACAGCCCCTTCCTCCGCCTCGATCAGCTCCTCGACCTTCTTCTGAATCGAAGGATCGGCCTCGACGCGCTGCCCCCCTCCCCTTGTTGGGGAGGGGTCGGGGGCGGGGTGATCTTCTCTCGCGGTAGTCAACATGCCCCCTACCCCTGCTCCTCCCCACGAGGGGGAGGGGCAGGCTTTCCTATTGTGGCGCATCGTGTCAGGCCCAAAGGGTCTGACACGATAGAAACACTAGTTGAACTTCACGCCCTTCTCCGTCAGGTACTTGGCTGCGCCGGGATGGAACGGAATGCCCGCGTTGGCCTTTGTCTGGATCTTCAGGTTGAAGTTCCGGCCTTCGGCATGAACGATCGCAAGATCTGCCTGCTTGTCGAAAAGGGTCTTGGTGATCTCGTAGGCCTGTTCGTCCGAAGTCGCCCCGTGCACCGCCAAGATATTCCACACCGCATTGTTCTTGTTGTCGGCGTCCATCCCCTTGTAGGTTTCCTTCGGGATCACCGTCTCCGAATAGAGCGGCCCGTACTTCGCGTTCATCTTCGCAGTAAGATCCGAGAAGTCGATCATCGCGATCTTGGTGTTGGGCGTCGCAGCGAGATCCGTCACCGCGGCAGTCGGCAACCCGCCGACCCAGAAGAATGCTTCGATTTTATTGTCCTTCATCGCATTCACGCTCTCGGCGACCCCGAGACGTTCCTTGCGGATGTCCTTGGCATGATCGAGCCCTGCGGCTTCCAGCACGCGGTTCGCGAATACCTCGGTGGCGCTGCCCGTAGAGCCGGTCGACACCCGCCGCCCCTTCATCGCAGCAACCGACTTGATACCCGTCGTCGAGATCGTCACGACGTGCATGTGGTTGGGGTAGAGAACAGCGAGCGCCTTGATGTCGAGCTTGCCGGTCGTGAACTTGTCGGTCCCGTTGATCGCATCCCAAGCCGCATCGACTTGGCTGAACGCGATGTCGGCCTTTTTGGCTCCGAGCAACCGCAGATTGTCGACGGAGCCGCCGGTCACCTGCGCTGTGGCGACGACACCCGGAATGGTTTTGCCCAGGATGTTCGCGAGGCCTCCGCCGAGCGGGTAGTAGACGCCGCCGGTACCGCCGGTTGCGATGACCCATTGCCGGGCCTGCTGAGCTTCGGCGGCAGCGACGCCGGTCACCAGGGCCAAGCCTGCAGCCCACACCTTGATCGTAGTTGATCTCATCCGGTTTTTCCTCCCTTGCGAATTATGGTCTCTCACTCTAGTCCAACTCGAGGTCGTGAAATAGTGTTCCCCCGCTAGACTTTCCGACAGGGGCGGATCTACGTAGCGGGCCTGAAACCAGCGTTTCGAGTGAAGCGTCAAGCCCTGTGAAACGCTAGGACTGCACGAAGCTAAGGTTATGCAATCCCTAGAAAGCAAACGATTGCATGGCACGCCGAAAGCCTTTATATGTTCGCCCGCTTACCGAGGCGGCGGCTTCATCGAGGGAAGAACATGGCCAAGACGAGGGACCGTGGCACGGCTCAGACCGCAGGGGGCGCGACCGGAGTAAGTCCCGGACCGAATGACGACATCGGCGAAAACACGCGCCTAGAACTCTATCGCTCTCAGGTCGAAATCCGGCAAGCTGAGCAGCGCGCCTATGATCTTTTCCTTCAGAATCTGGTCAAGGGTACGAGCCACCTTTCGCTCGGCCAGGAAGCGATTGCCGCAGGCTTCGGCGTGGCGATGAAGAAGGGCGATCTCACCTTCTGCACCTATCGCGGACACGCCCACACGCTGGCTCGTGGCGTCCCCATCGAGAAAGTCCTCGGCGAGTTGATGCAGCGCGACAATGGCCTGATGCGCGGCAAGGGCGGCTCGATGCACCTCACGAGCGAAGAGCACGGCGTCATGGGCTCGTATGCCATCATCGGCGCACATCTGCCAATCGCCTGCGGTGCGGCCCTCACGGCGCAGTACAAGGGCGAGGACTTCGTCTCCGTATGCTTCTTCGGTGACGGCACTACCAACATCGGCGCCTTCCACGAGGCGCTCAACTTCGCGGTGATCTGGAAGCTGCCGGTGATCTTCGTGTGCGAGAACAACCTCTACATGGAGTACACGCCGATCCACGAGGTCACGGCCGTCCATAATCCGGCCGGCGACCGTGCGTCCGCTTACGGCCTCGACAAGATCGTCATCGACGGCAACGACGCCGACGTGGTCTACCGCGAGGCGCAGAAGGCGTTCGCCAAGGCGCGCTCCGGCGGCGGCCCCTCCCTGATCGAGTGCCTGACCTATCGCCACTCCGGCCACTCCCGCGCCGACCCCGCCAAGTATCGCCCAGAAGGCGAGCTGGAGCGCTGGAAGGAAAAGGACCCGATCAAGGTCTACCGCGAGCGCCTCAAGCAGTTCGGCATCCAGCAGAGCGTCATCGACGACATCGACAAACAGGTCGCGAGCATCGTCGATGCCGCCACCGAAGCCTGCAAGGCTGCCCCCATGCCGCCAGCAGAAATCATCTTCACGGACGTCTACGCAGACGGGGGCTGGGCATGGCGGAACTGAGGGGCTGATCTGGAGCTTCAGATGGCGGAACCGAAACGACAGTCAGCAACCTACGCCGACATCGAGGCCCTGCCGCCTCATGTCGTTGGCGAGATTGCGTTCGGCGTTCTGCACACCCATCCCCGGCCGGCGCCTCGGCATGGCAATGCCGCCATCGAGCTGCAGACGGAGTTGATGCTGCCGTTCCGACGCGGACGTGGCGGACCCGGCGGCTGGCTCTTTCAGCCGGAGCCCGAGCTTCACCTGGGCGCGCATATCGTCGTACCCGATATCGTCGGGTGGCGGCGCACGAGCCTACCGGAACTGCCGGCGACGCCCTACTTCGAGATTGCTCCCGATTGGGCTTGCGAAGTGCTGTCGCCATCGACACAGCGCTTCGACCGAACCGACAAACTCTCGATCTGCGCGTCGTTCGGCGTCGGCCATTGCTGGTATGTCGATCCGATCGCGCGCACGCTCGAGGTCCTCGTCTTGCAGAATGGAAAGTGGCTGATTACAGCCGCCCTCAAAGCTGCGGACGAGGTCTGCACACCACCATTCGAAGCCCACACGTTCAATCTCGACGTGCTGTGGTCGCTGTCTCCAGGAGCCCCTTGATGGCCGAAATAACATATCGCGACGCGGTTGCGCGCGGCATCGCCCAGGAAATGGCGCGCGACCCCGACGTCATCTTCTTCGGTGAGGACGTGGCGAAAGCCGGTGGCGTCTTCAAGGCGACCGTCGGCTTGTACGAGCAGTTCGGCCCGCGCCGCGTGCGCGACACGCCGATTTCCGAGCAGGCGATCCTGGGCGCAGCCATGGGAGCTGCAATGACCGGCCTGAAGCCGATCGCCGAAATCATGTTCTCGGACTTCATCGCGGTCTGCTTCGACTTCATCGCCAACGAATTCCCGAAGGCGCGCTACATGTCGAACGGGCAGACCAAGTGCCCGCTGGTGGTGCGCACCGGCAATGGCGCGGGCTCCCGCTTCGGCGCGCAGCACAGCCAATCGGTCGAAAACTGGTGCATGATGATCCCCGGCCTCAAAGTCGTGGCACCGTCCAACCCGCGCGACGTGATCGGCCTGCTCGCCGCCGCAGTCCGCGATCCCGACCCCGTCATTTTCTTCGAACACAAGTCGCTATATGCCGTGAAGGGTGAAGTGCCCGATGGCGAGATCCTCGACACGCTCGGCACCGCCAAGATCGTTCGCCCCGGCAAGGACTGCACCATCCTGGCTCTCGCTCTGATGGTCCC
>LNFM01013564.1_pt1 | contig 10349 bp, 8 predicted proteins | sample 596031 | NCBI WGS metagenome assembly LNFM01 (sample SAMN04254537, study PRJNA301005) | activated carbon metagenome | isolation source: dual media filters at the Ann Arbor, Michigan drinking water treatment plant | place: USA: Ann Arbor | reverse complement strand
CGTCTTCATGGGCGATACCGGTTCGCTGGCGCTGGGCGGCGCGCTGGGTTCCATCGCGGTGGCGACCAAGCATGAGATCGTGCTGGCGATCGTGGGCGGATTGTTCGTGGTGGAGACGCTCTCGGTCATCATCCAGGTCTTCTGGTTCAAGCGGACGGGGCGGCGGGTCTTCCTGATGGCGCCGCTGCACCACCATTTCGAGAAGAAGGGCTGGGCGGAACCCACCATCGTGATCCGCTTCTGGATCATCGCGATGGTGCTGGGCCTGGTCGGGCTCTCGACGTTGAAGATCCGATGATGCCATTCCGGGGGCAGCGCATCGCGGTGGTGGGGCTCGGCAAGGCCGGGCTTCCGGCCGCGCGCCGCCTGCGCGACTGGGGTGCCGATGTGACCTGCTGGGATGATGGCGAGGCGGCGCGCGCCGAGGCAGCCGCACTGGGCCTGGCCGTCGCCAACCCCGCCGAATTCTTCGATTTCGACGCGCTGCTGCTCTCGCCGGGCATTCCGCATACCTTGCCGCGCGTGCATCCGGCAGCCGCAGCGGCACGGGCGGCGGGGGCACCCATCCTGGCCGATGTGGAATTCCTGTTTCGCGCGGTGCGCGCTTGCGGCAGCGCCGCGCGCTTCGTCGGCATCACCGGCACGAACGGCAAGAGCACGACGACGGCGCTGCTGGCGCATCTGCTTGCGCGCGCGGGCGTGCCTGTCGAGGCCGGCGGCAATCTCGGACCCGCCGCGCTGGACATGACAATCCTGGACGATGCCGGCGTCTATGTCCTCGAAATGTCCAGCTATATGCTGGAGCGAATCGCCGATCTTCGATTCAATGTCGCAGCGATGCTCAACCTCAGCCCGGACCATCTCGACCGCCATGGCGACATGGCGGGGTATCGCGCCGCGAAGGCGCGAATCTTCGCGGCCCAGGATGGGGGCGATGTCGCGGTGCTGGGCCAGGATGATCCGGAAACCGCCAGCCTGGGCGCGAGCCTCGCCGCGCAACTGGTGCCGATTTCCGGCGCCGCGCCGCAGCCGGGCGGTGTCTGGGCCGAGGGCGCGCTGCTGCGTGATGCGGCGGGCGTGATCGCCGACCTGGCCACCTGCCCCACCTTGCCCGGCCAACACAACGCGCAGAACGCCGCTGCCGCCGTGGCCATGGCGCTGGCGCTGGGGCTGGATCGCGTCAGCCTCGCGGAAGGCCTGCGCCTCTATCCCGGCCTGCCGCACCGGCAGGAACTGGTGGGCCGCATCGGCGCCGTCCGCTTCGTCAATGACAGCAAGGCCACGAATGCCGACAGCACGGCCCGCGCGCTGGCGAGCTATGCGCGCGTGCTCTGGATCGCGGGCGGCACCGGCAAGGCGGGCGGCATCACGCCGCTGGCGGAATACTTCCCCCGCGTGGCCGAGGCCTTCCTGATCGGCCGCGACGCGCCGGAATTCGCGGCCACGCTCGCCGCCCATGGCGTGCGCCACCGGCTCTGCGGCACCCTGGCCGAGGCGGTGCCCGCCGCCGCCGCGGCCGCCCGCGCCGAGGATGTCGTCCTGCTCTCCCCCGCCGCCGCCTCCTGGGACCAGTTCACCGGTTTCGACGCGCGCGGCGATGCCTTCCGCGCCCTGGTCCGCGCCCTGCCCGGAGTGGAATACTGATGGCCGTCTCCCGCACCGATACCTCGACCCTCGGACGCTGGTGGTGGAGCGTGGATCGCTGGACGCTGGCCGCGCTGCTGGCGCTGATCGCCATCGGCTATGTGATGATGCTCTCCGCCTCGCCGGCGGTGGCCAGCCGCATCGGCGCCACCTCGCGCCACATGTTCCTGGAGCGGCAGGTCTTCTACTCCACCTTGGCCATCCTGGTCATGGTCGGCTGCTCGCTGCTGAGCCCGCGCTGGGTGCTGCGCTTCGCCATACTGGGTTCGCTGGGCGCGCTGTTCCTGACCGGAATGACGCTGCTGGTGGGCACCGAGATCAAGGGCGCGCGGCGCTGGCTCTCGCTGCCGGGCATGTCCTTGCAGCCCTCCGAATTCCTGAAGCCCTGCCTCGCCGTGGTCTGCGCCTGGCTGATCGCGGAGGGCAAGCGCAGCCGGCATTTCCCGGGCATGATCCTGGCCTTCCTCATCATCGGCGTGGTGGCCGTGCTGCTGAAGCAGCAGCCGGATATCGGCATGCTCGCCGTCATCGTCGCGGTCTTCCTGGCGCAGGTCTTCGTCTCCGGCATCAACCTGATGTGGGTCATCGCGGGGGCTGGCGGCGTGGCGGGCCTCGCCGTGCTGGCCTTCACGCTGCACGGCCATGTGCGCTCCCGCGTGCAGCGCTTCCTGGACCCCGAGGCGGGCGACAATTTCCAGATCCGCATGTCGCTGGAGGCCTTCGGCAATGGCGGGCTGCTCGGGCGCGGCCCGGGCGAGGGCCGCGTGAAGGATGCGCTGCCCGATGCCCATGCGGATTTCGTCTTTCCCGTGGCGGCCGAGGAATTCGGCCTGGTGGCCTGCCTCATCATCCTCGCCATCTTCGCCTTCGTGGTGATCCGCGGACTGCTGCGGCTGGCCGGCGAGAAGGATATCTTCCTGGCGCTGGCCGCCACCGGCCTGCTGGTGCAGTTCGGCCTTCAGGCCTTCATCAATATGGGCTCCTCCCTCCATCTCATCCCGACCAAGGGGATGACGCTGCCCTTCGTGAGCTATGGCGGTTCCTCCTCCATCGCGCTCGCCATCGGCATGGGCTTCCTGCTGGCGCTGACGCGCCGGCGCGGCGCGCGGGGGGAGGATGCGCCCTCCTTCGCCCAAGCCGTGCCGACATGAGGGGGGGCCTATGAGGGGAATGGCCATGCGCCCCATCGCCATCGCCGCCGGGGGCACCGGCGGGCATCTCTTTCCGGCCGAAGCGCTGGCCGCCGAGCTTTCGGCGCGGGGCGAGCGCATCGTGCTCTTCACCGATGCGCGTTCCGCCGCCTTCGACAGCCCCGCCTTCGCCAATGCCGAGCGCTTCGTGCTGCGCGGCGAGGGAGTTGCCGGGCGCAACCCGCTGCGGGCCACGCGCGGGGCCGTGCTGCTCGCCTCGGGCATGCTCACGGCGCGGCGGCTGCTGAAGCGGCTGGATGCCTCCGTCGTGGTGGGGTTTGGCGGCTATCCCGCGATTCCGCCGGCGCTGGCCGCACTCAGCCTGGGCGCCCGCCGCCCGGCGCTGGTGCTGCATGAGCAGAATGCCGTGCTCGGCCGCGCCAATCGCGCACTGGCGCGCCGCGCCGACCTGCTGGCGCTGGCCTATGAGGAGACGGCGCGCGTGCCGGCCGGCGCGACCACGCGCTGGGTGGGCAATCCCGTGCGCCCGGCGCTGGCCGCGCTGGCCGGCGCCGGCTACCCGCCGGCTGATGGCGCGCTGCGCCTGCTGGTGACGGGCGGATCGCTCGGTGCGCGGATTTTCGCGGAGCTGGTGCCCGCCGCCATCGCCTCCCTGCCCGAGGCGCTGCGGGCGCGGCTGGTCATCGCCCAGCAATGCCGCGTGGAGGATCTGGAGCGCGTCCGCGCGGCCTATTCACAGACCGGCATCCCCGTCGAGCTTTCGCCCTTTTTCCCGGATATCGCCGGCCGACTGGCCCATGCGCATCTGGTGATCGCGCGTGCCGGTGCCTCGACCGTGGCGGAAATCGCCTGTGCGGGGCGGCCTTCGCTGCTGGTGCCGCTACCTTCGGCCATCGACAACCACCAGGTGGCCAATGCGCGCGCGCTGGAGGCGGTGGGGGCGGCGCAGGTGCTGCACCAGGCCGCCACGAATCCGGCGCGGCTCGCTGAAATCCTGGCGGAATGGCTGGGCTCGCCGGAAAGGCTTGCCGAAGCGGCGCGGGGTGCGGCATCCCTCGCCCGGCCCCAGGCAGCCCGCGAACTCGCCGACCTGGTGCTGGCCCATGCCGCCCGAACCCAATCGCTGCAGGAATCCCGCTGATGCGCGCACTGCCCCTCTCCATCGGCACCATCCACTTTGTTGGGATCGGCGGCATCGGCATGTCGGGCATTGCCGAGGTGCTGCACAATCTGGGCTACGCCGTGCAGGGCAGCGACATCGCCGAGGGCTACAACGTCACCCGCCTGCGTGAGGCCGGCATCCCCGTGATGATCGGCCATGCCGCCGAGAACCTTCGCAACGCGCAGGTCGTCGTCGTCAGCACCGCCGTGAAGAAGGACAACCCCGAGGTCCAGGCCGCGCGCCGCCGCCTGCTGCCGGTGGTGCGCCGCGCCGAAATGCTGGCCGAGCTGATGCGCCTGAAATGGGGCATCGCGGTCGGCGGCACCCATGGCAAGACGACGACGACAAGCCTGATCGCCTGCGTGCTGGAGCAGGCCAAGCTCGACCCCACCGTGATCAATGGCGGCATCATCAACGCCTATGGCACCAACACCCGCATGGGCACGGGCGAATGGATGGTGGTCGAGGCCGATGAGTCCGACGGCAGTTTTCTCCGACTTCCCAGCACCGTCGCCGTCGTCACCAACATGGATGCCGAGCACCTCGACCATTGGGGCACCGAGGACGCGATGCGCGAGGGCTATGCGCAATTCGTCGGCAATATCCCCTTCTACGGCTTCGCCGTGCTCTGCGCCGATCATCCCGCCGTGCAGGCGATGATCCCCAAGCTGGACCGGCGCCTGGTCACCTATGGCTTCTCGCCCCAGGCTGATGTGCGGGCCGAGAAGGTTCTCACCAACCGCATGGGCGCCAGCTTCGAGGTCACGGTGCAGGACCGCGTGAGCGGCCGCGCGCGGACCATGCAGCCCTTCCGCCTGCCCATGCTGGGCAACCACAATGTCCAGAACGCGCTGGCGGCGATCGCCATCGCCGTGGAAATGGACGTGCCGGAGGATGTAATCCGCGCCGCACTCGCCGGCTTCAAGGGCGTGAAGCGCCGCTTCACCCGCGTGGGCGAGACCGGCGGCATCACGGTGATCGATGATTACGGGCATCATCCCGTGGAAATCGCGGCCGTGCTGAAGGCGGCGCGCCAGGCCGGCGCGCGGGATGTGATCGCCGTGGTGCAGCCGCACCGCTATTCGCGCCTGAACCAGCTGTTTACCGAGTTCTGCACCTGCATGAATGATGCGGGCACGGTCATCATCGCCGATGTCTATGCGGCCGGTGAATCGCCCATCGAGGGAGCGGACAAGGATGCGCTGGTGGAAGGCCTGCGCGCCGCTGGCCATCGCAGCGTGGTCCCCCTGCCTGAGCCTTCGAGCCTGGCGGAGATGATCAACGCCATGGCCAAGCCGGGCGACTACGTGATCTGCCTCGGCGCCGGCACCATCACCAATTGGGCGCATGCCCTGCCGGCGCAGCTGGCCGAGCTGCAATCGCAAGGGGGGGCGCGGGTTTCGCCCCTGAAACGCGCATGAGGCCGATGCCGACCACCCATGCCATGCCGGTGATCCGCGGGCGCGTGGAAGCGGCCGCGCCGCTGGCTCCTTTCACCTGGTTCCGCGTGGGTGGCCCGGCGGAATGGCTGGCCCGGCCGGCCGATGCCGAGGATTTGCTGGCGCTGCTGGCCACACTCGACCCGGCCATGCCGATCACGGTGCTGGGCGCGGCCTCCAACCTCATCATCCGCGATGGCGGCGTGCCCGGCCTGGTGCTGCGCCTGCCGGCGCGCGGCTTTGGCGGCGTAAGCGTGGAAGCCGATGGTGTGATCGCGGGCGCCACCGCACTGGATGCGACCGTCGCGGAACATGCGGCCGCCGCCGGCCTCGCCGGGCTGGAATTCCTCAGCGGCATCCCCGGCAGCATCGGCGGCGCCATCGCCATGAATGCCGGCGCCTATGGGCGCGAGATCGTGGATGTCCTGGATTGGGCCGAGATCGCGACGCCCACCGGCCTGGTGCGGCTGGATGCGGCAGGCCTGGCACTCTCCTATCGCCACGCGACGATCCCCACGCGCGGCGTCGTCACCCGCGCGCGGCTGCGCGCCACGCCCGGCGACAGCGCCGCCATCGCCGCCCGCATGGCCGAAATCCGCAGCGCGCGCGAAGCGACGCAGCCGGTTCGCGCGCGCACGGGCGGCAGCACCTTCCGCAATCCGGATGGTCACAAGGCCTGGGCGCTGATTGACGCGGCCGGCTGCCGTGGCCTGACGCGCGGCGGCGCGCAGGTGAGCGAGAAGCATTGCAACTTCCTGCTCAACACCGGCGGCGCCACGGCCGCCGATCTGGAAGGCCTGGGCGAGGAGGTCCGCGCCCGCGTGCTGGCCCAGTCCGGCGTGGAGCTGCATTGGGAAATCAAGCGCATCGGCCAAAGGGGGAAAGCCACGGCATGAACGCGATCACGCCCATGCAGAAGCGCATTGCGGTTCTCTACGGCGGCATCTCGGCCGAGCGGGAGGTCAGCCTCTCCACCGGCGCGCAGGTCATCGCCGCCCTGCGCGAAGCGGGCTTCGCCGTCTCGCCGATCGAGGTGACGCAGGACCTGCCGGCCACCATCAGCGCGCTGAGCGCCGCCCGGCCCGATGCCGTCTTCAACGCCCTGCATGGCCGCTTCGGCGAGGATGGCTGCATCCAGGGCGTGCTGGACTGGATGGGCCTGCCCTACACGCATTCGGGCGTGCGCGCCTCCTCCGTCGCCATGGACAAGGCGGCGGCCAAGGCGGTGTTTTCCGCCCATGGCCTGCCCGTCGCGGCCCACCGCGTGGTGAGCCCGGAGGAGCTGGAGGAGGCCGACCCCCTTCCCCTCCCCTATGTCGTGAAGCCGGTGGATGAGGGCAGCAGCGTGGGTGTGACCATCCTGCGCGAGGGCGATAATCGCCGCCAGGAGATCGCCCGCGGCTGGCGCTTCGGCCGCCGCATCATGACGGAGAGCTTCATCCCCGGCCGCGAGCTCACCGTCGCCGTGATGGGCGAGGAGGCGCTGGCCGTGACCGAGATCGCCACTGGCAATGTCTTCTACGATTACGAGGCGAAGTATGCCGATGGCGGCAGCCAGCACGTGCTGCCCGCGCCCATTCATCCGGATGTGGCGGCCGAGGCGATGCGCGTCGCCGTCGCCGCCCACCGGGCACTGGGCTGCCGCGGCGTCTCGCGCTCCGATTTCCGCTATGACGACACAGCGGGCGAGCCGGGACGCCTTTACCTGCTGGAGGTGAACACCCAGCCTGGCATGACCCGCACCTCGCTGCTGCCCGAGCAGGCAGCGCATCGCGGCATCGGCTTCCCGGCACTTTGCGCCTGGATGGTGGAGCAGGCGAGCCATGGCCCGTAAATCAGCCCAACCCGCCACGCGCTCGCGCAGCGCGCCGCAGCCCAAGCGGCCCTCGGCCACCAAGCTCTGGTTCAAGCGCCGGCGCGGGCTGCTGCGCGGCGCGGGCTTCGCCCTGCTGGGCCTTGGGGCGGTTGGCGCCGTGAGCTTCAGCGTGGTGGCTCTCGACCCCATGGCGCGGCTGCGGGACGGCACCGCCTGGCTGGCGGAACTGGGCCGCGGCCCGGGGCTCTCCGTGCAGGAAATCCGCATCGAGGGCCGCGAATTCGCCCCGCGTGAGGCGCTGCTCGGCGCCATCGGCATCACGCCGGGCGAGGCCATGCTGGACTTCCAGCCGCATGCCGCGAAGGAAAGGCTGGAGCGCATCGCCTGGGTGGAATCCGCCCATGTGGAGCGCCGCCTGCCCGGCATCATCCTGGTCCGCATCACCGAGCGCCGCGCCTTCGCCGTCTGGCAGCGCGAGGGCCGCTTCTCCGTCATCGACCGCGAGGGCCGCGTGATGGCGACCGAGCGGCTGGAGGCCTTCGGGCCGCTGCCGCTCGTCGTCGGCCTCGGTGCCGAGCGTGTGGCCGCACCGATGATCGACCTGCTGCGCAGCGCGCCGGAAATCGCCGATCGCGTGCAGGCCATCATCCGCGTCTCCGAGCGGCGGTGGAACCTGCGCCTGCAGAATGGCGCGGACATCCTGCTGCCCGAGGGCCATGAGGAAGCGGCGATCACCCGCCTGGCCGAGCTCCAGGCCCGCGACAAGCTGCTGGACCGCCCACTCGCCGCCGTGGATATGCGCCTGCCGGACCGCCTGGTGGTGCGCATGCAAAGCCCGGCGCAGCCGGCCACGCCCACACCCACCCCCGCACGGAGCCAGCGCGGATGAATGAGATCATTCGCTACCAGCCCCCCATGAGCGATGTGCCGACGCGTGGCATCAAGCTCGGCCGTGCGCGGCAGGGCGTCTTCGGCGTGCTCGATATCGGCTCGACCAAGGTGGTCTGCCTGATCGCGCGCATCGAGAGCGACGGCACGCCACGCGCACTCGGCTTCGGCTGGCAGAAATCGCGCGGCGTGAAGGCCGGCTCCATCGTGGACATGGAGGAGGCGGAGCGCAGCATCCGCGCCGCCGTCGCCAGCGCCGAGCAGATGGCGGACACGCTGCTCAAGGGCGTGATCGTCAACCTCTCCTGCGGGCAGCCGGAGAGCCGGACGCACAATATCCTCTGGCAGGTGGGCGGGCGTGCCGCGACCATGGCCGATCTCGGCGCCATCATGACCGAGGGCGTGCGCCGCACCCAGGCCGATGGGCGCGAAGCGGTGCACAGCTTCCCGCTCGGCTTCACCGTGGACGCGACAGGCGGCGTGGATGATCCGCGCGGCATGGTCTGCGACACGCTGGGTGCAAGACTTCACGTCCTGGACGCGTCGAGCCACGCGCTGTTCAACCTCGGCCAATGCCTCCAGCGCTGCGAGCTGGAGGTGGAGGAGCTGGTCTCCTCGCCCTTCGCCGCCGGCCTCGCGACGCTGGTGGATGACGAGCGCGAATTGGGCGCGGTCTGCGTGGATATGGGCGGCGGCACCACCAGCATCGCCGCCTTCGCCGAGGGGCGCCTGATGCACACGGCGCAGCTTCCGGTGGGCGGCTGGCAGGTGACGAACGACCTGGCGCGCGTGCTCTCGACGCCGATCACCCATGCCGAACGGCTGAAGACCATGCATGGCAGCGTGCTGGAATCGGCCGAGGATCGCGGCGAGATGCTGCCAGTGCCCATGGTGGGCGAGGATGACGACCAGATCGCGCGCGTCCCGCGCGAGATGATCGTGAAGATCATCCGCCCGCGCCTGGAAGAAAGCTTCGAATTGCTGCGGGACCGGCTGGAGGCGAGCGGCCTGCCCGGCGAGTTCCGACGGCGCCTGGTGCTGACCGGCGGGGCCAGCCAGCTGATCGGCGTGCGGGAATTGGCCGGTCGGGTGCTGGGGCGCGATGTGACGGTGCGGCTGGGCCGCCCGCGGCTGGTGCGCGGCCTGCCCGAAACCGCCTCGGGCCCTGGATTCTCGGGCGCGATCGGGCTGCTGGCATGGGCGGCGGGCGAGGGCAAGCCTTTGCTCGACGTGGCGCCTGCGGTAGCACCCTCCTCCGGCCTGATCCGCCGGGGCCTCGCCTGGCTGCGCGAACGTTTGTGACGAAATGTCGAGGCTGACCCTGTGGATAACGGGGACAGTCTGCGATGATGGGCAGACTCGAATCGCCCCCGGTGGTTTAAGCTACGTTAAGGAGAACCTGTCCATGACCCTGAACCTGACGCTGCCGGTGACCCAGCACACGGATTTCTCGCCGCGCATCGCCGTCATCGGCGTGGGCGGCGGCGGCACCAATGCCGTCAACAACATGATCCATCTGGGTCTCGATGGCGTCGAGTTCATCGTGGCCAACACTGATGCCCAGGCGCTGATGAACAGCCGCGCCGAGCGACGCGTGCAGCTCGGCCCGCATCTGACGCAGGGCCTGGGCGCCGGCGCCAAGCCCGAGATCGGCCGCGCCGCCGCCGAGGAAGCGACCGACGAGTTGGCCCGCCACCTCGAAGGCTGCCACATGGTCTTCGTCACCGCCGGCATGGGCGGCGGCACGGGCACGGGTGCGGCGCCGGTCATCGCGCGCATGGCGCGGGAGCGCGGCATCCTGACCGTCGGCGTCGTCACCAAGCCCTTCGATTTCGAGGGGCCGAAGCGCCGCAAGTCCGCCGATGCCGGCCTGGAAGAACTCCAGCAATTCGTGGACACGCTCATCGTCATCCCGAACCAGAACCTGTTCAAGCTGGCGAATGACCGCACCACCTTCGCCGAAGCCTTCAAGATGGCCGACAACGTCCTCTACATGGGCGTGCGCGGCGTGACCGACCTGATGGTCAATCCCGGCCTGGTGAACCTCGATTTCGCCGATATCCGCACCGTCATGGCCGAGATGGGCAAGGCGATGATGGGCACGGGCGAGGCCGAGGGCGAAGGCCGCGCCACCCAGGCCGCCGATTCCGCCATCAACAACCCGCTGCTGGAGGATACCTCCATGCGCGGCGCCAAGGGCGTGCTGATCAACATCACCGGCGGCCTCGACATGACCCTCTTCGAGGTGG
>LNFM01013563.1_pt1 | contig 10349 bp, 8 predicted proteins | sample 596031 | NCBI WGS metagenome assembly LNFM01 (sample SAMN04254537, study PRJNA301005) | activated carbon metagenome | isolation source: dual media filters at the Ann Arbor, Michigan drinking water treatment plant | place: USA: Ann Arbor | reverse complement strand
TAATCGAAACAAAAGCCGTGACGCCTTCGGTACGAGCGAGCGGCAGGTGATCGAATTTTTCGATTTCAGGAAACGAAATGTCAACTTGTGAACGGCCGGTTGACTTGCGGGTTTCGATGAGTTGCGGCAACCGGTGCAGCGTCTGCGGACCAAAAACAACATCCACATACGGTGCGCGACTGACAATCGCTTTGCCTTCCTGGCTAGCAACGCAGCCGCCCACACCAATCAATAAATTGGGATTGTTTTCTTTCAGATGCCGGACACGGCCCAAATCATGAAATACTTTTTCTTGTGCTTTTTCGCGCACTGAACAGGTATTGAACAGGATGATATCGGCTTCTGCCGGATCATCGGTAGATTCCATGCCATAAGCGGCGTGCAGGACATCGGCCATTTTCTCCGAGTCATATTCGTTCATCTGGCAACCAAAGGTTTTAATATAGAGCTTGTTACTCACGAATTGTCAGTGCTATGTTAGAAAAAGAAAAAGCGTTTTTTAGGCGCTGGTATCTGCTGCCCTTCATGCTCCGCCGCTTTCACTTCGTCCGGGGTCAGAATCCAGACGCGGTGCAAATTTCCCATGATGTCCAACTGGTAGCGAACAGTCCCAATATAGTTCGCCACGCTCGGCAAGATTATCAGATTATCAACACCCCGGATTTGCCCGCCAGGCGCCATTATCATTTTCTGACCATTGATAGTGAACTGCGGAAAGGAAACCGCGGTTAGTTTACCCAGTTTGCTGTCGGACGGGAAATTTCTTTGCAGTTGGCTAAAAACAGGATGCGAAAGCGTGATCAATACAATCACCAGAAACAATTGCATCAACTGTGCTTTTTTCATAATTTTACTGGACAAAAGCTGGATAAAAGGCGAATGGATAATAAACGTTACGAATCAGGAGTTTGAATCTTAGTCTATGCCTAATTTCTTATATAATCCTTATGATACGCTAAAGGGAAATTTGGTATCAACGAATTTGTAGCTCACGAGTAATAAATGATGAAACGACTCTGGATGAATGCAGCTGATACCTCAAATCAAGTAATATTCCCGGCTAAACCAATCAACGTCAAGGATATGTCTAAATTAGGCTGACAGGTCTTCACGAATTCCCTGTTTTTCCATCAGTTTTTTGTCCCCACTGCCTGTTCTACAATCTCTTAGTCACCTTTACAATAAAGGCTAATTAATGTTTTCATAATTTGAGTTGCTTCCGGGCTTGCCAAACTGTAATAAATGAATTTTCCTTTACGTTCTGTCATCACAAGCTTTTCTTCCCGCAGTACCGTGAGTTGTTGTGAAAGTGTTGGCTGTTGAATTCCTAATATTTTTTCTAATTCGCCAACATTCCTAGTCCCCTGACTAAGCTGGCACAAAATAAGCAGTCGATCTTCATTCGCTAACACTTTCAATATTCCGCATGCCCCCGAAACAGATTCGCATAGGGTTGAAATGCCTGGAGAATCTAATTGCATTTTCATGGAATTTATTTATAAAATAAGCAATATGTTTACATATGATATATACAGTGATATATTGATGTCAAGTATAAACGTTTAGTTTCTATTGATCCAAGCTAACGACGTGCGGACGGGGAAGATGCCGCCGGCGGTAGAAGAAAATGGCATTTTTTTTCAAATCTTTTACAAGTGTCTTTCAGTGGCCTCTGTCCATGAGTAAAGTTTATGAAAAAATAGTATTAAATTCGGGCATAGCAGTATCGCTTTAAAATTACCTTTAAGTCAGAGTAAATTTAGCGTAACCTATTTATTAAAAATGATTTTTAAATTTTCAGGAGAATTAACCATGCTTGAAGAAAAATCTATAACTTCTACTGCCGGGCTCTGCTTTCATTCTTATTATCTGTATTGAGACAGGTTGATTTGCACAAAGCCCTTCGTTTAATAGAATCAGGATAAAAAACGGAGGGCAGAGATAAAATTGCCACACTTTATTAAATTAGGAGGTTGAATGCATTACGTTATTTCAGCAACTTGGGGACCAACCGATGTCACACGGGCTGCGTTACCGTTTATTTTTGCGGCCTCTGCCTTGCAAGCAGGAGATACAGTAATGATGATGCTGTTTCATGATGCAGTCACTATCGCTGTCGACGGAACTCATCAGAAAATAGTTCCTTTCGGCCCACCGGCAAAATTCGCTGAGGTGTTTTCCAACCCGAATGCTAAGGTTCTGGTATGTAAACCTTGTGCTGAGGTGCGATCCATCAATGAAGATATGCTGGTAAAGAATGCTGCTTTTGGGGGCATGAGCGATCTGCATCAAGATGTATCGCGTGCAGATGCGAAATTCATCAGTTTCTAATCGGAGAATTTGTGAAAAGCAACGAAGAAAAGGAGGCTAATGAGTTGTTGAGCTAAGTGATCATCGTGCAATCGGCACTTCTTCATGGCTGATGCTTGATTTTAATGTGGCCATCCAGTTAAAACGTCTTTTGTAGATGTTTACGTAACACCGGCAAAATTAACTGTTCAATAAGGAGAGCAGCATGGCTCGTATTGTAATTTTAGGTGCAGGTATTGGCGGCGTACCCATGGCTTTCGAAATGAAGGAAATGGTAGGCAAGAAACATGATGTCACTGTGATTTCCGATACGCCTACTTTTCATTTTGTTCCATCAAATCCTTGGGTTCCTCCAAAATGGCGTAAACCGGAAGATCTAAAGATTGAGTTAGCGCCGGTGATGAAAAAGAAGGGCATAGAATTCATTCAAAAAGCGGCAGCGAAAGTTGACCCAGTTAATAATCAAGTTCAGCTAGCTGATAACTCAATCGTTGCTTACGACTTCCTGATTATTGCCACCGGCCCGCGTCTAGCGTTTGATGAGATTCCCGGCCTGGGCCCAAATGGCTATACTTCATCGGTCTGTCATGTTGATCACGCCGCCATTGCCGGGGAAGATCTGGATAAGTTCATGCAAAATCCTGGCCCGATTGTTGTCGGTGCAGTTCAAGGAGCATCCTGCTTCGGCCCTGCATATGAATATTTGATGATCCTCGAGACGGAATTACGTAACAGGAAAATCCGCGATAAAGTACCCATGACTTTCGTAACCTCGGAACCTTATATCGGCCATTTGGGCTTAGGTGGGGTTGGCGATACCAAAGGCTTACTAGAAAGCGCTCTACGCGACAAAACCATTAAATGGATAACGAACGCCAAAATCGACAAAATTGAACCGGGTTTGATCTTTGTCACGGAAGTGGATGAGGATGGTAATGACAAGAAAAAACATGAGTTGCCTTTTAAACACTCAATGATGCTGCCCGCTTTCACAGGTGTTGATGCCGTGCGCCATGTCAATGCGGAAGGTTTGGTTAATGCGCGCGGCTTTGTTCTGGTGGATGAATATCAACGTAATAAAACATTTAAAAATATATACTCTGTTGGTGTTTGTATCGCTATTCCACCGATTGAAAAGACACCGCTGCCAGTTGGTGCACCGAAAACCGGCTATATGATCGAATCGATGGTAACAGCCACTGCGCATAATATTGCCGACGAATTGGCTGGCAAAGAGCCGACACACAAAGCAACATGGAATGCTTTGTGTCTGGCTGATTTAGGCGATACCGGAGTAGCTTTTCTGGCTATCCCGCAAATTCCACCGCGTAACACCACCTGGTCGGCTGAAGGTAAATGGGTGCATCTGGCTAAAATCGGCTTCGAGAAATATTTCATGCACAAAATACGCAAAGGCATTAGTGAGCCCTATTATGAAAAATTAATACTTAAGCTATTGGGTGTGACCCGGATAAAAGAGAAGGGAGAATAAAATGACAATTGATAGAGCAGTGCTTGCAGTTGCCGGCAGCTTTATTCTAATCAGTTTAGTGTTGGCACATTTGCATTCTGAAAACTGGCTATGGTTTACTGCCTTTGTAGGTGCTAATTTGTTGCAATCGGCATTTACCGGATTTTGCCCAATGGCGATGATCCTTAAAAAATTAGGCATTAAACCGGGCAGCGCATTCTGATCGCGCGCAATTGCGGCGAGTCGCTTTAATAAGCTAACGCCCTATTGAATGTCCTATTCCTTATCGCGAAGCCTATTTGGAACATGAAAAAGATGCTTTTTATCAATTCTCTGCGATTATTTTTGGCGCAACGGAGAAGTAACTCAGTCTGCAAAACATACGCAAAGATATGCTCAAAACAACCAAAGACAAACTGGCGCTAAGCCTCTTACCGATACTTATTTTTTCGAACCTGTCGTTAGGCGCAGATCATCCCTTCCAGAATGTCGCCACACAAACATCACAGGAAAAATTAGCTCCCCTATCGTTCACATTGAAGCAGGCTGTTGATCACGCACTAGCCAACAATCCTGATTTGCAAATTGCGATAGAACGCATCAGTCATGCAGAAGCTCAATTAGGCATCGCTCTGTCCGCGTTTTATCCGCAAGTAACCGCCAGAGCCAGCTATGAGAATTCCAACAATCCGGCTCAGGTCTTTTCCATGATCTTGGCACAACGGGATTTCAATGCTAATTCTATCCAAGACATTAATAACCCCGGTTATCGGCAAAACTTCCGCCCCGAAATCATAGGGAGGCTATCACTCTTTCGAGGCGGGCAAGATTATCACCAAAGTAAAGCCGCTGAGCTGGGCATCGATGCGGCTGAATTTGAGCGTTCAGCAGTACACAATGCCTTGATTGAAGCCGTAACTACTTCCTATTATGCTTATCTAGCCGCACTGGAAGCGCAAAAAGTCGCTCAAGATTCCACTCATGCAATTATCAGTGAGCTGAATCAAACACAACTAAAATACGATGCGGGAACCGCTCTTAAATCCGATGTATTATCATTGGAAGTAAAATTGGCAGAAGTACAAGATGCCGGAATCAGAGCCGCCAATGGCATTGAGCTATCCAAAACCAGCATTGCTAACTTACTTGGTCTTCCAAGTAATCAAGCCTTTACTATTTTATCTCCCCTTTCCATATTAACCAAACCCAAATTGACGACTTCGTTTAATGACCTGCTTGATCTCGCAATGACGGAGCGCCCGGAAATCAAGGCAGCCGCCAAACAAGTGGAAATCAGAGTGCATCAGTTAAAAATCGAGCAAGGTGCTTATTTACCTAAAGTAGATGCTTTTGTGAGTTATGGTCAAAATAGCCAGCATCCAGGCTTTTCTGGTCAAAGAGACAATGTTGCCGTCGGTGTTGCTGCAGAAATGAATCTGTTTTCAGGATTCAATACCAAACAACGCATCAGCGCTGCTGAACGAAAATTAGCAGAAGTGCGTGAAATGGAAAGAAAAACCAAACTGGCTATTGAACAAGAAGTAAAAATTGCTCTTCTAAAACTTGAAGAAGCTTTGGCCCGACTGCGTGTCACCGAAGCTTCAGTGCGAGCGGCTAATGAGGCGCTAAGATTGGTTAATGAAGAAAGACGCGCAGGCATGGTCACAGTAACTCGTTATATCGAATCTGAGGTTGCTAGGAATAAAGCGCAATCCAATTCTATCGCAGCCCATTATGATGCCCTCAATGCTGAAACTGCGTTAAGAAAAGCAATTGGCGACTGGAAATAAAGGGGTTCTCATGTCACAGACTGACCGCAGGAATATCAAAAAAATTGCCACTATTTTTTCAGTCATTTTAGCTTTGATTCTTTTGTTACTTTACATGCAAGGCGCTTTTGTCAGTAAAGTGCCCCCCGGATCAAGCCCTCAGGTTAATCATTCAAATCCACCTACAAACGACACGGCTGTTGTTATAAAAAAACAGATTGACAATATTCTTACCTGGCCAGGAACGGTGAAATCAAGAACCGTTGCCAATATCGCACCGAAAATGACCGCTCGAATTATTGAAATCAAAGTTAGTGCGGGCGATGCGGTTAAACAGGGCGATCTCATTGCGCGTCTGGATGAACGTGATATTAAAGCTCGGGAACAGATAGCCCTTGCTACACTGGCAGGTGCAAATGCCGAAGCAAATCGTGCCAAAGCGGATGAACAACGCATCCGTAGCTTGTACAGCAAGGAGGCCGCAACGCGAGAGAATTTCGACGCAGTCATTGCGCGAGCTAAAGAAACACAAGCCCGCGTCAATCAGGCAACAAGCACTGTTCGTGAAGTCCGAACGCATCTTGCTGATACATTATTGCTAGCTCCATTTGACGGTATCGTGGTCAAGCGCCTTAAACAACCCGGTGATATGGGATTGCCTGGCGTACCCATAGTGACTATGCAATTACCCAAAGGATTGCGGCTTGAAGTTGATGTGCCCAGCACTTGTGCTGGCCGTTACAACATTGGAATGGACGTCACGGTTCATATTGATACTTTGGGTCAGAAAATCAGTGCACAGATTAACGAAATAAGTCCAGAAATTGACCCGAAAACCCACACTCAACTGATAAAAATCGCATTGCCTGCAATTGAAGGCTTGAAACCAGGGCACTTTGGATGGCTGGAACAAGCATGTGATCAGCATGAAGCATTATTGATCCCTGTCAGTGCAGTTCAACATATCGGTCAATTGGAAATCGTTCAGGTATTGTCAGAAGGGCGGCCACAGATGCGTCATATCAGAACGGCTAAAACCTTTGGCGATCAGATTGAAGTTATTTCAGGTTTACATGCAAACGAAACTGTCATAACCAATCCACAGCGGGCACAATAATGGACGATCAGCAAAAAGAAAGTCCTCATCGTGGTTTGACGACAAAGATTGTTAAAATCTTTACCACCTCACAGCTTTCCATTCTTTTCCTGATTGTTTCTTTGTTAGCAGGAGCTGCGGCCCTTATCCTCACCCCTCGCGAAGAAGATCCGCAGATTGTTGTGCCCGTTATGGATGTACTTATCGAATATCCAGGCGCTTCTAGCGAAGAAGTTGAGAAATTGGCGGTGACACCCCTAGAGGTTTTACTGAAGCAAATTCAAGGGGTGGAATATGTTTATTCCGTCTCCAAGCCCGGCGCGGCGGTTGTAACCGTTCGTTATTTTGTGGGTGAGAATTTTGACAGTAGTCTGATCAAAACTTGGGACAAGATTCTTGCTAACCAGGATATTATTCCACCCGGCGTGAATCATTGGAAAGTGACTCCTGTTGAAATCGATAATGTCCCTATCGTTTTGATGACACTCTCGGCACAAAATAATGATTATGATTCCATGGCATTACGGCGCGTTGCCGACGAACTGATTGTTTCACTGAGAAGTGTTCGCGATGCCGGCAAGAGTTGGGTGGTAGGCGGCGAACAACGGCGGGTCTCCGTTTATGCCGATCCTGCACGACTGACCACACATGGAATAACTTTGACTGAAGTCACTCAAGCGCTGGTGAATGCCAATGTCAATCTGCAAGTGGGTAGCTTTAAACGTGACAATCGCGAAATTTTTTTGGAGGCAGGCCCGCATTTCAGTTCATCAAAAGAAGTGGGAGCCACCATTATTAAAAGTGTTGCGGGGCGCCCAATTTACCTGCGCGACGTCGCGCATATCGAAGACGGTCCGGCTGATGTCAATCATTACACTCGCATTGGCTTTGGTCCCGCGGTTGAGTACATGCCGACAATTGGCAATGCCACCGGCATCGAACCGAAAACTGGGCAAGAGCGGCAGATGGTCACCATTGCTGTTTCCAAACGAAAAGGCAGTAATGCTGTCAATGTCGCCGAGGCCGTCATTGCGACAGCCGAAAAAATGCACGGTACGCTGATTCCCAAAGATATTCTGCTGAGCATTACGCGTGATTACGGTGAAACCGCCAACCACAAGGTCAACGAACTGGTTAAGCACTTGTGTTTTGCCATCGTGATTATTGTGGCCTTGCTTGCTTTTTCTCTGGGGCTGAAAGAAGCCTTTATTGTCTCCATCGCTGTGCCGATGACTTTGGCGCTCACTTTATTGCTGGATTACATTACCGGCTACACTATCAACCGTGTCACTTTGTTCGCCTTGATTCTTTCTTTGGGCTTGTTGGTTGATGATCCCATAGTAGATGTCGAAAATATCCACAGGCATTATAAATTACGCAAAGAATCACCGTTAGATGCACTTTTGACAGCAATCGATGAAGTCAGGCCACCAACCATTCTGGCGACTTTCACCGTGATTGTTTCATTTCTACCAATGTTTTTCATCACCGGCATGATGGGGCCATACATGGCACCGATGGCTTTTAATGTTCCGATAGCGATGCTTGTTTCACTCGTCGTTGCCTTTACTATCACCCCTTGGGCGAGTTATAAGCTACTGCAGAGTGACTATCACAAGCATAGCCACGAAATTCCTCTTGAATTAAATCAGACTATTACCTATCGGGCTTATTGCGCAACACTAAGGCCATTATTGGAGACTCCTGGCCGTGCTAAATTATTTTTGCTGATCGTGTTGATTGCTTTTGTCGGCTCCGTTATGTTGGCCGTTACCCGTGCAGTTCCACTCAAATTATTGCCATTTGACAATAAGAACGAATTACAAATCATGATCGATATGCCGCGCGGTTCGACACTGGAACAAACGGATGAAGTCGCCCGTGCTCTGGGTGGCTATCTTGCTACCGTCAACGAAGTCACCGATTATCAAATCTATACCGGTTTGGCATCCCCAATGGATTTCAACGGTATGGTGCGCCAATATTATTTGCGCAATGGAGGGCATTTGGGTGAAATAAGAATCAATTTATTACCTAAAGATAATCGTGTACAACAATCGCATGAAATTGCTTTACGTATTCGACCTGAAATAGAACGATTAGGTAAACAATACGGTGCTAACCTTAAAATCGTAGAAATTCCACCAGGCCCACCCGTGCTTTCCAGCTTAGTTGCAGAAATTTATGGCCCACCTGAGGCCAACATTGATAGCTTGGTGGCTGTTTCCAAGCGTATCCGAGCCGATATGGAAAGCACGGAGGGTGTGGTTGATGTTGATGATTTTTCTGAGGCGCAACATGACAAGGTACATTTCCAACTAAATCGTGAAAAGGCTGCCTTATCTGGTGTCAACGTTGCGCAAGTTGCAGAAACCCTGCGTATTGCTGTTTCAGGACAAAGCGTCGGTATTGTCCATATCGACAGCGAGCGCCAACCCCTGCAAATTATGCTACAACTGCCTCGCGCACTGCGATCATCAATCCCGGATTTATTGGCTTTGCGAGTTAAAACAGAACAAGGCGATCTAATTCCATTAAGTGAAATAGGAATCGCTACCACCCTCAAAGCAGACCAGCCTATTTTTCACAAGAATCTACAGCGAGTGAATTATGTCGTTGCAGAAATGGCCGGCCGCAGTCCGGTAGAAGCCGTTTTTGATCTCAAAGACGCTCTGGCTGAACGGCCGCTACCGGAAGGTTTTGTCGCTGAATTTGCTGGTGAAGGTGAATGGAAAATTACTGTCGATGTTTTTCGTGATCTGGGACTCGCTTTTGCCGCTGCGCTGGTGATGATTTATGTCCTGTTAGTTGGACAAACCGGATCACTCACGGTGCCACTGGTAATGATGATCGCCATTCCACTAACAGTCATCGGTATCATGCCCGGTTTTTGGCTGCTTAATCAATTTATGGCGACACCCATTGCGGGTTACCCTAATCCGATTTATTTCACAGCCACTGCCATGATCGGCATGATTGCCCTGGCCGGGATTGTCGTGCGAAATTCTATTATTCTAATCGACTTCATAGAACGTATCCGTATCCGTGCCAATACCACACTGGCAGATGCCCTGATTGAAGCCGGCGCAATACGATTGCGCCCCATATTCTTAACCGCTGGCGCAGCTATGTTTGGTGCTTTTGTCATTATTTTGGACCCAATCTTCTCAGGATTGGCATGGAGCTTTATCTTCGGTATTTTTGCCTCTACCTTATTCTCATTACTAGTCATTCCGGTGGTTTATTTTTTAATAAACAAGGAAGCATGACTGTAAATCTACGCAAGCAAATCAATGATTAGATTTAATTCATTTTTTCGTTAGTAGAACCGCCATAAAAGACAGAAATATCTGAGTAATACCAATTCTCGACAGATTAGTGCTCCTTTCTGTAATAGAAATTACATGGAGCTTACACAAAAGAAAAAAGAATTAGCCTTTTGAGCCAATCCTTTTATTTGTTGGTGGGTCTGGCTGGACTCGAACCAGCGACCAAGGGATTATGAGTCCCCTGCTCTAACCAACTGAGCTACAGACCCCTAAATTATTATTTTAATTATTACCAGTATCGAGAAAACTGCGTAAACGCTCAGAGCGCGCCGGATGGCGTAACTTGCGTAATGCCTTGGCTTCAATCTGACGAATGCGTTCACGGGTGACATCGAATTGTTTTCCAACTTCTTCCAAAGTGTGATCGGTATTCA
>LNFM01020024.1_pt1 | contig 10350 bp, 11 predicted proteins | sample 596031 | NCBI WGS metagenome assembly LNFM01 (sample SAMN04254537, study PRJNA301005) | activated carbon metagenome | isolation source: dual media filters at the Ann Arbor, Michigan drinking water treatment plant | place: USA: Ann Arbor | reverse complement strand
ACCGGGCAATCGTCGCGGACGGTCGCAAACCCAAAGAATTACCAGAATTCAACTGGATCAACACGGTCTTGGGCAACCTCAAAACCAGCCTGGGTGGCGCTTATCATGCATTCGATTTCGCCAAATACGGACCCGCTACCTCGGCGCGTTTGTTTACCGTTTCAACCGGCGCTTCTGAAGCGCTCCCTCTACGTCTGTTCGTCGCTGCAGCCACTATCGGGCCCCGCCCGGCACGTTGGCTCCGGCAAGCTGAAGAATCTTTCTAATCAGGTCATCAGAAGCACGACGAATTCATATCGAAGCATGGCAAACCAGCGGAATGTCTCAGGCGGCTTATTGCCGGGAACATGGTTTGAATACCAAGACGTTTGGCAATTGGGCTCGCGAGCATCGTGCCGGTCAGGTCATTCGGTCGCCTGCGTTGGTTCCGGTCACGATCAAGTCAATGCCTATGCCAGCGAATACGATATGTCTTCGCGGTCAGGGCGATCATGTGCTGGAACTGCCATTGACGATTTCGCCGCATTGGTTGAGGGAGTTGTTGAAGTGTCTTTGATTGCGAATCCGTGGGAGGTTTGATTGATGGTTGCGCCGGGGGATTGTCGGTGTTGGTGGAGCAGGCGTTACAGCGCTCACCGTGTTCTGGTTCGGCGTTTGTGTTCTGCAATCGCGCGGGCAATCACATCAAAGTGTTGCTGTGGGACGGCACCGGCGTGTGGTTTTGCCAGCGGCGCTTGCACCGGGGACGGTTCGTCTGGGGGCGTTCGGATACGGGCGGGATGGTATTGACTTCGTCGCAATGGGAGTGGTTGATTGCCGGGTGGATTGGTGTCGCTTGGGTTGCAATCTTGCGCGCGAAAATATAGCCAAAGTCAATACTGGCATCACTTTGCGCGGGTTCTTCGGTATAATAACGCCATGAAAACGCACGCAAAACAGGCGAACGAGCTCAAACTGCTGGAAGCGAAAAACCAGGCATTGATTCTGGAACTGGCACACTTGCGTCGCATTCGTTACGGTGTGAAGAGCGAAGCACTGTCGCAGCCACAGTTGAGTTTGTTCGAAGAAGACTGGCAAGCCGATATTTCGGCCATCGAAGCGGAAATCGAGCAACTGCCGCTGCCGGTTCCGCAAAAAAAGCGTGCACGCGTCGGGCGCCGGGCGCCAGCCTCTGCCGGATCACCTGCCACGCATCGAACATCGCTATGAACCGCAATCCTGCCAATGCAAACAGTGCGGCAGCGAGCTGGTCAAAATCGGCGAAGATGTCACCGAACAACTCGACGTCAAACCTGCAGAATTCTTCGTGCATCGTCACATTCCGCTACGCCGACAGCGGATACTTGTCAATTGACAACAACCCCGTCGAAAACACTATTCGCCCCATCGCGCTCGGCAAGAAAAAATGGCTATTCACCGGCTCCGAGCGTGCCGGGAAACGTGCTGCCGCCATCCAAACCCTACTCGGCACCGCAAAACTCAACGGCCTTAACCCCGCACAATGGCTAGCCGACACCTTCGAAAAACTCCCCGCCTGGTCTAACAGCCGAATCGATGAACTGCTGCCGTTCGCACCGGAGGCTATTGAAGCATTGCTGAAGGAATGTGGCTAGGTGGTGGGGTTGGAGGGATACAACACACCACTGCGCTAAACACTTCAACTTGCGATTCCCCGCTGTCTTGCCGCGGGGATGGGTGCATGGCGCGCGGAGAAAATTCATTCTTTGATCTATCGGACGGCAGATCTATCACTCTGGCTTTATACAGTCAAACTATCTGATTGTTAAGTCTTAGCGTTTAAAGCAACCTTGTTACGAGAATGTTCTGCGGCAGCAATTTCTGCTCGTATTCTCGCAGTTGCCGCAGCGGTAGCTTCTTTATCAGCTTGGGAACGTGCAAATAATGCTTCCTTAGCCATAACTTCAACAGCCTCTCGGGCTGCTGCAGTTTCCAGCGCTTTGGATTCCAACGCTATGCGCTCCTGCATGGCGGCAAGTGCAGCCGATTCGGTTCTGGCTTTTTCCAATGCAATTCTGGTAGCAGTTTTTTCTGCTTCTAGTTGCGCTTTGGCTTTATTGGTGGCGATAATTTTTGCTTGTGCTCTAGTAATTGCCAATCCTGTAATTTTTTGCTCAATCTCAATTCGCTCAACAACAGCTTGTTTTGCATCGGCTATCACTTTGGCACGAATTTCCGCATCTTCCAACAAGCGTTGCTCCAAATCCGCTTGAATATTTGTTTCTTGTGCAGCAAGCGAATCTACTTGGGCTTTTGCCTCTGCGGCAGCTCTCAATCTTATTTCAGCCTCCGCCTTGCTCTTCGCTGCTTTCCTTGCAGCTTTCTCTGATTCTGCACGTGCTTCCGCTTCTTTAATGGCTTCTTCATCTGCCTTAATACGTTTCTGATATTCTTTGCTTGCACTGACCTCTGCTTTCTTCTTCTCACTTGCAGTCGTTTTGGCTTCTTTCTCAGCGTGCAAGGCTGCCTCTACAGCAGCCAATGCTTCAATTTCAATCTGCATTCGCTGACTGGCTTCTTCCAGCAACTCAGACTCTGCAACGAGGCGGGCCTTGATTGCATCAGCGGCCGCATTCTGTTTTACAAGAATAGATTCCGCTATTTCAGCTGCAACTTTCTCCGCATCTGTTTTATCGCGTGCCGCGATAGTCGCTTGAGTGTCTAATTCAGCTCTTTTTCTCGCTTGCTCTGCTGCGATCGCTTCAGCATCGGCCTTTTCTATCGCCGCCTGTACCGCAGCGGCTTCAGCTTTCAGCCTATCCTCTGCCATTTCTTTCGCTCGTTTCTCTGTATCCAGACGCTCAGCAGCCTGAGCCAAAGTTTGCGCCTCTATTTGCGAGCGCATCTGCATTTCCTCAATAATTTTCTTTTCTGCTTCTTCATGAGCTTTAGCCAATGCGATGGTTTTTTGCGTTTCCTGAATTTTTGCATTGGCGAGCATTGCCGCATGTGTTTCTGCTTCTATCGCAGCCAGTGCAAGCAAACGCGCTTCATCGGCTACTTTGGCTCGATGTATCGCAGCTTCGGCAGCTTCATTTTCTTTCAATGTGGTCGCATGCGCCTTATCCAAAGCGGCAGCTTCTTGCTCAACGCGCTTCTGCATTTTCTCAATAATCGAAGCTTCTGCTTTGATTTTGGCTTCCAATAGCGCATTTAGGGATTTCTCAGCTTTAATCTTCTCTTCCGCGAGCTGCCTGGCTTTTATTTCAAATTCCCGCCGAGCATTGGCTTCTCTGATTGCCAAAGCCTCAGTTTTAGCTCGGGTTCTGGCTTGATCAGTAGCAATCGCTTCAGCCTGGATTCTTGTTTCTGCCGCAATTCTGGCATTGGCCTCGGCCCGGATTCTCGCTTCAGCAGTTACTTTCGCGATGTTTTCTGCTTCAATCCGCTTATGCGCCTCCTTGATTGCCCGGTCCTCAGCGCTTAACCGTTCACGATAAGCTATATCCAAAAGTTGTTTAATTTCATCACGCGATGCAAACTGCTGGGCGGAATTCGATGTATTGTTTAATTGTGACTCGTCGGCAGGCGTAACAATTTCTTCGTCATGCTGCACCTCCGGCGATGAAGAAAATTTGCGTAGCGAACTGAGTAAACGTGACTTAAATGTCATAAGTTATTAACCAAACCAGCAATTATTTGAACTGCCAATGTTAATAAATAGTTTCCGATAAATGGATGATCACTTTAACAGCTCCAGGCAAGAATCTTCTATTGAAAAAGAAGGGCAATATTGTCTCTTTATGTATTGTGAATGAGCAAGTCTGTCTACTTATGCATCGGGAGGAATTTGCTCTTGCTATAACCGTTAAATCAGTTACGGCATATCGATTTGATTGATATTAAGAATTCCCATCATTAGATTTAAAGCATCATGTACTAGATATTCCAGAATCGGTGTATAAAAAGGCATGCTGAACGCCAGAACAAAGAGGCCGATAGAGAGTGTCAGCGGAAAGCCGACCGCGAAAATATTTAATTGCGGCGCAACACGTGTCAGAATACCCAAAGCGAGATTGGTAATCAGTAACGCCGTGAGAACGGGAAGTGACAATTGAAGACCCGATTTAAAAATTTCTCCACCCCAGTTTGCAAGCGTAGTAAATGTTACATTTGTAATTCCATCTAAGCCAACAGGTAGTGTGCTAAAGCTCTGTGAGATCAATGCAATCATCATCAAATGACCATCCATTGCAAGAAATGCCAGACTGGCAATTACCCCCAGAAAGCGGCCTATGATATCTATTTGACCGGAGTGCGGATCAAAGAAAACTGCAAAACCAAGACCCATTTGTAAACCAATCAATTCACCCGCTGTTTCCACTGCAACAAAAACAATGCGCATGACAAATCCAATAGCGACACCAATCAACACCTGTTGCAGCAAGATGATTAAACCAATACCAGAAGCTGGATCAACCTGTGGTAATGATTTTTCTACTACCGGCATAACCAGGACAGTAAGCATAACCGCCAACCCCAGCTTCACCTTGACTGGAATACTTGGGTTCCCAAAGATAGGCGCGGTAGCCACCATCGCCAGGATTCTGCTGAGCGGCCAAAGAAATGCTGCCAGTAACGTATTTAATTCTGCAGTGGTTATACTGATCATTATGCTAAATCACTCGCTTGACGATGAACCCCAGTACTGACCAAATCACCGATTGAAATTCGCGCATACAGCACCACAAACCATGCGCCTGCCGGCATTAACTGACTGCGAGCCAAGGAATGCTGGTAAAGAGCCGTTGCATATAATCTGTCATGATCGCGATCATCCAAGGTCCGGCCAGCACAATCACTAGAAACATCACCAATAATTTAGGAATAAATGACAGAGTCATTTCGTTGATTTGTGTCGCTGCTTGGAAGATACTGACTAATAAACCAGCTGCTAAAGCAGAAAGCAACAAGGGTGCAGAGAGCATAAACGTGATTTCAAGCGCTTGCCGTCCGATAGTCATTGCACTCTCAGGGGTCATAATTTATTTCCTTTCAGGTATAGAAGCTTTGTGTCAATGAACCGATAATGAGATGCCAGCCATCGACCAGTACAAAAAGCATTAATTTAAATGGAAGTGAAATAATCATCGGTGACAGCATCATCATACCCATGGCCATCAATACGCTTGATACAACCAGATCAATGATTAAAAATGGAATGAATACAATAAAACCAATCTGGAAAGCTGTTTTTAGTTCGCTCGTGATATAAGCTGGAACAAGTATTTTCAACGGCACTGTGTCGCGGCTTTCGAGCTCTTCACTGTTCGAGATTTGTACAAAAAGTGCCAGGTCTGTTTCCCGTGTCTGGTGCAGCATAAACGATTTCAGCGGCACACTCGCTTTCTCAGCCGCCTCCACAATACTTATTTTATCTTCAGAAAAAGGTAAATACGCTTCCGTATAGACCCGGTCGATGACCGGCGACATGATAAAAAAAGTTAGGAATAACGCCAATCCGAGCAATACCTGGTTAGGCGGAGAAGATTGCGTGCCCAATGCCAACCTCAGCAACGACAAGACAATGATGATACGTGTAAAACTTGACATCATTAATACCAGCGCAGGTAAAAATGTCAGTGAAGTCAATAATAAAAGTGTCTGTAAGCTCAGCGTATACGTTGCGCTTCCATCGGCATTAGGGGAACTGGTAAACGCCGGAAAACCGGATTTTTGTGCGAATGCAGGCACAGCGATAAAACCCACAAAAATAAACACCATCTGAAACAGATTACGTTTTTTAATTCTGCTCAGGCAACAACAAAAATCTACCCTGAGCCGATGACAAATCAATATGCATTGAAAGCATGAATGAATGATTGATACAAATCTGTTATGCATTTTCTTTTTTTATGCTCTGATTTAGCTGCGTAGCAAATGTTTCAACAGGCGGATTATCCGGTGTCGTACTGGCAGCGTCTGTTAAAGGCTTATTCATGATATGTAATTTATTGACACGGCCGGGCGCCACACCAAGCACCAGCCACGTGTTATCAATTTCGACAACAATCACCCGTTCTCTCTGACCAACTCCAGTCGCTGCGACAACCTTGACGACACCCGCAGCAGCTGTTGATATCAACGAGAACCGCTTGAGTAACCAAGTAATGCCGCCTATGATCGCCAGTACCAGTAATAATCCACCCATCATCTGCAACGTACTCTCAGTTGATATCACGGAAGGTGGCGGCACATAGCTTGGTTTTCCTGATTCAGCCCAAACAGGAAATGGAAGTGTCAGTATCAAAAGCATCAAATATCGGCTTGGCATATCAGCTCTAGCGATTGAGTTTACGAATACGTTCACTGGGTGTAATGATGTCGGTCAAGCGGATACCAAACTTATCATTTACGACCACTACTTCGCCTTGGGCAATCAGACAACCATTGACCAGAACATCCATGGGTTCACCGGCCATACCGTCAAGCTCGACGACGGAACCCTGGGCGAGCTGCAGCAAGTTTTTGATTGCAATCTTGGTGCGACCCAACTCAACCGTCATCTGCACGGGGATATCAAGAATCATGTCGATGTCATGACGGGTATTATTCGCTACGCCATCTTTTGAGAGCTCCTGGAAAACCGATGCTGTTGAAGCCTGCGAACCGATTATCGTATTGTTATTTTTTTCTGCCGCATGTGATGTAGCGTTATCTGATTGACTTGGGGATGTTGCTTGCTCTGCCATTGCAGCAGCCCAGTCATCAACTTCTGCTTCTTTTTCTGCGGAGTCATTTTGAGAAACTGCCGCCTGTTCCGCCATAGCTGCCGCCCAGTCATCTGTCTCAGCTTGATCGTTTTCTGTAGGCTCTGACATTTCAAATCTCCAATAAGTTATTCAGTTTCCGATGGGGAAATCATTGCATTGACTCTGAGTGCATACTGTCCATTCATGATGCCATAGTGACAATCCATAACAGGTATGCCGTCAACATGCGCGGTAATGGTTTTAGGAATTTCCAGCGGAATGATATCTCCCGCCTGCATACTCAGAATTTGTTCAAATGTAACTTTCGTATGTCCGATATTAGCAACCAGCTCCACTTCAGCAATTTGCACTTGCTGTGACCGCCTTGCAATGCGCTATATAAAGTATCTCGAATGGGCTCAATCATTGAATAGGGAATGCAGACATGCAATTCGCCGCCTTGGTTACCCATATCAATATCAAAAGTAACCGTAACAACCACCTCATTGGGGGTCGCAATCGTAGCAAATTGAGGATTCATCTCAGATCTGACATACTCAAATTTAACCGGGTATACCGACTTCCAGGATTTCTCATAATCTTCAAACACCACATCAAGCAAACGCCGAATAATACGTTGCTCAGTCTGAGTAAAATCCCTTCCTTCAACTCTCGTATGGTATCGGCCATCGCCACCGAACAAATTGTCCACAATCAGGAAAATCAGGTTAGGATCAAAAACGAGTAATGCTGTCCCTCGCAGGGGTTTCATTTGAACCAAGTTGAGATTGGTCGGGACCACCAGATTACGTACAAATTCACTGAACTTTATAACTTTGACGGGACCAACTGCAATATCTACCGTACGGCGCATGAAATTAAATAACCCGATACGCAGTAAACGTGCAAATCGTTCATTGATGATTTCATACGTAGGCATCCACCCACGAACAATACGCTCCTGAGTAGCAATATTATAGGATCGAACCCCCCCTTTCTCTTCTTCCTGCTGCACCTCATCGGCTTCGCCAGTGGCGCCTTTGAGTAATGCATCAACTTCGTCTTGTGAGAGAAAATCTTCAGCCATCTGTCGTTTACTGGATCACAAATGATGTAAATAATACTTCCAGCACATCCTCTTGCAGTTCTGATGTATCCAATGATTGTTTGATTTCATCCACAATCTGCTGACTTAACTGTTGTTTCCCCACAATACCTGTGATATCTGCCGATTTCTTACTGGAAAGTAACATGAGGATACGATTGCGAATAGCCGGCATTTGCTTTTTAATCTCCGCTACGACAGGAGTTTCTTTGGTTTTCACGGTTAATCCAACCTGCAAATATTGACTACTTTCTTCCGGCTGAAGATTAACTGTAAAGATTTCAAGATCCACAAATGTGGTTGGTTTTTCCTTTGGCTTTACAGGCTCGGAATCTTCATCACCTGACATTTTCATAAAATACCAAGTGCCACCGCCACCTGCGCCAATAGCAATGACTGCTATCAAGATGATAATGATCAATCCCTTTTTGCCCTTCTTGCCTTCTGTAGCAGCTGGTGCTTCAATAGTCTTTGACATTTTTCTCAACTCCTTATTTGATGGAATCAATTATCTTCGACGAGGCAGCAAACTGATATCACAAACAACAATGAAATAATGTCACTATTTCCAGATACAGCGATTAATAGAGAATCCGTCAGGTATGCATACTAATTTCTTCTTAAAAGAATATTCGTAGGATCTAGCCGGTTAATTTGGTTTCAATTCAAATCAAAAATACAGAAAAAAACAAATGGCTTATATGGTTATCTGAAGAAGCTATTTTCTGCCACACCATCGGATCGGATAGCGTGACAGATTATGCATAGGAGGTTGATTCATAAAAAATCGAATAAGCCCGATCTTATGAATCATCAGGCATACGTATTAACCATGCCGAGATGCCGGCTTGGCACGACAGTTGTTTCAATTTGAGCCACAGTCTCTGGTCTCGCACCTGCCATATTGCTAGTATCTTTTGCGGAATGATAGGCTTGCTGTTGTCTATTGTCTTGCTGAAATGAATCAGAACCAACCATTACATTCCCCAATGTAATACCATTCTCAGCCATCATCTCTCTTAATCGGGGCAATGCTTGTTCAATCGCTTCACGTACCGCCAAATGAGGAGACGAAAACTGCGCTGTCGCCTGATCCTGCGTAATACTCAGCATCACTTCAACAGGTCCAAGATGTGCCGGGTTTAAACGAATTTCAGCCACCTGGTTTTGCTGAGAAGACAACCAGACAATTTTTTGCGCAAATTCCCCACCCCACTTTGGCTGACCTACAGGAAGATCAACATGGATATCCTGTAGTGTCGTATTCAGGGGAACGCCGGAAGCGGAGTTGCTTAGACTGAATGGTTGTGAGGAAATTGTTTCGCCTTGTGTTGAAAATATCGATTCCCCTGTATTAACCTGGATGGCTTCATTCATCTCTGAGGAAAATGGAAGAAATTTGCCGTAAGCGGCAGAATCTGCCGCATCCAATGTTTGCCATGCATTATTGGACAAAAAAGTAGAACTGCTTGCAGCCAAGTTTGGCTGTGCAAGCCTTTGTTGCAACAATTGATTGCTAATTGGAATCGCTGAACCTGTAATCTGTTCACCGTCTTGGGAGGGTAATGCATTCTGAGTTGATTGGAGCCAAGCCAGCGGCAAAATTGGGGTTGCAGTCATCGCATCTGGATTTAACACGGAATCCACTGCGCTTAATGATTGATCGGTCTTGTACGCACTGCTCGTATTGCTAAGCAGATTTTGAATGAAGCTGTTTGCACCATTCGTTGTCGTTGCCACAATCGAGGCTGCAATTGCAGCTGTATCGGAGTCTTTACCTTTATCCGTGTCTTTAACTGTCTCTTCTAAAGATGTTGCACTACTGGAATGTTCTTTTGTGCTAGAAGCATTGTTCTTATCCTGTTTGTCCGTTGCTTCAGATACTTCACGCTCCAGAACTTTACCAAACTCTTCTGCAACAGGTTCTTTTAATCCGGCTGAACCGGAATTGATCATTGCTACAGAATTTTCAGCTGAAGATTTGATTTGAGGTGCAACTGATATGTTTAACATAAGCTTTAGGTCTCATACAATTAATAATGCCACCAGCAAATAAGCAATCTCCATACCAGTTTGACTATCACCGGATATGTTACTAACCACCTTTGCGCAGAAATGAATCTCGATGGAGAGAATTCGATGCAAATTCATCTTGTACTTTCTGCTCCAATTTTGATTGTTTCATATTCTCTTCAATATGTTGACGCTGCGATAGCGTATCGTAGGATTTTAATTTGCGCTGGCAAGACAAAAATTCATTTCCTCCATCTATCCTTTTGTTTTGCGCATATAAAACCGTTTGTTGTTGTTCAGTGATAGCGGCGTCAAGTTTATTAATAAAAGCAATAAAATTTAGCCATTCAATGTGGTCAATTCCTTTCTCTGTAGAATTCTGAAAGTGTGATTGATAACTATGACGGTACTGCAAAAGTAAATTTAACTTTTTTTCTGCTTCTTGCTGTTGCAAATTCAACTTTCCAAGTTTCTTCGCTGCAGAATCAGTCCGCTGTTGCGCCAGGTCCAAAAGCAGTTTTA
>LNFM01001492.1_pt1 | contig 10350 bp, 10 predicted proteins | sample 596031 | NCBI WGS metagenome assembly LNFM01 (sample SAMN04254537, study PRJNA301005) | activated carbon metagenome | isolation source: dual media filters at the Ann Arbor, Michigan drinking water treatment plant | place: USA: Ann Arbor | reverse complement strand
TGATCGAGTCGATCCAGGCGGGGGCGCGCGACTTCATCGTCAAGCCCTTCCAGCCCGATCGCGTGCTCGAGGCCATCCAGAAGGCCCTGGCCTAGTGTCCTGAGCCGGAAGCCGCGTGGCGGTTCCCGGCTGCATCTCATCGCGAGGCAGCGTCCTCGACCACCGCAATATTCCCGATATTGCGGTGGATCTGCGTCCTCCCCTCGCGGGAGATTCGCTCGGGAACAGCAGACGAGACTTCCGGCTCAGGACACTGGGCCGACATCCCCAGGGTGCGCCCCCGGGGCGCACCCTGTTAGAACAGCACCTCGATCCCCCAGCGCGAATCGAGGTCCGCGATGTGCCGCAACATCCGCACGCTCCACAACTTCGACCCGCCCGCGGGCGAGGACGAGGTGCGCGCCGCCGCCCTGCAGTACGTCCGAAAGATCAGCGGCTCCACGAAGCCGTCGCGCGCCAACGCGGAGGCCTTCGACCGGGCGGTGGAGGCCGTCGCCGAGGCCTCCATGCGACTGCTGGGCGAACTGGTGACGAGCGCTCCGGCCAAGAACCGCGAGGCCGAGATCGCCAAGGCCCGCGAGCGCTACCGGCGGCGCCAGGCGGCCTGACGCCGGGCGGCCTCCGGTTGCGCGCGGGCTGACGGCCGGGGGACACTGCCCGCGACCGCCCCGCCGTGCGACCGGAGGCCGCACTGACCCAACGACCGCCGTGGGCCCTGTTCGCGGCCCTGTTCGCCGTCGTCAGCCTGGCGGTGTACGGGCTGGCCCAGTGGCAGCCGTTCGCCGTCGACGCGCCCGCGGCGGCCGGCGTCGCGGGGGGCGATGCGGCCGCCGGGCAGGCGGTCTACGCGCGGGCCTGCGCGAGCTGCCACGGCGCCGGGGGCGAGGGCGGGGTCGGGCCGGCCCTCGCCGGGTCGGGCATCGGCGCGGAGGCGGTCGCCGTCGTCGTGGCGTCCGGCCGCGGAATCATGCCGGCGGGGCTCGTGTCGGGTGACGAGGCGGCGGACGTGGCCGCCTTCGTCGCGCAGGTCTCGGGCGGCGCCGCCGCGCCCGGCGAGGCGGCCGCCACGCGCCCGGGCGGCACGGCGGGTGTCATCGGCGTCCGGCTCACCGGATTGTCGCTCGCCCTGGAGGAGCCCGCGCCGGCCGCCTGGGGCGTCTGGCTCGAGGGGCCGGCGGGCCGGCTGCGCGCCGGCTCGATCGACGCCGGCGAGGGCGCCTGGCGCGACGCGGACGTCGACGACGGGCAGACCCTCCTCGGGCGCTACGACACCGTCCTCGTGGGGAGCACCGCCGACGACCCCGCGCTGTCGGGCGCGTTCGCGCAGGAGCGGATCGACCAGCTGCTGGCCCTGCTGATCGACGACCCCCAGCGCGCCGAGGAGGGATCGGCCCTCGACGCGGCGGCCGCCCAGATCGACGTGCTCAGCGAGCACGTGCGCTTCCTGGCCGCCGCCCGCGACGAGGGCAACCTCGCCAACGTCCGCTTCCACGGGGAGCACATGGTCAACATCACCCGGGGCGAGCCGCTGCAGGACGTCGACGGCAACGGCGACGTGTCGAACCCGGGCGACGGGGTCGGCCTGATCGACGGCCCCGGCGCCCACCTGCGGCGGGTCGGCCTGCTCATCGGCCCGGCGCTCACCGATCGCGACCGCGAGGCGGCGGCGCTCGCGGCGGCGATCGCCCGCGACGGAGAGGTCGCCGGCAGCGCGGAGTCGGTGACGGGGGCGGCGCAGGCCATCGCGGCGATCGAGCGCGCCGACGCCCGGCTCGCGCGGGTGTGGGCCCGGCTGCGCAGCGCGGCCGTCGCGGCTGCCGTCGTGGAGCTGCAGCCGTGAGCGGCCTCGTCGCGCCGCTCGACGTCGCCTCGGCCTACGCCGACGTCATGGAGACGGTCTTCACGAGCGCGATCGCCGGCAAGGCCTGGCTCGCGACGCTGGCGATCCTGCTCGCACTGGTTCAGATCTGCACCGGGGCACGCATCTTCGGCAAGCTCGCCGGCGTGTTGCCCTTCGACGGCGGGACGGCCGCCTCCATCCACCGCTGGTCGGGGCGGCTCGCCGTGCTGGCCACGCTTCCGATCGTCTTCCACTGCGTCACGATCCTCGGCTTCCAGACCACCGACGCACGGGTCGCGATCCACTCGATCGTCGGCTCGTTCGTCTACGGGGTGCTGGCCTCCAAGCTGCTGCTGGTGCGGGTCCACTCGTTCCCGGGATGGGCGCTGCCGGTGGCCGGCGGCACGCTCTTCGCCACCCTCGCGGTGATGTGGGTCACCTCGAGCTGGTGGTACTTCACCGAGGTGCGCTTCGGGTTCTGACACTCTTCCGGCTCCGGCGGGGTGGTCGAGGGAGGGTGGCGGTGGACGCAGGCGGTGCGGGTGGGCGCCCGGTGGCGGTGCTCGGCCTGGGCATCATGGGGAGCCGCATCGCGCGCCGGCTGCTCGACGCCGGCCTCCCGGTCACCGTCTGGAACCGCGACCCCACCAAGCTGCGCGAGGCCGCGGCCCTCGGTGCCGTGGTCGCGCCCTCCCCCTCCGATGCCGCGGCCACGTGCGACGTGGTGCTCATGATGCTGGCCGACGGCCCGGCATCGGAGGAGGTCCTCTGGGGACCCGACGGCATCGCCGGAACCCTCGTGCCGGGAACGGTGGTCGTCGACATGGCCTCGATCCCCGCCCCCGCGGCCCGCTCCCACGCCGAGCGCCTCGCCGCGCAGGGGGTGGCGTACCTCGACGCGCCGGTGTCCGGGGGGGCGCGCGGGGCCGAGGACGGCACACTGACGATCATGGCCGGGGGCGACGCCGCGGCCTTCGCGGCGGTGCACGAGGTGCTGGCACCCCTCGGGCGCTGGAGCCGCATCGGCCCGTCCGGGGCCGGGCAGGTGGCCAAGACCGCCAACCAGCTCATCGTGGGCGTCACGATCGGGGCGGTGGCGGAGGCGCTGCTGCTGGCCGAGGCGGCCGGCGCCGACCCGGCGGCCGTGCGCGAGGCCCTGCTCGGGGGCTTCGCCGACAGCCGCATCCTGCGCGAGCACGGCGAGCGGATGCTCGCGGGCGAGTTCGCGCCCGGGGCGCGCGTCGCCACGCAGCTGAAGGACCTGCACACGGTCGCGGCACTCGCCGAGGAGGCGGGCGTCAGCCTGCCGCTGGCCGAGCGCGTCACCGAGCTGTTCACGGCGCTGCACGACGAGATCGGCTCCGACCTCGACCATTCGGCGCTGATCCTGGAGCTCCGGCGGCGCAGCGGGGAGTCCGCGTGATCCGCTTTTCCGCCCACCTCGGCACGCTCTTCCCCGAGCTGGCGCCCCTCGAGCGACCCGCGGCGGCGGCGGCGGCCGGGTTCGGCGAGGTGGAGGCGTGGTGGCCGCCCGCCGCGAACGCCGGCGACTGGGTCGCGGCCGTGCGCGCGGCGGGCGTGCGGGCCGTCCTGGTGAACGCCGACGGCGGCGACCTCGCCGGCGGCGAGCGCGGCTTCTGCAACGTGCCGGGCCGCGAGGACGAGGTGCTCGCCGCGGTGCGTGCGGCCGCGCATGTGGTGCGGGCCTGCGGCGGCGAGACGGTCAACCTGCTCGTCGGCCGGTACGACCCCTCGCGCCCGCGGAGGGCGCAGCGCGAGGCGGCGGCCGAGGTGGTGCGGGCGGCGGGGGCCGAGGCGCAGGCCCTCGGGGCCCGCGTCGTGGTGGAGCACCTGAACGCCCTCGACGTCCGCGACCCGATGGTCGCGACGCCCGCCGACGCGGCGGCCTTCGTGCGCGCGGTCGGCCACGACCGCGTGCGCGTGCTCTACGACGCCTACCATGCGGCCCGGGCGGGCCTCGACCCGGTGGCCGAGATCGACGGCGTCGCCGACCTGATCGGCCACGTCCAGTACGCCGACAGCCCGGGGCGCGGCGCCCCGGGCACGGGCACGGTCGACCTGCGCCGGATCATCGACCGCCTCGAGGCCGTGGGCTACGGGGGGCCGGTCGGCCTCGAGTTCGTCCCCGCCGGCCCGACCGCCGAGGCCCTGGCCCCGATCGCCGCGCTGAGGGGGGCCGCGTGACGCGCGAGCGGATGCGCGGCATCGCCGTGGCGGTGGCGACCGCGCTCGGCGTGATCGCCGTGGCGATCTCGCTGTTCCAGGACGACGACGAGCCCGGCCCGCCGTCCACGTCGGCCCCCGTCACCGTCACCGCGCCCGAGACGACGCCACCGGCGGCGCCCGTCGCCCCTCCGCCGGAGCCCCCCGCGGTGGCCGGCTGGGGCGACTTCCCCGGCGCGCCACCCGACCTGGCCGCGCCCCCGGGCGGCACCGAGGAGGTCACCGTGGACGGTGGCGCCCCCGTGCTGGCCGTGCGGCGGGCCGACGGCACGCTGCTGGCGACGGCGTCGCTCGACGCCGACGGCGCCGTGACCGACGCGCACTTCTTCGACCGCTCGGGCGATCTGACCCTGGTGGTCGCCGGCCTGCGGGCCGCCGGGGCGGGCTCGGCCGGCTCGGGCGCCCGGGTGCGCTGCGGCTCGTCGGCGAGCGCGCGGTCCGACTTCCGCTGGACCGCGTTCCCCATCCGCTGGCGCCTCGGCACGGCACCCGCACCGCCCGGCATCCGCCGGGCGCAGGCGCTGCTGTCCGTGCGGCGCGCCCGCGGCACCTGGAACGCGAACCGCAGCCACTGCCGCACCATCCCCGACGCCTCGCGCGCCCGCTTCACCTACGTGGGATCGAGCGGGCGCAGGACGGGGCGCGACGGGGTCAACCTCGTCGAGTTCGGAGACCCCGGGCAGCTCGGGGGCGTCTGCGCCGGGACGGTGGCCTGCACCCTCACCTGGATCATCGCCGGGCGGGCCGTCGAGTCGGACATCCGGATCCGGCGCGTGCGGCCGAACGGCTACTTCACCGGGTCGGGACGGCGGCGCGGCATCGACCTGCAGAGCGTGATGGTCCACGAGAGCGGTCACACGCTCGGCTTCGACCACGTCTCGAACCCCACCGTCGCCATGTTCCCGCGCATCTCGGAGCGGACGGTCGGGGGGCGGATCCTCGGACGGGGCGACGCCCTGGTGAACAACCGGACCTACTGACCGGCGCACTCCGCCGGCGGGCCGCTCACTTGGGGCCGCGCCACTTCCTCTCGAAGGGCAGGCGCCAGGTGCGCGGCGCGATCAGCTCGTTCATGGGGGTGCGCGGCCCCCACGAGCCGGCCGGGTACGGGTAGACCTCCGGCGGGTGGTCGAGCAGCTGCTGCGAGATCTCCCACAGCTTCTCGATCCCCTTGCTGCTGGCGAAGAGCGTGTGGTCGCCCATCATCGCGTCGTAGATCAGCCGCTCGTAGGCCTCGAGCACGTCGTCGACGTGCTCCTCCACCTCGTGCAGGGAGAACTGGAGGCTCTGCTTCACGAGCCGCATGCCGGTGCCCGGGCGCTTGCCGTAGAACGACAGCGACATCCGCGTGGCGTCGGCGAGGTCGAACGTGAGGTGGTCGGGGCCGAACTGCCCGACGCCCGAGCCGACCGGGAACATGCTCCGCGGAGGCTCCTTGAAGGCGATCGAGATGATGCGGGCGCCCTCGGCCATGTTCTTGCCGGTGCGCAGGAAGAAGGGCACACCCGACCAGCGCCAGTTGTCGATCTCGCAGCGCAGCGCGATGAAGGTCTCGGTCTGGGAGTTGCGGTCCACGCCCTCGTGGCGGAGGTAGCCGTCGTACTGGCCGCGCACCACGTCGCGCGGCTGGATCGGCTGCAGCGACCGGAAGACCTTGTCCTTCTCCTCGCCGATCGCCGCGGGCTCGAGGGCCGTCGGAGGCTCCATCGCGGTGAAGGCGAGCACCTGCAGCAGGTGCGTCACGACCATGTCGCGGTAGGCGCCCGTGCCCTCGTAGAAGCCCGCGCGGCCCTCCACCGAGAGGGTCTCCGGGACGTCGATCTGGATGTGGTCGATGTGCTGGCGGTTCCAGATCGGCTCGAAGAGGCCGTTGGCGAAGCGCAGGGCGAGGATGTTCTGCGCCGCCTCCTTGCCGAGGAAGTGGTCGATGCGGAAGACGCGCTCGTCGGGGAACACCTCGTTGACGGCGGCGTTCAGCACGCGCGCCGTGGCGAGGTCGACCCCGAACGGCTTCTCCATGATGATCCGCGCGCGGTCGACCAGGGCCGCGTCGCGCAGCGTCGTGACGACGGTCGTGGCGGCCGCCGGCGGCACGCTCAGGTAGTGCAGGAAGCGGACCGGGACGCCCATCTGCTCGACCACGTCGCGGGCGAGCTGGGAGAGGCCGGGCGCGCCCTCGCGGGCGTTGATGTAGACCAGCCGGGCCGCGAAGCGGTCCCACTCGTCCTCGGGCACCGGCTGCCGGCCGAACTCGTCCCACGACGCGCGGGCGAAGGCGCGGAACTGGTCGTCGTCGAAGTCGTCGAAGCTGGTCCCGATCACGCGCATGTCCGGCATCAGGCCGGCCCGGGTCAGGTGCATCAGGCCCGGCAGCAGCTTGCGCCGCGCCAGGTCGCCTGTGGCCCCGAAGAGGACGATGACGTGGGGGTCGAGCGCCGGGACCGCGCTGGTCGCGACGTCGAGGGGTTCGTTCGAGTGCATGACCCCACGCTATTCGGCCCTGGGCAATCTCTCCTTAGCCATGGGGCCAGAGGTCAAGGGGGGTATCGGGGCTGCCGATGGGTTCGGGGCCAGGTCTCCCCGACAGGGACATTCATCGCCGTGCAGCTCGCCACGCTCTCGTACTCGGCCGCCGATGGCTGGTCCGACGACCTACCGGCGCTCGATTCGGACCGCACCCTCGTGATCGCCTTCGCGGCGCCCGAGTTCGGTGCCGATCCACGGCCCTTCGACGACCTCGCCCGGGCCTTCCCGAACTCGCGTGTCGTCGGCTGCTCGACGGCGGGCGAGATCATCGGCACCGACCTGCGCGACGGCAGCGTCGTGGTCGCGGCGGCCCGCTTCGACGCGAGCACCCTGCGCACCGCGTCGGCCGCCGTGCGGTCGTCGGACGACTCGTTCGCCGCGGGCGAGGACATCGCGCGCCGCCTGTCGGATCCCGGGCTGCGCGGCGTGCTGGTGCTCTCGGACGGGCTGGGCGTGAACGGCAGCGAGCTCGTGCGCGGCCTCAACTCGGTGCTGCCGCCGTCGGTGGTGATCACCGGCGGCCTCGCGGCCGACGGCGACCGCTTCGGCGCCACCTGGGTCCTCGACGAGGGCCGGCCCGCCACCGGCGTCGTCCGGGGCATCGGCCTCTACGGCGACGCGCTGCGGCTGGGCCACGGATCGATGGGCGGCTGGGACATCTTCGGGCCCGAGCGCACCATCACCCGGTCCCGGGCCAACGTGCTGCACGAGCTCGACGGCCGCCCCGCGCTCGATCTCTACAAGAGCTACCTCGGCGAGCTGTCGGGGGGGCTGCCGGCCACCGGCCTGCTGTTCCCCCTGGCGATCCGCCCCGCCGGGTCGCGGCCCGACGATCCGAGCCTCGTGCGCACGATCCTCGCCGTCGACGAGGACGAGCGGTCGATGACCTTCGCGGGCGACATGCCCGAGGGCGCGCGCGCCCAGCTGATGCGCGCCAACGTCGACCGCCTCATCGAGGGCGCCGCCGACGCGGCGCTGAGGGTCGAGCGGGACGACTCCACCGGGCCGATCCTCGCCCTCGGCATCAGCTGCGTGGGACGACGGCTCGTGCTGGGCGAGCGCACGCAGGAGGAGATCGAGGCCACCGTGGAGTGCCTGCCCGACGGCGTGCAGCAGATCGGCTTCTACTCCTACGGCGAGATCTCGCCCCATGCCAGCGGCCTCTGCGAGCTCCACAACCAGACCATGACGCTCACCACGATCCGCGAGATCACGGGGTGAGCCACCCGCTCCTCGACCGCCAGCTGCGCCGCCTGGGCCTCGACGCGTCCACGCCTCCGGACACGGCCGCCTGGGCGACGATGCTCGAGCGGGTCGCGGCGACCTACGGGACCGCCGACACCGAGCGGTACCTCCTGGAGCGCTCGTTCACGCTCTCCTCCGAGGAGATGCAGGAGCTCTACCGCACGCTGCGCCGCCGCGAGGCCGAGCAGGCCGCCCTCCGGCGCGTCGCGATCACCGTCGCCTCCGGCGAGGAGCCCTCGGTGGTCTTCGACCTGGTCGCGCGCGAGGCCGCGAGCCTGTTCGAGGCCGAGGGAGGCCGCGTGGTGCGCTTCGTGGACGGCGAGGGCGTCGTCGCCGGCGCCTGGGGGGTGGACGAGGAGGTCAGCGAGCGGGCCAGGTCGGTGCGCATCCCCCTCGACGGCGCGTCCGCCTCCGCGCGCGTGCACCAGACCGGCGAGCCGGTGCGCATCGACGAGTGCCCGGTCGGCGACGGCCCGGCCGCCGCCCTCTCCTTCCGGGCGGGCGTCGCGGCCCCCGTGCACCTGATGGGCCGCCTCTGGGGCGCCGTCGCGTCGATGAGCACCCGTGCGGGCGGGCTGCCGGAGGGGGCCGAGGAGACGCTCGCCGAGTTCGCGCGCATGGTCGCCCTGGCGATCGCCAACTCGGAGGCCATCTCCCAGCTCGAGCGGCGCGCCGTGTCAGATCCCCTGACGGGGCTCGCCAACCACCGCGAGTTCCACGAGCGCCTCATGCGCGAGGTGGCCCGTGCCGAACGCGAGGGCACGGCGCTGAGCGTGGTCCTGATGGACCTCGACCACTTCAAGCAGGTCAACGACATCCACGGCCATCAGATCGGCGACCTGGTGCTGCGCGAGACCGCCGACCGCCTGCGCGGCGCCGCCCGTGAGGGCGAGATCATCGGCCGGGTCGGCGGGGAGGAGTTCGCCTGGATCATCCCCTGCGCCTCCGCCCCCCAGGCCCACGCGGCCGCCGAGCGGATCCGCGAGGCGATCCGCGACACGCCCTTCCCCACGGTGGGCTCGCTGACGGCCTCGTGCGGGGTCTGCGACCTCGCGACGGCGGGCGGCCCGCAGGAGCTCTTCCGGCTCGCCGACAGCGCCCTGTACGCCGCCAAGAGCCACGGCCGCGACCTCACGATCTCCTACTCCCCCGACGCGTCCTACGACCTCTCGGCCAACGAGCGCGCCGAGCGCATGGAGCGGGCGAACGCCCTCCACGCCCTCCGCGCCCTCGCGCGCGCCATCGACGCCAAGGACGCCTACACCCAGCAGCACTCCGAGCGGGTCGCCGACCTGGCCGTGCGGCTCGCGACGGCCATGGGCTGGTCGGCCCTCGAGGCCTCGCGCCTCCGCGAGGCGGGCCTGGTGCACGACGTCGGCAAGATCGGCGTCTCCGACACCATCCTCCTGAAGCCCGGCCGGCTGACCGCCGCCGAGTACCACCAGGTCAAGGAGCACGCTGCCCTCGGCGCGCGCATCGTGCAGGAGGTGCTGAGCGACGACCAGGTGGCGTGGGTGGCGCACCATCACGAGCGCTGGGACGGCGGCGGCTACCCCGACGGGCTCGCAGGCGAGGAGATCCCCGAGGGCGCGCGGCTGATCGCCGTCGCCGACACGTGGGACGCCATCACCGTGGCGCGCGGGTACGGGGCGCCGATGTCGCGCGACGAGGCGCTCGCAGAGTGCCGGCGCAACTCGGGGCTGCAGCTCTGGCCCCAGGCCGTCCGCGCGCTGGAGGCCCTGATCGACGCCGGAGCCGTGGAGGTGGCCGCCCCGGGCGAAGGCGCGCCCGCCCCCGCGCTCACCGGCGCGAGGGCGGGCCGCCGGCCCTACGTCGTGCGGCGCCCTCCGGAGCGCGAGCCGGCGAACAGGCGGTAGAGCCAGAGCAGCAGCACCGCGCCCGCGATCGCGGTGAGCCAGGTCGAGATGTCGAAGAAGTCGTCGAGCGGGTCGGCGTCGAAGATGGCTCCGGCCAGGAAGCCGCCGACGAGCGCCCCGGCGATGCCGATGAGCGTGGTGACGATGATGCCGCCGGGGTCCGACCCGGGGAGGAGCTGCTTGGCGATGATGCCCGCCAGCAGTCCCAGGATGATGAACGCGATGATTCCCACTGTGCCTCCGGTCCGGTCAGATGAATGCACCGGCAGGTGCCCGTGGCGACCGGGTCGTCAAACCTCGCGCACCGGTCCGTCGGTGGGCGTCCAATTGGACGCCCACCGCTCGTCCAATTGGACCATCGCCGCAAAGCGCCTGCGCAGAACCGCTTTCCGCCGCCGTCCTCGTCACCCTTCACGCCCCGGCGTCCCTGCCCGCGCCTCAGAGCCGGGCCGGGCGCCGAGGTGCGCGACCCTCGTCCTCAGCCTGAATCCGGCGACCTCGCGGCGCGGATGCGCGAGATCCCCCGCGTCATGAGGGATTCGGCGCGACCGCAGGGGTCACCCTGGTGGTGCGACGCCGAATCCCCCCTGACGCGGGGCTCTCACGCCCCGCATCCAC
>LNFM01013562.1_pt1 | contig 10351 bp, 6 predicted proteins | sample 596031 | NCBI WGS metagenome assembly LNFM01 (sample SAMN04254537, study PRJNA301005) | activated carbon metagenome | isolation source: dual media filters at the Ann Arbor, Michigan drinking water treatment plant | place: USA: Ann Arbor | reverse complement strand
GGCCCCCAGAGAAGCCGTGTCGATCATGTGATGCGTCGCCGGTGTCAGCGGCACGTGTAGCGAGATGACCGCGGACTCGGCATAGAGCTCTTGCAGCGGTACGTACTGGACCCCGGTCGCCGATGCGAACGCGAGATCGGGCTGCTTGTCGTGGGCGAGCACGCGGCAGCCAAAGCCGCGGAGGATGCGCGCGGTCACTTGTCCGATGCGTCCGGTGCCGACGATGCCGACCGTCTTCTCGTGGAGATCGAATCCCACCAGCCCGTCGAGAGAGAAGTTCCACTCTCGAACGCGGGCATAGGCTCGATGGATGTTCCGGTTGAGCGCGAGGACGAGCGCGACCGCATGCTCGGCGACGGCGTGCGGTGAGTATTCCGGGACGCGTACGACGCGGAGGCCGAGCCGCGCCGCCGCCGCCAGGTCGACGTGGTTGTAGCCGGCCGAGCGGAGCGCGACGAGCCGAGCCGCTCCGTCGCGGAGGATCTCGAGCGTCCGAGCATCGACGATGTCGTTCACGAACGAGCACACGACATCATGGCCGTGCGCCAGCGGCGCGGTGACCGAGGTGAGCCTGGGTTCCAGGAACGTGAGGTGATAGCCGACCGAGCGGTTCGCCTGCTCGAATGCCGCTCGCTCGTACTCGTGGGTGTCGAACATCACGATCTTCATCTCACTCTCCTGTCGTGGTCGTTTCGACGATCCTTGCCCGGGACTCACCCCGCATCGTTCGGTGCATCACCGCGTGGCCGCCCGCGCGCGCCGCCGCACGAACAGCTTGCGAAGCTCCTCGACCCAGAGGACCAGACTCGCTACCGCGCCGATGGCCAGCACCTCTCGGATGTCGATCGGAACGGTGTGGAAGACCTCAGCGAGCGGGGTCCAGAACACGACCGCGATGTGGAGCAGGTTGCTCACCACGAGCCCGCCGATCAACCACGGGTTCTTGAATAGACTGAAGTTCAGCGCCGAGCGCCGGTCGGAGCGACAGTTGAGGACGTTGAACCACTGGCAGACGGCGAGCACCGTGAACGTCTCGGTCTGGGCTTGTGCGAACGGTACGCCGCTGGACAGTCGATACGCGAACCATCCGAAGGTCGAGATCGCGATCGCAGGCGTCATGAACGCCAGGCGCGCGAGCATGCTCCGGGTAAGCAGCGGTTCACGTGGCGAGATCGGGCGCTGCCTCATCTCGTCGCCTTCCGCGGGCTCCATGATGAGGTTGACCGTCACGGTTCCCTCGGTGACCAGGTTGATCCACAGGATCTGGACGGCCGCGAGTGGCGGCGGATAACCGAGCACGAGCGCGGTCAGGAGGACCAGCACTTCTGCCATCGAGGTCGTGAAGAGGTAGAGGACGACCTTCTTGATGTTCCGGTAGACGACCCGGCCTTCCTCGATCGCGGCGACGATCGAAGCGAAGTTGTCGTCGCCGATCACGATCTTGGCCGAGTCCTTGGCGACCTCGGTACCCGTGATGCCCATCGCCACTCCGACGTTGGCCTTGACCAGCGCGGGCGCATCGTTGACGCCGTCGCCGGTCATCGCGACGATCTCGTCGCGCCGCTGGTAGGCACCGACGATCCGCAACTTCTGGGCCGGGTGCACGCGCGCGAACACCGAGATGCCGTCGATGCGGTCGCCGAGCTCGGCGTCGGTGAGTCGCTCGAGCTCGCGGCCATCGACCGCGTCGTCGCCATCAAGCGCGATACCGAGCTCCCTCGCGATCGCGAGCCCGGTCGCCTTGTGATCCCCGGTCACCATCACCGGCCGGATCCCGGCGGCGCGGCAACGCGCGACGGCGTCCTTCACTTCGGTACGCGGCGGATCGATCTGGCCGAACATGCCGAGCCACGTGACCCGGCCGCGGAACGCGTCGAAGCCCGCAGCGCCATCGACCTCGCCACCGTCGACGACGCCGATCGCGAGCACGCGCAGGGCGCGCGCGGCCATGTGATCCGCAGCATCGCGTAGCGCCGCTCGGGCCGGGTCATCGAGCGTCAGGTCGCGTCCTTCTCGCCGGACGGCGTGGCAGAGCTCGAGCACGACCTCGGGCGCGCCCTTGATGATCACCCGAGGTCCGTCTGGCGCGTCGTGTTGCGTCGCCATCAGCTTCGCCGCGGGATCAAACGGGATCTCCGCGCGGCGCGGCATGCCCGCCCGCAGCTCCGCCGGGATGATACCGGCCTTGATCCCGAGCGTCACGAGGGCGACTTCGGTCGGATCCCCGATCGGCTTCCATCGCGGCGTGGAGTCGGCGGCGGGTCCGACGAGCTGAGCGTCGTTGCAGAGCACGCCCGCCTCGACCAGCGCTCGGACGTCCTCCGGAATCGAGCTGATCACGCACCCGTCGTCGAGAAACTCACCCTCGGGTTCATAGCCGGCGCCTCTCACCGTCAGCTCGCGGCCATCGGGCAACGCGATCGCGGTCACTGTCATCTCGTTGCGCGTCAGCGTGCCCGTCTTGTCGCTGCAGATGACGGTCGTGGAGCCTAGCGTCTCGACGGCGGCGAGCCTGCGCACGACCGCCTGACGGCGCGCCATCCGCTGGACGCCCACCGCGAGGGCGATCGTCATCGCGACCGGGAGCCCCTCGGGGATCATGCCGACGAGTTGGCTGATCCCGATCATCACGATCTGCGCGGCGGGTAGTCCGCGCACGAGCCCGATCGCCAAGACCGAGAAGAACATCGCCACCGCGGCGATGATGATGTAGCGGCCAAACTGCGCGATCCGTCGCTCGAGTGGTGTCTGCGAGTCTTTCGCCGTCCCCGCGAGGGTCGCGATGTGGCCGATCTCGGTCGCGAGGCCAGTGGCCACCACGACGGCACGGGCGCGCCCTGCGGTGACGTGCGTGCCCGAATAGACCATGTTCCGGCGGTCGGCGAGCAACGTAGGCGGTGTGAGCGCCTCGAGGCTCTTGGCCACCGGCACGGACTCTCCGGTAAGGGCGGCCTCTGCGATCTGGAGTGCGACGCCGTGGAGAAGGCGCGCGTCGGCCGGAACTGCATCTCCCGCCTCGAGCATGATCACATCGCCGGGCACAACCGCACCGGCCTCGAGAATGACCTCGTGTCCATCCCGTACCACCCGAGCCTTGTGCGTCGCGAGCTTGCGGAGCGCTTCAAGCGATCGCTCGGCGCGGCCTTCCTGCAGCGTGCCGATCAGCGAGTTCAAGAGGACGACGATGAAGATCACGAGCGCGTCACTACGATGACCGAGCGCCAGAGCGATGCCCGCGGCGAGGAACAGTAGGTAGATCAGCGGACTCTTGAACTGCCCCCCGAACACCGACAGCAACGACCTGCGCTCGTGCTCGGGGAGTTCGTTGGGGCCGAAGCGCGCGAGTCGGGCCCGGGCTTCCGCCTCGGTGAGGCCGTGATCGCTATCCGACTCGACGGCCACCAACGTCTCGGCGACGTGTTGCGCGTGCCAGGGCGGCCCGTTCTCTCGCGGACGAACGCGAGCTCCTGCGTGCTGTGTGGTCATCGATGAACTCCTCTCGGCGAGTTCCGCCTCGCCCCTGCTCACGGCGGCGCGAACGAGAATCGGACCGGCCGCGCCACGAGGACGTCGCATCGCGCGTTCGCGATCACATCCTCGGCGACACTACCGACCAGTGCGCGCGCGAGCCCCGAGCGCCCATGCGTGCCGATCGCGATGACGTCGGCGTGGTTGAAATTCGCTTCGTTGAGCACGATCGACCTCGCGTCGCCGGCGCGGACGATCTTGCGCCAGCGGGCCTGGTCCTCGTATGGCGCTACGAGTGCATCGAGTTGCGCGACCGCCTTCTCTCGATACGGCTTCCGGACCACGCCCAGCGCCCCCCGGGTCGGGGCCATGAAGCTCTCGAACGGGACATGAAAGGCGTGGACGACGCGCACGGTCGTGCGCGAGTCGACGATGCGCAGGCCGAGCTCGAGCGTGTGTCGCGACGTGTCCCCGAGGTCCGTGGCAACAAGCGGCCGACGGTACGGCTTTGCGCCACCAGCATTGACGACGAGGACCGGGGTGTCGCCCAGCCTGACCACGCGAGTGGCTGTCGCGCCGATGAACAGATCGCGCACCGGACGCCGCCCATGTCGGCCGATGACGACTAGCTCGGCATCGATGCTCCGCGCGTGGCGGATGATCTCGACGTGTGCTTCGCCGCGGACGAGCGCTGACGTGACCGCCAGCTCGCTGCCCGCGGACGACATCTGCGCCACGGCGTCCGCGAGCGACTCGCGCGCTCGAGCCTCGACCGCCGCGCGTACCTTGGCCGGAATCGACGCGGGGAGGACGTGGAGGAGCTCGACGCGCGCTCCCTGTGCGAGCGGCAGCGCGAGCGCCCGAGCGATCGCCGAACGGCAGCCCTCCGTGAAGTTCGTCGGCACCAGCAGGGCGGCGAACGGCCGTCGAGCTGTGCGCGCGGACATCAACGCACCTCCGGCCGCCGGGAGGCCAAGGCAGCGATCGAGGCCGCACGCTTCACGAGCGGCTCTGACCGCCCCAGTTGCATGGCCGCGATGGCGGCAACGTTCGGCATCGCGCTGTGGTCGTGCACGATGGATGCCCGTGTTTGCCCTAGAAATCGCCAGCGACGACGCAGTTTCTGCACCTCGCATTGCGAGATGCGCAGAGCATGCGCGCGAGAGCGGTCGGTAACCTCACGTGCAGCCCCAGCGCGTGCCTACTTGGCTGTTCCACAGCGATAGCTCGTCGTGACCTCGGACCGATCAGTCAACTGGAACCACACTTCGCCGTGCTCCGGTTGTGGCTTCGAGCGCGGCTCACACTGCGAGCCGGTGCCCACAACCATGCGGGTCGCCGTGAGGCCACGTGCCTCGAGGGCGGCGGCAACGAACGCGACTCGCCGCGGTCCGAGATCAGAGCGCTCCACATCGCGCTGCCCGCCGGTCGCACAGAGAATCACGTTCGCCTTGATCGAGCCACTGATCGCGACCAGCTCGTCGAGCAGGTCCGTGAACAACTGGGTCTCGGTCGCCTCGGGCGGAAAGCTGACCACCTTCAACTCGAGCTGTCCGGCCGGCGACTTCAGCCGTCTGAAGATCGGGCAGGCGTCCGGTCGCCCTGGCCCAGTGACAACGCGCTCGTTCGCGAGCGGTCGCGGCTCCCCGCTACTCGAGCCCCGCTCGGGGCAGCCGTCCTCATCGTTCAGACCATTGTAAGTCTCGCGCTCATCGGGGCACTGATCCGCGTCGTCAAGCAGATCGTCACCGTCGGCGTTCGCCACTGTTGGCACTTCAGGTTGACCGGTAGAGACGATGGCCGGCCCCATCGACGACTGACTACTCCCACACGATCCCGCCGCACATACGAACCAAACAATAGCGAGGCTCCAGATCCGGACGCCGCCAACGGCCAGAGGCGTGACGCTCTCGTGCGTGTGGAGGTGGTCTCCCGCAGCCAGGAACATTCGTGACCGCAGCGTACCGGTAGTTGTCGCTAGTTGTCGGCGGCCCCCTCGAGGATCCAGGTCCGGATCCGATCACGGTCCACCTCGCCCAGGGGTGGTCGTTCGAGCGGCATCAGCCGACAGTCACCCGTGCACAGCGCTGGATCGAGGTGAATCCACAGCGAGCTCCCCGCTGGATCGCCCGGGACGATCTTCGCGGCTAGCGTGTCGAACGCAGCCTCCTGCGAGCTGAAATCGACGCCGCCCACGTCTCCCGTGTTGTGACACGCCCCACCGGCACACTTGCTGGTCAGGATCTCCGCGTAGATCGACGCGAACGTCGCGACTCCCGTCTGCTCTCCGGCCATCACCGGACACAAGCCTTGCGCTTCGCAGTTGGGGCCCGGCTCGGGGTAGATGAGCTCCACCGCGGGGCTCGGCCTGCAGCTGTCGTAATCGATCGGATCCTTGGCGTTGCTTCCATCAGGTGCGAGCCCATCGATCCAGCACCACAGCGCCCGCACGTTCGCTCGATTCCACGAGCAGCAGTTCGCGCGCGGCATCAGCGTCCCGATCGTCGGGTCGGTGAGCCGACGCATCAGGTAGCTGCGCTCGGGGTCCCCCGGCTTGATGAGCTTCGCGCCAATGTCGTGCCCATAGGTGTGGTTGCGGTTCGGATCACCGACGTTGAAGCGATCAGGGCGCGGCAGGGCCGACTCGGCGAGGAAGCTCGTGATGATCGGAAACGGCGGACCTTCGGGGATCGCCATCAAGACCGTGCGCCCGCTCGGGTCGTCTGCGTCGAGCTGATACGCGAAGTGCGTGAGCCCCATCGGCACGAACGGGACCTCGATCTCTCCGCCTGCCCCGTCGGGAACGCGGCGCAGTGTGGTCATGGGATCCTTGTAGGCGGCGGTCTGCGGCAACAGCTTCGTGGGCGGATCCCGAAGCACCATGCGCCAGATCGTTGGCCCGAAGGTCGGATGGGGCTCGAGGTAGCCAAGCTCGATCCGTTCGAACCCGATCTCGGGGTTGCCGAACTCGACCACGTCACCACGGCGCTCGCACAGGTCGTGGAAGCGATCGCCCGAGTCCTGCTTCTGATTGCAGGGGACGCCGATGTTGTCGATGATCGATCCGAGCGAATCGAGGTTGGGGAACTCGTTCCCGTTGTGGCAGACGCCACCGTTCGGACCGCAGCCGCGGTAGATGCCCTGGTCGCCGTCGTACAGCGCGGCCAGATCAGGGTACTTCGTGCGGGCCTCGAGGTCGGTCTCATCGATCTGCGGCGGGGGCGTGGTCGCGCTGTCGCACGCGATCACGAACCCCACGAGCGCCACGAGCGCCGCCCTCACGACCACAACTCCTGGATCGGCGAGCCCACGCCGGGCAGGCCCCATTGCTCGTCGAGGTGATCGAGCCCGAGCGCATCGAGGATCGTGACGAGGAGCTGCTGCGGCGAGTAGCGCGTGGTGGACTGCGTCGCGTTGTAGCTCTCGGTGTCGACCGGGCCGACCAGGCGATTCGGCCGCACGCCCGCGCCCATCACCGCATGCGCCAGATAGAAGCAGGCGTGATCGGCGCCGTGGTCGGTGCCGAGACCCGGGTTGAAGCCCGTGGCCTCCGAACCGGGGTCCCGACCGAAGTCGCTCATCGTCACGACGAGCGTGCGGTCGAGGAGCGTGCCGCCATTCCCCGCGGGAATGCGCCCGAGCAACCACCACAACGCCGCCCAGGTCCGCGCGAAGTACCGATAGAGCGGAGGTCCGAACTCCGCTTCGCCCGAGTGAAAGTCGAACGTCGGCGTCTCGAGCGTGACCGCCGGGCTACCGATCTGAAGCAGCCGCACCGCGAGAGCGAGGTTGTCGGCGTACGCATCGTACTGAGAGCCAAACGGCTTTCCCTTGTGAAAGATCGCCTTCAGGATGCCGTTGGTCAGAGGCACCGCGCTTCCGAGGGAGACCGTTCCCAGCGCGGCTTCATCGCGGGCCGCATTGCCGAGCGCGAAGTCATCGTTCGCGAGCCGCGCCCCGATGTCGCGCGCCGCGCGCCGGTGAAACGACAACGTCTCCGTCACCTGTTTTCCCACCGAGTGGCGCTCGGCGACCGCGTGCGCGTCGAGGCGATCGCGCATCGACTCGTCGGTGGCAAAGCCATTCCCCGTCGCGACGTTCCATGCCGGCAGCGCGTTCGCCGCGCTCGGGATGGAGCCAATGCCGGCGAGCGACACCGGGACGTGACGCGTGAGCCCGCCGAGGGCCGCGCCGAACTGCGCAGCCGGCGCGAGGTGAAACGCCGGCGCGCCGGTCGCGGTCGAGGTCGCCGCGAAGCCCGCACCGATCCGCGTGAGGATGCCCGGCGCAGCTCCGGTGGCATTGCCGGTCGGCTCTTCGATCCGGGCCCGGAGGTGATCGCCGCGCTCCTGGGCATAGGTACCAAGCACGCTCATCGCGGAGGCCATGGCGCGAAAGCGCGGCAGCGTCACACCGTCGAGGGCGGCGGGATGTGGTCGCGGCCCCTCGGCCACCGGCGCGAACTCGTAGGTTCCGTCCGGTCCCGGATCGTCGAGCAGATTTCCCAGCGCGAACGGCGTGGTCCCGCCCGCCAGGAGGCCCCACGGATTGTGCGACCGCTTCGAGGAGGCGTGGAACGCCGCGCTCGACCGGACTCCGCCCGCGAGGTTGATGATGAGCACGCGATCGGCGCGCGCCGCCGGTCCTGGAGCCGCCTGCGCGAGTCGGCGCAGGGCAGGCAGAAACGCGAGCCCGAGCGCGCCGGCGCCGCACCAGCCGAGCAGATCACGACGAGATAGTGGGTTCGACATGTGACTCCTAGTAGGTGGAGAACTCGACCGAGTCGATCATCCGGCTGCAGAGCCAGCGCGCGGCGATATCCGGACTCGCACAGCCAGCCGGACCGGCCGTCACGCACGCCTGCATCTCGTCGACGAGCACGTCCACCTCGCCCGGTCGAGGTGAGCGGTTCCAGATGCGGTCGATGAGATGCGTCGCGGCAACCGACAGGTCACCATTCCAGCCCGCGGGGGTCACGGTCGTGTCGATCGCGCACAGCTCGCGAGCGATCGCCGCTTGCGAGAACGCGAGCCCGACGTTCGACACATCGGGCCGGCGACTATCTCCCGTGCAACCACCGAGGCGCTGGATCGCTGCGATCGCGTACCCCCACACGGATGCCTGGGGAGCCCCGGCGTAGCGAGCCTCGATCGACCCCAGGGTCGACTCGACATCACGCGCGTCTTCCCACTGCGGCTCGTAGCGATTGGCTTGCCCGAACCGGAAGTCACACGAACCCGGCGTCTCGCCAACCGCACCGACGGCCGAGGCCCACCACGACTCGCCCGAGAGGAGCTTCGACGGTCCGGCGGCCCACGGCGGCAAGGTGGCGCGATCGACGTCCGCCGTGATCGCGCGCGGGCGCATGTAGAGCTGACTCGTGACCACCAGCTCGATGATCTCCGGGAGAGTCGCCCCTTCCGCGAGCAGGCCGGCGAGTAGCTCGCGCACGGCGGGAAGATCGGACTCGGGGTGCTTGAACGTGGCTTGCCACCAACCGAGGAGCTTCTTGAGCTCGCGATCCGCAGCCGCCTCCCACAGCTCGTCTCGCGCGAGCAGGGCATTGCCGATCTTGTTCCACTCCGCCCGCATGGCGGCCGGCATCTCGATGAACGGCTGGGCGTAGGGCCCGAACGTGTAGCGCGTCGGCGGCTCGGTCGTCGGATTGTCGAGGCGGGCCCGATCTGCGCACTCGGGTCGCCGCGTCACGCCGTCGCCGCACAGGTCGTCGGTCGAAGGCGTGCGACTCGAGAACCGAAACACGTTCGCATCTGCCCCCGGATTCGCCGTATCGATGCAGATAGGCTCGAGGCGGACGGGCGGTCCGAACACGTCGGAGATGCAGCCGACATTCAGCAGGCTCGGCGTGCACGCGCAGAGATTCGAGAGCGTCTCGACGCGGACACCGTTGTACGCGAGGACCAGCGCGCTATCGGTCGCAGCGGCCTCGCTGTAGCCGAGCCGGTCGCGATAGTAGGTGTAGAAGCCCCAGAACGCGCCCCCACCAGCGAAGAGCCGCTGGGTCCATGGAGTCAGCAGCGAGCGTGCGCCGGCGATCTCGTCCGCTCGCGCGGGTCGACCGAGGAACACGTCGAACACGACGGCTGTCCACGAATCCTGGGGATGGAGGGTGAACAGCGCCGGATGCGCGACCGCCTCGCGCACGAAGTCCGGGTACGAGACATCGCCGCGGTACAGATCACCGACCAAATCGTCGAGCGCGACCAGGTCCTTCCCCCACACGATGAGCGACTCGTATTCGAGGAGCTCGGCCCAGTGCCGGCGCTGCGTCCGAACGAAGTCGTCGGTGGCGATGAACGCGCGCGCCGAGTCCTTCGCCGGGCGCGTCGCGCAGGCTGCCTGCTCCGCGGGCGTGGGGGCTCGCCCGAGCAGATCGATGGCCAGGCGTCGGCACAGCTCCTCCGGCGCTGCATCCTCGGGTACCAGTCCCTGCTCGCGGAGCTTGGGGATCAGGAGGTAGTCGATCGGGTGCGCGCAGCGCGGATCGGGTGCTGCCTCGCAGGTGAGCTTGGGCTCCTGCGGGAGGGCCCGATCGTTGCCGCAGGCGGCGAGCCCTCCCCAGAGCGCGAGTCCAATCAACCATGGCCTTCGCATCTTGGCGCTGCAATGCACTGGGAGTGCCGGGGCGTAACCCCGCGGACTCCGACACCTCAGCGCCTGGAGCTGTGGACACCCACTCCACACTGCTTCACCGCAACCAGGCCTGCTGGCTCCAAGTCGCTGGTGCAGTGGCCCGCGATCAAGCTCACCCTCTCGAATATCCAGCCGGGCGGGTGGACCATCGCGCGAATTCCTGAGGCCCACATGGCGCTTGGGCGACGGATCGTGTGGGTGCGCCAGCCACCCGCCCCCCGGGTGGGGA
>LNFM01013561.1_pt1 | contig 10352 bp, 10 predicted proteins | sample 596031 | NCBI WGS metagenome assembly LNFM01 (sample SAMN04254537, study PRJNA301005) | activated carbon metagenome | isolation source: dual media filters at the Ann Arbor, Michigan drinking water treatment plant | place: USA: Ann Arbor | reverse complement strand
GCCTGGAGAGGTGGCAGAGTGGTCGAATGCACCGCACTCGAAATGCGGCATAGGTGCAAGCCTATCGGGGGTTCGAATCCCTCCCTCTCCGCCAAGCTATTTTTGGGCACTCCTCCAGCCGCCGTGCATACGCAACCCTGTTGGGCCAGTCATCGGTGACGGTCCAGGTCGAAAGGTCGTTCTTGGGCGGTCGTCCGCGCAAGGCCAGGCGACACCCAGCGCCGCTTCCATGCGGTCGGACTGCGACAAGGAGCGGTGCCGAAGCAGCAATTGCGCATAGTCCAGCAAATCGTCCGGGCATTGCAGAGGTCGGCGCGGCGTTCGGCGACGGAGCTTGCGATGCGCGGTCATGCCCATGGGTTGCTGCTCGCTCTCGTGCATGCAAAGCCTTAGCCGCCGGGTAGCGCAGATAAGAGCGGACGGCGGCTGTTCATGTCTCGTCCCACGGATCGACGACCGTGATCCCGCAATCAATGAAATCGCGGACGTTACTGGTCGCCAGCCGCGCGCCCCGGGACCGCACGATGGCGGCAATCTGCGCGTCGATCTGGCCGATTGGCTTGCCATCCTGTTGCCGCCGGGCGGCGATCTCGGGATAGACAAGCGCCGCCTCGGTGTCGAACGGCAGGACGCGCCCCGCCAAGTCGACATCGAACATCGGACGCGCCGCCGCCAGCAGATCATCGCGTCGGCGTCCCTCGGGAAGCAGCGCCAGACCGTAGAAGATTTCCGCCTGCGTCAGCGTCGTCGTGAACACGCCCGCCATCGGTTGCTCGGCGATCCACGCCATGACCCTCGGGGCGGGCTCGCGCCGCATCAGCTCGGAAATGACGTTGGTGTCGAGGACGATCATTCGCCGAAGTTCACCGCCCGGATTGCCTCTCGCGGAATGTCCGGCAGATCGACCCCGCCCAAGGCGCCGAATCGCTCATTGATGGCTTGGCCGAGATTGCGAGGGCGCGGGATTTCGGTCGATAGCGCCGAGCGCAGAATATCGCGCGCTTCATCTTCCATCGAGCGGCCGTGCATCGCAGCGCGCAGCCGCAGCCGATTTTTGATGGCATCGTCGATGTTTCGGATCGTCATGACCGCCATGATAGGCTCCATAAGTCAATGACTTAATAATAGTCGATGAAGGATGAACTTGCAAGGCGCGAATAGCGCCCTGCGGGAGACCCCCGCTTCTGCTCGATCACGAGGTGAGGCCAGCTCTTGTGCATCGAAGACAGGAACCGCCTCGCAAGCCGTATTCCAGGCGGCCCTGGGGCTGCGAGAAGGGTTCCATCCTACTTTGCATGGGGTTGTTTTCGATATTCTGTATCTGGACCGGAAATCGCGGCTTCTAACTCGCCGTCTCACAAACCAGCTCGCCGCCACCCTGTCCTGTGCTCTCCGCAATCTTCCCATCGACGATATGTATCCGCCGGTCGGCGCGGGCGGCGAGCGCCGGGTCGTGCGTCACCACGACCACGGTCTGGCCCTGGTCGGCGATGTCGCGGAGGATCTTGAACACTTGCTGCGTCGATACGGTATCGAGTGCGCCGGTCGGCTCGTCGGCGACGATGATCTCGGGGCGGTTGGCAAGGGCGCGGGCGATGGCGACGCGCTGGCGCTGGCCGCCGGAGAGCTGGTTGGGGCGCTTGTTGGCGTGCTCGCCAAGTCCGAGCGAGCTTAGCAGCGAAAGGCCGCGTTCGCGCATCTCGGGCTCGCTCATCTTGCCCGCGGCCCGCATCGGCAGCAGCACATTGTCGAGCGAGGTGAACTCCGGCAGCAGGAAGTGGAACTGGAACACGAAGCCGCATTTGGTCAGGCGGACGTCGGCCCGTTCCGATTCCGACAGTTTCGAGGTCGGCTCGCCGCAGATGACGACTTCGCCTTCGCTGGGCGCATCGAGCAGGCCCAGCAGATAGAGCAGCGATGACTTGCCAGACCCCGACGGCCCGGTGATGGCGAGGAATTCGCCCTTCTTCACCGACAGATCGATGCCGTTGACGAGGGTGTGCGCAATATCGCCTTCGATGCGTCGAACCAGTTCCACGGCCTGCAATGCGATCTCGCTCATGATGCCCCCCGAATGATTTCAACCGGCTGCACGCGCGTGGCCTTGCGTGCTGGAAAATAGGCTGCACCCGCGCAGCACAGAAGGGATATGCCGCCGACGACCGCATAGTGCATCAGCGAATAATGGATCGACAGCGGAACGGTGGTGCCCGTCAGCGGATTGAAGATCGTGATCTTCGACCAGCCGTAGCAGAGCAGGTAGCCGAGGACCCATCCGAACAGAATGCCGACTACGCCGATGATGGCGGCTTCGATGATGAAGATCCGCCGCACCGCGTATTCGCGCATCCCCAGCGACTTCATGATCGCGATGTCCTGGCGCTTCTCGTGCGTGATCGTCGAGATGATGTTGTAGGTGGCAAAGGAGGATGTCAGCAGCATCGCGCCCATCACCGTGAGCACGATGAAATCGCGCACAGTAAAGGATGACAGCAGATCGGCATTGGCTTCCTGCCAGGACACGGACTTGTAGCCGGTCTGCGCTTCGACCTGGGCCGCCACCTTTTGCGCCAGCATGGGATCGTTCAGCCGCAGTCGCAGCTGGTTGACGACCCCGCTTTGCCCCATGATGATCTGCGCCGGCCCCATCAATGAATATATCTGGCTCTCATCGATGCTCCTCAGGCCGGAACGGAACAGCCCGGCCACCGTCGAATTGAGCTGGATGCCCTGGCCGCCGATCAGGAGCACGGTATTGCCGGTCTTCACGCCGAGTTTCTCGGCCAGCGCCTCACCCATGAGGATGCCATTCGGCACACGTGAAAGATCCTCGATCTTTCCCTCGCGCATCTGCGTGGCGAGCTTCGAGACGTGAATTTCACGGCGGGGGTCGATGCCGGTCAGGCTGATGCCGATGCGCGCGCCGCCGTGGTTGATGATCGCGGTGGACTTCGCCGAGGGTGCCACGTCTCCGGGTATCCAGGACCGCAGCGAGCTCATCACCGATTCCGGATATTTGATTCCGGGACGCTTGCCGACATTGGCGATGTCGGACATCTGGACCGCGGCATATTCCTGGTCCGCCGGCTGCGTCGGCACCGAGCGCCGCTCGTCCTCGATCGTGATATGCGGCATGGTGTCGACCAGCTGCCGCAGGAAGTCGAGCTGCGAACCCTGCATCAGGCCCGCCATCATGATCGTGAAGCCGACGCCCATGGACACGCCGGCCATGCCGACGAGGGTCTGCCGCACCCGGGTGCTGACATGGGTCCACGCGATGTTGAACAGGAGTTTCACGGCGGCTACCTGCTGTTGCTGATCATACGGCGACGCGCGTCATTGACGACGGAATCGATGTGGGCGGTCATGGCGGCCGAAATCACGGCGTCGTCGGGATCCGAGGGAGCTGCGGGCGCTGCGGCGACCACGGCTGCTTCGGGTACCACGCTTGGCTGATCGATCGGCTCGCTCACGGCCGCGGGCTCCTCAGCCCTGGACGGGCTCTCGTCGATGCGAACCCTGGCGCCGTCGGCAAGGTCGGTGCGTGCCGGCGAAAGCACATGCGTGCCTTTGAGTACATCACCGATGATCTCGACGTTGCGGCTGCCGCGGACGCCGACCGTCACGGGCAACCGGCTGATCCGGCCGTCGTCGACCGTTTGAACCCAACCGCCTGCGACCGCTTCGGCCGGCACGACGATCGCCGCCTGCTTCTCGCGGAAGATGATGTTGGCCTCGACCGACATGCCAATCCGCAGCGGCGTATCCTGCGGCAGCCGCAAATAGACGCGGAAGGTCTTTCGGGTCGGGTCGCCCTTGGGCGTGATCTGGGACACCGTGGCGCGCAGCACTCTTCCAGGAAAGGCTTCGCTGCGCAGCAGGGCCTTCTGGCCGGCGGCGATGCGGTTGATCTCTTCCTCGTTGATCTCGGCGACGACCTGCATCGGGGCGGGCGGGCCCACCCAGAACAGCACATCGGTGGGACCTGCGATCTCGCCGACCTCGCCGTCGCGCCGCAGCACCATGCCGTCGAGCGGGGCCCTCAGCAGCAGCGAGTCGAGCCGCACCTTCTGGGCTGCGATCCGCGACTTTGCTTCCTCGAGCCGGGTCCAGCGCTGCTCGTACTCGGTGCGTGCGGCGTCGCTCTTGTCGCGATCCTTCTCGGCGCGCGCCAGGTCGCGTTCGAGCTGACCGCGATTGATTTCCATCTGATCCAGCGCGCTGCGCTCCTCGGCGTCGTCCTGGCGGCCGAGGACCTGGCCGACCTTGACCACCTGTCCCTCGCATCGGCAAAGCTCGACCAGCCGGCGGCGCTGCAGCGGCACCACCTTGGCCCAGCGCTCGGGCTCGACGGTGCCGGTTCCGTAAACGGCTTCGGAAACCGGCGCGAGGCTCGCGACGCTGGTGGTCACCAGCGACGGATGGAGGAAGCGGGAATAGCCGTAATAGCCAGCCGCTGCCGTGGCGAGTGCCAAAAAGCCGGTTGCGATGAGGTGTTTCTGAAATTTCATGACACGCGTCCTTTGAATTAGAAGCCGAACCGCTTGCGCAGGCCCGTTGGAACCTGGTCGAGCAGATCACGGGCATCATCTCTCTTCGCCGCAGGGGCCGCGGTGGCCTTGGGCGACGCAGCCAACGTCGTGATGCTGGATGATGACGCCGGCTGCGAGATCACGGCCGACGACGTGACTGCGGGCGCCGGCTGCACGGCCGCGGGGGCGGGTGGGGCCGCAGCCGGTGCGGGTTGAGCGGATGAGTTCTCAACAGCTCTTTCAATGCCCGAAGTCTTGCCCACGCCGACAGTCCGAACGGCACGCCAGGCTCGTGCCGCCACCACGGCGCGGCCGATCTCGTCGCTCGTCATCTTGTTCATGAGCAGCGACATCAATTGCCGCGCACCGTTGCGATATTCGTCGACCTGGCTCGCCGAGGAGACGATGTAGGCCCAGCTATAGGCCTTCACATTGTCCTTCGCGACGCCGCGCCCGCTCGCGTAGAGGCCGGCAACGATCAACATGCCGTGCGAGTGCCCCTGATCAGCCGCGCGCAGGAACCAGCGAAAAGCCTCCGCGTCGCTGCGCTGACGGCCGACCCCTGATGCATAGAGCGCTCCAAGATTGAACTGGGCATCATCATCGCCCGCCTTCGCGGATTGCTCGTAGCGGCTGGCCATGTCCCGATCGGATGCGGGGTCGGCAACAGCGGTGCGGAGGTCGACGAACACGGCGCAGCAGCAAGCGACTACGACGACGGCCTGCTTCAGGCTTCGCGAAATCGCGGAGCCAAATCCGGGCCGCAACGGCCGGTTTGAGGTTGGAGTGATCGATCGAAGCTCTGTGATGTGACGCATGGCCTGTACACGCTTTCAGCTTTGCTCTTCGTGAAACGATGCCTGCGCTGTTGCGCAAGCAGCACATCTCATACGGGTCGAGCGGCTGACGCGGGCCAAGTCCCCCCACACGCCTCTCGTGAACGAAAACTTAACCGAGCTGCGTGCGGAAAGATGTGCGACGCGTCACATTTCAGGTTTGTCGCAACCGGAATTCTGTATTCTTTGCCGGTTCCACTCGACGCGTATTGAGCGCGAAGCCGGGGCAGCAAACGCGTTCGAGGACGTGGCTTTTTCGCGCAAACATTGCGGCTCAAGCGCCTTCGCGTCGACAAGCCGTGATGAAGCGAAAGAATAGCATGCCTGTCGAAATCGGCCTGGCAACGGACCAGCGCGGGCGTTTCAAATTTCCGACTTCAGGTCGGCGAACGCCTCTTTGAGGTAAACCGCGATAGGTCGCTTCCCCTGGTCGCGATTCCAGTTGTCGATCGCAAGACGCAGCGCGCCGACCGACATCATGGCAACGATGCGGAGCGCTGGCTGCCGCCTGGGTTGCGGCCACATCTGGCAGAGCGCGTCGAATACCGCTTGCTCCTGCTCCACATATTTCGCCTGGTGTCGTATGCGGAGCGCCTCCGTCGAACACATCAGGCGTTCGATCACCGTGGTCTGCTTGTAATCCGGCTGAAAGCGGATCGTCAGACCCAGCAAGGCGTTCTTCACGGCGCTGAGCGGTGACTGCTTGGTCGACTGCTCGAGCACCGCGGTTCGCAGGGTCTCGGTGAAACCGCCGTCCTGCCACGCCAGCAGAATCTCTTCCTTGGACTTGAAGTAGTAGAAGAACGTCCGCCGCGAGATCCCCGCCGCCTCCGCGATCGCGTCGAGCGTGGTCGCCTCGTAGCCGCTGGTCAGAAACAGTCTCAGGCCTTGCTCGGCGATGCGATGCAGCGTCTCGCGCCGCTTTCGCTCGCGCAGGCCTTCCACCTTGGGGGGCGAGCTTTCCATGGCCAGTTCACGAACTTATTATTTTCGAAATTACACTAAGTGCAATATAGGATTACACCCAGTGCGAATTATGTTCAAGGTGTGTTTATGGACGGCAGGGTGGGCGGCGATATTCCTTCGAGGCGTTTTCGGTCCGCTCTTGCGGGTGGCGCAATCGGGATTGCTCCGCTTTCCAGGCCGGCCGGCGAAGCCGGGCCGGGCAACATGACGCGACGGCGCCTCGGTGCCATGCTGCTCGCCGTCGCGGTCGCCGCCGCCGCTCCGATAGATCCTGCGCAAGCGCAATCCGCCGCGCCTTCATTCATTGATTTCGACTGGACCGACGCCGCGCGTTCGCGGACCGTTCCGGCACGCCTGCACTGGCCCACGAATATCGCGCCGGGTTCGCGCGTACCGCTCATCGTGTTCTCCCATGGCCTGGGTGGCTCCCGCCGCGGCTACAGTTATCTGGGCCGGTATTGGGCGGCCCGCGGCATTGCGAGTTTGCACGTTCAGCATGCAGGCAGCGATTCGTCGCTCTGGGCCGGCAATCCTCTCGCCGTCGTGGACCGTTTGCAGCGAGCGGCTCATGAGAGCGAGGCGCTTGGACGGGCCCGGGATATGCGCTTCGCCCTGGACCGTCTGCTGTCGAGCGGCGCCGGCCCTTACGGCGCCCAGATCGACCATCGGCGTATCGTGGCGGCCGGACATTCGTATGGCGCAAACACCGCCCTCATCGCGGTCGGCGCCCGCGTGATGCGCGAAGGGCAGTGGGTTGAGGCCCGCGACCCGCGCTTTGCGGCGGCGATCGTGATTTCCGCGCCCCCGTTCTATGGCGAGCCCGATCTTGCTTCGGTGCTGAGCAAAATCACGGTTCCGAGCCTGCACGTGACCGCGACCAACGATGTCATCCAAATTCCCGGATACCACTCGCCCGCCGCCGACCGGCTGACCGTCTTCAACGCCATCGCTACACCGCGCAAGCTGCTTGCCGTATTCGAAGGCGGGTCGCACAGCATATTTACCGATCGCTCGTTCACAGGCGGGCCGGCCCTAAACCCGAAAGTGAAGGCTGCCACGGCGGAACTCACTCTGGCCTTCCTCGATCTGGCCTTCGACGGTGACGGGAAGACGCTGGCGCGCTGGAATGCGACATGGCAGCCACTCCTGACGTTGTCGCCCGACACCGCGCTCTCTCCTGTTCCGATCGCGCGTTCGCGGCGCATGGTCCAGGGATCGGCGCAGGGATCGGCGATTGGTCTTGCACCTTCGCCATGAGGTGGGCGGTCGTAGCGACGCTAAGCCTGATGGCTGCTGGTTGCGCGACCGCACCGCTGGAACGGTCCGGATCGTTGGCCTCCTACGCCAATCTGTCGCCGTCCGACGGGCTCCTGACGAAGTCCCAGGTCAGCATCAGCAAAGCCGATGTCCTCGCCGCGAAGACTCTGCGGATCGAACCGGCGGCATTCACGGGCGCCGCGGTAACAGAGCCGCTTTTTTCGGACAAGCAGCGCAGCCTGATCAAGAATACGGTAAACAGAGCGATGTGTTCTGCGCTGGGCGAGCGCTTCCGGATTGTCGGGCCGACGGAAGCGGCGGACTTGAGTGTCCGCGCGGTCATTACCCACATGGCGCCGACCGACGCGACGGCAGCCGGCGTCTCCAAGGTCGCGAGCGTTGTACCGTCGATCGTTGCTCCCGGCGTCCCCATCCCTGTGCCGCGGCTTCCGATCGGACTTGGGAGCCTGTCCGCAGAGGCTGAGGCCCGTGATCGGAGCGGCAAGCAAAAGGCTGCCATGATCTGGGCGCGCGGAGCGAATTCCTTCACCAGCCCTCCGCGCGTATCGAGCGACGGAGATGCCTATGATCTTGCCAGCGCCTTCGGAGACGATTTCGGCAAATTGCTTGTTACTGGCGAGAGTCCGTTCGGGAAGGTCTCGGCGCCGCCGTCGCTTGACGGCCTGAAGGCCGTTCTCGGTGGCGCACCGAAGGAGGCCGCTTGCGAAGCATTCGGGCGAGCGCCCGGACTGCCCGGCCTGATCGGCCAGAGGATGGGGCTGCCGCCGGATTGGACCGACCGGGGTGAGCCGGCGAACGCGGCTTCCGAAATGCCGGATACCGATTCTGCTCGCGATCCGCTCCTGGTACAGGCGGGCAATTGAGAGGACTGCAGGCTCCCTCGACATTTTTGTAGGTAGCTCTGGTCGTCCCATTCAAGTTTCGGCAATCGGCCCATTGCCGATCAGGTGAAATCGTGGTGACGACTGGTGGCGCTCGCGTTGCTTGGCGCCTGAGGGCTAGAAATCCCGCGTCTATGTGGTGTTGCCAGAATGAATGTCATCGGCGAACCCTTCATCCCTCGGCTTCTTCGGCAAGACTGTCCCGGCATGGCTTAAGGTTTTCGCAAGCAACTATGGCCTCGGCGGCGTCATTTCGCGCCTGACATCGATGTCGACTACAATCCCGACAATCCCAACATCGGCAGGATCCAGCGTTCCTACTCCGCCGACATTTCCGAGGCGAGAGCCAACGCGCTGCTGTTGAGCGAGGTGGCGCAGGCGCCCGGCAATGACGAGATGTGAAAGCAAATCGGCGGCCCCGAGGGACCGCCGATCGCTTCTTCCGCCGATCGTTTCCGTGGTACGCCGGGCCTAGCCCGCCGGGCCCTTGTCCTCGAGGATCGGGCCGAACAGCTCCCAGCGCTCGCCGTTGAACTTCATCATCTGCAACTGCTTGTTGACGCGATAATCATCCGGCGAGGTGTTGGCGAGAATGCCCGGCAGCGACAGGTCGAGTTGCACGTCCTTGAGGCTGGTCGCCTGCTTCATGACGTTCTCGCGGGTGAGATTGTCGCCGCACTTCTGCAGCACGTGGATCAGGAGCTGCGTGGTCGAGTAGCCATAGGAGTTGAAGCTCGAATCCTTGTCGCCGTCCGGATAGTACTTCGCCATGAATTCGAAGTACTTCTTCATGCCCGGATCGTCCTTCCAGGTCGGGTCGAGCGGGTCCTTGCCGTAGTTGACGCTGATGACCCCCTTGGAGGCTTCGAGGCCCGCGGGCTTCATGACGGCGCCGACCGAGGTGGCATTGATGTCGAGGATGTGCACCGGCTTCCAGTTGAGTTCGTGGATCTTCTTGATCGCCTGCGCCGCCTGCTTGGGCGTGCTCGCCGAGAAGAACAGGTCCGCGCCAGCGTCCCTGATCTTGAGGATCTGCGAATCGATGGTCGGGTCGGAGACTTCGTAGGAAGCTTCCGCCACGATCATCTTCGCGGCCTTGTCGCCGAGACCGGCCTTGATGCCGTTCAGGTAATCCTTGCCGAGGTCGTCGTTCTGGTAGAGCACGCCGATCTTGGCGTTCGGATACTCCTTGATGATGTACTGGCCGTAGATGCGTCCCTCGACGAAGTAGTTGGGATTGAAGCCCATGGTCCAGGGGAAATTCTTCGGGTCGGTGAACTTCGACGCGCCGGTGGCGGCGAACAGCTGCGGCACTTTCTTGGAGTTCAGGTACTTCTGCACGGCCGCATTAGACGGCGTGCCGAGCAGCTGGAACGTCAGCAGCACTTCGTCGCTCTCGACCAGTTTGCGCACCTGCTCGACCGCCTTCGGCGGCGAGTAGGCGTCGTCATACTGGATCAGGTTGATCTTGCGGCCGTTCACGCCGCCCTGATCGTTGATCATCTTGATGTAGGCGGCCTGGGTCTTGCCGATGGTGGCATAGGCAGACGCGGGCCCCGAGAATGGATTGGTCTGGCCGATCTTGATCTCGGTGTCGGTCGCGCCGGTATCGTATTTCTTCTGCGCGTGGGCCGACGTGACAGACAGCGCAACCGCGAGCGCCGTGCCGGTCACCAGATGGAAAATAGCCTTCCTCATATCCTTGCGTTCCTCATGTGTGATTGAGCCGATGAACCTTGCCGGGGGCTATATTGAGCCCAAACGGATGCCATCGCTGCGGCAATACTGGCGGAACCTATGTTGCATTGCAAGGAGCGGGGCCGGAACGGCACGCGATTTCATGTTCGACCTTAGTCAAC
>LNFM01013560.1_pt1 | contig 10352 bp, 11 predicted proteins | sample 596031 | NCBI WGS metagenome assembly LNFM01 (sample SAMN04254537, study PRJNA301005) | activated carbon metagenome | isolation source: dual media filters at the Ann Arbor, Michigan drinking water treatment plant | place: USA: Ann Arbor | reverse complement strand
ACCCACAGGTCAGGATCGAATTTCACCTGCCGGGCGATGAAGGCGTCCGCCTCGACGTCAGGCACCGGATCCGCACCGGTGGCGCGCAGCCATGCGCGGTTGCCATCCATGTCGACGGTGCGCTCGAACACGGTCGAGCCGATGCCGTGCTGGTAGAGCTTGATCAGCACCGTTCCCGCCGTGTCGTCGCCGTGGCGGACGACCATGGCGGGAATGGTCCGGATCTCGCACAGGCGGATATAGGCCTGGACCCAGAATTTGGCGTTGAGACGCGGCTGGCTCAGAGCTCGACCTCGTGCAATCTCTGGACCTGCGGCGCGCCGTCGACCACGCCGCCGAGGCGCGGCAGGACCGCGGCCACATGCGGCGTGTCGCGGTGCGCCTGGAGCGCCGCCTCGTTCTCGTAGATCTCGATCATGATGAATTCGAGCGGGTCCTCGGTGCGGAACAGCTTGTAGACGACGGTTCCCGGCTCGTTGGCCTCGACCACGCCGCTCATGGTGCGGCCGACGGCGGCGAATTCCATTTCCTTGCCCGGCTTGACCCGGACCGTGACGATCTGTGCGAACATGATGCTTCCCCTTCCTACGCGTCGGCGATCTTCAGCAGCAGCTTGCCGTCGTGGCTGCCGGTGAACAGCTTGTTGAACACGTCCGGTGCGTTCTCGAGACCGTCCCGGACGTCGACCTTGAACTTCAGCCTGCCGGCCTTGATCCAGTCGTTGATCTGCTGGTAGCCGGGCATGGCGCGGTGCATGTAATCGGACACCAGCAGACCTTCCACATGGGCGCGCTTGACCAGGATGTTCCACATGTTGCGCGGGCCGGGCGGCGGGTCGTGGGTGTCGTTGTAGGCCGAGATCATGCCGCAGATGGCGATGCGGGCGCCCAGCGCCATGTTGTCCATGGCCGCCTCCAGCGTCGGGCCGCCGACATTCTCGAAATAGACGTCGAAACCGCCCGGAAAATGCTTCCTGATCTCGGCCGAGAGGTCCTTCGTCGCGCGGTAGTCGATGGCGGCGTCGAAGCCCAGTTCCTCGGTGAGCCAGCGGCATTTGTCGGCGCCGCCGGCGATGCCGACCACCTTGCAACCCTTGATCTTGCCCATCTGGCCGACCAGCGAGCCAACCCCGCCCGCCGCGCCCGACACCAGCAAATTCTCACCGTCCTTCAGCCGGCCGACCTCGAACAGCCCGTAATAGGCGGTGGCGCCAACGGCGCCCAGCGGATGCAGGTAGGTGGTGAGGTCATGGCCCCATTCGACCGGCACCGGCCCCACGTAACCCGGCCTGCAAACCACGTAATCGGCCCACGCGCCGAGGCCGGAGACGATCTGGCCGACGGGATGGGCGTCGACGTTGGACTTGACCACCCTGCCCAGCACCACCGAGCGCACCGGCGTGCCGAGCGGGATCGGCGGCATGTAGTTGCCCCCGGCGTCCATCCAGCCGCGAATCGCCGGGTCCATGGCGGCGTAGAGCACGCGGACGACGAACTCGCCGGGGCCGGGTTCCGGCACCGGGCTCTCGCGCCATTGGTAGTCGCTCGGCTTCGGCTCGCCCTGCGGGCGCTGCACCAGCAGCCATTCGCGGTTGATGTCGGCCATCATTCCCTCCCTGAAATGTCGGTCATCAATAAGGAATGGGTTTGCCGTTGTCGATGATCACCCGCTCCTCCCCGAGCCAGATCGGCGAGCGGGCGAAGTCGATGAACCGCGCCTCGTCCTCGACCGCCTCGGCCATGGCGGCCTGCGCCGCCGGATCCTGCATCCGCTCCTGCAGGAACTCCAGGCTGGGCCACCACGCCTCGGCGACGCCGTCATAGGGCTCGGGCGCGCCGCGGTCGTCGACGAACAGCTTGTTGAGCGGGTTGTCGGACGTGTGGGTCTGCACGTAGCGGACCATGCCGATGTGCTGCATCAGCCGCTGGCCGAGCCGTCCGTGGTTCTCGTACCAGTAGCGCTGGAATTCCTCGCGGGTCAGATGCGCCTGACGGCGGAGGCAGAAGGTGAGCTTGAGCATGACGTTCCCCGTTTGCCATGTTGGCGTTGCCCGCCAGTATGCGCCACTATGCAGCGAACCGTCATCAGGGGAGAGATCGATGGCAATGCCGAGCGAGCGCAAGATTTTCCAGAACGCGTGGGTCGTCGACGACCTCATGGCCGCCTGCAACCGCTGGATCAAGTTCTACGGCGTCGGGCCGTTCTACGTCACCCAGAACCTGACCATCGGCAACGTGCAGTACCGCGGCGCGCCGGGCGAGCTGCGGATGTCGGTCGGACTCGCCCAGGCCGGCGACGTGCAGATCGAGCTGATCGAGCAGCACAGCGACAGCAACAGCGCCTACCGCGACATGTACAAGAAGGGCCAGCACGGCTTCCACCATTGCTGCGTCTGGAGCAGCGACTATGACAGCGACATGAAGGCCTATCCGGCGGCCGGCTATCCGGCGACGACCTATGGCGGCGGCGACGGCAGCGCGCCGCGCTTTGCGTATTTCGACGCGCGCAAGGACTTCGACATCTTCCTCGAGATCGTCGAGCCCAACGACGCCATCCTCGCCGCGTTCAAGCGGGTGCGCGAGGCGGCCGAGAGCTGGGACGGCAAGACCGATCCCATCCGCATCAACCAGCCCGACGGCAGCTACAAGGTTCCCTGACATGAGCATGGGCAAGCGCGCCGTCTGGGCCGGCCTCGACGGCTACACCGCGGCGCAAGCCGCCGCCTTCGCGCAGCGGCTCGAGGGCTGGGGCTACGATACACTGTGGATTCCGGAAGGGCTGGGCCGCGAGCCGCTGTCGCTGGCGGCGTGGCTGCTGGCGAACACGAAAACCCTGACCGTCGCCACCGGCATCACCAACATCTACGGCCGCGACGCGCGCACCACGAAGGTCGCGCAGATGGCGCTCAACGAGCAGTCCGGCGGGCGTTTCCTGCTGGGGCTGGGCGTGTCGCACAAGCCGCTGGTCGAAGGCTTCCGCGGCCACAGCTACGGCAAGCCCATCGCCGCCATGACCGACTATCTCGATGCCATGGCGCAGGTCCAGTACATGGCGCCCGCGCCGGCCAATACGCCGAAAACGGTGATCGCGGCGCTGGGGCCGAAGATGCTGGAGGTGGCGCGCGACAAGTCCGACGGCGCGCATCCTTACTTGGTGCCTCCCGAGCACACGGCGGAAGCCCGCCGCATCCTGGGACCCGGCAAGCTGCTGTGCCCCGAGCAGAAGGTGGTGCTGGAAGCCGATCCGGCGAAGGCGCGCGACATTGCCAGGAAGGGCATCGCCATCTATCTGGGCCTGCCGAATTACCGCAACAACCTGCTGCGGCTGGGATTTTCGGACGCGGATATGGACGGCGGCGGCTCGGACCGGCTGGTCGATGCCATCGTGGCCTGGGGTGACGCGGCGACGATCCAGAAGCGCATCCAAGCCCATCTGGACGCTGGCGCGGACCAGGTGTGCATCCAGGCGTTGAGTGACGATGGACGGGCCGATGAAACGGCGCTCCAGGCGCTGGCGACGGGCTAACATTAACCGTCATCCCGGCGAAGGCCGGGACCCAGTCTTGGCGAGTACGTTGTGCGCTACGCGCTGGTATTTCGTAAGAAGAGGTCTGGGTCCCGGCCTTCGCCGGGATGACGGCTAGAGTATTACCTGCTCCGCGTGACGCTCACCGGTGTCGCGGCGCCGGAGCGGAAGGGTTCCTGCAGCAGGATCATGTCGGGTTCCTCGGCGTCGGTCTTGACGGTCTGCTGGTTGGGACCCTGCACGGCGACGGGCTGGACCGTCTTCGCCCGCTTCGCGCTCGTGCCGGTGGGGTTCGTGGCGGTGGGGTGGCTCTGGGCGTGCGCCGCGGCGGCGATCAGCGCGAAGCCCAGCACGCTGGCCAGCACGAGACAGGAACGCACGGTCGAATCGGTGGTCATGGTGTCGTCCTCAGGCGGATAACCTCGGACGCAGACGATGTGACGCTCCGGTTGAACGGCGCATGAACGATCGCCATCAGATGCGCCGCTCCATGCCGGCCCAGTAAGGTTCGCGCAGCTTGCGCTTGAAGATCTTGCCGGAGTCCTCGCGCGGCAGCTCGGCGGTGAATTCGATTACCCTCGGCACCTTGTAGCCGGCCAGCCGGTCACGCAGGAACGCTCTGATGCCGCCGGTGTCGAGCGACCCGCCCTGCTCGGGCTCCACATAGGCGCACAGGGTTTCTCCGAACTCGGCGTCCGGGATGCCGAACACGGCGCAGTCGCGCACGCCGGGCATGGTGATCAGCGCCGCCTCGACCTCGGCCGGATAGATGTTCACGCCGCCGGAGATCACCATTTCGATCTTGCGGTCGCACAGGAACAGGTAGCCGTCCTCGTCGACATAACCGATGTCGCCGATGCACACGAGATTGTCGCGGCCGATCTCGCCGCGCTTCTCGTCGAGGCCGTGATAGGTGAAGTCGGGCATGCCCTCCATCCACACATAGACCTCACCGATCCCGCCGGGCGGCAACGGCTTGCCGGCCTCGTCGAAGATGCTGATGCGGGCGCCGGTGATCGCCTTGCCGACCGTGCCGGGCTTGCGCAGCGCGTCGTCGCTGTTGGCCGTGGTGATCAGGCCGATCTCGGTGCCGCCGAAATACTCGTTGATGACCGGGCCGAGCCACTCGATCATCCGCCGCTTCACGTCGGGCGAGCAGGGCGCGGCGCCGTGGGTGATCCACTCCAGCGACGAGGTGTCGTAGCGCGCCTTGACCTCGTCGGGCAGCGCCAGCAGGCGCACGAACATGGTCGGCACCATCACCGCATGGGTGATGCGGTGGCGCTCCACCTGGCGCAGGAAGTCCTCGGCGTCGAAGCGCGGCTGCAGCACCGTGTAGCTGCCCATGCCGGCGGATGCGTTGGCATAGCCGTTGGGCGCGGAATGGTATAGCGGGCCGGTGACCAGCACGCGGTGATGGGTGCCGGTGAAGCCCCAGGCTTCGGACGCGGTGCGGATCATCAGGCCCATGACCTGCTGGATGTCGACGACGCCGCGCTTGACGCCCTTGGGCTTGCCGGTGGTGCCCGAGGTGTAGAACATGGCGCCGCGCGAGGCCATGGATGGGTTGGCGATGGGCGGCAGCGACGCGAGCCAGTTGTCCCAGTCCATCGCCCCGGCGGGCACCGCGGCGCGTTGGGCCGGTATGCCGTAGGCGGCGGCAACCTCGGGCGGCGTCGCGACGACGATGACGTCGACACCTTTGGGCACCGCGCCATCGACCTGCGGCAGCAGGTCGGCGTGGACGACCAGCGCCCGCGCCTGCGAATCGCGCAGGATGTAGCCAACCTCCTCGCCCTTGAAATGCCAGTTGATGGGGACGGCATAGGCGCCGGCGAAGGTGGCGCCGCGGCTCGCCTCGAAGAACGTGAAATCGTTGCGGAGCATGACCGCCACGCCGCTGTCGGCTCCGACGCCCATGGCCTGGAAGCCCGACGCCGCGCGCAGGGCGTTCTGGTTGATCTCGTCGTGCGGCCGCATCCGTTCGCCGCTGTAGATGGCGGTCATGCTTGCATCCCGTTCGTCGTCCCTGTGGCTCGTGATAGGCGAAAGCGCGGCCGTTTCCAAGCCGCGACAAGGCCCAGGGGAAAAATAATTACCATCCGGAAACCAACTTTAGGAAAATTATTGGAAACCTTTCCCGTCCGCCGGTCAAGTCCTGCCCGGCCGGGCGATGACGGGTGCCTTTCCAACCTCCGAGCAACCTTGTATCAGGAACCGGAACAGGGACGACAATGGGGACAGCCATGGAAGACTCGACGCCCATCCTGATTGGCGGCGGACAGTTCACGGAAAAGGGCGTCGCTCCCGACAAGGCCCATCCGCCCATGGGCATCGCCGCCGAGGCCGCCAAGGCCGCCATGGCGGACACCGGACTGGGCGCGGCGCTGGCGCCGCACATCTGTACCCTGGCAATGATCCGCATTTTTCCTGATTCGACCAACAGGCCGCGGGTCACGCACGGTTTCGGCCGCGCCGAGAACCCGCCGCGCGCGGTCGCCCGGCGCATCGGCGCCAACCCGCGCAACGCCATTTACACCCAGGTCGGCGGCAACACGCCGCAGAAGCTGGTCAGCGAGATGTGCGAGCGGATCGCCGCCGGCGACGTCAGCATGGCACTGATCGCCGGCGCCGAGGCGATCCAGACCACCAAGGACGCCATGCGCCTGGGCATCACGCTGGACTGGCAGGAGGAGGACGAAGGCTCGCTGGAGGATCGCGGCATCGGCGCGGGTTTCATCACGCCGCACGAGTTCGCCCACGGCATCGGCATCCCGATCCAGACCTACCCGCTGTTCGAGAACGCCATCCGCGGCCGGCAGGGCCACACGGTCGACCAGCATCTGCGCGCCATGGGCGCACTGTTCGCGCCGTTCACCCAGGTGGCGGCGGACAATCCCTATGCGTTCTACGGCACGGCGCGCACCGCCGAGGAACTGGCGACTCCGACCGGATCGAACCGCTATATCAGCTTCCCCTATCCGAAATGGATGAACGCCATGGACGGCGTCAACCAGGGCTCGGCGGTGATCATGACCTCGGTGGGCAAGGCGCGCGAGCTGGGCATTCCGCAGGACAAGTGGGTGTTCGTCCACGGCGTCGGCGAGGCGGTCGAGAAGCTGATCAGCGTCCGTCAGCGGCTCGACCGCGCGCCGGCCATGCAGCTCAGCGGCCGCAAGGCACTCGACATGGCGGGCATCGGCATCGGCGACGTGGACTTCATCGATCTCTATAGCTGCTTCCCGTCGGCGGTCGAGGTGGCCTGCGACGAGCTTGGCCTGGCCTATGACGACAGACGCGGCCTGACCGTGACCGGCGGCCTGCCGTTCTTCGGCGGCCCGGGCAATTCCTATTCATTGAACGCCATCGCCGCCATGCTGCCGACGCTGCGCGCAAGACCGGGTTCCTACGGCCTGATCGGCGCCAATGGCGGCTATCTCAGCAAGCAGGCCACCGGCATCTATTCGACGACGACGACGCAAGGGCGCTGGGCGCGGGAGAACCCGTCGTCCTACCAGGGCGAAATCGATTCCCTGCCCGACGTGCCGTTCACCGAGACCCCGGCAGGCAACGCGACCATCGAGACCTACACGGTGGTTTTCGGCAAGACCGGGCCGGAACGCGGCATCATCATCGGCCGGCAGGCGGACGGCATGCGGTTCGTCGCCAACACGCCGGCCGATGCGGAAACGCTGAACGGGCTGATGGACAAGGACAGTTTGGGCCGACCCGGAAGCGTCACAAGCAACGACGGACGAAATGTTTTCGTGCCCGGTTGATTCTGCGCAATACGCTGCCGCCCGATCCGGCTAGGATGGCGTCCATGAGCAGAATACTGAAAACGTCGAGTTGGATCCTGGGGCTATCGATGCTCGCCACACTCGGCGCGCGTGCGGATGACGCCAAGGACGCGCTGGCGCCGGGTGTCGAAACCTATCCGCTGGCTCAAAAGGGCGCGGATCTGGCGCGCATCTGGTGCAATGCCTGTCATGTCACCGGCGTCGCGGCGCCGGAAAGCGGCATGGACGCCGCGCCGCCCTTCGTCGCGTTGTCACCGATGGTCGCCGCCAATCCGGACCACTACCGGACTTTCCTGACGCGGCCTCACGGCCCGATGAAGGAGATATCGCTGAGCCGCGAGGAAATCGAGGCGGTGATGGCCTTTATCTCCTCGTTGTCGGACCAGCCAGCCGGCAAATAGCGCCGTTGATCAGAAGCTGTGCGCCTGCGCGCGGGCCGCGAACTGGTTGGCGATGGCGAAGAAGCCGTCGACGGTTTCGTCGATGATCTGCTTCACCGGCTTGACCTCGTGGATCAGGCCGATACCTTGGCCGGCGAGGCCCAGGCTGGCTTCCATGTCACCGCCGAAATACAGATCGAGGATCGAGCCGAAGCCCTTCGAGCGGTCCATGATGCCGGCTTCGGCGATGGCCAGGGAGCGTTCGGTTTTCAGCGCGCGAACGCAGGGCGTCGATTTCTTGTTCAGCACCACGGTGCCGGTCTCGTCGCCGTCGACGATGGCCTGCTTGAAGTTCCGGTGCACCGGGCTCTCCAGCGAGCTGACGAAGCGGGTGCCCATCTGGATGCCCTCGGCGCCAGAGGCGAACGCCGCCGCCATGCCGCGGCCGTCGACGATGGCGCCAGCCGCCACCATCGGAATGTCGCTCTTCTCGCGGATGCTCTGCAGCAGCACCGCGAGCGAAACCTCTTCCGGGTTCTTGTAGCCGCCGCCCTCGGCGCCCTCGACCACCAGGCCGTCGACACCGGCGGCGACCGCCTTCATGGCCATCGCCGCGGTTGGCACCGCGTGATAGACGACCAGGCCGCCCTTCTTCAGCTTGTCGATGTACTTGGCCGGGCTGCCGGCCGAGGTGGTGACGAACTTCACGCCCTCGTCGATCACCATGTCGACCATGCGCTCGTCGCGCAGGAACAGCAGCGCCAGGTTCACGCCGAACGGCTTGTCGGTGAGCGTCCGCATCTTGCGGATCTCCTCCATGCACTGCTCCATCTCGCCCGACGAGGTTTCGATGATGCCCAGCGCGCCGGCGTTCGACACGGCCGAGGCAAGCTGCGAGCGGGCGATCCATCCCATGGGTGACTGGATGATCGGGTATTTGGTGCCGAGGTGTTCGAGGACGCGGTTCATGTCGGTGGCTTCCCTGAGAGTGAATTTCTACGGGCTTTTTTTAGGCCGCCTATCGTGCATAGTGAGCGGGCTAAATCAACGGAGAACAGTCACGCATGAAGGCCCTATTCGACATCGCGGGCAAGGTGGCGCTGGTCACCGGCGGATCGAGCGGCATCGGCAAGATGATCGCCACGGGCTTCGCGACCAACGGCGCCAGGACCTACATCGCGTCGCGCAAGCTGGCGGTCTGCGAGGAGGTTGCCGAGGAGCTGTCCAAGGTCGGCACCTGCATTCCGCTGCAGGCGGACCTGTCGACACATGCCGGCGTTGTCGCGCTGGCAGACCGGATGAAGGAACTGGAGCCCAAGCTCGACGTGCTGGTGAACAATTCGGGCGCGGCCTGGGGCGCGCCGTTCGACGAATTTCCCGAGAGCGGCTGGGACAAGGTCTACGCCATGAACGTCAAGGCGCCGTTCTTCCTGATCCAGCAGCTGCGCGCGGCGCTGAAGGCGGCGGCCAGCGCCGAGCGGCCGTCCAAGGTGATCAACATCGCCTCGATCAACGGCCTGACCGTGCCGGACATGGATACCTATTCCTATTCGTCGTCGAAGGCGGCGCTGATCCACCTGACCCGCGTGCTGGCGAAGGCGCTGGCCAAGGACCACATCCGCGTCAACGCCATCGCGCCCGGCCCCTTCCCGAGCAAGATGATGGCCGAGACCATCGAAAAGACCCGCGACAAGATCCTGGCGCGGGTGCCGGCGCACCGGCTGGGCGAGCAGGAGGACGCGGCGGGCGTCGCCATCTTCCTTGCCTCGCGGGCCAGCGACTACGTCCACGGCGCCGTCATCCCGATGGATGGCGGCTCCTCGACCACGGTGTAACACCATGGACCTGAACTTCAGCCGGGAAGACGTTGCGTTCCGCGACGAGGTGCGGCGGTTCCTCGATCAGAACCTGACCGACGAGCTGCGCCACGCGGCAAAAACCCAGACCGCCATCTTCGCCGAGTTCGAGCCCACCATGCGCTGGCACAAGGTGCTGCACGACAAGGGCTGGATCGCGCCGTCCTGGCCGAAGGAGCATGGCGGCACCGGCTGGAGCATCCCGCAGCGCTACCTGTTCAACAAGGAAATGACCGAGGCCCACGCGCCCAAGCCGCTGCCCAACGGGCTAGGCATGGTCGGGCCGGTGATCATCAAGTTCGGCACGCCTGCGCAGCAGCAGAAGTACCTGCCGCCAATCCTGTCGGGCGACGACTATTGGGCGCAGGGCTATTCGGAACCGGGTGCGGGCTCGGACCTGGCCTCGCTGCGCACCAAGGCGGTGAGCGACGGCGACCACTATGTCATCAACGGCTCGAAGATCTGGACCACCTACGCGCAATATGCCCAGCGCATGTTCTGCCTGGTGCGCACCAGCGACCGGGGCAAGGCGCAGGAAGGCATCAGCTTCCTGCTGTTCGACATGGATACGCCCGGCATCAAGGTGGAGCCGATTATCACCCTGGGCGGCGACCACGAGGTCAACCAGGTGTTTTTCGACGATGTGCGCGTGCCCAAGTCCGGTCTGATCGGCCAGGAGAACATGGGCTGGACCTATGCCAAGTACCTGCTGGAATGGGAGCGCGGCGCCGGCGCCTGGGCGCCGCGGCTGATCGCCGACCTGACGCATCTGCGCCGGATGGCGGCCAGCG
>LNFM01013559.1_pt1 | contig 10352 bp, 8 predicted proteins | sample 596031 | NCBI WGS metagenome assembly LNFM01 (sample SAMN04254537, study PRJNA301005) | activated carbon metagenome | isolation source: dual media filters at the Ann Arbor, Michigan drinking water treatment plant | place: USA: Ann Arbor | reverse complement strand
CACCAGGCGGCTCCGCGGGTCGCCGGAGAGGGATGCAACCCTGGGTTGGATCAGAATCGACGACGCGTTTCCGCGAAGCGCGCACCTACCAGGGGGCGAAGAACGCGCGAATCCGAGCGATGAGTGTGGTTGCCGCGAACAATGGGGCGAACGATCTACGGATAGAACTTCGCGGAATGCACAGTGACTAGCACCGCGTGGCTACACGACCTGTGCGTTCCATAAAATCGACATCAGAAAGAGTGCCGCTTCAGCAGGGCGCAGAAGCGGGCATCCGAGCGCGGCGTCCGATGACTGCGGCAGCCAGCGCACCCAGGGTGAGGAGCACGAGCGTTCCTGGCAACGGAATGACCCGGAAATCGAGTACGACCGCGATCGACTGCCCTTCGATCAGGCTGAGGCCCTGGAAATTCAGTCCGAGGAGCTGCAGGTCGGGGTCGAACAGGACACGGCCATCGTCGAAGCCCGACACGGTCGACTGCAACTCCCGGATTCCGAGCAAGGCGATGCCGGAGAAATCCTGCAGCAATAGTCCCAGGAAGTTGGCTGACCGCGCCTGCCCGCTGCCCACCAAGTCGATGCGCACGTAAGTGTCGCCGATGTCGAGGTCGAATAGGCCGGCGTATCCGCGCAGTTCGTAGGCTGGGTCCTGCACCAGGATCGAATCGGGCCCCTGAAGGTACGTCAAAGGGGAAGGGGCGGCTTCAGCCGCTGCGACGGCCACCCGACTTCCGATCAAACCCGCATGAGCAAAGTGCGGCAGCATGAGGAGCACCAAGGGCAGCACCCATCGTCCGGCGAAGGTATTGATGCGTGGCAAAGTTGTCATGGCGTGGTTTCTTCTCGATTGCCGGTCGTCCATGACGAGCATGGAATTGAGCCTCGGTTCCTGGGTCGAGCATAGCAGGATTGACCTGGCGTCCCAAATTGGTCAGAGGGCGTCGTGCCCGGCAACGGGCCATGCTAACATCCGTCCGGCTCGAATCGACATCTCGCTTCGAGGGCGGCGTATCGCGCTCATCGGAGACGTCGTCGCCATGTTTCGGCCGTGAGGCTTCACTATTTCGTCGACATTTCCATCGGCTCATGAAGTCCACCGATAGCCCGCGAGATCGAGTCTTCGTCCTGATCGATTGGTCATGGGCGAAGGGGTCGGCGACGCTTGCGCTCGCCATGCTCCTCGCCGCTTGCGCGAGCCGATTCGGGCCTTCCGACATTCCGATGCCTGCGCTCTTGCCGACAGCGGCATTGCATCCGGCGGTCGTCACGAATGGCGATGTGCTGGAGATCGGTTTTTTTCCCACCACGCGTCGGGCACCCGAAACTTACCGGATAGGCGTCGGGGATGTCCTGCGCATTTCTGTGGCGGATCATCCGGACTTGACCCTCGATGCGGTGAACGTGCTGCTGGACGGTACGAGTTCGCTGCCCCTGGTGGGCTCCATCGCCGTCGCCGGCCTGACGGTGCGTGAGGTCGAGGAAGCGGCTCGACGCGCATATGCCAATGAGCAGATCCGCAATCCTCGCGTGGTGGTGTCCGTCGTGAAGGACTTGCAGCGACTGCGCCATTTCATGCAGGCGATCGGCGCCGATCGCGGCGGCAACCGGATGCAGCTCACCGTGTTCGACAGCCAGCCCCTCGAACTGCCGCTCATCCCTCCGGTGGCGGTGGGTCGGCCACTTACGGAGATACGTGAGGAGATTCGTGCAACCTACGGTCGGGAGTTCGGCGATCAGCTCGATGTCACCGTCAACCTGATCAAGCGCGCCGAGCCGACGCTCTACGTCATGGGCGAGGTCCGTAGACCCGGCGGCCTGACGATCGCGCGGCCGACGAACCTGCTGACCGCGATCGCGTCCGCAGGCGGATTCGCCGAAACCGCCGACGAAAGATCGGTGCTGGTCGTACGCTTTCGTGCCGATGGCGGCTACGATCACTGGACGTTCGATTTGCGCAAAGACCTCGTTGGCGAAAGCCGTCCCGCAAGCTTTGCACTGCGCGGCAACGATGTGGTCTACGTCGCGCGATCCCCGATCGCCGACGCCAACCTCTTCATTCAACAATATGTCCGCGGCCTGCTGCCGTTCGAAGTCGGCGCCGGCTTTGTCATAAACCAATGAATCGAATCGCGCGGCAACTGCAACTCGTGATCCGACAGCACCCGCGCTGCGCTGCGCGCTGGAGCGCCTCGTGATCAGCTCCCGGCGGCGCATGGACGCTGCGTTCGACGCGATCCGGGAGCGTCTCTTCTCCCTGCCTGCGGCGCGGAGCGAGGGCGGTGGCCCACTCGTCGTCGCGCTCGCATCGCGTACACCCCGCGAGGGCGTGACCGCCGCTGCGCTCGGCCTGGCGGCTTCGATTTCCCGGACCGGCACGCTGAAGGTCTTGCTGATCGATTACCATCCCGGTGCGCGGGGCGTGGCGGCGCGACTGGGTCTCGCCCCGAGCATCGCTGCAGATACGACGACCCTGGCGCAGAAAGTACGCGCCGTGAGCGGTGCCGGTTTCGACGTGCTTACGCTAGCATCGTCGCTGCCGTCCGGGTTCGAGGGTGACAGCATCTGGGCAAGCGCTTTCGCCGAGCTGATCCAGGGGTATCGTCTGGTGCTCGTCGACGCCGGTTCAATGGTTCAGCCGCTCGCTGCCCGCTGGAGCCGGTTGGGGGGGCGCCTGGTGCTCGTGGTCGATACGCTGCGTACGACCGAAGAAGAACTCGCGCGCCTCAGGGCCGAGCTGGATGCCGCTGGGCGTTCGGTCGACGCCGTAATTCTCTCGAAGCGTCGATACCGGGTGCCCGCCTTCCTCTATCGTTTCGTGTCCTGAGCCAGACTGGCCGTCAACACCGCAGGGAGAAGCCGCCATCAGCAAGCGTGACATCCTGGTTTTTCTCTTCAAGCGCAAATGGACGCTCATCTGCGTCCTCGGCCTGGTGACGACGCTGGTGACCGCGTTCGTCTATCTGCTGCCGGCGAGCTACACGGCAACCGCCAAGGTGCTGGTCGAGCCGGCCAAGTCCCCCACGCTCGCCACCGAGCCGAGGTTCGGGGCGGATGTGGGCCAGGTGCTCTATACGGAAATCGAGATCGTGCTCTCGCGCACTGTCATGGAGGCGGTCGTGACCGCGCTGGAGTTGGATAAGCCGGGTGCGCCCGTGGGCCGAATTCCGATTGCGATTGCTCATCTGAAGGCCTGGCTCGTTGGGGTGGGGTTGCTCGATCCGCCGGATCCGCGCGAGGACGCCATTCGCGACTTGCTGAAATCGGTCAAGGTGAAGCCGGTACTCGATACGCACGTGTTCACGATCAGTTTCGCGGACCAGAACCCGCAGCGCGCCGCGGCCGTGGTCAATGCGGTGGCCGACGCCTATCTTGTCCACCACACCCGCATCTTCTCCTACGAGCACGCGGCCGATGTCTACCGGGGCAACATGGAGCGCGTCAAGGCGGAGCTCGATCGACTCGAGGCCGAGCGCGGCAGTGGCGCCGGAGATCCAGCCAACTCCGGTCTGGCGGCCAAGCGCGAGTCGACGCTGATCGCTGTCGTCCGGGCACGTGACCGGATCGGGGATCTGCGCATGGAACTCGCAGACACCCTCGCGCGGTTTACCCCGGAGCACACGCGTGCCCGCGCCCTGAGCGCGAAGATCGCCGACGCCGAGAGCCAACTGCAGGAGTTGCAGAATCAGATTCAGGCGCTGTCTGCGGCCAAGGACCGCGCGGACGCCATACAGCCCTTGATCCAGAATTACCGCGAGACCTATAGCAGCTACAAGAAGCAGTACGAGCAGGCCATCCTCACCCAGGGGGCCGATCGTCAGATCATCAATACCCATGTAATCGATTTCGCTGCGGTGCCGGCGCGCCCCCGTTTCCCGCGCCTGGTCTACATCATCGTGGCATTGATCGGCGGCGGCGCGCTGGCGCTCGGTATTGCGTTGCTGCAGGAGTACTACGACCATCGGGTCGAGACGCCCGAGGTGGCCGAGCGCCTGCTCGGCGCGCCGGTCATTGGCTCGGTGCCTTACGAGTGGTGGTCGAGGCCATGAGCACTTGCGCGTCCCCGAACTCGGTTCGTGACGGCGTGTCGTCCGATCGAGCGAGCGACGCGCCAAGACGCCTTCGCGTCGCCGTGGTCATGCCCGTGCGTAACGAGGAGGCAGCCGTCGATGAGACCCTGGCCGCCCTGTTCGCTTCGACCCGGCTGCCCGACGAGATCGTGGTCGCCGATGCCATGTCGACCGACCGCACGCTCGCCCGGATCGAAGCCTGGCAGGGCAAGGGCGTGCCCATCCGCGTCGTGCCGAACCCGACGATCTACTGTGGCGGTGCGCGCAATATCGGCGCGCGCAGCACCGACTGCGATCTCATCGTCATCGTGGACTTCGGCAACCCGGTCTTCCCGCGCTACATCGAGGAGATGGTACGCCCGTTCGAGGAGCGCGACGACGTGGACATCACCATGGGCATCCTGCTGCCGCTGATGCGCACGTCGTTCGAGCACTGCATGGGCACGGTGTACTATGACGAGAACATCCTGCTGCAGAAATACACGCTCGAGCAGAAGCAGGCGCTGCTGCCGGCGGTGCTGCTGCCCGGAGGGGGCTGCGTCGCCATGACGCGCCGCTTCCTCCTCGACATGGGTGGGTACCCTGAATGGCTCGCCCGCTCTCAAGACCGGCTCTTCAGCCGCAAGGCGCACAGCCGCGGCGCTCGCGTCGTGGTGGCCTGGGAAGCATACTGCTACAACCATGTACGCGGCAGCGCCAGGCAGGTGTACCGCATGGCGTTCGGCTGGGCGCGATGCAACGGCCAGAGCCGCTACGTGCGCAAGCACTTCGTCAAGGCCGTCGGGTTCTACTCGGTCGCGCTGGCACTGCTCGGGGCCTCGGCGCTGCACCCGGCGTTCGCCGTCGGTGCGGTCGCGCTGCTCGGCGGCTACTTCTTCAAGGCGGGATGGCGGCGTCTGCTGCGCGTCGACGGCCGCATCGAGCGGGCCAGCTATCTTTGGCATGTGCCGGCCCTGCTGGTGGCCGGCGACATGGGAACGATCGCGGGTCACGTCGTCGGCTGGTACGAGTGGTTCACCCGGCCGGACTACCGGCGTGCATACAACGAATACGTCCAAGGCTGCCCGCCCGAGCTGTTGCCGGTGATCGAACAGTGAACGAGGGCGACGCCTGTCGAACGGCGTGCACAGCAGCGCATGTTGCTCCGGCAGCCGTCACCAGCATGCCTGTCCTGCGCGCCGCGCATCTGCGCGTTGGGGCTCACGCACTGCCGTTTCCGCTGAACGAACCGTCCACCTCGCTGTGGTACAACGCCCGCGCGGCGATATGGCAGGGGCTGCGAGCCCTGGGCATCGAAGCCGGGCAGCGCGTGCTCGCACCGGCCTACAGTTGCGGTTCGGAGATCGATACCCTGGTCCGCGCCGGGCTCGAGGTCGACTGCTACCGGGTCGGCATCGATCTCACCGCCGATCTGGACGACATCGAGCGGCTTTGCCGCAGACCTGCAGCAGCCATCCTGGTCACGCATTTCTACGGCTTCGCTCAGCCGTTGGGGCCGATCGTCGCGCTGGCTCGTCAGCATGGGCTGCGCGTGATCGAAGATGTCTCGCACGGGCTCGGTTCCAGCAGCCCGGATGGCCGTCCTCTCGGCAGCGAAGGCGACATGGCCGTGTTCAGCCTGTGGAAGAGCTTGGCGATCCCCGACGGCGGCGTGCTGCGTCTGCGCGATCCATCGACGGGGCATCATGATCGTATCGAACCCGTGATGCGGCCGGGCTGGCGTTCTCGAGCGGGTCGTTTGCGGCACATGGCCGAGGAAAGTGTTCTGGCGCCTCATCCGCGCCTCGCGCGGTTCGTGCGGCGCGGGATCACCGATCCACTGGTCGGCTGGCTGCAGCGACGCGGAGGGCCTGCGGTTCGAGCCGCGAGCGGCGAGTCGGATTCATCCGACAGCGAACCGCCGGAATGGGCGCAGGTCGCGTTTCGTTCGGAGCGTCGTGCCTGGGGCATGACCGGGCTGTCGCGCTGGCTGTTGCCGCGCGTGATGGGCAGCGACATGGTGGCACGGCGTCGCGCGAACTTCGTGAGTCTGGTTCAGCAGCTGCGCCCGGGGGCGGGCGTGCAATTGCTGTTCGACGCATTGCCTGCACACTGCTGTCCGTTGTTCCTGCCGCTGGTCGTCGAGGATCCGCGGCCCTTCTGTCGGCATCTCGCGGCGCATGACATCGGCTTCTTCCGCGCCTGGTGCATCCTGCACCGTCACGTTGATTGGGCGAATTTTCCACTCGAAGCCCGGCTGAAAGTGCACGGCGTGGTGCTGCCGGTGCACCAGGACCTCGGTCCGGAGCATATCGAGCGCGTGGCGGCGGCTGTGAACGTCTGGACGGACAGCGTTCGACGGACAGGCGGGGCCTGATGCGCGGCCTGCGCCGAGCCGCTCCGGACCGGGAATCGGCGGCTGCATGAACGACTCCCTGAAGCGCCGCACGCTGGGCAACCTCGCGCTGACCGCCGGTACCCGCGTCGCAACGCTCGTCATGCAACTCGGGGCGAACATCGTGCTCGCGCGCAACCTGGGTTCCGTCGACTACGGCATCGTCGGCTACGCGCAGGTGTTCATCGCCTTCCTCACCCTGGTGAGCGAGTTCGGGCTGAACTCCGCCGCGATCCAGCAGCGTACCTTGAGTGCCGCATCGCTGCGTACGGGGTTCACGCTGCGGCTTTGCCTCGGATTGGCTGCGTTCGGACTCGCGCTGGCGATTGCGCCGCTGTGCGGGCCGTTGCTCGGCGAGCCCGCCGTCGGCGACGTGATCGCGCTGCTCGCGGTCGGGTTCCTGATCAATGCGCTTGCCTTCATGCCTTCCGTGCGTTTGCTGCGCGAGTTGGACTACCGCAAGTTCGTGCTCGCCCAACTCGCCGGGGCCGCGGTGAATTCGACCGTGACGTTGGTTCTGGCGGTCAACGGCTTCACGTACTGGAGCATCGTGGTGGCCAACGTCGCCGCCACGGCCGCTTCGGTGATCGTGCTCAACACGCTGGTCCGAACGCGCATGGAACTCGCCCTCGATCGGCCCAGCGTCTCGCACTACGCGAGCTTCGGCGGGCATCTGTTTCTCGCCTGGGTGCTCACGTTCATCCTCATGCACCTGGATGACTTCGTCGTCGGCACGCTGAGCGGTTCGGCCGCGCTGGGTTTTTATGCGCTCGCGTTCACCTGGGGGGCAAAGCTCTCCGAGACCATCGGCAGCGTCGTCAACAGTGTGTTGTTTCCCACCTTTTCCAAGATCCAGGGCGATCTTCCACGGCTGCGATCGGCGTATCTGAAGTCGCTGCAGTTGGTCGGTTTCCTGGCGATCGGCGGTTACACCGCGCTTGCACTCGTCAGCGCCGACTTTCTGTTCTGGATTCTCGGCGCCGGAACCGACAAGTGGCAGCCTGCATTGCTCGCGCTGCAAATTCTCTGCCTCTACGGCGTCGCCCGGACCCTCCTGGAAGTCGTCGGCAGCGTCGTCATGGCCATCGGTGGAGTGCCCTTGCTCGTGCGCGCGAACCTGCTCGCCGCCGTGGTCGAGGCGGTACTGATTTTTCCGGTACTGCGCGGCTGGGGCATCGAGGGCGTGGCAGTGGTGGTGGGTGTCAGCTACGCATGCCAGTACCTGGTGTTCGTGCCGGCGCTACGCGAGCGGCTGAAGGTGCGAGCGGCCGACCTTCTGCTCACGTTGTGGCAGCCGGCCGCGGCCGCGGCAATCGCCGCAGCGATGGTTCTGCTCGCGAGATCCTGGGAGCTCACTGGCTCGGGTTCGACGCGCTTCTGGGGCGACGCGACGGTGATCGCTGTCGCTTACTTGCTCGCCTATGGTGCCCTGACGCGCGGGGCGACTTATCGCGAACTGTATAATGCAGTCATGAAAAAAGCGGGATCCGCATGAAGGTCGACAAGGCGCAGCCGGATGTCTCGGTCGTGATCGTGTCGTTCAATACGATCGACATCCTGCGTCGCTGTCTGCTGGCCGTCGAGACTTATCCCGATGGCCTGACGTTGGAAGTCATCGTTGTCGACAACGCGTCGGCCGATGGCAGCGCCGACATGGTGGCGGCCGAATTTCCGGATGTTCACCTGATACGCAATGAGGACAATCGCATGTTCGCCCCGGCAACCAATCAGGGCCTTGCGATCGCTCGCGGGCGCCATGCCCTGCTGCTCAACAGCGATGCCTTCGTCCGGCCGGGGATGATCGGGGCCCTGACGCGCTTCCTGGACCAGGAAGCCGACGCGGCCGCCGTCGGGCCGAAGGTGCTGAACGTCGACGGTACGCTGCAGAGCAAGGGATTCGTGGCGCCGCGCATCGGGCTCGGGCTGCTGCGTGTGACCGGGCTGAACAAACTCCTGCCCGAGGGGGCGAAGCGGCGCTTGTTCCCTCGCTACTTCTGGGACGAAAACGAACCGATCATGCCCGACGTGCTGTCAGGTTGCTGCGTCATGTTCAAGGGCTCGGTGGTACGCGAGATCGGTCCGCTGGACGAATCTTTCTATCATGGTGGCGAGGATGGCGAGTGGTGTTTCCGGGCCCAGCGCGCCGGCTACCGTACGTGGTATCTCCCCCAGGCATGCGTGGAGCATATCGGTGGCGCCTCGAAGGCCGTCATCGATACCCCTACGGTGCTGCGCGACACGGTCCACGCCTGGGAGACGAGCTTTGGGCTCGCGTACGGACTCGTTGCCGAGGCGCTGTCCACCGTCTACATTGCGCAGCGGCTCCTGGCGGTCACGCTCGTTGCGCGCGATCGTGCTGCGCGTCGGCGGATGATCGACGAGTTGCGTCTAGGCGGGCGCAAGCTCGCTGCGCTGGGCGCCCGTATTCTGAGTGGCGGCGTACAGGGACGCTCGGCATGATCCGCGCAGCACCGGAGAAGTCGGGCGCTGTCGCTGCGTCGCGGCGATATCACTGATGGGCGCGATCGCAGGGGTCCGCGCCATGAACGGCGCACCGGTTCAGCGTGCAGCACTGACACGCATGTCGACCATGCTCGCGCATCGCGGCCCCGTCGGCGAAGCGCTATGGGTCGAAGGGGGAGCCGGTCTCGTGCACCGTCGCGACCGCATCGAGCCGCCCGTGTCCACGGCAGGACAGCCACTTCCCGACCCATCGGGCCGCTACCGGATCGCGCTTTCGGGCCGCGTCTTCAACTGGCGCGAACTCGCGGCTTCGCTTGCTCGCAGCGATCCGGACCGCGCGCCGCCCCAGGACTGCCTGGAGACCCTGTTGCGCGACTACCTCGCACGTGGCACCAGCGCATTCGCACAGTGGAACGGTGGCTTCGCCTGTGCGATCTGGGATGCTTCCGAACAGCGGATGCTGTTGGCGCGTGACCATTTCGGCGTCAAGCCGCTCTATTACGCTTTGACGCCTTCGCATTTCGTGTTCGCGTCCGAGATCAAGGCGCTGCTGGCGCATCCGGACATCAAAGCCACGCCGGATGACCAGGGCATCTTCGACTTCCTTTCGGTCAATCGTTTCCTGCTGTTGAGCGGGACCACCTGCTACGCGGGGATACGCAAACTGCTGCCGGGCCACTGGATCGAGGTCGGGAATGCAGGCGTGCGCGAAGGCGCATACTGGCGCATCGATCCTGATCGCAGGATCGAGGTCTCGAGCGACGAGGAGCGGGTCGAGGCGGTGCGCGAGATCATGGTGGATGCCGTGCGCATCCGCATGCCGGAGGGAACGCCCTTCGGCGCCGCCCTGTCGGGCGGTTTCGATTCCTCGTCGGTCGTGTGCCTGTTGGCCGACTTGCTCGGTCATTCCGATCGAAGTCGGACCAGTTTCGAAACCTTCTCGTACACCTTCGGCACCGACGAGGCCGACGAGACCCATCTCGTCGACCTGGTCGCGCGGCACGCCGGTACCACCCACCACGCGCTGCCTGTCCTGCAACCCGGCTTCTTCGACGACCTCGACGATGTCATTCGCGCGAACGACGGGCCGGTGGTCGAGAGCACCGCACTGCTGCTTTACAAGAAGAAGCGGGTCATTGGCGCACGCGGGTTGCCGGTGTCGTTCAGCGGCATCGGCGGCGACGAGCTCTTCCAGGGGCAGCTCGACTACTTCTCGGATCTGCTGCGCACCGGTCGCCTGGTCCAGCTCGTGCGCGAGATTCGTGCCGTGCATCCGATCGATCCCATCACGGGTCGGCCGACGTCGTTGGGAGCGCTGCTGCGCGCGTTCGTGCTCTCGCCGCTGTGGCCCCGATGGATGCGCCGGCTGCGTGGTACGCACAACGGCATACCTTATCCTCCCGACTGGATCGCGCCGTCGCTGCTCGGCCGCGCCGGCGTATCGGGCG
>LNFM01013558.1_pt1 | contig 10353 bp, 11 predicted proteins | sample 596031 | NCBI WGS metagenome assembly LNFM01 (sample SAMN04254537, study PRJNA301005) | activated carbon metagenome | isolation source: dual media filters at the Ann Arbor, Michigan drinking water treatment plant | place: USA: Ann Arbor | reverse complement strand
CCTCGGCTGGGCGCAAAGCGGGTTGTTCTGACGCACATGAATGCCGACATGCTGGCCAACCTCGGGAATGTCGCCGCGCCTGGCGTGACGCTCGCCGAGGATGGGCTGACCATCGAGTTCTAAATGCCGCGATCCCAATCGCTTAGCAGCCTGTTGCGGGAGATCCGAGCGTGCCGGGTGTGTGTGGATCGCCCTCTCGGCGCACCGCTCCCCCACCAACCGCGACCGGTACTGCTTGCGGCGCCGAGTGCCCGGCTGGCAGTCTTCAGTCAAGCGCCGGGTGTCCGCGTGCATGCGTCCGGCGTGCCGTTCACGGATGCATCGGGCGATCGGCTCAGGACCTGGATGGGCGTCGCGTCCGACGAGTTCTATGACGTCGAGCGGGTGGCCATCGTCCCGATGGGGTTCTGCTTTCCGGGCCTCGACCGTCATGGTGCCGACCTGCCGCCGCGCAACGAATGTGCACCGCTATGGCGGGAAAAGGTTCTCGGTGCCCTGCCGAATGTCGAACTCGTGCTGCTGGTCGGGTCCTACGCGCAACGCTGGCACCTGCCGTCGGCTCGGGGCCGGAACATGACCGACATCGTGCAGGGGTGGCGGGAGTTGCCGGTGGCGGCCGGGGAAAAGCGCTCCATTCCGCTGCCGCATCCGTCGTGGCGTAACAACGCCTGGATCAAGCGGCATCCATGGTTCGAGGCGGAGTTGCTGCCGGAACTGCGGCGCGAGGTTCGGCGGCTACTTGGTCCTGCCCCGCGACAACGTGTCGGCGTGGTCCCGGTGCGGTCGAAATAGGGTGCGGTCGAAATAGAAAGGCCTCGCGCCGCGATAGCGCGAGGCCGTCAGGCGAGAGCCAAACGATCGTCGGATCACCAATAGCGGCGGCGACGGACGAAATAGCGGCGTGGGCGACGGCGGATGTAATAAACGCGCCGGGGACGCCGGACGAAGTACACGCGCCGAGGACGTCGATAGAAGCGACGGCGACGCACGATATAGAATTGATTGGGCTGCATCTCGGATTCGACCGTCTCGGCAACGGCCTGCGAGACGTCGGCGGGTTGCGAAGGCGCTCCGGTCGCTTCGGCGGCCTCGGCGGGGCCGGGTATGGAAAGGCCACAAGCGGCGGCGGCACCGACACCTGCGAAGAGTTTCAGCAATTTGCGTCGCGCAATTGGTTCCATTGGACAGTCACTCCCCATCACGTTGGGCCGGTCGCCGGCACAACTCGACGCTAGCACCGTCGACGAGAATTGGAAGAGCTTTGCGCGATCTCGATAAACGCAGTCTGGAGAGACACTGCGTTCCTGGCCTGCTCCGCCTATTCGAGGTGGAATCGGATCAGCTTCTTGGCGTCGTCGCTGTCCCATTCCGCGGCACCCGTGAGGCGGCCGATCTCGCGCCCTTGGCGATCGATCAGCAGCGTCGTCGGCATCCCCGCCGCCTTCAACGCCGTTCCGGCTCGCGCCGTCGGGTCGATGTAGAGCGCAAGGTCGGTCGCTTTGATCGAGGTGAGGAACTTCTGGGCGGCTTCGGCGCCGGCGCGGTCGACGGCGAGTGCCACGACTTCGAAATCTTTCGAGCCGAGTTCGCGCTGTAGCGCTGCCAAAGCCGGCATTTCCTTTCGGCAGGGCGCGCACCAGGTCGCCCACAAGTTGAGGAGAACGACACGGCCCTTCCATTCCTTCAGGGTGCGGGGCTGGCCTTTGCCGTCTGAGAACGACACTTCGGACAGTGGCTCGGGCGCCGCCTTGAAGACGAACGCGGCCATCTCGCCGGTGTTCAACTTGCCGATGGCGGGGCCGGTCGTAACGGCCGGGGGTGGAATGGCGACCGGGAGTGCTCCCTGGCGGGCGTTGTCACGCCCCCCGAGCGTGACGTATACCGCCGCGAACCCGGCGAGCGCCGCCAGCACCGTCACTACGATCGCCCGTGAGGCCGAGCCGGGGCCTGCCTTCTTGTCGTTCATACCGTTTCGCCGCCCATCGTTTGCTGCTCGCTTCGGGTCTTGCACGAGATGGGCCGTCACGTCGCGCCGTACAATCCGGAGCCCATGCCGCATGTCCAAGGAAACCGACAAGCAAAGCCTGTCTCAGCAGATGTCGGCCAACAAGATGTGGGGCGGACGGTTCAGCGCATCGCCCGCCGAGATCATGGAGGAGATAAACGCCTCGATCGGCTTCGACAAGCGGCTGGCCACCCAGGACATCCGTGGCTCGAAGGCACATGCCGAGATGCTGGCTTCGGCCGGGATCATCACCAAGGAGGATGCCAAGCGCATCATCGCGGGTCTCGACCAGATCCTGGGCGAGGTGGAACGCGGCACGATGGCCTGGTCGCGGGCGCTGGAGGACGTTCACATGAACGTCGAGAGCCGGCTCAAAGACAACATCGGCGCGCCGGCCGGGCGGCTGCATACGGCGCGGTCGCGTAACGATCAGGTGGCGACCGATTTCAAGCTGTGGGTGCGCGACCGCATCGATGCGATGGATCAAGCCCTCGGCGTCTTGCAGCTTTCGCTCGCGCGTAAGGCCGAAGCGCATGCGGCGACGGTCATGCCCGGCTTCACGCACTTGCAGCCGGCGCAGCCTGTCACGTTCGGGCATCATCTACTGGCCTATGTCGAGATGATCGGGCGGGATCGCGGGCGGTTCGCCGATGCGCGGGCGCGGCTCAACGAGTGTCCGCTCGGGGCGGCAGCGCTCGCTGGCACGTCGTTTCCGATCGATCGTCATGCGACGGCTGCCGCACTCGACTTCGACCGGCCGACGGCAAACTCGCTCGACAGCGTGTCCGACCGCGATTTCGCGCTGGAGACGCTTGCGGCAGCTTCGATCGCGGCGATGCATCTGTCGCGTTTCGCGGAGGAGATCGTGATCTGGATGACGCCGCAGTTCGGTTTCATCACGCTGTCCGACAAGTTCACGACGGGCTCGTCGATCATGCCGCAGAAGCGCAATCCGGATGCTGCCGAACTCAGCCGTGCGAAGGTCGGGCGGATCGCGGGCGCATTCCAGAGCCTGCTGATGGTGATGAAGGGGCTGCCGCTCGCTTATTCGAAGGACATGCAGGAGGACAAGGAGGTCACGTTCGATGCACTCGACAGTTTCGGGCTCGCGGTCGCGGCGATGTCCGGCATGGTCGAGGATCTGGAGCCGCGCGCGGACGTGATGCGGGCGGCGGCGGGGCGTGGATACTCCACAGCGACGGATATCGCCGACTGGCTGGTGCGGGAATTGAAGATGCCGTTCCGGGATGCGCATCACGTTACGGGACGCGTCGTCTCGATGGCGGAAGGGCGTGGGGTGGAACTCGAAGCACTGTCGCTCGCCGACCTGAAATCGATCGAACCGAGGTTCCGCGCCGATGCGCTGGATGTGCTCAGCGTGGACAATTCGGTGAAGAGCCGGACCAGTCATGGTGGAACTGCGCCACAGAACGTCCGGAAAATGGCCCGGGGGTGGGTGCGGAAGCTGGAAAAAGCGGCGGAGCGGGTCTAGGAGTAAGTCGTCTTTTGTATCTGCCGAGCGATCGGAGCGGTTTAAAGAGTTCGGAACGCCGCGCCGGTTTCGCCATGGTAGTGCTTCGCGGCCATGGTAGCTGTCATGGTGCCCAAGGTGAGCGCGGAACGAGGTTGAACCTGATATGCCGGCCCATCTGCCGTTCTCGGCGAGAAATGCACTGTTGATCCTGGTCGCGGGCGTCATGCTGGCCGGCTGTGGCGTGCGCGGGCCGTTGCAGACGCCGAAGGCGGATGCCAATGCCCCTGCGACCCCGGAAGCCACCGCATCGGCGGATTCCGGCCAGGGCAAGCCGGCGAATACCGCGGCCAAGCCGCATCAGGGCTTCATTCTCGACGGCCTGCTGCGCTGATTTCAAGCAAGCTGCCGGGGCGGACCTGAGCGCGCCTCGTACAATCTCTTCGCCAGCGTGTCGGGGCCTGCTAGCCGATTGATGCCGGGCCGCCCTTATTGCTACATGCATGCCGACGATTGGCGACAACCCGGCGGCTATTTCCATGCTTCAATTCACCTACTCCCGCGGCGTGCTTCACGCGGAGGGCGTCAGTCTGGCCGCCATTGCCGCCGAGGTGGGCACGCCGTTCTACTGTTACTCGACGGCGGCTTTCGAGGGGCAATATCGCGCGCTCGATCGGGCGTTCGCTGGCACCGACCACCTCATCTGCTATGCAATGAAGGCGAACTCCAACCAAGCCGTCCTTGCGACCATGGCGCGGCTCGGCGCGGGCATGGACGTGGTCTCGGTCGGCGAATTGAAACGGGCGCTGGCGGCCGGTGTACCCGCATCGAAGGTGATTTTCGCCGGCGTCGGCAAAACGCGCGATGAAATGGCGTTCGCGATCAGCCGGGGCATTCTGGGTTTCAACGTCGAGAGCGAGGCAGAACTCGAGGCGCTGTCGTCGGTTGCAGCCGAACTCGGCAAAACTGCGCGTGTCGCGTTGCGGGTGAACCCGGACGTGGACGCCAAGACGCATGCCAAGATCTCGACGGGTAAGTCCGAGAACAAGTTCGGCATTCCCTTCGATGATGCGCCGCGCCTGATGGACCGTGCCCGCGCGCTGCCGGGGCTCGCTGCCGTCGGCATCCACATGCACATCGGCAGCCAGATCACGGATGCGAAGCTGTCGCCCTTCCGCGATGCGTTCACGCTGATGCGCGAGTTGGCGCTGGACTTGCGTGCGCGCGGGCACGAACTCGAGCATCTCGATCTCGGCGGCGGGCTCGGCGTGTCCTACAAGCTCGGCAACCAACCGCCGCCCGATCCTGCGGCTTATGCGGCGGTGGCGAAAGAGGTACTCGGTGATCTCGGGCTGAAGCTCGTCATGGAGCCGGGGCGGCTGCTCGTCGGCAACGCCGGCGTGCTCGTAACGCGCGTGACGTTCATCAAGGAAGGCGAGGGGCGGCGCTTCACCATCGTCGATGCCGCGATGAACGATCTCATCCGGCCGACGCTGTACGAGGCGCATCATGAGATCTGGCCGGTGAGCGAGGGGCAACGGGACGCCGCGATGGTGGTGCAAGATCTCGTCGGTCCGGTCTGCGAAACGGGCGATTACATCGCTCTGGAGCGCCCGCTGCCGCCGTTCGTCGCGGGTGATCTTGTCGCCGTAATGACGGCCGGTGCCTACGGCGCCGTGATGGCGTCCACATACAACACGCGCCCGCTGGTGCCGGAGGTGCTGGTGCGCGGCACCGAGTGGGCCGTGGTCCGGCCGCGCATGGACGTCGAGGCGATCATCGCACTCGACCGGCTACCGGGCTGGTTGAGGTAGTGGAGTGCCGATCGGGACCGTTTTCTCGTGGGCGGTTCGGCGTGCTGGCGCTGCTCTGGTTGACTGCTGCATGTGTGGACTGCGGGGCTGCCAGCCTGGAACGGCAACCTGAAGGCGCGGCGCCGACATGCGCCATCTAGATCGATTTCCGCTTGCGGCGGGACGGGTTCGATGGGGCGACCCTCGAGCGCGTGTTGCGCTTTGCCGAGACCGAGCCTCGCATCAAGCATCTCTACGACCTGCGCCAGCGCTACGAGGATGAGCCGACACTCTGCCTCGTGATCGGCACCGTGGTCGAGGCACTGTCGATCTTCGAGCAGCTGACCAACATCGTACCCGTCCCCCGCGCCCGCCTGCCGCGCCTGCCGCCACCGCCGCCCGTCGTGTTGCGGTATAAGGGTGGTTGAGGTCGCGTCGATGTGCACGGCAATGTCTGGGACTGGTGCGAGGATGCCTACAATGCAACTTCCAGCGTTCTGCGTGGCGGGGCGTGGCACGACGGTTCGGACTACCTCCGCCCGGCAATTCGTAACAGTTACCATCCGACCAACCGCAACGTCGCCTTTGACTTGCGGGTCGCCAGAACGCTCTGACATTTTCTCTCATTCCATCGTTACAACATAGACGTTCTGCCTCATCCGCCTCGCAGCATTTGCAGTTCCGCAGAATAGTGTCGCCCCAACGCCGGCTTCCCGGTAAGCACTCGGCATGACCGAAGCAACCGAAGCGAAAGAATTCGAGATATTTCTGGTGGCGGCGCCGGGGCTGGAAACGGCGCTATGCGAGGAGGCGCGCGAGAAAGGGTTCGTCGAGCCGACGATCATCAAGGGCGGCGTGACGGTTCGAGGCGGGTGGCGCGAGGTATGGCGCGCGAACCTTGAGATCCGTGGGGCGAGCCGTGTCGTGGCGCGGATCGCGCAGTTTCGTGCGCTGCATCTGGCGCAACTCGACAAGCGCTCGCGGAAGGTGGCGTGGGGCGAGGCCCTACGGCGGGATCGGCCGTTCCGTGTCGAGGCAACCTGCAAGACGTCTCGCATCTATCATTCGGGGGCGGCGGCGCAGCGGGTCGAACGTGCCATCAACGAGGAGTTGGGCGCGCCGTTGTCGGCGGAAGCCGAGGTGTGCATCCGCGTGCGCTTCGAGGATGACATGTGCACGATCGGTGTCGATACGTCGGGCGATTTGCTTCACAAGCGCGGCTTCAAGGAGGCCGTCGCCAAGGCGCCGATGCGCGAGACGATGGCGGCGCTGCTGCTGCGTCTGTGCCGCTACGACGGGCGCGAGCCGGTGCTCGATCCCATGTGCGGCTCGGGCACGTTCGTAATCGAGGCCGCGGAGGTCGCGGCGGGGCTGATGCCGGGACGCTCGAGGCATTTCGCGTTCGAGCATCTGGCGACGTTCGATGCGGCGGCGTGGGCCGAGATGCGTGAGCGCGCCGCTGGTGTGGCGGTGGTGCCGACGGTGCGATTCTACGGCAGCGATATCGACACGGGCGCGGTCGTCATGAGCCGGGCGAATGCCGAGCGCGCGGGAGTCGCTGCGTTCTGTGAATTCAAGCAACTCGCGTTCACCGAGATCGTCGCACCAGAAGGTCCTCCGGGGCTGGTCATCATCAACCCGCCCTACGGCGACAGGATCGGTGACAAGGCGCGGCTGACGTCACTCTACCGTTCGATGGGGCAGACGCTCAAGGCGCGGTTTTCTGGATGGCGCGTGGGGATCGTGGCCAGCGACGAAGCTCTCGCCAACGCGTGCGGGCTGCCTTTCTTGCCCACGGAAGGGTCGATCTCGCACGGTGGTTTGCGGGTGACGCTGTACCAGACGGCGGCTCTTCCTTAGGCGCCTCCGAACAACAATCGAAGCGTTCGCCACCCTCCGGTCCTATGGGCCACCTCCCCCACGATGGAGGGAGGTGACACGCGAGGTCGACCTTCATATTGAAGGCTCGGACCCTATCGACAGCTCCGCTACGCCGCCTGGAAGACCTTGGCACGTGCGCGGGCTTTCAGGGCGGGCAGCACTTCGTTGCCGAACAGGCGGAGGTTGTCGGCGGTGTCTTCGTGGCCGAGATTGCCGCCCTGCATCATCAGCATGAGATGGCCCAGGCCGCCGATGCCATCGGTGAAGCGCTCGATCTGCTTCACGACCTTGTCGGGCGTGCCGCAGAACAGCAGGCCGATGTCGATCAGCTCGTCGATCGAGGCGTTGATCGGCTGGATCATCTTGCCATCAGGCGAGGCGATCGGCCGGATTGCGCGCGGGTTCGAAGGTTTGCTGCGCAACATCTTCGTGAGCGCGTCGTTGGGGAAGTAGCCCGGCGGTTGCTTGAAGGGGGGAGCAACCTGCGCGGTCGTGCGGATATAATCTATGACCGGCTCGGCGCGGCGGCGGGCTTCGGCATCGCTAGATCCAGTCACGGCGAGTGCGAGGTAGGCGAGGCGGTCGAGTGGGATCTCGCTGCCGCGGCCGGCTGCGCGCCAGCCTTCGGCATAGGCCTTGTGCAGTTCCTTCGTCGCGCCGAAGCCACCTAGGAAGCTCGCGATGACATAGCCGCGACGTCCGAGATCGCGCGCGTTGCCGGGGCTGCCCGTCGTCACCCATACGGGCGGGTGCGGCTGCTGCATCGGGCGCGGCCAGACGTTGATGTTGCGATGATGGAAGAACTCGCCCTCGAAGTTGAACGGGCCGTCGTGTGTGGTCATCGCCTTGATGATGATGTCGTGCGATTCCCAGAAGCGATCCATGAAGCGCAGCGGGTTCGAGTTCGCCGGCGTGATCTCGTAGGGGATGCCCTTGACGAAGCCCATCTCGAGACGACCGCCGGAGATCACGTCGATCATCGACAGCTCTTCGGCGATGCGCACGGGGTCGTTGCGGTTGGCGATCGGCACCCCGAGGATGAGGATACGCGCCTTCTTCGTCGTGCGCGCGAGAATGCCGAGTACTACGGTCGCCGAGGACGTGATGCAGGTCGCGGTCTGGTGATGTTCGTTGACCATCAAGTCGAGGCCGACTTCGTCGGCGATGGCCCATTCGTCGAGGTAGCGATTGTAGAGCTTGTGCGCCTCCTCGGGCCGGCACAGCTGGCTCGGCAACGTCACGCGCAGCGTCGGACGTTCGGGCGACCAGGCTTCGGGGTAAGGCTGCTCGGAGAAATGATAGATGCGCATGTGCGTGTGCCTCAGCGATGGGCCGGCTTCTTCGCTGCGGCGGGCAGCGATTCCAGGAATTTGGCGATCTTGGCGAGTGTGGCAGCGGGTTGCTCGACGTGGGGCAGATGGCCAGCGCGGTCGATCTTCTCGAGGCGAGCGCCGGGGATATTCTCCGCGAACATATCGGCCACGGCCGGCACGACGATGCGGTCGTCGGCGCCACGCAGCAGCAGGGTCGGTGCGGTGATTCGATGCAGGCGGCGGGCGAGCTTGGGGTCGTGCATGTAGGGCTGCCAGACGAAGCGGGCGAGCGCTTCGCGGGCGCGGATGCGGTCCGTGACGGCCGCTTCCGGCAGCTCGGTGAGATCGACTTGGAAGCGTGCGGGGTCTGTGAAGGCGAGTTTTACGAGGTCGGGTTCGGCATGGGCGAACAGATCGACGTAATCGCGCGCGTCGCGGTTGCCAGCTTTTACGCCCATTGGGCCGATCAGGACGAGGCTGGCGATGCGCTGGCAGGATTTGATCGCCATCTGTGCGGCGACATATGCGCCGAGCGAGGCGGCGACGATCGTCACGTCTTTCGCGGCCTTATCGTCGGCGAGGATGTGCTCGATCAGATCGAGGTAGAGGTAGGAGAGGTCGTCGGCCGTGGTGAGGTGATTGCCGGCGTCGTGTTTGCCGAAGCCGGGATGCGCCGGTGCCGTGACGCGACCGAGCTTGGCGAGGTCGGCCGCGAACGCTGCGTCCGATGCCAGCCAGACGCCGGCCGAGAGAAACAGAATGCTGCGGCCGGAGCCGGAGACCGAGAGTTCCAGGGGCTGACCCAGAAGCTCTACTGTCGACTTCGCCGGCTCGGACATTCTTGGTTCTCCTTCGTTCGTCGTGTGCGCGTCCGTCGGAGATCAGCCCGCCGCGCTCGACGGCAGTTGCTGATCGGCCTTGCGCCAGTTGTGATACTTCTCGGGCACTTCGAACCACTCCGGCTTCATGCGGCTTTCGACGCCGTTAGCCTTCAGGATCTTCTCGTACTCCTTGCGGATGTACGGGTCCTCGAACCAGTAGGGGATCGCGGTGCCGCCTTCCTGGAGTTCCATGCCGGTGTAGTCGATATGCTTCTGGCCGGGAGGGCCGGGGTCGCGGCCGGGATTGTGCGGACCGAACCACGCGGTGAGGCGGAACGGCTCGTTACCGACGGAGTAGTGGCCGTGATACCAGCGCGCGCCGCCGGGGGCTGCGGTGACGAGGCCGAACTGCTCGTAGTCGACCTTGCGGACTTCCTTCTCGTTGCCGTCCTTCCAAGGCGTCTCGCCAGCGCGCTCGGGCCACGAGTAGGTATAGCCCTTGCCCTTGAGGCAGATCAGGACGGCGGCGGAGGTGTGGGCGTGCAGCTTGGAATAGCGGCCGAGTTCGTGCTGGCCGATCCAGTAGTAGAACTGGTTGTTGGTCATGAACGGCTCGACGCGGCGCCAGCCGACCGAGCGGCGGTTGTCGAGCGGCAGGTCGCAGTTGATCACGTCGGGGATGAAGTTCGTGCGGCGCATGGCGAGGCCGCGGACGGGATCGGGCTCGATGTCGTCCTTGTACTTGAAGAAGTCGTCGGCGCCGGAGAAGCGATCGCGGAATACGAAGGGGTTCTCGAAGACGGCGGGGACCGAATTGATCATATTGAGCACGTTCGGTGCGGTCGTGCCGGCGATCAGTACGGCGGGGCTAGAGGTAGCGTTGACGATGCGATGCATGGCATTCATCGGGATCGAGAACATCGAGCCCTTCTGCCATTCGAAGGTGTGACGCTTGGTGTCGCCTTCGTGCCAGACCTCAGTCGAGCCGCGACCATCCACGACGAGGAAAATCTCCTCGTACATGTGCTTTTCGGGGTTGAGCGCGCCGCGGGCGGGAACCTCGACGACG
>LNFM01013557.1_pt1 | contig 10353 bp, 12 predicted proteins | sample 596031 | NCBI WGS metagenome assembly LNFM01 (sample SAMN04254537, study PRJNA301005) | activated carbon metagenome | isolation source: dual media filters at the Ann Arbor, Michigan drinking water treatment plant | place: USA: Ann Arbor | reverse complement strand
GCTCAGCCGAGCACAGCAGGAGTGGCTCGTGCTCAACGGTTACCAGGATCCCAGTATGGACGTGAAGCGGCCGAGTGCTGCGGGATTGCTCAAGTAAGAAGAGCTGTTCCGGTCAAGGCTCCTTCACTGTCACCCGCAACTTGCTATTCCGGCAGTTCCTAAGTGTCGACAAATGCTCCTTGTCCAGGGCAACGCAATCCCAGCGGGATAGGCTCCTGCGCCCAAGGGGCCGGAATCGGTTCCAAGGGCTCCATCGGTTTTTACCGAGTCCTAATATTTACAACAATCTGGGGAATCTGCTCTTCGCTCGACAGCCAACCCAAGGGGTCTCAACAGATGGAGTTCCGGCACAGTTTTGTCACAGCGCAATGAAGGCTTAACGCCTATTTTCGATCTCCCTCCCGTGCGACGTCCCCGATACAACCAGTAGTCCAGCATTGTTATCATTGCTTGACAACGCTCACGAAAGACGGAAATGGCTGATCCTTCAACTCTTCCTCCCGACCAGACCATCGCTCCGAATGACCCCGGAGATGAAACCGCGCGCCGCTACCGGTATCAGTGGACATGGGCTGCCATCGTCTGTTGCATAATGTTCGACGACACGCAGGATGTCATGGAAGTGTACTGCGAGCAGCACGAAGATGTTCTGCTAAAGCACAAGGACGGTCGATTTACGGGGCACCAGGTGAAGACGCGGGAGTCAGACCAACCCATCTGGAAGGCCAGCGATGATCAGGTCAGAAGCGCCTGCGCCCGATTTGTCACGCTTGAAGCGGACTATCCCGGTCATTTGCGAGCGTTCCGTTTTGTGACCAGCCATCCTCTGCATGTGGCTAACAATGCGCAGGCACTGGGCTACATCCTAGGGCAGATTGCCGCCGCACCCACCGTCGCGGATCTACCGTCAAACGTAGCCACTTGGCTCCGCCGAGTCGCGGTCGAGGCTAATCGCTCTGAAACCATAGCACTCCAGGCGCTCAAAAAAACTACGGCGTCAGATGATCTCCCCAAGCTCCGCGACTCATTTGCGCGTCTCGTCGAAACAGTGACGGGAAGTTGGCCCGGCGCTGTGGACTGTTCGCACGACGCGGTTCGCCGTGCGTCGACTGCGCTCATCGACGAGTGCGGAAGGGCATCGTCGCTCAATCACCAGCAGACACTTCCCGCATACATACCTGCGGTTAGCAGCCCGGCTGAAACAGAACTCCTGGCCCGGATCATCGGGAAGCGAATGACTGTGGACCGTGTTCGGACCGTCCTCAAGGCAGGTTTTAATGCGACTGCGACGCTAGCTGGAGACCCCGGGGCTCACGTCGAGCCTGGCCACGGCAGTACCGACCTCATGCTTAAGAAGCTCGATGCAGGTGGCTTCTCAGCCGTATCCTGCAATTCGGCGGAAGATCTACGCGACAAAGCCGATTATCTTGGAATCGCCTGGACAAAGCAGCACGGACGAATCAAAGGACTCGAACGGTACGATCATGTCCGCTCGGTTGCGCTGAGCGACGCTGCACGCGCTTATGAGGCTACTAAGACTGCGGAACAACCTTTTGGACCTGCTATGCGGGAAGATCTCCGCCAACGGTTTCGGGAGCGCCGAGCGCGCAACGAACAGCTTTTTGATTGCAGCGACGAGCATCTGGAAGGTGTCGCATACAGCTTGACCGCCCAGTGCAAAATACATTGGAGTACCAACCGCCCGTGGGAGAAGGAGTAATGGATATCGTCGAAGCCGTTGCCAACCTGGACGGGTCTCCCGAATTGCACACGGCAAGGCTCCTCCTGCTGCTCAACGCCTTTGTCGGTGACGACGGCGGCGGCGCCGTCGAGGGTCTCACGAAACTGGCCAAGCTCGATTTCCTTCTTCGCTATCCAGTCATGCTGGATCGGGCCCTCAAAGCTAAAGGCCGGACCGTTCGTGAAGTGCAACTGGAAGAACACGAGCAACAGAGCGTTGAGTCGGAAATGGTCCGTTATCGCTTTGGCCCATGGGACCACCGCTACAGAGAATTTCTAAATATCCTCATAGCCAAAGGACTCGCCATCGTATCCGTGGAAGGTCGGACCGTTGTCATTACTCTGACGGCCGAGGGACGCGCCTTGGCCGGTCAGCTTGCCGGGGACTCGGTATTTGAACCCTATGTCCGCCGCTCGGCCCTCCTGAAGCGCCATTTCGACATGACTGCGACGAATCTCATGCGCTTTATCTACGAAACGTTTCCCGAGGTTGTCACGCTTCGATCTAATGAGGCAATACCGACATGATGGTTAGACTGAAACAGCTTCTCATCACGACCCGACAGACAACTGAGCAACTGGGCTTTTCGGATTCAGTCACGTTCCTCTACGGGCCCGTCGGCACCGGTAAGTCCACCGTCGCACGATTGATCGACTATTGCTTTGGCGGCGAACTTGAACGAACACCTGCCATTCAACAGGAGTTCGTCGCCGTACAACTCGCGGCAAACCTGGGAGACTACCACTGCACGCTTGAGCGGGCCGCGACCGATACTCAGAGCGTACGCGTGTCCTGGTCTCGCCACGACACCGACATCGGTTCGGTCAATGCGCCACTCGCCGCCGGCGACGCACCGGTTCTGGGTGAAGAGGTCTTCAACCTGAGTGATCTGCTTTGCTTCCTGTGTGGCATTACACCCATCAAGGTTCGCAAGCGAACGCGCGATCCTGACTCGCCAATGGTTCGACTTAGCTTTCGCGACATTTGGTCCTATTGCTAGCTTGACCAGACCCATCTGGACTCATCATTCTTCCGGCTGGAAGATCCCTTCCGCGGGCGGAAAAGCCAGGACGCGATGCGGTTCTTCACAGGACTGCACTCCGAGCGGCTAAGTCAGTTGGAAACGGAGCTGTTTCGCGCCATCGACGAACAACAGGGAAAACGCGCTGCCGTACTTCAGATACGCCAGTTCATGTTGCGTTTCCACCTCGGCTCCGAGCTCGACGTGGCCGGACAGATAGAGCAGACGCGAAGGGAGCAGTCGGAAGCCGAGGTACGTCGACGGCAAGTGGAGCGCGACCGGGATGCCCGTGTCCATCCGACGGATGGACTCAGGGAACAACTACGTACCATGGGTCTGCAGATAGGCGAACTGCTTACCGCCATTCGTGCTACCGAAGAAGCCATCTCGGAGCAGCGGGCCCTGCGGGCTGAACTCATCACGTCCAAGATCAAAGCCGACCGCACTGAACACGCGGGCCGACTGCTTGAGGGCGTCGAATATGCCCGATGCCCCCAGTGTGGGACGGATGTTTCTGAACGGATTCCCGCTCCAGGATCGTGTCGTCTGTGCGGTAGCCGAGAGGCGCAGCAATCAACGCTGTCCAGCCTCGAACTGGAAGCCATGCGGCGCGAACTAAACGACCGCATCGATCAGATCGCCGATTCGATCGAACGCCGCGAACGCGCACTTGGACGGTCAAAGCGTCAACTCGAACAGATCAAGCCGAAAAGTCAGCCCTTGACCAAACCCTTCATCGAGAGTTGGCACGGTACGATTCAGCGTTTGTCGAAAGTGTCAGGGCTCTTGACCGCGAGGTAGCGACGTTGACTGAGCGGCTTCGCTCGCTGGATACGCTTCAGGAGATGCCGCGAGCAATCAACCCCTGGAGGAAGAGGCAGGCGCGCTTCAGGGGACGATAGATCGAGTGCGCAGTGCGATTGATGAGGAACGATCACGATTGCGGCTAGCCGACGAGAACGTGGCGGTAATCGCCGCGCGATTTAAATCCATTATGCTATCGGTCGGATTTCCCGGCGTAGTGGACGCTGACGAGGTTGTTATCGATACCCGCAACTGGCGGCCCGTCATTCTACACGGCGGCCAGGAGTGGAGCTTTTGGGACGCAGGCAGCGGGGGGAAGAAGACACTGTTCAATGTCTGCTACGCCCTCGCGGTACATGAAGCGGCCCGTGAGCGCGGGATGCCGGTTCCCAACGTACTGGTGATAGATAGCCCGACAAAGAACATCAGTGACGACGAGAACCCAGAGTTGGTTCGCGCGCTTTACAGGGAGATTTATCGGCTGGCGTCAACTGCGGGAAACGATGCTACGCAGTTTCTTTTGATTGACTCAGACTTGGTCGAACCAGAGAATCAATTAGCGGGGTTTGCGCATCGGAGGCTCGCCGGTGTTCCTGACGCACCCAGCCTCATCCCTTACTACGCGGGGCCGTAGGACTTCATCTTAGGTGTCCAGTCCCAGCCATCCTTGTCTTGTATAAGTGCAGAGAGATCCAAAAATCGAGCCAGACGTCAAACGCCTTGCGGTAACCGATCCCGATGCGGCACTTTTCTGCAAGAACCCGCAAGGCTTGATCCCAATCCGTTGGCGGAGGAGCCAACTCTATGGGCAGTTCATGCGGAATCCGCCGTTCAAATGTTTGCCGAAAAGCTGCGGCACAAAGGGTAACGTCAAGCGAATTCGGGCTCGGAACCTAACCGAAGAAGGGCTATCTTTCCATCTTTCCAGTCCAATGATTGAAAGCAACCGATCCCTACGCAGCTAGCCACCTCGCGTAGGCTCGGATGTCGATCATCGGCACCGTTGCCACATTCTGTAGTCGCGCGATCAACTCGAAGAGGAACGCCGTCGCTGGTTTGCCGCCTGGTGCCAAAACATGACAGCCACTCGTATCGCAACCGAAGGTCCCATGGGCCGCGACACAACCAATATCTAACTGCCCAGTAGGCTCACCTCGTTCGAGAACGCCCATTAGGGCATCACCAAGAGGCGGATTCCATTGACTCTCAAACGTCAGTAGCCCCCCAAGAATGTGCCCCGGCACCTTGGCTGGGTACGTGCCCCCGGCATGCGGAATCGGAAGACTCGTCCGGTGAAGCTTGCGCACGCTCGCGACCTTTCGCTGAGCGTATTTCACCAGATCGGCATCAATGGTCTGCTTGGCTTCAAAGGCCGCATAAACGCCTTCGGCGGGAACGATCGTCTGTCCGTTGAACTTGAAGATGAACGGCGTGTACTGACGATCATAGACCAATACGTCAATTTGTTCACTGAACGCTCCAGTGTTGTCCACGACGAAAGCCTTGGTGGCCTGATAGCGATGTGGCAGGTAGGTCTTCAATAACTCAAGCCAGACCTCTTCGCTCGCATCACCCTTCGATACCGGATGCGCAAGGGCCTTACGGGCGAGCGATAGTCGGCCTTCAATTTCATCGTGCAGACCGCCGAGGAGTTCAGTCAAAGACCAATTACTCATGGACGCTTCTCCAGTGTCACGCAGTCCTCTCCATGAAGGGAGGCGTAGGCGGGTGACTGTTGATAACCTCTTGAGCCATCTTAAAGCTGACGGCGTGCGCTGGATAGGCCTGCAGCAATAAACCGGGTAGGAGTCTTTGGGCGAGATCCGAATAGGTGTAGCCGTACGCGCGCCCTGGCGCTGGTCCGGTGGCTGCAACCACGGTTCGAATCTGCTGCGCGTTGAATCCTACCTCCTCCAGGACCGGCTGTAGCAACGCATGACGTTGTTCGTCATTGGGACGATTGAAGGTAAACGTCACGGCCGCCCGGCGACGCACTGCAGGATCAAGCGAGTCCAGCCGATTCGTGCACATCACGACAATCGCTGGAAGGTTGCTCGTGGCAAGATCATCGACGCCGCGAATCAATGCATTGACGCCAGCACGGTCTTCGTGATGCATCTGCGCCAATTCTCTCGATTGGGCAAGCGCATCTGCCTCGTCGATTAAGAGAATCACGCCCGAATGATGTTTACCGCTTTGGCCAGCACTTTTTTTTGCCGCGTGTTTAACCTCTGTGAATGCCGCCGACAGGAGACTGGTCATCTCCCCGACTGCTCCGGTGCCTCGGGCGTTCAAACTCAACGAATAGAGTGTCACTCGCAGGTCTCCCTCTCGGGCCACTGCGTCGCCGAATGTTTCTGCCAGGGCGGTTTTGCCCGTACCCACATCCCCGGCAAAAATGAACAGAGGGGGGCGATCACGGAAAAACTCCACCAGCCGAATGCGCTGGTGATGATGTTTCGTGCTCCAGGCCAGAAGACTGTCGGGATCAAGAAGCAGCCTCGCCTCTTTCAGAAGGCGATCCTTCATCCCATCCAAGCCGACGAGTGACGCGAATCGCCGAGCCGCCGACGGATCGGGGAACTCGCGCACTTCTTCGAAGATTCCTATCTTGCTGTCATTCATCATGCGGGTTGAAACGTTTGGCGATTGAGTCCTCGCCCACCTGTATAGTAGTTGCGGTCTGTCGTCCAGTACCCAGCCCCGTCCGTTGGCGGCGAGCCGGTTCCGCGTTTCACGGGCAATGCTTCTTTGAAGCGCGATCTCTCGGCCTCGGACATTTGGCTAAACTTCCAGCTCCAGGTCATGAAGTTGAAGAACGAGGCATCGCTGATATCGACATACGGCACCACCTTGCCGGGGCGATCATCCACCGTGAGCAATCCGTTTTCATCCACTTTATAGCGCCAGCTCACAACCCGCTGATTGTTCTTCTGATAACCAAACTCGTACTCTGAAACATATCCGTTGTTCAGATAGTGCGCCAATTCCTCAGCGTAATTGCGGATACTCTCTTCGGACGGCTTGCCGTAGTACATAGCACATAGATGCATGTCGGCTGCCACCTTCGATGACAGCTTGCGGGCGTGAACCAGCGTGAATGTTTCAGATTGAGTGTAGCTATAGGTCATCTCATTTATCCTCGGAAAGAAGGCCCCAACACGTCCTGCCAGCACTCAACGGCCTTGCCGCGCGTCGTGGCGTATCGGGCCTCTGCGATTGCCTCCAGTGCGTCCTGCGCCGCGCTCACAATCCGCTGCCGATGCGATTCGTCGTAGACGGCCGCCACGTTGTTTGTCTCGTTCACCGGGTCAAATACCTCCATCGCTTTCCCACTCGGTCCCGGCAACTTCGAAGCTGGATAGTAGTCTGTGAAGGAGATCCGCGACTTCAAGCGGGACTTGACGATATAGCCAAAAACCTTGTCGAGAGCGTTCGGGTAGTCGGCCATGCTGACGCCACTGTCGGCCAGGTGGGCGACAATCATCTCGGTCATGAACGACTTGAGGCGGAACTCAGAATCCTTGCTCTTCTGAAGGCGTACCCACCACTTCACGAGCCGTATCACTTGAGCGAAATGCAACTCCTGCGTCGCCTTGCGCTTGCGTATGAACTCCAGGTGCAAGGGAATGCTGGTCAGGACCGGATCACTGCCGTTGAACCCAAACAGATAGCCGCGTCCATCGGGATCACCTTTGTATTGAACGGGCACGACATCGACGCTCAAGCCGCTGACAGCATACTTGATACAGACTGAGTGATTGTTGACCGCGATCTGATCCGGCTTCATCTGTGGATAGGCGTCTCGCACGCGCTTCGCCAACCACTCCAGCAGGTCAGGCTCCGAACTAGGACTTTTCTCCGCCTTGACGTAGAAGGCCACGTCGATATCATTTAACGTTTTGAGTGCGGTGCCCTTGGCAAGACTGCCGGAGAGCAAGGTTTTGATCAAACCGTACTCGGGATGATCGCTCGCATACTTGTCCAGCTTGTCGCGCAGTCGCGCTACCTGCTCCCGGTATTCCTTCGCATCTTCCCGCTTCAGATTGACCGACTCGTCCGCGAAGCTGGCAACGTCAGCATGGCTGACCTTCGCCTCCAGAAACGGGCTCTCCACACTCTTCGCCGCCTCAGTACTCATTGCCGACCCCCTTTCAAGTCTGCTTTGGGCCAAACCTTGTTGCTTCGGGGAGGGAAACAACGTATAGATTTGCCCTTGATCATTCATGACCATCAGTTTACAATACATATGGAAGTGGTTCAACTGTAAACCACAGAGAAGAAGGATCGCCATGATTGCTGACCGAATCAAACTCGCTAGACGCAAAGCTGGGATGTCGCTGCGCGATCTCTCGTCTGCGATGGAGGACGGGGTAACGGCACAGGCGATTGGCAAGTACGAACGCGGCGAGGACATCCCCAGTTCCGGTGTCTTGATGGCTCTAGCCAAGGCGACCAAGGTTTCGCTCAACTACTTGCTCGACACCCAGGGCATCGAACTTTCGGGCGTCGAATTTAGGACCAAAGCGAATACGACTGGACGCGACCGTGCTCAGGTAGAAACCGAGGTGCTGGAATGGATCGAGCGCTATCTCCAGATCGAATTGATTCTTGAACTCGATAGCGCCACCTGGAATTGCCCTGTAGAAACGCCTCGCCAACTGGACGAGGTAAGCGCTGCCGAGAAGCTTGCTAAAGAGGTTCGCGACACCTGGAAGCTCGGGCTGGACCCGATACCGAACATGACCGAACTCCTCGAAGAGAAGGGGCTTAAGGTTCTCACGGTTCCTCTACCGGATCGCGTCTCTGGGTTCACCTGCATGGTGGGACGGGGTGAGGGGCGGCCAGGCCTGCCGGTCATTGTGGTCAACAACCAGTTTTCGCTCGAACGCCGTCGCCTAACGTTGGCCCACGAATTGGCCCACCGTTTGATCGACACGGACAGCCTGATCGACAAGGAGGAAGAGAAGGCTGCCAATCTCTTCGCTGGTGCATTCCTGATGCCGCGAGAACATCTGCTCCGCGAAGTCGGAAAGCACCGAAATGCCTTCGGCTACAAGGAGATCATCGATCTCAAGCGCCTCTATCGCGTCAGCGGAGCCGCGCTCTTGATGCGCTTGCGCCAACTCGACGTTATAAACCAATCCACGCTGGTCTATGCTTTCCAGTCCATTGCACGAGGGTGGCGATCACAGGAACCAGAAGAGCTCGAACCCGCCGCAGTGCGCGGTCAACGGGAGCGGGCACGACGGTTTGAACGACTCTGCTATCGCGCCTTGGCTGAAGAGTTGATTTCACTTGCGAAAGCTGCGGAACTTCTCCGGTTGCCTGTTTCAGAGGTTGAGGCCGGACTGAAAGGACCGCGGCATGTCGATGCGGATCGTCGTTAGTGACAGTTCTTGTCTGATTGATCTGCGCAAGGTCTCACTACTTGAAACCCTGCTGGAGCTTCCCTACGAGTTCGTCATCCCGAACACCTTGTTCGAAGACGAGCTACTGAAGTTCACGGCTGCTCAAAAGAAGGCCTTGATTCGCGGCGGGCTGAAAGTTGTGGACGTGCCCGGCGAAAGGGTGTTGCGGGCGCAGGCAATCGTGCAAGCCTCGCCACGCCTGTCGGTACATGACGGATTTGCTTTCGCCATCGCCGAGGGCCACCCAGATTCAATCCTTCTCTCGGGTGACGAAGCACTCCGCACCATTGCCACCAAACATCACATCGAAGTTCATGGCGTTCTGTGGGTCGTTGACGAACTGCACCGTTGCCGTCTCACGTCGGTGCGGTCCCTAGTAAGCGCCCTTAAGCTGTTTTCTTCGGATCAAACAGTCCGCCTGCCTCGTCGAGAACTGGCCGTCTATCTGAAGCGGTACGGAGCCCTGAAATAGCGCAAACAGATGCCACCTCGAAAGAAAACACCCGCTCCAAAGACCCGGCGAAAACCCGCCGCCCACCTGCTTTTCATTGAGTGCCAGACAAGCTTGCTTAAAACGCAATCGCTCGCCATCAGCGGCGACTGGCACGCGCGCTTTTCTGGTTTCCATTCTGAAAAACGGATTGCTCTCGCGGCCACGGACGGACGGGCCGACCTGGTGAAACGACTAGGAGAACTTGCCCAGGGCGGCACTCGTTACCGTGCTGTTGTTATCATCGCCCACAGCAACCAAACAGGCATCCAACTCACCAATGAAGACTTTTGCGATTGGGCGCAACTTGCTACATGGCTGGAACTTCTCGCCCCTGAGCACCTCCTGCTGGTCGCGTGTAACGCCGGACGACTCACAGGCGTTTGCACGCTATTTAAGTCACTACCGTCCTTGCGAACCATATACGCATCGCCTGTTCCAGTGACCCCACAACACGCCCAGTTCCTGGACGGCCTCCTTCTGCAACTCATCACTCAGCGCCGAGTTGATGAAACGCTGCTTCGAATTACCCAATTGACTGCATTTCTGGCAGCCAAAGCTGTTATCTTTCAGTGGCGCCGCTCAGATTGTGAGGCGCACAACGCCTTCGAAGGACATCTCCTCAGTATCGCTGCGCAACTGTTCAAGTAGTCGGGCTCGGGTTGGCGGTTGGCTGTATCGCCGTATCAGACATTTCCTCCCGTTTGGGTGCTCGCCACCGAAATCGGTGTCGATTAACGCATCTGCTTTGCAGGCAGGTGCTCACGCCAGATCTGGTCCTCCATTCCGACTTCTATTCGGCTCAGTGGATCAACTTTAGGGGCATCTTCCCATTTAGGCACTTGCCCGGCCACTATCTATTGCGCCGAGACGTGGCGGAACTCTG
>LNFM01013556.1_pt1 | contig 10354 bp, 7 predicted proteins | sample 596031 | NCBI WGS metagenome assembly LNFM01 (sample SAMN04254537, study PRJNA301005) | activated carbon metagenome | isolation source: dual media filters at the Ann Arbor, Michigan drinking water treatment plant | place: USA: Ann Arbor | reverse complement strand
CCGCAAATCGATGATCGTGCTCACCGGGCTAGCGCTCGCACTGGCGGCGGGAGCCGTCGCTCTCGCCATACCGCGAAGCTACACCTCGACGGCGCAGATTCTCATCGATCCCCGCGGCCTGAAGGTCGTCGAGAAGGATATCGCACCTCAGGCGCGCGAGCCGGACCTCAGCGTTTCAATCATCGAGAGCGAGATGCGCATTCTCGGCTCGGATCTCGTGCTGCACCGGGTGATCGATCATCTTGGCCTCGCGGCGCCGTCGAAGGATGAGGCCTCCGCATCATCGATGCCCGCGCCGTTGCTCGCCATCCGCGATACGATCGGCAGCGCAATCGATCGATTGAAGGCGATGCTCGGCCGCTCCGCCACGGCGATGACTGCCGAGCAAGCGGAAATGCTGCAGTTGCAGCGCTCCGTCCGCGTTTCACGCCAACCCAACACGTACGTCGTCGACGTCTCGGTCGCGAACAAGGACCGAGACCTGGCCGCCCGCATCGCCAATGCGGTGGCCTCGCAGTACATCAGTGCCCGCTTCGACGGTCGCGCGGAGGCTTCCCGCAAGGCCGCCGAGGCGATCGACGGCCGTCTCGGCGAGCTGCGCGAGAAGGTCCGCGAAACCGACGCCGCCGTCGAGCGATACAAGGAGCAGAAGGGCCTCGCCAGCTCCTCGGGGCGCCTCCTCACCGAGCAGCGCATGGGCGAACTCAGCACGCAGCTCCAGGTCGCCCGCGGCGAGACGGTGCGTGCCCAGACTAACGTTGACGAGATCAATGCCGCACGCCGCAATCGTGCCGGCTCCAACGCCGGTTTCGAGGCTCTGCAATCACCGACGCTAGAGCGCTTGCGCAGCAGCCAGGCGGTGGCACGCCAGCGCGAGGCCTCACTGTCGGCGACCATGCTCCCCTCGCACCCTCTGGTTCGTCAGGCCCGCCAAGAGGTGCAGTCGGTCGAACGCAGCGTCGACCAAGAGCTCACGCGCATCGCAGAGACGGCCACGGCGGCTCTGGAACGGGCACGCTCGACCGAGCGGGCGCTCGAGCGGCAGTTGACAGACGTGACCCGGGTTGCAGCCCGCGACAGCGCGGCTACGGTCGAGCTTCGCGAGCTGGAACGGATCGCGGAAGCCAACCGCTCCATCTATCAGTCGTTCCTGGTGCGCACGCGCGAACTCGTCGAGCAGCAGCGCATCGACCCGAGCATCGCCGTGATGCTCGCCTCGGCCGAGCCGGGCCGCGTGCCATCGGGCCCCGGCCTCCTACCCGTGGTTGCCGCCGCCGGCATTGCCGGCCTCGGGCTCGGTGCGGCCTTCGCACTGCGCCGCGACAGCCGCGACCCGCGTCTCTACAGCCACCTCCAGCTCGAGAGCCTGATCGCTCCCGACAACATATATCGCATTCCAGTTCCCGCGCCTCGCCGCGGAGGCCTGCGCCTTGGTGCCGGCTCACGCCCCGAGCGTGCCCTCTATTTCGCCGCTGTCCCCGGCAGCGCGACCGCGGTCGCCACGGATCGGCTGTATCGCTCGCTCGCCAGCAGCGGCCGCCGAGCCGCGAGCCAAGTCTATGTCGTGATCGCCAGCGAGCCCTATCAGGGCAAATCGACCGTGGCACTGAACCTCGCGGCAGCCGCGAGCCGGGCTGGCGACAATGTCGTGCTGATCGATGCCGATCGTGACGCGAGGGTTGCAACGCTCGACGCCGGCGCCGCCGACAAGCCGGGGCTCGCCGAGATCGTGCTGGGATCGGTCCCGTGTCTGACGGCCATCGTCGAGCGGACGGACCCGCCCGTGCATCTGTTGCCCGCAGGACAGTTGGAGGCGGCCCGCCCGTCCCGCGCTCAACTGCACCGCCTCAGCGAGACGTTGCTGGCGCCGCTCGACGCCTACGACGTTATCGTGGTCGATGCCACGGCAGGCGGTCGCGACCGCCTGACCGAGGCTATCGCCGGGCACGCCGATGCGTGCCTCCTCGTCGCGCAGGAGGGCAGTGCAGGCAAGGCCGTGGTCGAGGACGCCATCGGTTGGCTCGATGGGACAACGAGCGGCAAGGTCCGCATTGTCATGGTGCAACCTGCGTGATCCCACATTTGGCTCGCACCAGCCCGCTGCAGCGGAAACCGGCTCCGCAGACGAACCCGTCGCATGGCTGACGTCGGAGCAGACCGCGACGGCTTGGGCCATCGCAGCATCACGGCCACGCTATGGGGCGCAGGTGGTGGTGCTGCGCGCATCGTCTTGCAGATCGTCAGCCAGATCGTATTGGCGCGCATTCTCGGGCCCGAACTTTACGGCGTGTTCGCCATCGCGCTGGTCATCGTGCTGCTATCGGGCCTCTTTGCCGACGTTGGACTTGCTTACGGGCTCATACAAAAGCGCAACGTGAGCGAAGACGACATCCGCTTCGTCTTCACCTGGCAACTGATCCTGGGAGTGGTCGCTTCCGCACTTTTGTGGTTCGGCGCACCCTATGTCGGCGCGCTCTACGGTGACCCCCGCGTCGTGCCGGTGGTCGTCATGCTCGCCCCCACGTGCCTGGTCAGTTGCATCTCCTCGGCCTCGGGCGCCTTGCTGCGTCGGGAGATGGACTTCCGCACCCTCAACATCGCCGCCGTCGTGAGCTACGCGGTGGGCTACTTTCTTGTCGCCATTCCGTTGGCTCTGTCCGGCGCCGGTGTCATGGCGCTTGCCGGAGGTTTTCTCGTCCAGGCGATACTTTACGGGGCGATCCAGTATGCGAAGGTGCGCCACACCATTCGCCCGCTCTTTTGGCAAAGTGGCGCGCCGGCCATGCTCGGGTTCGGCGCGACGGTGCTCGCGACCAACCTCGTGAACTGGGCCATGGCCGGCATCGACCGCGCCATCGTCGGCACCTCGCTCGGCGTCGCCTCGGCTGGCCTCTATGCGACCGCCTACAATCTGATCAGCACCCCCTCTTCGACGATCCTGTCTCTGCTGCAATCGGTCTTCTATTCGGCCAGCGCGAAGGTCCAGGACGATCGAAAGCAGCTGGGCCGAGGCCTGCGCACGCTGTTTGGAACGGTGCTGCTCTTTGCCGCCCCAGTCTTCACCGGGGTCGCCGCCGCCGCCGAAACAATCATGGTCAGCCTTTACGGAATACGCTGGGCCGGTGGTGGCGATGTGCTTGCCCCGCTGGCGCTGGCCATGATCGCGCAGTTGATGATGGGGCTGGCGACGCCCGTGCTGTGGGCTTCGGGCGCCACACGCCGCGAGCTCGAGCTGCAGATCCCCATTGCCGTCGTATGGGTCGTCGCCCTGTGGCTCGTCGCTCAGAACGGATCGCTGCCTGTGCTCGCCTGGTGCGTGCTCGCGCTCTTTGTCGTGCGTGCCGCGGTCATCATCGGAGCCACGCTGCGGGCGATCGAGATGCCTCTTGCCGAACTCGTTACGCGATGCCGGGCGGGGCTGTGGCTCTCATGTATCGTCGGCCTCGCCGGGCTGGCGGCGGATCGCCTCCTGGCCGGAACGCTGGGCCAAGGCCCCTTCCTGCTGGTCGCCGACATGGTGGCCTGCGGCGTTGCCATGCTGGCGGGCCTGCGGCTGCTGCATGCATCCGTCGACGACGACATTCGCCATCTGCTCTCGGCGCTGGCGAGCAAAGTGCCGGGCGACGGCGGCCATCACCTGCTGCACATGCTGATTCCGTTACGCGATCGTTCGAGTTGAGGCTTTTTAGCCGATACCGCGCCCGATCAGCGGATATAGAGCCCGGTGCGACGAACCGGGGCCGGCTCGGGGTCATGGCGGCGCGGCGATGATCGGGACGGCGAAGGCTCGGGCACGACCAACGGTCGGATCGCACTCAAGCCTCTCCGATCAAGCAGGACCGCAAACAGCAGCCCGTGGATCACCACGTCGACGACCAGCAAGGTCCCCATATCGAGGGGGACTTCCGTCAGGCAGCGCAACACGGTCAGCGCCATGAGCGACGGGGCCAAGCCGCCGCTGAGGCTGGCGGCGCGACCGAACGAGAGAGCGACGAGCACGGCGATATAGATCGAAACGGCAACGAAGCCGCATATTCCAGCGACGGACAGTGCTTGCAGCCATTGATTATGCGCGCTGGTCGCGAACGGCATGCCGAGCGCTGTTCGGAAATCGAGCGTCCAGGTGCTGAGGCCGTAGCCAAACATCGGGTGCTCGAGGAAGATCTTGATTGCGACCCGCCAGATGCTGCCACGTCCCGTCAGCAACTCGCCGTAGCCCGTCAAACCACTCGTGGGCTCGATCCTGCTGCCTGGCATCCCCTGCAGCAACAGGGCGACACCGAGCACAGCCAGGCCCACGGCCACGCCCAGCGTCGCCACAAGGAGTCCCGTTGAAGGCCGCCATCGGATCTCACCGAAGCGCCTTAGCCAGGATCGATAGAACAGCAACGGGGGGACGATCAGGAGTGTAGCCAGCCAGGCGGTCTGTGATTGCGCGAGCAGGAGCACGGCCCATGCCACGACATGTGCCAGCACGTTGGCTGCGCGCCGCTCGATGGGTCGCACGAACAACAGCAACATCAGCACGAGAGCCAGCGGCCCCATCGCGTTCGCGTTCGGCCCGAGCCCCCAGAAGCGGAACGGCACCAGAGGCAAACGCAACTCCGGCGCATAGGTCCTGAGGGCAGCCCACGGACTGACTGCGGCATAGACGAACGAGGCCACCATGAAGCCGACGAGCGTCCATTTCAGAACGTCGATCAGCAACATCGCGCCGTCCGTGCGGCGCGCATAAATCGCCAGCAGCACAAGTGAGACGTAGAAATAGTTGCGTTGAAAGCCCGGTTCCGCGCCAAGGAGGCCCGGCACCAGGACGTTGCCGACAGCAAAAATGGCAAACGCCGTGATCAGCCAGAGCTGCCCTGTGTCGGGCCATTGCCGGTCACGCCTGAGGCACCGCTCACCGACAACCAGCGCCGACAACCCGACGATGCTCAATGTGATCAGGCGAAGCAGCCATTCCGAGAGCACGTTGAGGTTACCCGGATCGAGCGTTTCCGGCTGCTGCAGGTCGCGCCCCGAGAGGATGGTGCCCACCGAGGGTCCGAGCAGGATCGCGAGCAGCAGGCAAGGCACCGCGGCTCGAAGCGTGGGCAGGGTGATCGTCAGAGGGGCCGCCATGAGGGTCGCCGTCCTGAGGTCGAGGCCATCGAGGCGGATACGGCGCCGCTGGTGTTCCGGTTCCGACATTTGCCTCCCCGCGCCAACGGTTCAGTCGGAACCACCGGGAATACCAGTAACGCTGTGATCCTAGTGTGGCGTTGCACCGGACCAACCAACTTGAAGACGTTCCTGATCGCAAGGCTCGTTCGGAGATGACGAGAAACGAGACGAACTTCGCAATCGGGACGCTTGCGTCGTATTGGGCCTCGTTCTATCAGCAGGCTGCCTGCGAGCAAAGTTACCGCGGCCGCGGTCGCTCATCGACGTTAACCGCGCGTCTTGGAGATGTGCCAAGAGTGCAGCGCCTGGACCGGGATCGTTGTACTGTGTCCGTCTACGTCGAGCGGGATGCCGCTTGTTGAGCCTTTGTCGAGTCGAACCGCTGATCACCATGCCCGCGAGCGCCACCAAAGACGATCCGGCGCTCGATGGCCGGACCCCGGTGCTCGACGTCTCCGTCGTCGTGCCCCTGTTCGACAAAGCGCCCTATGTCGGCCGCGCCATCGGCTCGGCGCTCGGCCAGACACTCGCTCCGCGCGAAATCGTCGTCGTCGACGACGGCTCCCGTGATGACGGCCCCGCGATTGTCGAGCGCTTGAGCGCCCAGGATTCCCGCGTGCGGATCGTCCGTCAGACCAACGCCGGCCCCTCGGCTGCGCGCAACCGGGGCATCGCCGAGGCAAAGGGGGCATGGGTCGCGTTCCTGGACGCAGACGACGTGCTGCTCCCCCGCCATCTCGAGCGCGCTGGCCGTCTCGCGGCCCGCCATCCGGAGGTCGATGTTCTTGCTGCCGCATATCGGGAGGTCGCCGAAGGCCGCCAGGACGAAATAGCCAGAGCGCTCGCCGACGAGCCCGACGCGCCGTCCTGCATCGTGTCCGATTTTTTCGACCGCTGGCAGCAGGGAGCGTTTTTCTTCACGTCGTCGGCGATCGTGCGCCGAACCGCACTGGAAAGGCTGGCGCCGGCCTTCCCCAAGGGCGAGAAGCTCGGCGAGGATCACGACCTCTGGTTCAGACTGGTCGAGAGCGGCCCTATCGCGTGGAGCGAAAGCGTCGGAACACTCTACACGATCGGCCTGGGCTCAAGCCTCACCGGCTCGGGCACCGTCACGGACCCTCTCCCGTCCTATGCGCGGCTGAAGGCACGCCTCGCGCAGCCCGATTTCCCCGCCGCCCATCGGGCTGCGGCCCTTCGCCTTGTCGCCACACATTGGCTCAATATCGCCCGCGCCCGCGCCGAGGCCGGCGATAGACACGGCGCCCAGGCCCTGCTCGGCGATCCCGTGACACGCCATCGGCCGATCTACCGGTTGCGCTCGGCGGCGATCGTCTGCGCGAACGCGCTGCTCGGGCGCCCAGTCCGGCTGGGGCGGATCTGATCATGACCGCGCGCCGTCCCCATCGCTTCGTACGACCGACCCGCCGCGACCTGCTTGCCGGCGTGGGCGCGCTTGCCGGATCGCTCGTTGCGTCACAAGCCCGTGCCGAGCCGCCCCGCCCGGTCGCCGAATGGCTGCATAGCGCCCGCGACTTGCCATTCCGCGTCCCGGACGACTACGTGGGCCTCCACTCGGACCATGGGCTCGGCAAGCCGGTGCCGGCGCCGACGTATCCCTACGACGCCATCCGCTCCCACGACACCGACGATGCGGACGGCTGGCCCGCTACCCAATGGTCGCGCATCGAGCGGGAGCCGGGCCGCTACGACTGGACCGCCGTCGACAAATGGCTGGCCGCCCACCTCGGCAAGACACGCATCTGGGTCCTGTTCGGCTGCCCGGCATTCTACCAGAAATACCCCGGTGAGCCGTGGCGCTACCCATACCTGCCGGGTGGCGGCTCGCCACCCCGCGACCCAACCGTTGCGGCCGCGTTCATCCGGGCACTTCTCGCCCGCCATCCCGGCCAGATCCACTTCGTCGAGGTCTGGAATGAGCCGAACTTCGGCCCTGGTCGCGGCGGTGCGGCCGGGCGCTGGCCCGAGCATTCGCGCGAGCCCGGGTTCTTTACCGGCACAGCCGCCGACCTCGCCGCACTGGCCCGTGCCGTGAAGAGCGTTCTACCAGACGGTGTCCGACTGATGGCCGGCGCTTGGGAGGGCCAGGCCCTCGAGGGCGGGCGCGGCAACTCGCTGGTTCGCTTCTCGCTCGCCCCGGACGGCGGCGGTGGCCTCGGCCGCGACCATGTCGATGCGCTGTCCGTCCACGCCTACACGTACCGCGACGACCCGAACAGTCTGATTCGTGAGTTGAAAGGCTACCGCCAGCGCTTCGCAGAGGCCGGCTACAAGCCCGGACTTCCGGCCTTTCTCACGGAGGTCGGTGCCGAGGCTCCGATGGCCTGGACCCGGGATCGCCCATCTTCGGCGCAGAAGAGTCTCTCCGTGAAACGGTGGCTCTTCATTCCTGCAGCCCTTGGATTTTCAGCCGTCTACCTATACAAGCACTCGACCCTGCACACGCTGGGCGATCCGGCGCGCGACCCGGTGATCGCCCGCGCCATCGCCGAGGCGCGCAATGCCATGCGCGGCCGCACGCTGATTGCCGCAGCGCGGTTGGATGACGAGACGATCTGGCTCTCCTTCGTCGACGGAACGGTAGCCCACGCATGAGCACGAGCGCGGTTCCGATGTTCTCACTGATCGTCGCCACCTACGGTAGAGCCGAGGTGCTGAAGCCGCTCGTCGCGTCGCTCGCCGCGCAGTCATGCCAGTCATTCGAGGTCGTCGTCGCGGACCAGAACCCCGACGATCGCGTCGTCATGCTGCTCGAGCCGCTGAGGGCAGCGGGACGGCTCGGCGCGCATATCCGGCTACCCGAGCCCAACCTGTCGGCAGCCCGCAATGCGGGCCTGGCGGCGGCAAAAGGCCAGTATGTCGCGTTTCCCGACGATGACTGCTGGTACGATCCCGACACGCTCGCCCTTGCCGCCGCCTGCCTCTCGTCGGCGACCGATCTCGACGGCCTCGCCGCCCGTTGGGCCGAGGCGCCTCTGGAGCCAGGCGATCTCTCCACCGGCCCGATCAGCCCCAGCGCCATCCGCATGTTTCGCGGCGGCAACGTCGCCTCGATCACGCTGATGCTGAAGCGTGACGCGGTTCTTTCCGTCGGCGGCTTCGACGAGCGTATCGGCGTCGGCCGCTGGTATGGCTCGGGCGAGGAGACGGACCTCGTCCTGGCACTCGTGGCGCGCGGCTATCGCATCGCGCACGCGCCAGAGGTGATCGTTCACCATGCGGTCGCGGGCGCTCCTCGCCACGATGCGCGCTTCGGCCAGGAGCGAGCCCGGGCCCGCGGCACAGGCGCACTTTATGCCAAGCACCGCCTGCCGGCCTGGGTGATCGCTCGCGGGTTGCTCGCCCCCCTCCTCGCCACGCCGGGACCGGACCTGGCGGCGGGCGCCGGCCGGTCTCTCGGCCGCCTCGAGGGACTGATGCGCTGGTATCTGGCCGAGCAGCCGGCACGTCAAGTGATGGGCCCAACAGGCCTTCAGGTGGAAACCAAACGAGGCAACAAGCCTTGATCAACCCGACAGTGATCGGAATAAGAGACAGCGACCGCCTCGCGGGCGCAATACAGGGATCGTAGTGGGATGAAGAAAGCACTCGTTTGCGGCGCCGGCGGCTTTATCGGCTCGCACCTCGTCAAGCGCCTGAAGCGGGAAGGCTTCTGGGTCCGCGGCACCGACCTGAAGTATCCCCGTTTCAGCGAGACCGAGGCCGACGACTTCATCCTCGGCGATCTACGCGAGATGAGCGTCTGCCGCGAGGTCGTCGACACTCGCTTCGACGAGGTCTATCAGCTCGCCGCCGACATGGGCGGCGCTGGCTACATCTTCACCGGCGAGAACGACGCCGACGTGATGCACAACTCCGCCCAGATCAACCTCAACATGCTCGAGGCGTGCCGTCGGCGGAACTCGTGGCGCATCTTCTACTCGTCCTCGGCCTGCATCTATCCCGAGTCCCGGCAAATGGACCCGAACAACCCGGGCCTCGCCGAAAACGACGCCTACCCGGCCGGCCCCGACAGCGAGTACGGCTGGGAGAAGCTGTTCTCCGAGCGGCTCTACATGGCCTATGCGCGCAACCACGGCTTCGATGTGCGCATCGCGCGCTACCACAACATCTTCGGCCCCGAGGGCGCCTGGAACGACGGCAAGGAGAAGGCGCCGGCCGCCATCTGCCGCAAGGTTGCAGCAGCCGACAACGGCGGCGAGGTCGAGGTCTGGGGAGACGGCAACCAGACGCGCTCGTTTCTCTATATCGACGAGTGCCTCGAGGGCACGACGCGCCTGATGCGCCAGGGCTGGCAGGGCCCCGTCAACATCGGCTCCGACGAGATGGTCTCGATCAACGGCCTCGCCGACATGGCCGCCTCGATCGCCGGCAAAACGGTCGTGAAGCGCCACATTCCGGGGCCGCTCGGCGTGCGCGGGCGCAACTCGGACAACACGCTGATCTCCGAGAAGCTCGACTGGCGCCCGTCGCAGCCGCTGCGCGACGGCCTCGCCAAAACCTATGCCTGGATCGCGCAACAGGTCCAGATCGCGCGTCAACGCGGCACCGCCAAGGCGGCGTGATCGGCCACGTCGACCGCCAACGACATCGGGCGGGGTTCCTGGCTCCGCCCGTTTCGCGTCTTACAGGATCTCGAACACGTCGTAGCCCGCGCGATCGGCCTTGCGCCAGCCGAGGCCGACCGAGCAGATGCGGTTGAGCCACGCGTATTTCGCCGACGCCGTCTCGAAGTAGGGCGTGCTGCGGTGGTAGTACACGGATGGGTCGACGATCTCGCCGGCGGCGATGCGCACCATCACCTCGGGCGCTCCGCAGCGGATGCCCGTGTAGTGCATGAAAATCAGCGCCGCATCGTCGGTCCGGAGCACGAGCCGCACGTTGGGAATGACGGCCCCATCCGGGCGGATGGTCTTCATGTCGATGCCGCCGGCCACCAGCTCGCCCTTGAGGCGTGGCCCCTCGAACGTGCCCGCCCCGAGCAGATCCACATGCCGCCGACCGACCGGCACCTCGCCCACGTCGAGCAGTTGCGTCACCGACGCGGTGAGCGTGAACAGGAACTCGCTTTTCAACTCGGGCATCGGGGGCTCCTTGCGCGGGACGTGGTCGGTGTATGCTCTCGGCGACACACCATGCCAGGGACCGCCCATGAAAGTCACCGTCGTCCAGA
>LNFM01013555.1_pt1 | contig 10354 bp, 4 predicted proteins | sample 596031 | NCBI WGS metagenome assembly LNFM01 (sample SAMN04254537, study PRJNA301005) | activated carbon metagenome | isolation source: dual media filters at the Ann Arbor, Michigan drinking water treatment plant | place: USA: Ann Arbor | reverse complement strand
CGGAGAAGGCGCGCTGCAGGATGGTCGCCGCGACGGGGAGCTGACCCTTCTCCACGAAACACTGGCCGAGCGCCTCGATGGCGCGCACGCGGTTGGTCGCACCGCGCAGCGCCTTCTGGAACTCGGAGATCGCCTCATCGAGCAGCCCCATCTCCTTGTAGGCGACGCCGAGGTCGTAGTGCGCCTCGTGATCCTCCTCGTCGACGTTGTCGGAGACGCCCTGCTTGAACTTGCGCAGCATGTCGGCGAAGTCGGCCTGCTCGTCGCCGGTCGGCTCCTTCTCCTCCACGACCATGCGCGTGCTCTTCGGCTCGTCGTCCTCACGCAGCCAGTCGCCGAGCGAGACGAACTCGCTCTCCGCCTGCTTCGGCGGCGTGGGCTTCGCCATCGGCCGCTCGGCCGGCAGGGCCGCGGGCTTCTTGACCGCCGTGGTCGAACGCCGGGGGGCAGGGGCGGCCGTGTCCGGGACATCCTTGATGGTCTCGAGCGCGGCCTGCGCGCGCAGGTCGTCCGGCGCGATCTCGAGCACGCGCTGATAGACCACGCGGGCCTTCGGGCCCTGCCCATCGCGGAGCAGCGCATCGGCGAGCTCCACGTACGCCTCCGCGAGGCGCATCCGGTCATTGGCCCGGAAGGCGAACTCGACGCGCTTCTGGTGGTACTTGATCACCGTCGGCGCGAGGCGGACGATCTCCTCGGCGACCGAGGCCGCCGTATCGAGGTCACCCGAAGCCTCGAACCCGCCGAGCGCGACCTCGAGCTCGAGCACGCCGAGGTCGCGTTGGCCGTCGTCGAGCAGCGCCTCGGCGTACTGGCGCCGGAGCGCCCAGTCCTCGGGTGCCAGCTGCACCTGCGCATGCAACAGGTCCACGGAATTCGCGAGCACCGTGGAGGTCGCGCGCGCGGGCGGCGCGATGTCGAGCAGGTCGTCGGATGCGATGGGCGGCAACAGCGACTCGGGCGCGGCCTCGATGAGCAGTTGCTGCGCGTCATCGCTCGTGTCACCGAACGGCAGCGGTCCCGCGCCCTCGCTCGACTCGATCTCGAGCAGCTCGAAGTTCTCGCTCTTCGTGCCCGACCGTGCGCCGAAGCTGCCGAAGTCGGTGAGGGCCGGGGGCGGCGGCTCCTCGATGAGCGGCAGATCCGTGACGGCCGCCGGCTCCTCGACGCTCGGGGACTCGACGATCGCCGACTCGACGATCGCTGGCTCGACGATCGCCGGCTCGACGATCGCCGGCTCGACGATCGCTGGCTCCGCGGGAGCGATCTCCGCGGCGGTGATCTCCGCAGGGGCGGCGCGCTCCGCGAGCTCGACCGATGCGGCCTCAACGACGCGCTCGATCTCGAGCAGCGCGATCTCCTCGACCGGAGGCGCAACCGGCGGCTCGGCGTCGAGGATCGTGAGCTCGTGCGTCGCCGAGGGCGGCTCGACGATGGGCGCCGACTCCAGGTCGCTCAGGGCTTCGACCATCGGCGACTCGTCGCCGCCGATCGAGGTCGGCTCGATGAGGAGATCCTGCAGGCCCTCGACGGCATCGGGGGGCGCGACGACGGGCGGTTCGATCGCGAGGTCCTGCACCGGTGACGGTGCCGGCGCGGCCGCAGCCGGGCGCTCCGGCGTCCGCGGCACGGCCCTCGCGGCCGGCGCGACGACGGGGCCCTCGCCCGTCTCGAGCAGTTCGAGGCCCGCGATCGCCTTGGAGAGGCGCTTCGCCTCGCCCGGCGTCGCCGTGCGGATCGACGCGCGGGTGGGGCCGGGCGCCGGATCGAGGTCGAGGAAGACGAGTCCCCCGCCCTTCGCCGACCGTCCGCCCTCGTCCGCGCGCGGCTCGACGCTCGGGTCGATCGCCTTCATGCGCTCCGCCACGGCGTCGGCGTCGGCCTCGCGCCCTTCGCGAATGCACTGCGCATACGCCACCTGCAGCTGGTCGATCGCCTCGGGCTTGCGCCCGGCCTTCACCAGCTGGTCGGCGAGCATCAACCGCACATCGTCCTGATCGGGGACGAGGTCGGCGAACTCCTTCAGCGCGCGGAAGGCCTCGTCGAGATTGCCGGCCTTCTGCATGCGACTGGCGTACTCGAGGAAGTTCTGGCGCGCGTCGCCCTTGAAGCCCTTCTCCGCGGAGATCTTGCCGAGCTTGTAGTAGACGACGGTGCGTCCGGGCGACTGCCGGAGGATCTTGTTGCAGAGCGCGATGGCCGGATTGTAGAAACCGCCTTCGGCGTAGTGGTCGACCGCGCGCTCCCATACCGACACCGCCTCCGGGAGGTTGCCCGCCTTCTGCAGCAGGTCTCCCACCCGGTTGTAGAGCGGGATGTCGATGGGGTCTTCTTCACCCGTCTCGTAGACTTCGATCATCTCGCGATAGGTCGCGAGGGCCCGGTCCATCTGCTTCTTGGCCTCGAAGTCGGCCGCTTTCTTCTTCAGTTTGAGGATGTCGGCCATCCGGGGAAGATACCCGCCGAACCCGCGGCGTGACAAGCGTTTGGACGCGGAGTCCGGCCGCTGTCAGGCACCGTGCGCCGCGCGCCCCCCCACCCATGTCCGCCGACAGCGCTGGTCACCGTACCAGTAGGGGATCTCGCGGTGGTCGCGGACCCCGAAGAGCGCGAGGTCGGCCTGGAAGCCCGGGGACAGCTGGCCCAGCTCGCCCGCCAGTCCCAGCGCCGCGGCACCGTTCACCGTCGCGGCGATGAAGGCCTCGCCCACGCTGAGCCGCAGCTGGCTCACGCCGAGGGTGAGGACGAGGGGGAAGTTGACCGTCGGGCTCGTGCCGGGGTTGAAGTCGGAGGCGAGCGCGACCGCGACGCCGGCCTGGACGAGGGCCCGAGCCGGGGCCTGCCTCGGTCGCCCGAGGAAGAGCATCGTGCCGGGCAACAGCGTCGCGACGGTCCCTGCGGCGGCGAGCGCCGCGATCCCCAGCTCGGAGACCGCCGCGAGATGGTCAGCCGAGGTGGCGCCGAGTTCGGCCGCCAGCTCCGCGGCGGCGCCGTTCTCGAGCTCGTCGGCGTGGAGCTTGAGTCCCATCCCCGCGCCGCGCGCGGCGGTGAGGATCCGGCGCGTCTCGTCCGTGGTGTACACGCCCGGTTCGCAGAAGACATCGCAGAAGCGCGCGAGCCCCTCCCTGGCCACTACGGGGATCATCTCTTCGGTGACGAGCGCGATGTAGTCCTCGCGCGTGCGCGGCGCCTCCCGATGGTCGAGCGGCACCTCGTGCGCGCCGAGGAAGGTCGGCACGAGCCGCAGGGGGACCTCGGCGGCGAGTCGGCGGATCACGCGCAGGGTCGTGAGTTCCGACTCGAGCGAGAGCCCGTAGCCGGACTTCACCTCGAGCGTGGTGGTGCCGTGCGCGGCGATGCGGCGCATCCGTTCGGCGGCGAGCGCCGCGAGCTCGTCGGCCGAGCGCGTGCGCAGGTCGCGCACGGAGGAGTGGATCCCGCCGCCGCGCTTCGCGATCTCGAGGTAGCCGACACCGGCGGCCCGCATCTCCTGCTCCTCGTAGCGCGCGCGGCCGAAGATCGCGTGCGTGTGCGAGTCCACGAATCCCGGCGTGAGGACGCCCTGGGCGCAGTCGACGAGCGTCGCCGCGGGGTGCGCGGCGCGGAGTTCCGCGTCGGGCGCGACCGCGACGATGCGACCGTCCGCCCCTACGGCGATCCCCACGCCCTGACGGACCCCCGCGTCGCCCTGCTCGGCGCCGCGCCGCGCGCGCGCGGGCCCCGCGCAGGTGACGACCTCCGATGCGTTGATGAACAGCTGCGTCATGGCGAGGCGACAAGGTCGAGGAATCGGTCGGCGCGCAGCGGCGCCTGCGCTTCGCCGCGGCAGGCATAGTAGCACTTGTCGCAGGCGATGGGGGCATAGCCCGCGTAGGCGGTCCAGTGGCCATCGACCGGGAAGTCGGGACACCGCCGGATGCCGCCGTACGGGTCGATGTGCACGGTGTCCTGCCCGGAGAGGCAGGGCTCCTTCATCTCGCCGCGCACGTAGCGCGGGATCCGTTCGAGATAGTGGTCCGAGTTGGAGATGATCCCGCGGCGCTTGCGCTTGAATTCGAGGAGTTCGCGCACGAGCGCCTCGAGCCGGGGCTGCTGATCGGCGCGGAGCAGATGCGCACCGTTCCCGTTCTTCAAGTCGGTGTAGATCGACAGGTTCACGCCGACGCGCATCGCCGCCGCGGCGCGCACGAGCGGCATCACATCGTCGAGGTTGTCGTCCTTGATCACGGTGTTGAAGCGCACCGTCATCCCCTCGGCGCGGATGCGTTCGGCATTCGCGAGGATGCGTGCCGCGAGCCCCGGGATCCCGCGGGCCCGGTCATGGCGCTCGTCGAGGTAGTCGAGCGAGACGGAGAACTGTCCCACCCCGGCGTCCCAGAGCGATCGCGCACGCTCGACGGAGAGCATCGCGCCGTGCGTGATGAGCGTCATCCACTTGTGCGCGATGGCACGATCCACCGCGCCGATGATCTCCTCGAGATCGCGCCGGAGCAGCGGCTCGCCGCCGCTCCAGGTCACGATCATCGGGTCGAAGGCCTTCGCGGCATCGACGAAGGAGGTGAGTTCCTGCGCCTTCATCTCCGGCGAGGTCTTCCAGTAGTCGCAGAAGGCGCAACTGGCGTTGCAGCGCATGGTGACCTCGAAGGTCACCAGCACCGGGCGCCTGGCGAGGCGGAGGCGGACGTACTTGGCGCTGAAGGGGATCAGGTGCCAGGGCTTGAACTTGGCGCTCAGCATGCGACGATGGAGGCTCGAGGATGAAGCAGGAACGCGGGCGGCGAGGCGCGACCGCGTTCCGCCCTCATCCTTCAGCCTTCGTCCTCCGAGAGCATCGGGAGCTTGATGCCCTGCGCCTTCGCCGTGGCGCGCGCCGTCTCGTAGCCGGCGTCCGCGTGGCGCGCGACGCCGATGCCCGGGTCGTTGGTGAGCACGCGCTGCAACCGCTCGCGCATCCCGGGCGTGCCGTCGGCGACGATCACCTGCCCCGCATGCAGCGAGTTCCCGATCCCCACGCCACCGCCATGATGGAAGCTCACCCAGCTCGCCCCGCTCGCGACGTTGAGCATCGCATTGAGGAACGCCCAGTCGGCGATCGCGTCGGAGCCGTCCTTCATCGCCTCGGTCTCGCGGAACGGCGAGGCGACCGAGCCGGTGTCGAGATGGTCGCGCCCGATGACGATCGGCGCCTTGAGTTCGCCGTTCGCCACGAGGTCATTGAGGGCGACGCCGAAGCGCGCGCGCTCGCCCTGTCCCAGCCAGCAGATCCGCGCCGGCAGCCCCTGGAAGTGGATCCGTTCGCGCGCCATGGTGATCCAGCGCTTGAGATGCGCATCGTGCGGGAACATCTCGAGCACGAGGTCGTCGGTGCGCGCGATGTCGGCGGGATCGCCCGAGAGCGCCGCCCAGCGGAACGGCCCCTTCCCCTCGCAGAAGAGCGGCCGCACGTACTCGGGGACGAAGCCCGGGATGCGGAACGCGTCCGTGAGCCCCGCATCGAGCGCGACGGTGCGGATGTTGTTGCCGTAGTCGAACGCGATCGCGCCGCGGTCCTGCATGTCGCGCATCGCCTGCACATGCGCCACGGCGCTCGCGGTCGATCGACGCACGTACGCCTGGGGGTCGCTCGCGCGCAGGGCGGTCGCCTCGGCGAGCGACATCCCGTGCGGCACGTAGCCGTTGAGCATGTCGTGCGCCGACGTCTGGTCGGTGACGACATCGGGGATGATCCCCTCGGCGACCATGCGGGGCAGGATGTCGGCGGCGTTGCCGACGAGGCCGACGGAGAGGCCCTTCCTGGCCGCGGTCGCCTCGCGGATCCAGCGCATCGCCTCGGCGAGGTCGTGCGTCATGCGGTCGCAGTAGCCGGTCTGCAGGCGCTTCTCGATGCGCGTGGGATCGACGTCCACCCCGAGGATGGCGGCGTCGTTCATGGTGGCGGCGAGGGGCTGCGCGCCGCCCATGCCGCCGAGTCCGGCGGTGAGCACGAAGCGCCCGGCGAGCGTGCCGCCGAAATGCTGTCGGGCGACGGCGCCGAAGGTCTCGTAGGTCCCCTGCACGATGCCCTGCGACCCGATGTAGATCCACGAGCCGGCGGTCATCTGGCCGTACATCATGAGGCCCTTCCGCTCGAGTTCGCGGAAGTGGTCCCAGGTGGCGAAGCGGCCGACGAGGTTGCTGTTGGCGATCAGGACACGAGGGGCGTGCGCGTGCGTCCGGAAGATCGCGACGGGCTTGCCGCTCTGGACGAGGAGGGTCTCGTCGTGTTCGAGGGCGCGGAGCGAGCGCACGATGGCGTCGAACGAGGGCCAGTCGCGCGCGGCCTTGCCGGTGCCGCCATAGACGACGAGGTCGCCGGGTCGCTCGGCGACGTCGGGGTCGAGGTTGTTCATCAGCATGCGGAGGGCGGCTTCCTGCTGCCATCCCTTGCAGCTGATCTCGGTCCCGCGCGGGGCGCGGATCACTCGGGTCTCGGTGCTGGGCATCGCTGGTCGGGCTCGGGTTCGGCGTAAATCTAGCGCGCCGCAGGCTTCGTTTCGTGCTCGGCCTCAACTGCGTGAGGCTCGGATCCGCGCGGGGGCCGCGGCTGGTCCGGGCGCCCTTCGGGACCCAGCGGCTTACACGCTGCGAGCCCGCGCAAGTGCGCGCGGTCTCTTGCTACGCCGCAGGGTCCCTGCGGGCACTCCGGTCCTGCCGCGGCCCGGCGAGCTCAGTGATGCGCAGCGGTTGCGCGCCGAAATCCCGCGCGCGCCGAACCGCGGAACGCTCCGCGCGCGACCGAATCCTGCAGGGAGGGGCCGGATCGCACGCGCAGCCGGCCCGCGCCGTAGCAAGAGACTCGCGCGCGGTTGCGCGAGGCTCGCAGCGTGTAAGGCGCTGGCCGGCGGAGCGGGCGATCCGTCCCCGACCGCGCACGCCTCACTCAGCCCGCGAACGCCCCCGATGACACGGCCGCCGCGAGTGTCTCGATGTCCGGCCCGATGACGCGGTCCTCGACGAGCGCCGGCACGAGCGAGCGCACGGTCGCATACGCGCGCTCGACGCCGACGCCGCCGCGCAGCGGCCGGCGGAACTCGAGCCCCTGCGCCGCGCACATGAGCTCGACCGCGAGCACGTGCTCGAGGTTGCGGATGATCTTGCGCAGCTTGGTCGCCGCGCCCATCGCCATCGGGACCACATCCTCCTTGCTCCCGTCGGTCGGGATCGAGTCCACGCTCGCCGGATGCGCGAGGATCTTGCACTCGCTCGTGATCGCCGCCGCGGTCACCTGCGCCATCATGAAGCCCGAGCTCACCCCCGCCGTCGGCGTGAGGAACGGGGGCAGCCCCTCGTTGAGGTCCGGGTGCACGAGCCGGTCGATGCGCCGTTCGCTCATCACCGCGAGGTTGGTCATCGCGATCGCGAGCACGTCCATCGCCATCGCCGCGGCCTGGCCGTGGAAGTTGCCGCCCGAGAGCATGGTGCCGTCGTCGAACACGAGCGGGTTGTCCGTCGCGGCGTTCAGCTCGCCCTGGAGCAGGTGCTCCGCGAAGCGGATCGCCTCGAGCACGGGACCGTGCACCTGCGGCATGCAGCGGAGCGCGTAGGCGTCCTGCACCCGCGAGTCGCCCTCGCGGTGCGACTCGCGGATCTCGCTGCCGACGAGCAGCTCGAGCAACAGCGTCGCCGACTCCTGCTGGCCGCGCTGGCCGCGTGCCGCGTGGATCCGCGCGTCGAAGGCGGTGGGCGTGCCGAGGAGGGCCTCGAGCGAGGCGGCGCCGGCGACGTGGGCGGCGTGCCAGCAGCGGTGTGCCCCGACGAGCGCGAGCGTGCCCACCGCCGAGTGCGCCTGCGTGCCGTTGATCAGCGCGAGTCCCTCCTTGGGGCCGAGCACCACGGGGGCGAGCCCGTGCGCGCGCAGCACCTCGGCCGCCGGTCCCGCGCCGTGCGCGTGCTGCAGCGTCCCCTCGCCGATGAGGGCGAGCGCGAGATGCGCGAGCGGCGCGAGGTCCCCGCTCGCCCCGACGCTGCCCTGCTCCGGCACCTCGGGATGCAGCCGTGCGCCGAGCATGGCGCAGAGCAGCTCGGCGAGCTCGGGGCGCGCCCCGCTGAATCCCTTCGCGAGGCAGTTGGCGCGCAGCAGCATCATCGCGCGGACCTCCCGCGCCGGCAGGCGCGGCCCGACACCCGCGGCATGGCTGCGCACCAGGTTCACCTGCAGCTGCTTGAGCTGGTCGGGCGCGATCGCGATGTCCGAGAGCTTCCCGAATCCGGTGGTGACGCCATAGACCGCCTCGCCGCGCTCGGCGATGCCCTCGACGATGGCCCGCGTCCCCTGCATCCGGCGCCGTGCCTCGGGCGCGAGCTGCACGGTGCGCCGCCCTTCGGCGACCTCGAGGACATCGGCGATGGTGAGGGAGGCGCCGTCGAGCTGGAGGGGGGCGGTCACGGAGTGCGGGCGGTCACGGGGGGGCGGTACGTGGCGCGGTCGTAGTCGACCTTGATCTCGGGCTGCGCCTTGAGCGAGATGAAGAATGTAAAGGCGAAGTTGCCGTTCGGCGCCTGCGTGAAGCCGAAGATCGCCTTCCAGTCGTGCAGCTCGCGCTGGAGCGTCACCACCTGGCTTGCGAACTCGCTCCGCTCCACGTCGTACATCGTGCTCCAGCTCGCGGCCCACTTGGGCGTGAGGTTGAAGCTCGTGCGGAAGCCCACCGACGTGGTGGGCGGAACGCGGAACCAGGTACCGCCGCTCGCGCCGAGGTCGTTCGGGTCGCGCGTGGAGGCGTTGATGCCGGCCTGACGCACGCACTCGTCGTAGACGAAGGTGCCGACGAGGAAGCCCGCGCACTGGGTGGTCGCGTCGAACTCGCGGATGCGGCCGCCGACCGGCGGGCGCTGGCGGTTGGCGCTGACGTTGAACGAGGCGGTGAAACCCTGCCCGGACGGGATCTCCTGCACCATCCCGCGCGAGCGCGTGCCGGTGATGGCGCCCATGCCCTGCTGCGGCCCCATGGTCGAGACGAGTCCGCCGGCCCCCTGCTGCGCGGCCTCGCCGGTGGGGCGGGCCGCCTCGCGACCGAAGAGCCGCGCGACGCCGCGCACGACGGCCGAGTTGCCATCGAGGCTGAACGCGGCGCGGATGGCGGTGCGATACGGCTTGAAGACGGCGGTGTCGCTCAGGAAGTTGCCCTGGAAGAGCGAGTAGTCCACGCCGAGGTCGAAGCCGGGCAGCAGGTCGGAGCGGAACGTGTACCCCCAGCCATCGGTCGCGAATCCGCTCTTGCCGGTCGCGCGCGCCCGCTCGAAGTCCCACGAGAGTGACGAGAACTGCAGCGTCACGACCTTCATCTTCTGTCCCGAGCCCGGCTCCTGGTCGTCCGCCTCCGCGCTGTCGCCCGGCGCGCGCAGCTTGGCCTCGATGTTCGTCGAGAAGCCGAGCGTGAGCCGGTTCTGCGCCAGGCTGCCGAGGTAGCCGGCGGCGACCTGATTGGTGGCGGCGAGGTACTCGTCGCTCACCGTCGCGGCGGGCGAGTAGCTCCACGAGAGCGTGGGCGTGACGGCATGCCGGAACCGCTCCACGCGCCCGAATCCGCGGAAGAGCCGGAAGACGGTCGGCGACATCCCGACGCCGTAGGAGAGGCGCTTGGTCTGCGTGACCCAGGCGCCATTGGAGAGGTGCGTACGGATGGCGAAGCCGCGCGGGTCCACGTTCCCCGCCGAGATGGTCGGCGCGATGTTCCAGGTCCCCTGCAGGAACTGCGGGAGCCCGATCGAGACATCGAAGTCGACGGACGACTCGTAGGTCGAGGCGTACACCCGGTCGACGCGCGCCGCCGTGTCGAGCGGGTCGCGCACGGTGATGATCTGCGGATAGTCGCGGATGGCGTTGTTGAACCGCAGCCCGCTCTGCACCTGGAAGTCGAAGATCTTGAACGGGGTCCCGAGCGTCACCGCGGTGTTGCTCGTGTTGCGCGTGAGGCGCAGCGAGTCGAGGGTGCCCGCGCGGTCGATGTAGCGGTAGGCGAAGTCGCCCGTCGCATCGAGATTCAGGCTCTGGTTCGTCGAGAGCGAGAAGCTCGGCGTCATCACGAACACGCGGCCGAGTTCGAGCGGCTTGGAGGCGATGTTGAGCGAGGGGAACGACCGGTCGATCTGGTCGCGGCCCGGGTACTGCCGCTGCGTCCCGCCGAGGTTCACCGTGAACGGGCCCTGCTGGCGCACGAGGTTCAGCTGCGACGCGATCGTCGCGACGGCGGCCATGGGGTTGAACATCGTCTGCCGCTGGACCTGCGTGCTCGTGACGTAATTCAGGTTGGCGTTGAGGCGGGTGCGCGCGGAGAACTCCTGCGCGTGCGTCCAGCTCATGGCCGTGTTGCGG
>LNFM01013553.1_pt1 | contig 10354 bp, 11 predicted proteins | sample 596031 | NCBI WGS metagenome assembly LNFM01 (sample SAMN04254537, study PRJNA301005) | activated carbon metagenome | isolation source: dual media filters at the Ann Arbor, Michigan drinking water treatment plant | place: USA: Ann Arbor | reverse complement strand
AGCGACGGCTTCTACCGCACGCCCAAGATCCACTACGACAAGACCACCATGCAGGGCCGGCCGTTCTATTACTTTGCGTACGGCGCAGCGGTGACCGAAGTCGCCATCGACACCCTCACTGGTGAGAGCCGCGTGCTCAAGGTCGACATCCTTCACGACGTGGGCCGCAGCATCAACCCAGCCATCGACATCGGCCAGATCGAAGGCGGCTTCGTGCAGGGCATGGGCTGGCTCACCACCGAACAACTGGTGTGGAACGACAAGGGCTACCTGGAAACCCACGCCCCCAGCACCTACAAGATCCCCGCCACCGGCGACATCCCCGAACACTTCCATGTGGACCTCTGGCCCGAGCCCAACCGGGAAGACAACGTGCACGGCAGCAAAGCCGTGGGTGAGCCCCCGTTCATGCTGGCCATCAGCGTGTTTGAAGCGCTGCGCGACGCGGTGGCGCAGGCGGGCGGGAAGCCGGAGGGGATGAATGCGCCGGGAACGGCGGAAGAGGTTTTGAGAGCGGTCACCTGGTAGCCCACCGTCCTGGGGAACCGACGCATGCCCACCCTCAAACAACTTGCACTCTGTGCGCTCCTGGCGGTTCCCTGGCTGGCCGTTGCGCAAACAACCCAGGCGGTCATTGACCTCCCGACCCGGCTGGGTGTCACACAGCGAATGATCGTTCTCACACCACCCGAGCCCAAGGCAGCGGTGGTGCTGCTGGCGGGTGGACACGGCGGTCTGCAGATCGATCCCGATGGCTTGATGAAATGGGGCAACACCAACTTTCTCATCAGGTCCCGCCAGCTGTTTGCAGAACAAGGTTTGGTGGTCGCGGTTGTGGATGCTCCATCCCATCGCCAATCGATGCCCTACCTCTCTGGATTTCGGCAAACGTCCGAGCACGCAACCAACATCAAGGCGGTGATGAACTGGCTGCGGGAAAACGCCAAGGTGCCCGTGTGGCTCGTCGGGACAAGCCGGGGAACCCAGTCTGCCGCTTACATCGCAACAGAGCTTTCAGGCGCCGACGGGCCGGACGGCATCGTCTTGACCTCCACCATCCTCACCGACGATCGAAGCCGCTCGGTGACGGCCATGCCGCTTGAAAAGATCCGGGTACCGGTGCTGGTCGTTCACCACGAACAGGACGGCTGTTCGCTCTGCCAGTTCTCCGACATGCCCGCGATGATGGCGAAGCTGGTCAACGCACCACGCCGTGAGTTGTTGGCGTTCAAGGGGGGAAAAAACACGGGCGACCCCTGCGCAGAGTTCGCCCACCACGGCTTCAACGGCCTTGAGTCCGATGTGGTGCAACAGGTGGCCCGTTGGGTGACAGCGCCTTAGGCGCGGCAGCGAGATCGGGATCCGGCCGCTGTGCGAGGCGGCCGATCTGGGTTGACGCCGTCAGGGCATGGCGGCTGTGCCAAAACGCCGCTTTCAGCCTTGCAGCCCGCTCAACTGCTCACCGGGCGCTACCATCCACCGGCAAATTTGTGCACAACAAGGAAAAACCAATGTTCAGTCATGTGATGGTGGGGTCCAACGACCTTGAGCGCTCGAAGAAGTTCTACACCGCGGTGCTCGCCACGCTCGGCGTGGGCGGGCCGGTGGAAAACACGGCGGGCTCGGGCCACAAGCGGCTCTTCTTTCGCCACGAGGGCACGTCGTTCTGCGTGACCGAACCCATCAACGGGGAAGCGGCGTGCCCCGCCAACGGCGGCACCGTCGGATTCAAGTGCTCGACAGCCGAGCAGTTGCAGGCGTTTCACGACGCGGCAGTCGCGCACGGTGGCGTATCGATTGAAGACGCACCCGGCCCGCGCGGCGGCGCATCGGGAAGCATGCACCTGGCCTATGTGCGCGACCCGGACGGCAACAAGCTCTGCGCGCTGTACCGCGTGCCCTGAAGGCCTTCGACTGACGCCCTCAAGGCTTGACGGGCGCCTTCTTCGGTTTATTGGCGGCGTCCAGTTCGTCCTGGCTCACCAGCGGGCCAGCGGCCACGCCGCCCAGTGCGCCGGCAACCGCCCCCACGGTGCCCGCCACCACCGCGCCCACCGGCCCAGCCACGAGGGTGCCGATGGCCGCGCCGGCCGCCGCGCCCACGATCACGCCACCACCGGCCAGCACGGAGTTGGCCTCGCGCTCAGCTTCCTCGGGGTTCAGCGGCGACTGTGCTGCCGCCTCCGGGTCTTGCGAGGGGATGCCGTGGCCGGGATGAGCCTGCTCGGCAAGGTCTTTGTCAACCAGTTCGGTGTTCGAGCCGGGCGTGTTGGGCGTATTGGTTGGACTCATGGGTGTTCCCCTGTGAAATGGACGGAGTGGGTCCATGCTCACCCCCCGGCCCAGCCGGGTCTGTGCTTCAACGTACACACCGGCTTGGCCGGTCTTTGCGACCTCTGGCGCCGTGCAGCCTCAGGGCTTGATCGCCACCTTCAACACACCATCGCGCTGGTTCGCAAACAGTTCGTAGGCCGCCACGATGTCGTCGAGCTTGAACTGGTGCGTGACCATCAGACCCAGGTCGATGCGGCCCGAGGCCACCACGTTCATGAGGCGGCGCATGCGCTCCTTGCCACCAGGACACAGCGCGGTGACGATCCGATGGTCGCCCAGGCCGGCGGCGAAGGCACCCAGCGGAATGGTGAGATCGCTCGAATACACGCCCAGGCTGGAGAGCGTGCCACCGGGTTTGAGCACGCGCAGCGCCGATTCAAACGTGGTCTGCGTGCCCAGCGCTTCAATGGATGAGTCCGCGCCGCGTACGCCGGTGATCTTCATGATCTCGTCGACCACGTCGCAGTGCTTGAAATTGAGCGTGAGGTCGGCGCCCATTTTTTTGGCGATGCCCAGGCGATGGTCGTTGCCGTCCACCGCGATGATGGTCGACGCACCCAGCAGGCGCGCGCCGGCCGTGGCACACAGGCCGATGGGGCCCTGCGCAAACACCACCACGGTGTCGCCGATGCGGATGTTGGCGTTCTCGGCGCCCTTGAATCCGGTGGACATGATGTCGGGGCACATCAGCACCTGCTCGTCGGTCAGGCCGTCGGGAATGGGCGCGAGGTTGGCCTGTGCGTCGGGCACCAGCACGTATTCGGCCTGGGTGCCGTCGATCAGGTTGCCGAAGCGCCAGCCCGCCGTGGCCTTGAAGCCATGGCAGCCGCACAGGCCCTGGGGAATGAGGTAGCTGCCGTCTTGTGAAGGCGCGCCGTCTTGCGCGGCGTACGAATTGAAGTTGGGGCAGATGGCCCCGGCAATGACGCGTTGGCCTTCGCTGTAGCCCTGCACGGCGCTGCCGAGTTTTTCGATCACACCCACTGGCTCGTGGCCGACGGTCAGGCCCTTGGCCACCGGGTACTCACCCTTGAGGATGTGCACGTCGGTACCGCAGATGGTGGTGGTGGTGATGCGGACGAGTGCGTCGTTGGGGCCCACATCGGGGATGGGCTTGTCCACCACCTCGATGCGGTTCTTCTCCACGAACACGGCGGCTTTCATCATGGTGGCCATGGGGTCCTCCTGAAACGGTTGAACAAGCCCGCCCGGGTCAGGCGGCGCTGGCTTTCTTGAGGATGGTGTAGAGCTCGTCCTTGAGCTGCAGCTTCTCGCGTTTGAGTTTCTCGATCTCGACGTTGGTCGCGATCTCCTGGCCGTCTTCCATGTTCTTGATCTTCTGGTCGAGCGCGTTGTGCTGGTCAAACAGGCGCGTGAAGTGGTGGTCGTTGCCCTTGAGGCTGGAAATGAGTTCTCGGTACTCTGGAAACATGGGTGTGCCTTTCGTTGAAAGCCGCGGGATCGCGGACTTGGGGGGGTGTCCTGACCTGGATTTCAGTGTGGCCCCAGGTGGGTCCAACGCCATTGACGCAGGTCAAGCAGAACGCGAAGCGCCAGCTTGGCCGCGATGCACCCCTGCATCTGTGCGCCAGCGCCCAGACCACCCCGGATGAAGACCTCAGGATGTTTGCGAACCTCACCCGAATGGAGATCCATGCCGGACGCCACCCCGCTGCACCACCCGCCCCACGGCGCCAGCGATCACTTTGCCCGCGCAGTGACGAAACTGCTGCGCTTCATTGCAGACGCCTTCTTCGCCAAACGTTATGGCCACCGCGCGATCGTGCTGGAGACGGTGGCCGCCGTGCCGGGCATGGTGGGCGCCACCCTCACCCACCTGCAGTCCCTGCGCCGCATGGTCAACGACGAAGGCTGGATCCGCAAGCTGATGGAAGAAGCCGAAAACGAGCGCATGCACCTCATGACCTTCATCGAGGTGACCCAACCCACCGCGCTAGAGCGCTGGCTCATCCTGTTCGCGCAGTGGGTCTTCTACCTTGGCTTCTTCCTGCTCTACCTCGTGTCGCGCCGCACGGCGCACCGCCTGGTGGGCTACTTCGAAGAAGAGGCGGTGATCAGCTACACGCAATACCTGGAAGAGATCGACACTGGCCGCTCACCCAACGGGCCCGCGCCCGACATCGCCAAGCGCTACTGGAAGCTGAAGGACGATGCGACCCTGCGCGACGTGGTGCTGGTGGTGCGCGCCGACGAGGCCCACCACCGCGACATCAACCACGGTCTGGCCAGTCATCTGGCCGGTGAACCAGCCCGTGCCGAACCCGCGGCGCCGTATCCAGACCACGCCGACCCGGGCCGCTGAGGGCGGACGGTTCAACCCGCCAGGTTGCGGAACAGATAACGCCCGAGCGCCACCCAGAAATCACCACCCGAGTGCTGTTGCCACACCACGGAAATGTCCACGAAGGCCTTGTGGAAGATCATGGCAAAGAGGCCCATCAGGCAAAGGATGCCGACCACCTGCAGGGCGGTCTTGAAGTGTTCTTCGCGCTTGTTGTGCATCGCCTGGATTATGGCGACGCACCCTGGTCAGGCCCTTCGCCGCACCATGCGTCGCAGCAGCCGGTTGAACCAGGACAGCGCAATGACGGGGATGACCGCCGCGAATTTGACGTCACCCCGAAAGTGCACCGCAGCCCACAGCGCCAGCAGGACAGCCGCGAGCAGACCGAGCGAGGCCAGCACGACCGGGCGGCGCGGCCCGGCGACGGCCACGAAGCCTTCGGGCGAGAAAGCGGTGGTGGCCATCCCAACCAGGGCCATCGAAATGAAGAGGCCTGCCTCGCCGAGTTGTTGGTAGCCCTTGAGCCACCACCATTGCTGCAACAAGGCCGCCAGGCCACCCGCCGTGAGCCAGAGATTGGCCCCGAGGATCAGACGGTTCGCCGGCGCGGCGCGCCACCACAGCACAGCCAGCTCGATCACCGCCACCGGCGCCGACACCTTGAACGCGAAGAGAAGCCGTTCATCGGTGGGCGGACCGCTGCCGAAGGCCAGGAATGCGAACAGCGCCAGCGCGAGGAAGCCGAGCAGGTATTCGACGATGGCCAGGAAAGCGCTGCGCATGGGTGGGTTCTGGAGATTGATCGAATCAGGCCGCAACGCCGCCCGCGGCCGGCCGCAAAGCCAGGCGCCACAGCCGTGAGGCGCGGCCGACGAAGACGCCGGTGAACGCGCCGTAGAGGGCGGCGACGCTCAGCACGTATTGTGGTTCACGCACCAGCTGCGGCGCCATGGTGAGGTCCACACCCACCACGTACTTCACCAGGAAGATGCCCACGATGAGCAGCAGGGGCACGGCACTGCCCGGCAGGTGGAACACGCCTTGGGCGGAATCAAACCGCGCGTTGGCGCTGCCGCGTGCGAGCAGGGCAAAGGCCAGGGCCGCGGCGCCGAGCCAGGCCGCGGTGGACATGGCCGCGTGGGGCGAGTTCCCCAGGGCCGAGAAGGTGCCGGAGACCGAGAGGATGGTCATCACCAGCGGCATCAGTGAAACGCGGGCGACGCTCGCCGTGCGGTCGCGCAGCTGGCTGGTGCCCAGCGCGAGCAGGCTCGCGAGCAGGCCCCACACCCACACGGGTGTCTGGCGCAGGATCGGCAACAGGGCTTCGGGATGGTGGACGAGGAGTTGCAGCAGCATGGTGTTTCCTTGCAGGGTGGCCGGGCAAGGCCGATGGCGCAATGTGCCCGGCGCGGCTGGGCTCGGCCACGCGGTTGCGACGAAACACCGGAAACGCGCCACGAACCGCGCGCGGGCGGGTGCAAACTGCACCGTCCGTTCAGTCCAGTGGCCAAGGCAGCTCGCGCTGCAGGGCCGGCACTTCCATGGGCCGCGCGGTCGGCGAGCCATGGTCCAGCCCACGCCACCAGGGCACCACAGCGTCCAGGTGCGCCGGCTCCACCGCCTCCCCCAGGCGCGGCATGAGCAGCGGCACACCCTGCGACGGCGCGAGTTGCAGCAGGGTCTCCACCGGTTCGTCCCACGCGTGCATGGCCAGGCTGAAGGTGCCCCAGTGCACCGGCAGAAACGCGCCACCGCCCAGCAGCGCGTGGGCTTTGAGGGCGTTCACCGGACCGAGGTGGATATCCCCCCAGGCCGGGTGAAACGCGCCCACTTCGAGCATGACCAGATCGAACGGGCCCAGGCGTTCGCGGATGGTGGCGTACTCAGTGGTCAAGCCCGTGTCGCCGCTGAAAAACACCTTGTGCCGATCCGACTGCACCACCATGGACGACCACAGCGTGGCATTGCGGTCCTTGAGGCCGCGCCCTGAAAAATGCTGCGATGGCGCGGCGGTGATGGTGAGGCCCGTGCCGGGCACACGGTGGCTCTCCCACCAGTCCAGCTCGGTGATGCGCTCGGCCGCCACGCCCCAGGCCTGCAGATGAGCCCCCACGCCCAGCGAGGTGACGAAGGGCACGGCGCTGTTCCTGGCCAGAGCGCGGATGGTGGGGTAGTCCAGGTGGTCGTAGTGGTCGTGCGAGATCACCACCACGTCCACCTCGGGCATCTGCCGCAGACGCAGCGGCACCGGCTGAAAACGCTTGGGACCGAGCAGGCGGAAAGGTGAAGCGCGTGTGCCCCACACGGGGTCGGTCAGCACCCGGTGGCCATCGATCTCGATCAACACCGTGGAGTGGCCCAGCCAGGTGGCGCGCAAGCCGCTTTGCACCGGGCGGCTCCACGCTTCGCGCGGATCTTGCGAAGGCAGCGGCCCGGTGGGTGCGCGCCGGCCACCGGAACCCAGAAATTCCTTGAGCGTGGGCCGGGGCACGGTGGCATCCCGCAGCCCGGGCAAGGCCGGATGCACGTTGCGAAAGCCCTGACCGGCCCACATGCGGGATGACTGCATGCGCTCCAGGCGCTCACCCTGTGCGCGTTTGCCAAACGAGTTCATGCGGCAATCCCTGTGCGACCAAGCAAATTCAGGCGTGCATGGGCTGGCGCCATCTCCGACAGCAGTTGTCCCTTGCGCCACACCTTCAGGCGCGTGGCGCGCAGGCGGATGGCCTCGATCGGGTCGCGCGCCTGCAGCAACACGAAGCTGGCGTCGTTGCCGGCCGCGATGCCGTAGCCGCTCAGTCCCATCACCTTCGCCGCGTTGGTGGTCACCGCTTCAAAGCATTGGCGCATGCCGGCCTGGCTGGTCATCTGCGCCACGTGCAGGCCCATGTGGGCCACCTCCAGCATGTCGCCGCTGCCCAGCGAGTACCAGGGATCCATCACGCAGTCGTGGCCAAACGCCACGGTGACGCCGGCGGCCATGAGCTCGGGCACGCGCGTCATGCCGCGGCGTTTGGGGTAGGTGTCGTGCCGGCCCTGCAGCGTGATGTTGATCAGCGGATTGGCCACCGCGCTCACACCACTGTGTGCAATGAGCGGAATGAGCTTGCTGACGTAGTAGTTGTCCATGCTGTGCATCGAAGTGAGGTGCGAGCCGTTCACACGGCCCTGCAGGCCCAGGCGATGTGTTTCGAACGCCAGGGTCTCGATGTGGCGCGAGAGCGGATCGTCGCTCTCGTCGCAGTGCATGTCCACCGGCAGCCCCAGCTCGGCGGCGAGTTCACACAGCAGCTTGACGCTGGCGGTGCCCTCTTCATACGTGCGCTCGAAATGCGGGATGCCGCCCACCACGTCCACGCCCAGCTCCAGCGCGCGGATGAGGTTGTTCAGCCCGCCCGGTGAACGCAACACGCCGTCCTGCGGAAACCCGACCAGTTGCACATCAAGGTACGGCGCCATGCGCCGTTTGGCTTCCAGCATGGCGCGCACCGGCAGCAGGCTGGGGTCGCTGGTGTCCACATGGCTGCGGATCGCGAGCAGCCCCTTGGCCACGGCCCAGTCGCCATAGGCCAGCGCACGCTCCACCAGCGCTTCTTCGGTCAGCAGCGGCTTGAGCTCGCCCCACAGGGCAATGCCTTCGAGCAGCGTGCCGCTCTGGTTCACGCGCGGCAGGCCGTAGCTCAGCGTGGCGTCCATGTGGAAGTGCGGGTCGCAAAACGGCGGGGTGAGCAACTGGCCGCCGGCGTCCACGGTTTCGTGCGCAGGTGCATGCAGCCCGGCGCTTACCTCGGTGATGCGACCGTCCTGCACGGCCACGCCCATGTCGGTGCGGCCGTCGGGCAGGGTGGCGTGGGTGATCAGCAGGTCGAGCATCGGTGGTCACCTTGACGGTCGGGTTTCGTGAGGCTTTGAGGATAAGCCGCGTGCGGGGAATTCAGCGGGTGGCCCCGAGGTGTGCGGCTCTCGACCTCCATAATCGACCAGACTACCGGGTACACCCGGAGAAAGCACCACCCCCCCACGCCACCACAGAAAGGCCCCGCCGATGCCGCACGACGTCAGCCTGATCGCCACCATTGCGGCGGGTTTTGGTCTTGCGATGATCTTCGGATACATCGCCGTGCGCCTGCGCATGCCGCCCCTGGTGGGTTATCTGCTCGCGGGCATCGTCATCGGCCCGGCCACACCCGGCTTTGTGGCCGACGTGGGGCTGGCCAGCCAGCTGGCCGAGATCGGCGTGATGCTGCTGATGTTCGGCGTGGGTCTGCACTTCTCGATCAAGGACCTCATGGCCGTGCGCCGCATCGCCGTGCCGGGGGCCATCGTGCAGATCGGCGTGGCCACCCTGCTGGGCATCGGGCTGTCGCATTTCTGGGGCTGGAGCCTCGCGGGTTCGCTGGTGTTCGGCCTGTGCCTGTCGGTGGCCAGCACCGTGGTGCTGCTGCGCGCGCTGGAGGCCAAGGGCCTGCTCAAATCCATCAACGGCCAGATCGCGGTGGGCTGGCTGGTGGTGGAAGACCTCGTCATGGTGATGGTGCTGGTGTTGCTGCCGGCGCTGGCCGGTGTGATCGCGCCGGCCGACGGTGTGGCCGCCACCTCGGGCAGCGACGTCTGGCAGGCGGTGGGCCTCACGCTGGCCAAGGTCACGGCCTTCATCGTGCTCATGCTGGTGGTGGGTCGCCGTCTGCTGCCCAAGGCGCTGTGGTGGGTGGCACGCACCGGCTCGCAGGAGCTGTTCACGCTGAGCGTGGTGGCGGTGGCGGTGGGTGTGGCTTTTGGCGCCGGCAAGCTGTTCGATGTGTCGTTCGCGCTGGGTGCTTTCTTCGCCGGCATGATGATGCGCGAGTCCGAGTTTGCCCACCGCGCAGCCGACGAGTCGCTGCCGCTGCGCGATGCCTTCGCCGTGCTGTTCTTCGTGTCGGTGGGCATGCTGTTCGACCCTGCCGTGGTGTGGAACGAGCCGCTCAAATTGCTGGCGGTGGTGGCCATCATCATGCTGGGCAAGACCATCGCGGCAGTGGCGCTGGTGCTGCTGTTCCGCTACCCGCTCAACACCGCCCTCACTGTGGGCGTGAGTCTGGCGCAGATCGGCGAGTTCTCCTTCATCCTCGCGGGCCTGGGCGTGGCGCTCAAGCTGATGCCGGCGGAGGGCCAGAGCCTGGTGCTGGCGGGCGCGCTCATTTCGATTGCGGCCAACTCGGCGCTGTTCTCGGCGGTGGAGCCGCTGCAGGCCTGGATACGCCAGCGCTCGGCCTACGCCCGCAAGCTGGAGGCGCGCGACGACCCGCTGGCCGAGCTGCCCGCGACCACCCACGCGTCACTGTTGGCCAGACAGGTGGTGCTGGTGGGCCATGGCCGGGTGGGCGGGCGCATCGCACAAACCTTGCGTGAGCAAGGCATTCCTTTCGTGGTGGCCGAAGAAAACCGCGAAATCGTGGATGCGCTGCGCAAGGACGGCATCGCGGCGGTGAGCGGCGATGCGTCCACGCCCGAGGTGCTGATCCAGGCGCACATCGCCCGCGCCGCCTTGCTCGTGATCACCATCCCCGACACCATGAGCATGCGCAAGATGGTGGAGATTGCGCGCACGCTCAACCCCGAAATCGACGTGATCCTGCGCACCCACAACGACGAGGAAGCCGAACTGCTGCGCGGGGAAAGCCTGGGCACCGTCTTCCTGGGCGACACCGAACTGGCGCGCGGCATGGCGGCGCA
>LNFM01013549.1_pt1 | contig 10355 bp, 10 predicted proteins | sample 596031 | NCBI WGS metagenome assembly LNFM01 (sample SAMN04254537, study PRJNA301005) | activated carbon metagenome | isolation source: dual media filters at the Ann Arbor, Michigan drinking water treatment plant | place: USA: Ann Arbor | reverse complement strand
GATCGAGGAGGGGCTGGAGGTCATCGCCACCGGCAAGCTCACCACCTATGCCGGCTCCTCGCGCTACCAGATCATCGTCGACCGGCTGGAACTGGCCGGCGAAGGCGCGCTGCTGAAGCTGCTGGAGGACCGCCGCAAGAAGCTGCAGGCTGAGGGCCTGTTCGATGCGGACCGCAAGCGCCCGCTGCCCTACCTGCCGCAGGTGGTGGGCGTCGTGACCTCGCCGTCGGGCGCCGTCATCCGCGACATCCTGCATCGCCTCAGCGATCGTTTCCCCTGCCACGTGCTGGTCTGGCCGGTCGCGGTCCAGGGCGAGAAGGCGGCGGGCGAGGTGGCCCGTGCCATCGCCGGCTTCAACCAGCTTACCGAGGACGGACCGGTGCCGCGTCCCGACGTGCTGATCGTGGCGCGCGGCGGCGGCTCGCTGGAGGACCTGTGGGCCTTCAACGAGGAGATCGTGGTGCGTGCCGCTGCGGACTCGGCAATCCCGCTGATCTCCGCCGTCGGCCACGAGACCGACACGACCCTGATCGACTTCGCCTCGGACCGCCGCGCGCCCACGCCGACCGCCGCCGCCGAGATGGCGGTGCCGGTGCGCGCCGACCTGATGACCGAGACGCTCGACTATGCCAAGCGGCTGGTCGGCGGCATGACGCGCCTGCTGCGCGAGCGGTCGATGGAACTGGCCGGCCTCGCGCGCGGCCTCGGCGATCCGCGCCGCCTGATCGAGGAGCGCCAGCAGCGCGTCGACGTGAGCGGCGAGCGGCTGGCGCTCGCCGCGCGCCAGCTCGTCGAACGTCGAGCGCATCAGCTATCGGCCGCGCGCCTCGTGAGCCCGCAGGCGGTGATCGCTGCCAAGGAACAGGCGCTGGTCGCCGAGGGCCGCGCGCTGACCCGCGCCGTCGACCGCTTCAAGAGCGATGCGTTGCAGAAATACGCCCGCGCCTTCGACCGGCTCGACCAGCTGGGCGAGCGTCTAAAGCGCCACGGCAACGACCTGTTGCTGAACGGCCAGCGCCAGGTCGACCAGGCCGCCAAGCTGCTGGAGAGCTACTCCTTCCACTCCGTCCTCAATCGCGGCTTCGCCCTTGTGCGAGACCAGGACGGCCAGCCCGTCCTCGCCGCCGCCGGCACCAGCACCGGCCAGACGATCAGCATCGAATTCAACGACGGCCGCGTCGGCGCGAGAATCACCGATGGCTCGGGCGTCGCGAAGCCGGTTGCGCCGCCGCCCGTCTCACCGCGTCGTCGCGACGACGGCACCGGCAATCAAGGGTCGTTGCTCTGACGCACGAGCCTTGATGAAATGAAAATTGTCATCCCGAGCGTAGCGAGGGACCCTTAAGGTCAAAGCAAAGGTCCCTCGGCTTCGCCTCGGGATGACAATAATGGTGTTGCGAGGAGATAGCGCCAATGACCAGCGAACCGTTGTCGGCCGAGACGATCCGGAACTTCCTGTATGCGAGCACGGCGACCGTCTCGATGCAGATGCTGAAGCGGGGCTTCCGCAATGTTGCGGTGAACGGGGTGAAGCCGCTCAATCCGGCGGCGGCGCGGATCGTGGGACCGGCCTACACGCTGCGCTACATTCCGAGCCGCGAGGACATCGACAAGGCGCCCAGTCCCAGCGATCCGCCGAACGCGCAGCGCACCGCGATCGAGGAATCTCCCGCGGGCTCGGTGCTGGTGATCGGCACCGAGGGCAATACGCGCTCCGGCACCCTGGGCGACATCCTGGCGCTGCGCCTCAAGGTGCGCGGCCTCGCGGGTGTGCTGAGCGACGGCGCGATGCGCGACTCACCGGTGATCGGCAAGTTCGACTTTCCCGTCTACTGCTCGGCCGCCGCGGCGCCGCCCAGCATGGCCAACCTGCGGCCCGTCGAGGTGCAGGTGCCGCTGGGCATCTGCGGCGTCCCAGTCTATCCCGGCGACGTCATCGTGGCCGACGAGGACGGCGCCATCGTCGTGCCCCGGCATCTCGCCGACGAGGTCGCCCGCGATTCCTTCGAGCAGGAGCGGCTGGAGAAGTTCGTCGCGATCCGGGTGGGGCAGGGCCATCCGATCGCCGGCACCTATCCGCCCAACGACGAGACGAAGAAGCTCTATCAGGCGTGGATCAAGGCCGGTGAACCCGCCGGCGGGTGAGGCGGTGAACGACGGAATCCGCACAGGGCGATCGTCGCTTTCACCCCTTGGGAAGTTCGACGATTCCTGACCCTGCTCTCCGGGATGGGCCGTCGTAGAAGTGGTTGATGTCGCTCGGCCCGCTCTCTTTCGGAGAGGCGCAACAGGATCAGCCGCCACCCTTCTCGCAGACGAAGGCCTTGAAGGTGATGATGTCGCTGGGGACACCCCTCTTCTTGCAGTAGTCCTCGAATTCCTGCGGCGTCACCGGCACCATCTTGATCGTGTGACGACGGCTCCGCCAATCGGACATGCGACTCATCTCCTTCAGATGCCAGTCGGCATAGGAGCTGAGCGGATAGTGCTTCACGGTGCGCTGCAGCACCTCGTGGTCGGATGCGGTCACCTTGGCGAAGTACTGGATAGCCATGCCGGTCTGCCTTCAGGAATACGGACGCCGCATCTACTCTCCATCCGGGGTGGGCCGCAACCCACAATGAGAGAGGCAGGACCGTCGCTCAGGGCGCGGCGGCGTCAGGCAGAACGCGATTGCGAAGCGGCTGCCAGTGGCTGCGCGGAATGACCTGCAGCGCCTCCACGAACTGCCGCGCACAGCGTTCCCAGGTGAAGGTTTCCGCATGCCGACGGCAATCCTCGGGATCACGCGACACCGCGGCGAGGCAGGCCTTGCGAAGGTCCTCGTCGAGCGCGCCAACTTTCGGATCGGTCACGACGTCGAGCGGTCCGGGCACGGGATATCCCGCAACCGGCACGCCGGACGCGAGTGCCTCGACCATCACCAGACCGAACGTGTCGGTGACGCTCGGGAAGACGAAGCAGTCTGCCTGTGCATAGCGATACGAGAGCTCGCCGGGGTCGACCGAGCCGAAGAAGTGCGCGTTGGTGTAGCGGCGCTGCAGCGACTTCAGTTGTGGACCACCACCCACGACCCACTTGGTGCCGGGGAGGTCGAGGTCGAGGAAGGCCTTGATGTTCTTCTCAATGGCGACGCGTCCGGTATAGAGCCAGATCGGTCGCGGTTCCTTGAACTGCTCGCGCGGCTGGGGCTTGAACGCGGTGATGTCGACGCCGCGCGACCACGGCACGAGATTCCTGAAACCGCGCTCGCTGAGTTCGTCGCGGATCGCCGGAGACACGACCAGCACTGCGGCCGACGGAGCGTGGAAGCGGCGCACCAAGGCGTAGCTCCACGAGAGCGGCACCCGGATGCGGGCTCGGACATATTCGGGGAAGCGCGTGTGGTAGGCGGTGGTGAAGGGAATGCCGCGGCGCCGGCAGAAGCCGCGCGCCGCCCAGCCGAGCGGACCCTCGGTGACGAGATGGATGGCATCGGGCGCGAACAGGTTCAGCATGTGGCTGAGCCGCGAGGACGGGAACAGCGACAGCCTGATCTCGGGATAGGTCGGGCAGGGCAGGGTACGGAACCGGTCGGGACCGAAAACCTCGACCTCGTGGCCTTCGGCGCGAAGGAGGCGCGCGACCGTCTCGAGCGTGCGGACGACACCGTTGATCTGGGGTCGCCAGGCGTCGGTAACGATGGCAATGCGCAAGGGCTACTCCGCCGCCAGTTGAACGTGAGACAAGGGAAGCCGTGACGTGCGGCGGGCCACCTCGTCCGCCCAGTGGATGATGCGCAGGCGGCCGTCGAAATCCTCGACGAGCGCCGTGCAGCTTTCGACCCAGTCGCCGTCGTTGCAGTAGAGGACGCCGTCGATCATGCGCATCTCGGCATGATGGATGTGGCCGCACACGACGCCATCGACGCCGCGCTGGCGGGCCTCGCTGGCCACCGCATTCTCGTAGTCGTTGATGAACTGCACGGCGTTCTTGACCCGGTGCTTCAGGTAGGCCGAAAGCGACCAGTAGGGCAGGCCGAGCTTGCGGCGGCCCCAGTTGAAGGTGGTGTTGAGGCGCAGCGCCGCGGCATAGGCCCAGTCGCCGAGGATCGCGAGCCAGCGGGCATAGCGCACGATGCCGTCGAACTGGTCACCGTGAATCACCAGCAGCTTCTTGCCGTCCGGTGTTTCGTGGATGACCTCGTCCTCGACTCGCACGTCGCCGAAGGTAAGCTGGCAGTACTGCCGCGCCGCCTCGTCGTGGTTGCCGGGGATGTAGACGACGTTGGTGCCCTTGCGGGCCTTGCGCATGATCTTCTGCACGACGTCGTTGTGAGCCTGGGGCCAGTACCACCACCGCTTCAGCCGCCAGCCGTCGACGATGTCGCCCACCAGATAGAGATGCTCGCTCTCGTTGCGTCTCAGGAAGTCGAGCAGCAACTCGGCCTGGCAGCCGCGCGTGCCGAGATGGATGTCGGACAGGAAGATCGCCCTGTGGCGGGCCGGCTTGTTGCGGTCGTGAAGTGTCATGTGGAAGGCACGGTCATGTGGATAATGGTCGACCGACACAAAATATGTTGTGCACGATTGCAGGGTACGCATGGGATTGTGTATGGGAGCCGTTGCGTGGAGGTGTATCGGTTGTGACTGTTCGATGACATTCGCCTCGACCGCCGGACCGGCGAAATCGGTTCTCCTCATTTTCAATCCGACGGCCGGCCGGCGACGGCGTGGCCTGGTCGATGCCGTCGTGCGCGGTGTGCGCGCCCAGGGCTGGACGGTCGATCTCGTGGAGACGGCGGCGGCGGGCGATGCCCGCCGCCATGCCGAAGAGTGCGATGCCGGACGCTACGGCGTGATTGCGGTTGCCGGCGGCGACGGCACGATCAACGAGGTGGTGAACGGCCTCGCTGCCCGCGCCGCCACGGCACCGCCGCTCGCTCTCGTGCCGCTGGGGACCGCCAACGTGCTGGCGCACGAGCTGGGGCTGGGTTTGACGGCCGCGGCGCTCGCCGAGGCGATCACTGCCGGACGCGAAGTGCTGATGCGTCCGGGCCAGGCCAGTGGAGCCGGGCGTCCGCGCTGCTTCTCCCTGATGGCCGGCGCCGGCTTCGACGCCAAGGTGGTGGCGGGCGTGAGCTCAGGCCTGAAGCGCCGCTGGGGCAAGATCGCCTATGTCTGGCGCTCGCTGGTCGAGGCAAGGCGCTACCGGCCGGTGCGCTATGGCGTGGAGATCGACGGCGTGGACTACGAGGCCGCGTCGGTGATCGTGACGCACGCCCGTCACTATGCCGGCCCCTATGTCGTGGCGCCGGAAGCCTCGCTCGACGCACCGCTGCTGCATGTCTGCCTGTTCGAGCGCTGGGGTTGGATGCACGCGCTGCGCTTCGGCGCGGCCCTCGTGCTGGGCGCGCTGCCGCGGACACCCGGTTATCGTGTCGTCGCCGGTCGCGAGGTCCGGATCTCCGTCCTGAACGACGCCGGCGAACGGCGCCGCCAGCCGGTCCAGATCGATGGCGACGATGCCCTTACGTTGCCCGTATCGATCGGCCTCTCGACCGCGGCCGTGCGCCTGCTGCGGCCGCAATAGGCTCCGGGCCCGCCTATATCCGGGGGGCGTAAAGGGCGGCGACATCCTCGGATGACAGGCCGAAGATCTGGGCAATCCGCTCGATCTCTTCTGTCGGCAGGCTCACGAAGTTCGAGTTTGCCTCGAGATCGGAGAGCATCAGCTCTTCCATGGGAATGAACTTGATCGGACGTCTTGCCCGAGGAGACTTGGGTCTGCTGCGGTCGGCAGGCGCGATCTCCGTCGCCCGGGCGCGTTTAGGGGCGACGTAAGCTGCCGTCACAAAGTCGCCAACAGTGGGAGCAGACTTCTTCGTCATGGAACCACCCCTATTCGCTTCAGGTATATAAGCACCGATGGGCCGTCGGAAAAGTCGAGTTCTCCTTTCCATTCGGTTCCCATCAACAGGTGCTTGCCGAGTGTCGTGTCGCGGACGGGGATGGCGCTGCCCGCGAGGGCCCGCAGCGCCAGCCGATGCGGCGAGGCAACCAGCTTCTGGACGGCGTCGAGTTCCGCGGGCTTCAGCTCGGACGCTATGGCGAGCAGCTTCCGTCGAAGCACCCCCGCCAAACGCGCCCATTGGCCAGCGGTTTCGGGCACGAAGCCATAGATGGCCCAGACATAGCCGCCATGGCTCAGGCTGGCGACGAGGCTGATCCGCGTGATGCCGCAGTCGCGCAGCACGAGCAGAAGGTTCTGCAGGATATGCTTGAAGGCGCCGGTGCGCTGCGTCGCCGGCGTCAACACCGTCCAACTCAGAAACGCCCGCTGCTGCTGCGGGTCGATGCGGAATGCGATGCTGGCGATCCTGGTGCCCGCCTGGAAGATCTGCATGCGGACCAGCAGCCGGTCCTCCGAGATCAACCGGAGGACCATGTTTGCGCCGTTGAAGCGCATGGTCAGCGCCTGCGAGAAATGGATCAGGTCTCGCTTGAACCAGGTCGTGCACCATCGGTTGACCTGGGCGAACTGAGTGCCGCCGAAGCTGCGCAGGCCTCCCCGGCTGCCGATGCCGATGAAGGCGGTCACGGGGACGCGTCTTTACCGCACCGCCTGCAGGCGGCGCACCGATTCCTGGGTCGGATGACCGTCGGCCGGCAGGGCCTGCTGCTGCTGGAACAGGCGCAGGGCGGAGCGGGTCTTGGGGCCCAACAGCCCGTCGGCTTCGTCCTTGTACAGGCCGAGCCGCGCCAGGCGCATCTGCATGTCGATGACGGTGTTGCGCGAGATCGGCGCATCGTCGGCGGGGGCCTGCTGCTGCACCGGCGGGCCGCCGGCGATCTGGCGGGCGAGGATGCCGACCGACAGCGCGTACAGCGTCGAGCGGTTCCAGTTCATCACCGCCTTGAAATTCGGATAGATGATGAAGGCCGGGCCGCGGAAGCCGGCGGGCAGCAGGATCGAGGCGGTATCGTCCACGGCGGGCAATGTGCCGCCGCTCATCTTCTTCACGCCCATCGCGGCCCAGGCCTTCACTGGCTTCTCGACCGTCGTGTCGGCCTGTTCCAGCGGGAAGCCCGCCGGCAGCATCACCTCTTCGCTGGACGGCAGGCCGGGCTTGAAGCCGACGCCGCGAAGGTAGTTGGACGCGGAGGCGAAGGCGTCGGGCAGGCTGTTCCAGATGTCGATCCTGCCGTTGCCGTCGCGATCGACCGCCCATCGGGTGAAGGTCGAGGGCATGAACTGCATGTTGCCCATGGCGCCGGCCCACGAGCCCCGCATCTGGTCGCTGGTCATGTGGTTGCTGTTGAGGATGCGCAGCGCCTGGACCGTCTCGTTGCTGAAGAACTCCTTGCGCTTGGTCATGCAGGCGAGCGTCGCGACGGAGCGCACGACGCGGAAGTCGCCCATGAACGTTCCGTAATTCGTCTCGATGCCCCAGAAGGCCATGAGGTATTGCGGCGGGATGCCGTACTCGGCCTGCAACTGGTCGAGCAGGGCGCGATGCTGCGCCATCTTCTGCTGGCCCTTTTGGATTCGATCGAGCGACACGGTGCCGCCGACGTACTTCGCATAGGTCAGCGAGAACTCGGGCTGGCGGTTGTCGAGATCGACGACCTTCTGGTCGGGCGTCAGCCCCTGGAAGGCGCGATCGATGACCGATGCCGGCACGCCCTGCTTCAGCGCATCGGCCTTGATGCCGGCCAGGCAGTCGCGGAATCCGCCATCCTGGGCGTACGCGGGCGAAGCCCCGAGGAAGGCGGGGCTGCAGAGCAGGGCCGTCGTTGCGGCGAGAATTCGTGCATTGGGCATGAAGGTCATGCCCGCCAGTTTATCACGAGCCGGCGACGGTCAGCCCTTCAATTCTCACGGTCGGGGCGTTGGTCGAGCTCTTGAATTCGAGATCGTTGGCGGCCGTCATGTTGAGGAACATGTCCTTCAGGTTGCCCGCGACGGTGATGCCGCTAACCGGCCACGCGAGCTCGCCGTTCTCGATCCAGAAGCCGGAGGCGCCGCGGCTGTAATCGCCGGTCACGCCGTTGACGCCGAAGCCGATCATGTCGGTGATGTAGAGGCCGCTCTTGATGTCGCCGATCAGCTCCTTGACCGAGAGCTTGCCCTTCTCGAGATAGAAATTCGAGGTGGTGGGCGAGGGCGGACCCGAGACGCCGCGCGAGGCGTGGCCGGTCGGCTTCAGGTTGAGCTGTCGCGCCGCCGCGAGGTCGAGCAGCCAGGTGGTCAGCACGCCGTCGTCGATGACTGCGCGGCGCGAGGTCGCGAGGCCCTCGGCGTCGAAGGGGCGGCTGCCCAGTCCGCGCTTGCGCAGCGGGTTGTCGAGGATGCGGATGCCTTCGGCGAAGACGCGCTCGCCCATCTTGTCTTTCAGGAACGAGGTGCCGCGCGCCACGGCGCGTCCGTTGATGGCGCCGGCGAGATGGCCGATCAGGCCGCCCGAGACGCGGCGGTCGTAGATCACCGGCACGCGCGCGCTCTGCGCCTTGCGCGGGTTGAGGCGGCGCACGACGAACTTGCCGGCGTTGCGGCCGACCTTGGTGGCCGACATCAGGTCTTCCAGGTGGACCGCGCTGGTCCACTCATAGTCGCGTTCCATGCCGGTGCCTTCGCCGCCCAGCACCGAGCAGGACAGGGAGAATCCGCTGCGCCGATAGCCGCCCGAGAAGCCGTTGCTGGCCGCCAGCATCACCGAGGTGCGGCCCCAGCCGGCCTCGGCGCCTTCGGAATTGGTGACGCCCTTGACGGCGCGCGCTGCATCCTCGGCCTCGGAGGCCATGGCGATCAGCTTCTTGGCCGTGGGGCGCGTCTTGTCGTCGAGGTCGAGGTCAGGCCACGACCGGGCCAGCAATTCCTCCGGCGCGAGGCCGCAGACCGGGTCTTCCGGCACGGCGCGCGCCATGTCGACGGCGCGGCTCGCCAGTTCCCGCAGCGAGGTGGGTGCGAAGTCGGTGGAGGAGACGAAGGCCTGGCGCTTGCCCACGAAGACGCGCAGGCCGAGGTCGCGGCCCTCGCTGCTTTCGAGCTTCTCGCGCTTGCCCAGCCGCTGCGCGACCGAGATCGACTCGCCGTTGACGTAGAGCGCGTCGGCCGCATCGGCGCCGAATTCCTTCGCCCACTTCAGCAGGTCGGACAGGAGATTGGGGTCAAGTGCGCCGGCGGGGTGCGTGTTCCGCGCGATCTTCGCGGCGGCCTTGGCGACGGGCTTCGGCGCAGGCTTGCGCGCGGGTGTCCGTGCGGGCCTGGAGACCGGCTTCGCCACCCTCTTCGGAGCAGCCTTCCTGGGTGCGGCTTTCTTCGGCGCTGCCTTCTTGGGCGCGGCCTTCTTCACCACCTTCCTGGTGGCGGGCTTTGCCGACTTGCGCGACGGCTTCTTCGGGGAGGACTTGGGGGCAGTCTTTTTCGCTTTGGCCATGAGGCCGTTCTACGCGCTATCGGCCCGTGTCGTCGAGATAGTAGGAGAAGAACAACACGCCGGTCGCGGCGATGCCCAGTGTCCAGAATGTGGCACGGACGACATCGGCGATCATCGCCTGCTCGGGCCACAGCCGTCCGACGGCATCGGCCACGAACTGGTGGCCGATTATGCCGATCATCGCGCCCAGCATGAGGGAAATCGCGGCGTTCCAGACGTGCCGGGCGCCGCGCATGAGGGGCCCTTCCGCCCGCCGGCGTGTCGCAACAGGATCGGGAAGCGCCACTTCTTCAGTCCATGGCCATTGCGGGGCGCGCGGAAGGTCTCCCGCGCGCCCGGATGCTAACGCCCGCCCGAAACGGGCGGTACCGCTATTTGAGCGCCGCGGCGCGGTTGGCGGCGCAGGTCACGGCCTTGAGCGAGGCGGCCACGATGTTCGAGTCCATGCCGACGCCCCACAGGACCTTGCCGCCCGGGGTCTCGGCCTCGATGAAGCTGACGGCCTGGGCATCGGAGCCGGCGCCGGTGGCGTGCTGGTGGTAGTCGCGCACCCGGATCTGGATGCCGCAATTCTTGCCCAGCGCGTCGACATAGCCCGCGATCGGGCCGTTGCCGCGGCCCGAGACGGTGGCGGGCTTGCCGTTGAACTTCACCTTGGCATCGAGAAGACGCACGTCCGGATGATCGGGGTCCGGCACCGTGGTGTGGCTGTCGAATTCCACAGGCGAGGTGTTCTCGAGATACTCCTTGCGGAACGTGTCCCAGATCAGCGCCGGCTGGATTTCCTTGCCGGTCTCGTCGGCGATCTGCTGGATCACCTTGGAGAACTCGACCTGCAGCAGCCGCGGCATGTCGATGCCGTAGTCGCTCTTCAGGATGTAGGCGATGCCGCCCTTGCCCGACTGGCTGTTGATGCGGATGATCGCCTCGTAGCTGC
>LNFM01013548.1_pt1 | contig 10355 bp, 12 predicted proteins | sample 596031 | NCBI WGS metagenome assembly LNFM01 (sample SAMN04254537, study PRJNA301005) | activated carbon metagenome | isolation source: dual media filters at the Ann Arbor, Michigan drinking water treatment plant | place: USA: Ann Arbor | reverse complement strand
CGCAGAAGATCATGGACAACATGTTCACCTTCGACGACGTCGAGAAGATCGACGACAAGGGCATCCAGGCCCTGATGAAGGAAGTGCAGAGCGAATCGCTGGTCATTGCGCTCAAGGGCGCATCGCCGGCGCTGCGCGAGAAGATCTTCAAGAACATGTCCACCCGCGCCGCCGAGACGCTGCGCGAAGACCTGGATTCGCGCGGCCCGGTGCGCCTGTCCGAGGTCGAGGCCGAGCAGAAGGAAATGCTCAAGATCATCCGCCGCCTGGCGGACGAGGGGCAGATCATGTTGACGGGCGGCGGCGATGACGAGTTCGTCTAACAAGCCCACGGGCTTTCGCAACGTACCGCCGCCGACAGGATCGAAGGCGGGCAGCGCCTACACCCGCTTCATCCCGCGCGAGGAACTGGGCGACTTCGCCAGCTGGAAGCCGGGCAGCTTCGGCGCCAACCAGCCCGGCGCCGCCGCGGCCGCCCCGCCCGCCCCGGCCGAGCCCAGCAGCGATGAATGGCGCGAACGCATCCACGCCGCGCGTCAGGCCGGCTACCAGGAAGGCTACCGCGACGGCCTGGCTGCGCTCGAAGGCTTCAAGCAGAGCTTTGCGCAGCAGGCCACGTCGCAGATCGGCGCGCTGCTCGAATCCTTCGACCGCCAGTTCGAGGCGCTGGACGGGCAGATCGCGCAGGCGCTGTCGGCCTGCGCCGTGCAGTTGGCGCGCCAGGTGCTGCGCGCCGAGCTGCAGCAGCATCCCGAGCTGGTGGCGACCATCGCCGCCGAGGCCACGCAGGCGGTGATGATGAGCGCCAGGCACATCTCCGTGCACGTGCACCCGCTGGACCTGCCGCTGGTGGCCGAAGGCGCCGAAGAGGCGCTGCAGGCCCGCGGCGCGCGCCTGCAGGCCGACCCCGGCATCCAGCGCGGCGGCGTGATGGTGCAGAGCGACGTGGGCGCCATCGACGCGCGCATCGGCGTGCGCTGGGCCCAGGCCGCGGCCGCGCTGGGTTCGACCCTGGCGCTGGAAGACGACAAGGCGCCATGATCCCCATCGCCCCGCTCGAACACCGCCTGCACGAACGCGCGCAACGCTGGGATCGCTACCTGGGCGACCTGTCGGCCTATGCCGCGCTGCCGCAGCCGCTGGACTCGGTGGGCACGCTGCTGCGCGTCACCGGCCTGGTGCTCGAGGCCGCCGGCATCCGCGTGCCCGTGGGTTCGGTGTGCGAGGTGCTGTCCGAGGGCCAGAGCCCGGTGCTGGCCGAAGTGGTGGGCTTCAGCGGCGACCGCGCCTTCCTCATGCCCACCGGCGAGCTGCACGGCCTGAGCAGCGGTGCACGCGTGGTGCCGCGCCCCGCCCCGCTGCTGCCGCCGCGCTGGGGCGTGGAAAACCACCCCTGGCGGCGCAGCGAGGACCGCGGCCTGCACCTGCCCATGGGCGACGGCCTGCTGGGCCGCGTGATCGACTCGCATGGCCAGCCGCTGGACCGCCTGGGCCCGCTGCAACACACGCGTGAAGAACCCATGGTGCGCCGCCCCATCAACGCCATGGACCGCGACCCCATCCGCACGCCGCTGGACACCGGCGTGCGCGCCATCAACGCGCTGCTCACCGTGGGCCGCGGTCAGCGCCTGGGCCTGTTCGCCGGCACCGGCGTGGGCAAGAGCGTGCTCATGGCCATGATGGCGCGCTACACCCGCGCCGACGTCATCGTCGTCGGCCTGATCGGCGAACGCGGGCGCGAGGTGAAAGAGTTCATCGAGGACATCCTGGGCGAGGAAGGCCGCGCGCGCAGCGTGGTGGTGGCCGCCCCCGCCGACGCGCCGCCGCTGATGCGCATGCAGGGCGCCAGCTACGCCACGGCCATCGCCGAACACTTTCGTGACCGCGGGCTGCACGTGCTGCTGTTGATGGACAGCCTGACGCGCTACGCCATGGCACAGCGTGAGATTGCTCTGGCCATCGGCGAGCCGCCGGCCACCAAGGGCTATCCGCCCAGCTGCTTTGCCAAGCTGCCGCAGCTGGTGGAACGCAGCGGCAACGGCCTCAACGGCGTGGGCTCGATCACCGCCTTCTACACCGTGCTGAGCGAGGGCGACGACCAGCAGGACCCCATCGCCGACGCGGCGCGCGGCATCCTGGACGGCCACATCGTTCTCAGCCGCGAGCTGGCCGAGGGCGGCCACTACCCGGCCATCGACGTCGAGCGCTCGGTCTCGCGCGTGATGACGGCGGTGGCCCCGCGCGAACACCTGCAGGCGGCACGGCGCATGCGCCAGCTGCTGGCCAAGGTGAACAAGGCGCGCGACCTGATCCAGATCGGTGCCTACCAGCCCGGCCACGACGCCGAGCTGGACGTGGCCGTGCGCATGCAGCCCAAGATGAACGCGCTGCTGCAGCAGGACATGCACGAAAGCGCGGCGCTGGACGGCTGCCGCGCCCAGCTCATCCACTTGATGAATCAAACCTGATCCCTGCCCGGGAAGTGCCCATGACCCAAGCCCTGACCACCCTGCTCGAACATGCCCAGCATCAGCGCGACGAAGCCCAGCTGGCGCTGATGCAGGCCGAGGACCTGGCGCGGCGCATGCTGGCCCAGACCGAGCAGTTGCGCACCTACCGCGGCGAATACGCCGAACGCAGCCCGGCGCGCGGCGGCCGCAGTGCCCCCATCGAACTGCTGCGCTGTCACATCGACTTCATGCAGCGCCTGGAGCAGGCGCTGGCGCAGCAGCAGCTGCAGGCCGACAGCGCCGAGCGCAAGGCCCAGATGCTGCGGCGCGAGCTGCTGGAACGCGAGACACGCGTGGCCTCGGTGCGCAAGCTGATCGAACGCCGCAACGAGGCCCAGCAAACAGTGGACGAGCGCCAGGAACAGCGCCGCAACGACGAGGACAGCCAGCAGCGCGCCTGGCGCGCACGCACCGAGGCCGCCACCTCGGCCGCGAGCTGAGCATGGCCACGCCGCTGCCCCAGGCCGGCTACCCGCTGGCGCTGCTCAGGCCCACCGGCAGGGCCGCCGGTGGCCGGGCGGGCCTGCAGACCGCCGCCGCGCCGCAACGGACGGCAGCCAGCGCCGCCGGCGCAGCCCAGGCCGCACAGCTGGCGCAGGGGGCGACGCAGACGGCCGCGCGCGCCCTGAGCTTTGCCCAACTGCTGGGCAAGGCCGCCGACCAGCGCCAGACGACCACCAATGGGGCCCCGGCCGGCATGGACGAAGCCCTGCACGCCGAGCGTCCGGCACGGACGACAGTCGCCGACGACGAACTCGGCGCCCAGGCAGACGCGGCGCTCGAGCTGGCGTCGCTGCAGGCCGGCGCTGCGGCCTTGGCGCCCAACGCGCCGCCAGCAGCCGTCGCCACGGCCCTGCCCGCCCCGGGCGCAGCCGCCGCCACCGGCGTGCCACTGCCACACGCGGCCGCCGCGGTGGAAGCTGCCGATCCGCCGACGGCGTTGCCCCAAGGTGCCGAGCCGGCCGCCCCTACGGCCCAGGCCCAGGCCCAGGCCCAGGCCCAGGCCCCGGCGCCTGCGCTGGGCCAGCCCGCGCCGCGCAGTGACGGCCGCAACCCGCACAACAGCGTGGCCCGCGCCACGCACGCCACGCCCACCCCCTCCACGGCACCGGACGGGGGCCTGCCGCCTGCCACGGGCCCCGCGCGCCCGGCGGAGCCCGGGGCCGTCGAGCTGCCCGCGCCGGCCATCGGCGAGACCCAGCGTTCGGCCACCGACGGCGAAGCGGCGCAGCCTGCAAGCACCCGGGCCCCGGGCGCTGCCGCCGGCCCGGCGCTGGCACCCGAAGCCGCCGCACAGGCCAGCCGCGCCGGGCAAGCGCCCGACCCGCTGGCAGCACGGGCGAGTTCGGTGCGCGGCGAAGGCGCTGCGCCGCGGCCCGTCGATCGGCCCGCTGGACAGCCCGCTGAACAGCCCGCAGTGCGCGCCGCCGTCGCCAGGGCCTCGACCCCTGCCGCACCGGTGCCGCCCTTCGGGCAGGAAGCCCCCGAGGCCGGCGGCCGCGCCAGGCGCGCGGCCACCGAGGGTGGGCCCGCCACCGGCACGGCCGGCGTGCACAGCCCCGCCGGCAACGCCGCAGCCGCGCCCGCCGCGCCCGCCGCCGCGCGCGCACCCGTCCTGGCGCCGGCCGCCGCAGCGGCCGAACCGGCCAGCGCAATGCACCCGGCGCGCATCGACGCGGTGCCCGAGGCACCACTGCCCCTGGCAAGCTGGATCGCCGCACCCGCAGCCGTCGCTTCAACCATCGCCGGCGCGCCGGCGCTGCCCGCCGATGCCCAGGCCAGCCTGGCCGCACACCCGCAGAGCACGGCCTTCGCGCCCGAGCTGGGGGCGCAGCTCACCCACTTTGCGCGCAACGGCGTCGAGCATGCGCGGCTGTCGCTGAACCCGGCCGAGATGGGGCCGGTGACGGTGCAGATCCAGCTCGAGGGCAGCAACGCTCAGGTACATCTGTCGGCCGAACACACGCTCACGCGGCAGGCGCTGGAGCAGGCCATGCCGCAGCTCGCCGGCAGCCTGCGCGAGGCCGGGCTCACGCTCAGCGGCGGCGGTGTGTTCGAACAGCCGCGCCAGGGCCGCGATGCGCCCGGCGCCGACGACGGACGCAGGCCTCAGCCGGCGCGCGCCGACGCTGGCGGCGACGATGCCGCGCTTGCCGGCCTGGCCGCCACCGCGGCCCCGGCGCTGCGCCGCCGCGGCGTGGTCGACCTCGTCGCCTGAAGCCCCCTGCCGCCGCGCCCGCGGCGGCCCGTTGATGCCCCGCTTTAGCCGCGCTTTTCGGGGCATCTGCGCTGCGGGTCGGTCTCAATAATGGCCTGAAGGCGTCGACAGGCGCCCGGCCCTGCCGACGCATCCAGGAGACCCGATGGCCACCGCCCCCGCCCCCACGCCAACCCAGACCAGCGCCCCGGTGGCGCCTGTCAAGAGCAGGACGAAGCTGTTCATCATCATCGGCGCGGTGTCGGCGCTGCTGCTGGGTGGTGGCGGCGCCACCATCTTCCTGCTGAAGAAGAACGCCGCCGATGCCGCTGCGGCCGAGGCGCACGACGGCGAGGACGGCGCATCAGCCAAGGCCGCCCAGCAAGACGGCAAGATGCACACGCCGGTGTTCGTGCCGCTGGACCCTTTCACCATCAACCTGGCCGACCGCGAGTCCGAACGCTACGCCCAGGTGGGCATCACGCTGGAGATCGAGGACAGCCAGACCGGCGACCAGATCAAGGTGATGATGCCGGCCATCCGCAACAACATCCTGCTGGCCATCGCCGACCGCACGGCCAGCGAACTGCTGGGCCGCGACGGCAAGGCGCGGCTGGCCGAGCGCGTGCGCCGCGAGGTCTCACGCGTGCTGGGCGCCGAAGTCGAGGACGAGGAAGAACCCGCCGCCGAAGGCACCGAGCCGTCCAAGCAGGCGCGCAAGGGCAAGAAGCGCGCGCCCGCGCTGCCGGTGAAGGCCGTGCACTTCTCCAACTTCATCATCCAGTGACCCAGCACCGGGTATGAGCCAGCAGATCCTTTCGCAAGACGAAGTCGACGCACTGCTTCAGGGCATCACCGGCGAAAGCCAGAAGCTCGAGCAGGAGGAGCGGCCGACCGCCGGCATCCGCGACTACGACCTGGCGAGCCAGGAACGCATCGTCCGCGGCCGCATGCCGACGATGGAAGTGATCAACGAGCGCTTCGCGCGCAACATCCGCATCGGGCTGTTCAACTTCATCCGCAAGAGCCCGGAAGTGAGCATCGGCGGCATCAAGGTGCAGAAGTTCAGCGCCTTCCTGCGCGAGATCGTGGTGCCCACCAACTTCAACATCATGAGCGTCAAGCCGCTGCGCGGCAACGGGCTCATCGTCTGCGACCCCAGCCTGGTGTTCGCGGTCATCGACTCGCTGTTCGGCGGCATGGGCAAGTTCCACACGCGCATCGAGGGCCGCGACTTCTCGCCCACCGAACTGCGCGTGATCTACCGCCTGGTCGAGACCATCGTCAACGAGTACCGCAAGGCCTGGGTCGGCATCTACCCGGTGGAGCTGGAATACCAGCGCAGCGAGATGCAGCCGCAGTTCGCCAGCATCGCCACGCCCAGCGAGATCGTGGTGGCGACCAACTTCACGCTGGAGATCGGCGAGACCACCGGCTCGGTGCACTTCTGCATCCCCTACAGCACGCTGGAGCCCATCCGCGACGTGCTGTACTCCACCATCCAGGGCGATTCGGCCGAGCCCGACCGGCGCTGGGTCAACCTGCTCAAGCAGCAGATCCAGTCGGCCGAGGTCGACCTGGTGGCCGAGCTGGCGCACACGCGCGCCACGGTCGAGCAACTGCTGTCGTTCAAGCCGGGCGACTTCATAGAGCTGGACCTGGACCCCATGATCAAGGCCAAGGTCGACGGCGTGCCGGTGTTCGACTGCCATTACGGCACGGCCAACAACCACTACTCGATCAAGATCGACCGCCTCATTTCCAGTTCCAACCAGGGCTGGATAGGAGAAGCCAACAATGGCCGCTGACAACGACACCCCCCTGTCCGAAGAGGACAAGATGGCCGCCGAATGGGCCGCCGCGCTGGCCGAAAGCCAGGGCGCCGCCACCGGCACCGAAGTGGCCAGCGAAGTGACCGCCGCCGCCGAATCGGTGGCGCCTGCGGCCTTCACCAACTTCTCGAACAGCATCGCTCCGAACGGTGCCACCGGCCACGATCTGAACATGATCCTGGACATCCCGGTGCAGCTGACGGTGGAGCTGGGCCGAACGCGCATCCCCATCAAGCACATCCTGCAGCTGGCGCAGGGCTCGGTGGTCGAGTTGGAGACCATGGCCGGCGAGCCCATGGACGTGCTCGTCAACGGCTACCTCATCGCCCAGGGCGAGGTGGTGGTGGTGAACGACAAGTTCGGCATCCGCCTGACCGACATCGTGACGCCCAGCGAGCGCATGCGCCGCCTGAGCCGCACTTGAACCGGACCTGACCGAGCATGCAACCCGGACTGACGTCACTGCTGTGGTTCGCGGCCATCGTGGCGCTGATACCGCTGACGCTGTGGCTGCTCAAGCGCACGCCGATGGGCGGCAACGGCAGCGGCCCGGCGGGCACGCCGCGCCTGCTGGCGGTGCTGCCGCTGTCGGCGCAGCAGCGCATCGTCACCATCGAGGTGGGCCACGGTGACGACCGCCGCTGGCTGGTGCTGGGCATGTCGCCGCAAGGCATCAACACGCTGCACAGCCTGCCACCACAGGCCGAGGCCGAGAGCGCGCCACAACCAGCCGCGCCCTTTGCGCAGCTGATGTCGCGCCTGGGTGCTGGCAAGGGTGGCCCGGATGCGCAGTAGACAAGCCCTGCTGCTGGCCGCGGGCCTGCTGGCCGGCGGCGCGGCCTTCGCGCAGCAGGGCGGCAACCTGCCGCTGCTCACCGCGCAGGGGCCGGGCGGCACCAGTTACTCGGTGCCCATCCAGACCCTGCTGTTCTTCACCGCCTTGAGCTTCCTGCCGGCGGTGCTGCTGCTGATGACAGCCTTCACGCGCATCGTCATCGTGCTCAGCCTGCTGCGCCAGGCCATGGGCACGCAGGCGGCGCCGCCCAACCAGGTGATCGTGGGGCTGTCGCTGTTCCTGACCTTCTTCGTCATGTCGACCACCTTCGACAAGATCTACGAAACGGCCTACGCGCCCTATGCCGCCGGCACCCTGGCCGCCGAGCAGGCGATCGACGAAGGCGTGAAGCCGCTGCGCGAGTTCATGCTCAAGCAGACGCGCCAGAGCGACGTGCAGCTGTTCGCACGCCTGGCCAAGCTACCCGCCGAAGTGAAGGGCGAAGACGTGCCGCTCAAGGTGCTGGTGCCGGCCTTCGTGACCAGCGAGCTGAAAAGCGCCTTCCAGATCGGCTTCATGATCTTCATCCCCTTCCTGGTGATCGACATGATCGTGGCCAGCGTGCTGATGAGCCTGGGCATGATGATGCTGAGCCCGGTGCTGGTGGCCCTGCCCTTCAAGCTGATGCTGTTCGTGCTGGCCGACGGCTGGAACCTGTTGCTCGGTTCACTCGCCGCCAGCTTCGCCATCTGACACCCACCTCGAGAACGAGCCATGGATCCGCAACAAGTACTGACCTTCGGTCAGCAAGGCCTGATGACGCTGCTGACCGTGGCCGCACCGGTGCTGCTCACGGTGCTGGTGGTCGGCCTGTCCGTCAGCATCGTGCAGGCGGCCACGCAGATCCACGAGGCCACCTTGTCCTTCGTGCCGAAGATCATCGCCGCGGTCGCGATGCTCGCGGTTGCGGGGCCCTGGATGCTGAGCAGCCTGGTCGACTACCTCCAGCGCATGCTGATGGCCATTCCCACCGTGGTGGGCTGAAGCCGATCCGCGGAGCAGCGCGTGCTGACCTTCACGGAAGCCCAGCTTCTCGAGTGGGTGAGCCCCATCCTGTGGCCCTTCCTGAGGGTGCTGGCGCTGTTCGGCGCGATGCCGGTGATTGCCCAGCGGGCGGCGCCTGCGCGCTACCGGGTGGCACTGGCCTTCCTGATCACCGTGTGTGCGCAGGCTTCATTGCCACCGATGCCGGTGGTGCCGCTCGATTCGGCGACGGCACTGCTGCTGGTGATCCAGCAGCTGCTGATCGGCCTGTCGATGGGCTTTGCGGTGCGCATCGTGTTCACCGCGATCGAACTCGCCGGCGAGCTGACCGGCCTGCAGATGGGCATGAACTTCGCGGGTTTCTTCGATCCCGCGAGCGGCGGCCAGACGACCGTGGTCAGCCGCTTCTACGGCATCTGCGTGAGCTGGTTGTTCATCGTCATCAACGGGCACCTGCTGATGATCGCTGCGGTGATCCAGAGCTTCCAAGCCTTTCCGGTCGGCCCGGAGCCGTTTGCCTTCCTGCGCACGGTGCAACCGCAGGTCTGGGGGACCGAGATCTTCCGGCTCGGGCTGTGGATCGCGCTGCCCCTGATCGCGATGCTGATGTTCGCCAACCTCGTGCTCGGCATCATCTCGCGGGTGGCGCAGCAGATGCAGATCTTCGCGATCGGCTTTCCGATCACCGTCAGCGTCGGCCTGCTGGGCATGCTGGCGACGCTGCCGATGTTCGCGGTGCCTTTCACGGCCGCCCTGGAGCGGATGCTCAGCCTGTTTCAGTGAATCGATACCGGCTCACAGCGCGTGCAGCACCGCGAGCCATGAGGCGATGCTGAGCATGCCGAGCAGGGTCGACACGGTCACCAGGCCCGCCACATAGGCGCCATCTCCGCCCATCCGGGCGGCCAGTACGTAGGCACTGCTGGCGGTGGGCAGCGCGGCAAAGGCCACGACGATGGACGCCTGCGCCGCCGGCAGCGCGAACAGCGCCACCAGGCCGATCGCCAGCGCCGGCAACACCGCGTGCCGGATCGACAGCAGCGCCGCGGCCAGGCGCGGCGCGGCGCGCAGACCGCCCAGCTGGAGGCCCGCTCCGGCGGCCATCAACCCGAGTGGCAGGGCCGCCATGCCGATGCGCTGCATCGTCGTGGCCACGGTCTCCGGCAGGCGCAGGCCCGCGAGATTGGCCACCAGCCCGGCCAGCGTTCCGAGGATCAGGGGATTGCGCAGCAGCTCGCGGTGGTAGGCATGCCCACCGTGCCGGGCCAGCGGCCAGACGGCCGCCACGTTGCCCAGCGGCACACACAGCGCCACGAGCAGCGCCATCCAGGCCAGGCCCTGCGGGCCGCCCAGGCGCTCTGCCAGGGCCAGCGCGATGAAGGAATTGAAGCGGAAGGCCACCTGCGCGCCCGAGGCATGCAGCCTTTGCGGGACGCCGGGCCAGCGCCCGAGCGCCAGGGCCAGGGCAATGCCGCATGCCACCGTGAGCAGGCCCGCGCCGGCCAGGTGCAGCGTCTGGGCCGGCTGCAGGGGGCTCTTCAGGATGGCATTGAACAGCAGCATCGGGAAGAGCAGGTAATAGACCAGGCGCTCGACCGCATCCCACACCGTGCGGTTCAGCGCAGTGAACCTGCAGAGCAGGAAGCCGCTCAATATCAACAGAAAATCGGGCAGCAGCAACCAGACGGCATCCATCCGGGGAGTGTGCCCGAGCCCCGCAATTACCCTGGGCATCCCGAAACGGCCGGCTCCGGGCGGCACAATCGCTTTTTTTCACCACTGCAGGAGACCCCATGCAACGCAGAACCCTCGTGACCTCGATCGGCTTCGGGCTGGCCCTTGCCACCACCGGCGCTGCCTGGGCGCAGACCTACCCGAGCAAACCGGTTCGGTTGATCGTGCCCTTCGCGCCCGGGGGCACGACCGACATCGTCGCCCGCGTCGTCTCCGAAAAGCTCGGCGCCAACCTGGGCCAGCAGGTGGTCGTCGAGAACAAG
>LNFM01013547.1_pt1 | contig 10356 bp, 9 predicted proteins | sample 596031 | NCBI WGS metagenome assembly LNFM01 (sample SAMN04254537, study PRJNA301005) | activated carbon metagenome | isolation source: dual media filters at the Ann Arbor, Michigan drinking water treatment plant | place: USA: Ann Arbor | reverse complement strand
TTATTTCGGCGTCGAGCCGATGAACCTCACGCCGCTGCAGGCGATCTTCATCGCGACGCTCTTGCCCAACCCAGTCCAGCGCTCGGGGCCCTTCTATCGCGGCGCCGTCGGCGCAGGAACGATGGCCATGCTCCGCGGCCACGCGCGGATCATGAACCACCGAGGCTTGCTCTCGAACGAAGAGCTCGCCGCGGCGACGGTCGAGAACATCGTGTTTCGCCCGCGGCGCGGCCCGGTGAACGGCGTGCTCACGCTCGAGGTGGACGCGGCGCTCGAGGACTCCGTGGCGGTGGCGAGGGCGATGGCGATTCCGGTGCCCGCGCAGAGCGCTCCGCGAGAGCCCGTGGTGGACGACACGGGACGAGCGCTCGTGCAGAACAGCGCCGGGGAGGACAGCGACGACGCGAGCGATCACGAGCGAACGCGCGAAGAAGAGCCCGACCCCGCGAGCGTCAGCGATCCGCGCTTCGTGCGCGTCGGGCTGCACCGCCCGACCGTGCGCATTCGGTGAACGAAAACACTGGCGATTGCTCGACTACTTCTTCTCGCCAGGGCCCGCGACCTTGCCCTCTTCGTTGCGATCGGTCGCCGGCGGCGGCGAGGGAAAGAGCGCTGTCACCCGCGCCGCGAGCGCGGGGTCGAGCGCGTAGTCCGCAGCGGCGAGCGCGGGCTCGAGCTGCGCGAGCGATCGCGCGCCGAGCAGCGGCGCCGTGATCCCAGGCTGCGCCATCACCCACGCGACGGCGAGCGTCACGGGGTGCACGTTGAATTCGTGTGCGAGCGTGCGAAACGACTCGGCCACTTCGTAGAGCGGGCCTTCGCCGTAGCGCAGCTTGTAGATGGGCCAGTCGCTGAGTCGAGAGGCTCGGGGGCGCTCGACGGCGGTGTACTTTCCGCTGAGCAGCCCTCCTCCCAACGGACTGTACGGAAACACCGCGAGCCGCTCGCTGCGCGCCATCGGCAACAGCTCGGACTCGCACTGGCGCTTCACCAGGTTGTACATCGGCTGGATCGCGACGATCGGCGATGCGCGGTGCAGCGCTTGGAGCCCGAGCGCCTTCGTCACTTGCCACGCCGCGAAGTTGCTGACGGCGGGGTAGAGCACCTTCCCCTGCTGCACGAGGGACTCCATCGCGCGCAGCGTCTCTTCGAGGTCCGTCTCGTCGTCGAATCGGTGCAGGTAGTAGAGGTCGATGCGATCGGTCGCGAGCCGGCGGAGGCTCGCTTCGCAGGCGCGCACGAGGTGATAGCGCGACGTTCCGCGGGCGTTTCTGTCGGTGCCAGTCGGAAAGTACGCCTTGCTGGCGATCACGAGCTCGTCGCGCCTCGCGCGAATGAGAGGGCCGAGGATCTCTTCGCTGCGGCCGCCGTTGTACACGTCCGCGGTGTCGAAATGGTTGATCCCTGCGTCGAGGCAGCGCTGAAACAACGCGCGCGACGTGGGTTCGTCGGCGTCTCCGCCGAAGGTCATCGTTCCGAAGGCGAGGCGCGAGACCTTGACGCCGGTCCGGCCGAGCGACGCGTACTGCATGCGCAGACTCGTACACAATCGTTGGCGCGAGGGACAGAGCTCGCGCGGGGGCGAACGGCGGACTGCTACGTGTCGATCGCGCTTCCGAGCGCGACGTCGCCCCATTGAAGCAAGACAGCCCCGGCGCTCGCGACGGAGCCGACCGCGTAGAGCAGCACCCGTTGGCCAGGGGCGACGCGTCGACGATGGGCCGCGTCGAAGAGGGCCGTGGGCCACAGGGCCGGCCCGATGTTCGCGAACCGCGGGTACGTGTCGATGACGCGCTCTCGATCGACGCGGAGTTTTCTCGCGAAAAACGCGGCGAACCACGCGGTCGGAGTGTTGGGCACGAACACGTCCACCTCGTCGAGCGAGAGGCCCGCGGCGGCCGTCGCGGCGCGAGCGCAGAGCTCGACCGTGCGCTCGGACACGTCGCGCAGCGAGTCTCGCGCGCTCGGGCCGGTCACCATTCGAATCCCACCATCGAGGCTCGCGTCCGTTTGGTAGCAGAGCGCGTCGCAGGTCTCTGCGGTGTTCACGCTGTGCGCGCCGAGCAGCGTCGCGCCGATCCCCGAGTCGTCCACGACGAACGCGGCGGCCCCGTCGCCGACGGTCCAGCCCAGCGTGTCGTCCGGCGCGATCACGCGCGAGTACGTGCACGCCGTGACGACGAGCACGCGATGAAACCTGCGCGATTCGACGAGCGACGCGGCGACCTCGAGCCCCACCAGCGCGCTGGCGCACGCGCTCTCGACGTTGAACGCCGCGCACTGCGCGCCGAGGGAGCGCGCGACGAAGGCCGCTTCGCCGATCCCGACCTGCCCCGAGGGAAACGAGCAACAAACGATCGCATCGACGCTCGTGACCGGGCTTCGCGCCGCGTCGAGCGCGCTGCGCGCTGCGCGGATCATCAACGACTCCGAGCTCTCGCCCGGGGCGAGGACGCGACGCTCGACGGTCCCTCGAAAGGGATCGCTGAGATACGGCAGCATTTCTCGCTCGAAGTCAGTGAGGCTGGCGTCGTCGCGCACCGCCCAGACCTTTCCGAGCGCGCGTTGCTCGGAGTCTCGCAGGATGTCCGCGTATTGCGCGCGGAGCGCTTCGTTGGTGCGGCGCGCGCTCGGAGAGCACGCCGCGATCGACCGTAGCGTCGTCGAGGTTTTCATGCGGCTTCTCCGGAGGACGGCTCGGTGCGCTGGCTGGCCCGGTCGCGCAGGCTCGCGACGCGCAGCGCGAGCAACGGGACGACTTCGTTCGTCGCGATCGTCACGTCGATGACGACCGGTCCTTGGTGCTCGAGCGCGACTGCGAACGCCGGTCCGAGCTCGGTCTCGCGCGCGACGCGCAGCCCGAGCGCTCCCTGGCTCTCGGCGAGCGCCGCGAAATCCGTTCGGGGCATTCGGGTTTCGATCGGCGCGATTCCCAGCGCTTCGAGGCCGTCTTCGGTGAGCCCGAAGCGCGCGTCGTTGAGCACCACCCACACCGCCTGCGCGTTGTACTGCACGGCGGTGTTGACCTCGTTGTTCATCAGCATCGCGCCGTCGCCGGTGAGGACCACCGCCTTGGAGCCTCGCGCGATCGCCGCGCCGACGACGCCGGTGACGAAGTGGCCCATCGACCCGTACGCGGCAGAGGTTCGATAGCGGCCCGGTCGATTGAATCTGAGCAGGTGGTTGGCCCACGCGAAGGAGTTTCCGGATTCGGCCATCACGATCGCGTCGCTGCCGTCGACGAAGAGCCGTTGGACTTCTTGAAAGAGGGCCCGCGGGCGAACCGGCCCCGCGTCGAGCAGGGTCACCGGCGGCGGCGGCGGAAGCGCGATGTTGTGCGGCGGTTGCCTGGGCCAATCGGCGGGCATCCGCTCGAGCAGCGCCTCGAGGAAGCGCCCGATCTCCGAGACGACGCCGACGACCGGCGTGCCGAGAAACGCCGTTCCAAACGCGTCCGAGGTGAGGTCGATTTGCACGAGGCCGTCTGGCGGCACGAGGCCCGGCGCGTAGAACGAGCTGACCTCGCCGAGCCGTGTTCCGAGCACCAACCATCGACGGATCGCGAACTCGCGCACGTATCGCTCGACCGACTCGTGCGCGCCAGCTCCAGAAACGCCCACGAAATGCGGGTCGCGCTCGTCGAAGACGCCCTTCGCGCGCGGCGTGCACACCACGCCGCAGCCCGTCCGGCGCACGAGCTCCGCGAGCTCTGTGGACGCGCGCATCGCGCCGTAGCCGGCCCACACTCCCCACCGACCCTTGTTGAGCAACGCCAGCGCGGTGTCCACCGCGTCGACCCACGGAGCGGCCGACGCGACTTCGATCCGCGGAGTCATCCCGTCCGCTGGCGGCGGCTCGCATTGGACGTTCGTCGGCAACGCGAGGTGCGCGAGAAACCCTCCGGGTCTCTGCAGGCCTGTCGCGATCTGCGTGAGCGCCGTGGGCAGCTCGGACGCTGATGCAAAGAGCCTCGCCCAGTGAAAGAGCGGACCGGCGACGAAGAGCTCGGTCGGCATCGTGTCGGGCCCCGTCTCTTGCACCGCGCCGCGCCCCCGCATCGCTGGGCTCGTGGCGCCAGAGAGCAACAAGACCTGCCCTCCGTCTGCTCGCACCGCGGCGAGCCCGGTGAGGGCGTTGTAGAGCCCGGGGCCCGTGGTCACACACACGACGACGGGGCGCCCTGTCGCGACGCTGGCCTCGTGCGCGGCGAAGGCAGCGCCAGCCTCGTGACGAAAGTGCCGCAGCCGCACGCTCGTGCCCAAAAATCCCGCAGTCAGATGAGCGATCCCTCCGCCGACCACGACGAACGCCTCGCGAACGCCGAGCCGCTCGAGCGCGCGCGCCAGCGCTTGGGCGCAGTTGTCGCTCGCCGCGGACGGCGCGCCCCAACCGGCGATGTCCAGCTGCTCAGAGGATCTTCCATCGTCGAACGCCTCTCGGGCAGCGCCACAGTCGCTGCGATCGCGCGCCGCGGGTAACACCGCCGAGGATTCCGCTTCTTTTCCCATTCCAGGCCTTGTCCGTCACCATTGCTGACCATGTGGTGACGCGACAACTTTTCATCCAGTTCACTGGATTGGGCGGTTCGGATCGGCCGCTCGCACAGAGCCCGAAGTCTCGCGGAGGAGAATACAAAGTCTCGCTTGGGCAGTTGACGAAAGTGCCATTCCCGGTCAACTGTTTCTCCATGCTCGTCGACCGGCCACACTTTGTCGCCGACTACTTCGATCCTTCGACGATGCTGTCGCTGCACGCTCGACAGTCGATTACGGACGCAGAATTCATCACGGTGTTGCCGCCGTTCGTCGACGCGACGAGGCGTCGCGCGCGCGTTCATTCGCTGGTGTTCTCCGACGGCGGCGCGCCGAGCCTCACGCAGCGTCGTCGGCTCTTCGACGCGCTGGGCGAGCACCGGCGCGTGGTGCGCAACGCCGTCGTGACGGATGTGTCTTCGGTTCGCTTCGTCATCGGCGCGATGTCGCTCGTCGTCGAGACGGTTCAGGTGTTTTCGCCAGACCAGATGTCCCAGGCGATGGACTATCTCGGCTACACGATTCGCGAGCGGCGCGACGCGCTCGAGCAGCTCGCGTTGGTGGCGCAAAAGGTTCCCCCCGGACGATTCTTCGCCTTCGATCGCGCAGCCGAGAAGCTCAAGCTCTCGCGCTGACCGGCGACGCTTACTTCTCGTTGGCCATCGTCTCGACGAAGCGCAGCAGCGTCAGCAAGCCGAAGCCCGTGCCGCCCTTGGGGCCGAGGGACGTGGGGCGCTCGGCGAAGGCAGGGCCGGCGATGTCCATGTGGATCCAGTGCTTGCACTTGCCGATAAACTCGCGGAGGAACAGCCCGCCGATGATCGATCCGCCGTAGCGGTCGCCGGTGTGCTTGAGGTCCGCGCAGTCGCTCTTCATGCTGTCGCGAAGGTCTTCGATGAGCGGCATGTGCCAGAGGCTCTCGCCCGCTTCTTTCGCGCTCTTGACGTACTTCGCCGCGAGGGCGTCGTCGTTCGAGTACATGCCTGCGGTGGCCGCTCCGAGCGCGATCATGCACGCGCCCGTGAGGGTCGCGTGGTCGATGAGCACGTCGGGTTCGAGCTTCGCGGCGTAGGTGAGGGCGTCGGCCAGGACCAGTCGGCCCTCGGCGTCCGTGTTGATGATCTCGACCGACTTTCCGTCGAGCGAACCCCAGATGTCGCCCGGGCGGTAGGCGTTGCCGTCGGGCATGTTTTCTGCGGCGGCGAAGATCGAGTGCACCTCGAGGTCTGGCTCGAGCGCAGAGATGGCGGCCATCAGCCCGACCGAGAGCGCCGCGCCAGCCATGTCGCACTTCATGTCGCCCATGCCCGCAGCCTGCTTGATGCAGAGCCCGCCCGAGTCGAAGGTGAGTCCCTTGCCCACGACGACGAGCTTCTTGCGGCCCTTCTTCGCGGGGCCCTTGGGGGTGTAGGTCATGTGCACGAAGCGCGGCTCGTGCCGAGATCCGCGCCCGACCGCGTGCAAGAGCTTCATGCCCTCGGCCTGGATCTTCTTGTGATCCCAGACGACGCACTTGATTTTGTGGGCGTCACAAAGCGCCTTCGCGCGCGCGGCGAAGGTCTCGGGGTAGAGCTCGTTGGGCGGCTCGTTGACGAGGTCGCGCACGAGGTTGACCGCGCTTCCGACGGCGACGCCCTTGCTGAGCGCTCCGGCGAAGGACGCTGGCTTGGCGCCCTTGCCGGCGGCCTTGGCTTCGCGGACGGCGACGGTCACCGTGGCGATGTTGCTCTTCGGCTTGCGGTCGCCGGTGAGGTACTTGGCGAAGCGGTACGCGCCGAGCGCGACGCCCTCGCTCGCCGCGCGGACCGAGGCGTCCGACGGAGCGCCGCTGAGGACGAGGGCGAGGGACTTCGCCTTGTCTGCGTTGGCGTTCTTCGCTGCGCGCGCGCAGGCGTTGCGGAGGGCGACGGTGTCGTCCTTGGCGACGCCGAGGAGGTAGACGCGCTTCGCGGGGATTTTTCCTGCGGGCGAGAAGGCGAGCTGGCTGTCCTTCTTGGCGGTCCACTCTTCTTGTTTGATCAGCGCGCGGAGCGCTCCGCCGAGGGCTTTGTCGAACGCGTTGACCACGTCGTCCTTGGCGAGCGAGTCCTCGGTGCAGAGGATCGCGACGACATCGAACGCACCGTTGGCCGCAACCGGGCCGAGTTGAACCTTCATTCGTTCGCTTTCTCGAGGAAGGAGGCTTTGAGAGCAATCATTCGTCCGTCGCGCCCGAGAAGGCTCGCCGAACGGCGGGCGGATGTTGCCACGCAGGCGCGCGAAGAAACAATGGCGCAATCGCACGGCGCGCACGACACGGCGCGCCGCCATGGCGGCCGCCATGGCGGGGGTGGCGGAACCGCCAGGGCCGACGCGAGAAAACCCGAGAAAATGCGGCGAATCGATCGCCGCTGCCGCTGGCATCGCTCGCGCAATAGAGCTCTTCGACCGCGCGGAGGTCGCGACGGTCGGAGGTCAACGGAAGATGTTCAACAACGACGGTTCGAGCGGAGTGTCCAACGGTTTTTCGGGTGGTTCGAGCACGACCCCCAGCGGCGCGGTGGCGAAGAAGTACGTGTACACGGTCACCGAGCGCAACGAGCGGAGCTACTGGACCAAGCTCGGGGTGGGCTTCGTCAACCGCGACGGCTCGATCACGCTGCGGCTCGACGCGATTCCCGTGAACGGGATGCTGCAGATTCGCGACGAGGACTACTCGGCGCGCGGTCGCACGGGAGGTGCGCAGTGAGCGCGCTCGCGAGCTTCCGCGCCGCGATGGCTGCGATGGCGTTCGCGATGGCCCTCGTCGCGCCGGTGGCGGCGAGCGCGCAGGCGCGGGCGGCGCAGCCGAGGCCATCGGCGGGCGCGAGCGCGCCGGGGGTGTCGCCGGTCGAGGGCGTGGTGAACATCAACTCGGCGACCGAGGACGAGCTGCGAAGGTTGCCGCTCGTGGGGCCGGCGCGCGCTGCGGCGATCGTGGCGCTTCGAACTCGCGTTCAGCGCTTTCGATCGGCGGACGATTTGCAGCGGGTGCGAGGCATCGGCCGCGCGAGCATGCGGCGGCTTCGTCCGTACCTCACGCTGGTGGGCGAGACGACGCTGCTCGCGAGGCCGGGGCGCGCGCCGCGCACGACCCCAGCGCAGGCGTCGACAGCGCTCAGCCGGCCTTGAGCGCGCCGTGGTCGTCGCAGTGCCCTGCGTGCGGGTGATGCAGGTGTCCAGCGACGAGATAGTCCACGTGATCGCCGTGCGGAACGGCGTCGTGCCCACAGCCTGGCCCGTGCGCGTGCGCCGCGTCGTGCGCCCCACAAGCGTGCGACGGGGTGCACGCGTCCGGGTTGGCCGAAGACACCGCGAGCGTGTGCTCATCGACGTGATCGCCGTGCGGATGGTGCAGGTGCCCGTCGTGCAGATAGTCCGTGTGTCCCTCGTGCTCGACGGTCTTGTGACCACAGTTGGGGCCGTGGGTGTGCTCGTGCTTCTCGTGCGTGTGGTGGGTCATGGTGTTGGCTCCTGATCGTCGATAGGTGAGTCGTGTGCGTCGAGCGGTGCGCGAGCGAAGGCTCAGTCACCGTCGGGGTGAGTCGTGGCAGGCTCGCTCGCGTGCGCGAGGACGGCGCGCAGAAGGTCTGCGACGTGACCGTCGGCGAGCGCGTAGAACACGTGTTTGCCCTCGCGGCGTCGGATGACGAGGTGCTCGGTTCGAAGCACGCGGAGGCGCTGCGAGATGGTCGAGAGGTCGTCGCTGGTGAGCTCCGAGATCTCCGACACGCAGAGCTCGCCCTGCAAAAGAAGCTCGAGCAGACGCAGTCGCGAGGGGTCACCCGCTGCGCGAAAGAGCCCTGCTGCCCGAGCGAGCGCCGCTGCGCCGACGCTTGCCCGTCGGGGCGGATCGGCGTGCGAGTGTGGGGTCGTCTCGCTCGGAGGGGATCGATCGCTCTCTTGCATCATCGAACAGTTGTAGAGTTGTTCAAGTGTTAGCCTGATCCGGTCGAGGGGCGCAAGGCGGTTCGAGCAAAAAAGGTTCTGGGGGCCGAGGATCGGGTGTTGTTTGGCTGCAACGTGCTTGCTCCTCGGGCGCGTGTGGGGAATGGATCGCGCCGTGCTCGCCCTCGCCGTGCTCGGATCGATCGTGGGCCTGGCGCTGGGCGCGATGATTCACGCCCTCGGCCGGGGGCGCGGTCGCGCGGTGGTCGACGGGCTCGTGCTCGGGGCGATTCCGCTGTTGATCGCGGTGCGGGTGGTTCCGCACGTGTACGAAGAGCTCGGGAGGGTCGCGCTGGGGTTCGTCGCGCTGGGGTTCATCACGGTGGCGCTCGGTGATCGCCACGGCGACGAAGGGGGCGAGCGGGTGAGCCGCGCGGTGCTCGTTCCGACGCTGTTCGTGCACGCGCTCGCCGATGGCGCAGCGCTGGCCCTAGCGGCCGCTGGGGGCGGGACGGACTCACACGAAGGACACGGAGCGCACGAAGCGCACGGAGCGCACGGAGCGCATGGAGCGCATGGAGCGCACGAAGCGCACGGGACACACGAAATCGAGAGTGGCGGACACGAGCACGGCAGCGAGCACGGCGCGCTGCTCGCCCGAGGGCGATGGGTGCTCTTGCTCGCGATCGTCGCCCATCGGTTGCCCGAAGGATTGCTCGTGTGCGCGGCGCTCGTGCCCACGTTGGGGTGGCGCAAGACGTTGCCGAGGCTCGGAGGAATCGCCGGCGCAACCATCGTCGGAGCGGTCGCGGGACGCTCGCTCCTGACGGTTGTCCCCGATCGTTGGCTCGACGCCGTCGTGGCGTTCGGCGTCGGCGCGATGCTGCGGCTCGCGGTGCACACCCACGAGCGCGAAGAGCGAACGCCCAGAGAGCGATTCGCCGCCGGCGTGGCGTTCATCGTGGGCGTGACGTCGGTGCTGCTCATCCCCGACCCCGACAGCGTCCTCGCGAGAGCGCAGCCCACGGAGCTCAGCGTCGCTCGCTCGCTCGCCCCGCTCTTCATCGAGACCGCTCCGGCGATGGCGCTCGCGATGCTCGCGATGCTCGCCGCTCGCTCGTGGGGAATCCACAAGAGCTGGCTCACCTCCGCGCTCTTCTCCTCGGGCCGCGCCGAGGGCGTCGCTTGGCTCGCTCGCGCGCAATCCGCACGGTCAGGAGAGCGCCTGGCGCTCTGGGGCCTCTTCGCGGCCACCGCGCTCGGCCTGGACGCGCTCGCGCTCTCGCTGGGGTGGTTTGGCTTCACGGGAGCCTCGATTCGATGGCTCGTCGCCGCCGCGCTCCCCCTCGTGTGGCTCGGCGCTCCCCCTCCCGCGCTCGTCGATCACGAGCACGCAGAGCACGCTGGCGCGTCGAGCTCGATTCGCGCGTTGGCGGCCAACGCTGGTTGGTACGCAGTCGGATTGCTCGCAGGCGCCGTCGCCGAAGCGGCGCTGTCCTCTGCGGCGCTCCAAGGACTGGTCGGAACACGCGCGACCCTCGCGGCGGCGCTGGTCGCGATGGTCGTCGCGTTGCCGATCACCGCGGCTCTCCCCATCGCGGCTGTGGCAGTGCACAAAGGCGCGGGCGTCGACGTCGCTTTCGCGTGGCTCTGGGCGATCGCCGTGCGGGGAGCGCTCTCGAGCCAGTCGTGGCTGCGTTGGATGCGCTCTTCGCCGCTCTCGATGTCCGTGCGTGCCGTCGTGGGATTGTCCCTGATCGTGCTCTGCGCGCGAGGCGCTCGAGAGTCTGCGATCGTCCAGTTTCCAGAACTTCACCCTCGCCTCGCCCACGCTCACGTCCCGTTCGAGTGGGTGTGCGTCGCGATTTCGAGCGCTGTTTTGCTGGGAGTTCTCTTGCGTTTGGGCCCGCGCGCCGTG
>LNFM01013546.1_pt1 | contig 10356 bp, 8 predicted proteins | sample 596031 | NCBI WGS metagenome assembly LNFM01 (sample SAMN04254537, study PRJNA301005) | activated carbon metagenome | isolation source: dual media filters at the Ann Arbor, Michigan drinking water treatment plant | place: USA: Ann Arbor | reverse complement strand
CAGCGCGGTGTTGTCGGGGTCGGCGGCGAGCTTGGCCTCGAGGTGCTCGGTGAAGGCGTCGCGGATCCCGAGCATGTGGCCGATCGCGCCCTTGTTCAGGCGGTGCAGCGCCTGCGCCGGGTGGAGTCGGTTGGCGCGGGTCGACTCGAACATCGGGGTCGTCACGTCGATCCACGGGGTGGTCGCTCCATCCGTACCGCGGCACTGCACGAGCAGCACGAACGAGGGGCCGCCGGGATCGGGGGCGAACAGCCGCCAGCTCTGCACGAAGTAGGGAGCGAGGTAGCCGTGCACCGAGGCCGTGTGCGCGGCGCTGGCGGGGTTCGGCGGGAACACGGAGATCGCGGTGGCCACGAAGTGCAGCACGAGCGTCGCGGCGAGCGCCACGGCGAGTCCGGCGAATGCCCACGGGTGGACGGCGGCGGGGGCATCGTCGGCGCGGCGCCCCTCGAAGGCGGGAGGTGTCGTCGTGGTCATGGCGTGCTCTCGGGGGTGGGAGTCCGGCGCGGCGGGGGCGTCGTCCGCCCCCGCGCGCAGCGATTGTCAGTCGAAGGCAGCGTCGGCGTGCGGCGCGTCGTGCAGCCGTGCTGCGGGGTCATCGCGCAGTGCGGCGTCCCCGGCGGCGATGAACACGAATCGCGGCCACAGCGGGGCTCCCGCGAGTTCGAGGTCGGCGGCATGCCGGGTGAACGTGCGGGTGGCGTGCGTCGTGTCGGCGCCACGGCGGGCGAGGGCCAGATCGACGCTCGATGCCTGCGCCGTGGCGGCGCCGAGCAGCGCAGCAGAGGTGACCGCCAGGAACGCGCCGTATCGTTGCAATGATGTCTTCATTCGTCGTACTTCCAGTGCACAGAGCGGAAGTCGCACACCACGTGCGGCCTCGTCTGTCGCGGGTCTGCAGACCGCCGCATCGGGGATTCGATCAGGCCCAGCTTCCCTCCGATGCCTGACCAACGAAGCGCGTAGTGACGGGGGCCCCGTCGGCCCCCGTCGGTCTACCGGTCAGTCGAACGCGGCGTCGTCGTACTGCAGCTCGGGGAGATCCGAGGTGTAGTCGCAGCCCATGGTGGCGAGCGCCACGGCGATCGCGAGCACCACCGGCCAGATCTGGGCATCCGGTGCGCTCGCCTCGGGTGCCGAAACCGGCAGCGCCGCATGTTCGGTGACCGCGCCCCGGTCCGCGAGCGACAGCTCGACGTCCGACGCCTGCGCCGTCGCGGCGCAGAGCAGCACGCCCGCCGTGATCGCGGCGACGGCTCCTCGACCCTTGAATCGTGACTTCATCATCGTGATTGGTCCTTCTGTCTACGTGTTGGATCTGCGGCGCGCCCTCATGGCGCGCACGCCAGCGAATAGACCGGCGTGGTGCGGAATCGATCACTCGCTCGTCCGAGAAATTTTCGCGTCGCCGAGGCGCGACTGCGGCCATTCGGCCGTCTGCGCGTGCACGCCGTCGATGCGCGGTGGGGCTGTGATCCTCCGGCCGCGCGGCGTACGATCATCGCCGTGCCCGACGAGACACCACCCGATGCAACGGCGCTCGCCGTGCCCGAGCGCACGGGTGCGGATCCCTACGAGCGGGCGTACATGGCCGGCCAAGGCGTCGTGCTCCACCGCGACAAGCGGCCCGCGCCGAAGTGGATGCAGCTGTTGCTCGGCAGCACCGCGCTGGCCGGCGTCGGCCTCCTGTTCACGCCGGCGTGGGTCTCGGCGCTCGTGATGATCCCGGTCGGCGTGGTGCTGTGGGCGCTGTTCTCGGTGCTGCGCGTCTCGGTGAGCGAGGGCGCGGTCAGCATCCAGTACGGGCTGTTCGGACCGACGATCCCGACCGCGGCCATCGAGAGCGCCGAGGCCGTCGACTACGACTGGAAGCGCTTCGGCGGCTGGGGCATCCGCCTCGGGCGCGACGGCGAGTGGCTGTACAACATGCCCGGCGACCACGGCCGGGCGGTGCGGATCGTCTGGCGCGACGGCAGCAAGCGCAAGGTGACGCTGGTCGGCACGCCGCACCCGGAGGCCGCGGTCGCGGCGATCGAGCGGGCGCGACGCGGGCTTCCGCCAGCGCGCTCGACCGCCGCGGGCGAGCTGGGTCCGGCGCGCGACGAGGGGTAGTCGAGCGGCGCCGCCCTCAGGCAGACCGGCGCCACGCGAGCGTCAGCACCGACGCGGTCAGCAGAACCAGCAGCGCGTAGAGCAGCGGCAGCCACAGCATCTCCTCGTGCATCGCCGCGGGGAAGGTCGCGATGATGATGCCGAGCGCCAGCGGGCTGTTCTGGATCCCGGTCTCGAAGGCGACGGCGCGGCGCTGCGCCGAGGGCAGGCCGACGGCGCGCGCGCCGAGCCAACCCAGGCCGAAGCCGCAGGCGCCGAGGCCGAACGCCGCGAGGACCATGGGTGCGGTGGTGCGCCCGAGCAGCGCCGCGTTGCTGACCAGGCCGGTGACGATGAGCAGGCCGAGCACCGCGATGCCAGCGATGCTGCCGACCTTCTCGGCCAACGGCGCCCGCGCTGGCCACCGCGCGCGCACGAGCATCCCGAGCGCGAGCGGCACGAGCATGATCGCCAGCGTGCCGCCGATGTCGCCGCGCGGGATCGCGAAGCTCGCGTCGGTGAGCGAACCACCGTACGCCCCGAGCACGAGCGGCATGACCACGACGCCGGCGATCGTCGAGATCGCCGTCATCGACACCGACAAGGCGACGTCGCTCTTCGCGTACATCGTGAAGAGGTTGGACGTCGTGCCGCCCGGCACGCAGCCGACGACGAGCAGCGACACCGCCATCGCCGGCGGCAGGGCGAGCAACTTCGCCAGCGCGTAGGCGATGAGCGGCATCCACCCGAACTGCGAGAGCAACCCGACGAGGGGCGCGAACGGTCGCCGCGCAACGTCGCGGAAGCTCCCGAGGGTGAGGCCCGCACCCATCCCGAACATCAGGACGAACAGCAAGGCGGCGAGCAGCGCCTTCTCGACGGGGCCGAGCACGGCCCGCAACGTAGTGCACCGCGGCGCAGTTGGCATCTGTGGCCCGCCCGAGGCCTCGCCGGGTCACGGGCGGTCCCCGCGCCAAACTCCCGCGCCAACCCCCGCGATCGCCGCGCCAGCGTTGAGTCAGCTCACGGATGGCCGACTGGTGCGCACCGGCCATCCGTGGCCAAACTCCGCCGTCTCGAACGCCCTGGTCTCAGGGCGACACAACCCCAATGGGGTGGCCGCACTTCGGCGCACCCTGATGAGAAGCGAACGCCATGCTCGACCTCGCGACGACCCGCAACATCGGGATTTCGGCCCACATCGACTCCGGCAAGACCACGCTGACGGAGCGGATCCTCTTCTACACCGGCAAGATCCACAAGATCGAAGAGGTGCGCGGCAAGTCCGGCGTCGGCGCGACGATGGACTCGATGGAGCTGGAGCGCGAGCGCGGCATCACCATCCAGTCCGCCGCGACCCACGTGACCTGGGCCAACCACCACGTCAACATCATCGACACACCCGGACACGTCGACTTCACCATCGAGGTCGAGCGCGCGCTGTCGGTGCTCGACGGCGCCATCCTGGTGCTCTGCGGCGTGGCGGGCGTGCAGTCGCAGTCGCTGACGGTCGACCGTCAGATGCGCCGGTACAACGTCCCGCGGCTCGCGTTCATCAACAAGATGGACCGCTCGGGCGCCGATGCGTACCGCGTGCACGAGGCGCTGCGGAGCAAGCTCAAGCTCAACGCCGTGATGGTCAACATCCCGATCGGCGCCGAGGATCAGTTCGAGGGCGTCATCGACCTGCTCTCGCGCAAGGCGCTGTACTTCGACGGTGGCAACGGCGAGCACGTGCGCGAGGCCGACATCCCCGAGGGCTACGCCGACAAGGTCGAGGAGTGGCGCTCCAAGCTGGTCGAGGCGGTCGCCGACTTCGACGACAGCATCATGGAGAAGTTCCTCGAGGGCCAGGAGGTCACCGAGGCCGAGATGCTGCCGATCATCCGCAAGGCCACGATCGAGCTCAAGTTCGTGCCGGTCTACTGCGGCTCGGCGTACAAGAACAAGGGCGTGCAGCCCATGCTCGACGGCGTCACGCGCTTCCTGCCCGACCCCACCGAGGTCGTGAACAAGGCGTTCGAGCGCGTCGGCACCACCGAGTCCGAGGTCGTGCTCGAGACCAAGAACGACCTGCCGATGTGCTCGCTGGCGTTCAAGCTCGAGGACGGGCGGTTCGGTCAGCTCACCTACCTGCGCATCTATCAAGGTTCGGTGAAGAAGGGCGACTCCATCTACAACGCCCGCACCCAGCAGAAGAACAAGGTCGGCCGGCTCGTGCGCATGCACGCCGACAAGATGGAGGAGATCGAGGAGGCGACGGCCGGCGACATCTGTGCGCTGTTCGGCATCGACTGCGCCGCGGGTGACACGTTCACCGACGGCCAGCGCGCCTACTCGCTGCGGTCGATGTTCGTGCCCGAGGCCGTCATCTTCTACGCGGTCAAGCCCAAGGACAACGCGATGCTGTCCAACTTCTCGAAGGCGCTCAACCGCTTCTCGAAGGAGGACCCGACGTTCAAGGTCCGTCGCGACGAGGAGTCGGCCGAGACGATCATCGCCGGCATGGGCGAGCTGCATCTCGAGGTCTACATCGAGCGCATGCGTCGCGAGTACAAGGTCGACACCGTCGTCGGCGAGCCGCAGGTCGCGTACCGCGAGACCATCGGCAAAGAGGTCACCTACGAGTACGTCCACCGCAAGCAGACGGGTGGCTCGGGTCAGTTCGCGAAGATCGCCGGTGTGATGCGGCCGCTGCCGGATCCGCAGCCGGGCGAGCACTATCGCTTCCTCGACAAGATCGTCGGCGGCATCATCCCCCGCGAGTTCATCCCGTCGGTCGACCACGGCTTCCAGATCGCCAAGGAGCGCGGCGTGTTGATCGGGTTCCCGGTCGTCGACATCGAGATGGAGCTCAACGACGGCTCGTTCCACCAGGTCGACTCGAGCGACATCGCGTTCCAGATCGCCGCCCGCGCCGCGTTCAAGGAGGCGATGCGCAAGGCCGACCCGGTCGTGCTCGAGCCGATGATGCGCGTCGAGGTCGAGACCCCCGAGGAGTTCCAGGGGGCCGTGCAGACGACGCTCATCCGTCGTCGTGGCGTCATCGTCGGCTCCGAGGGCCACGCGGGCAGCAACGCGGTCGAGGCCCTGGTGCCGCTGGCCGAGATGTTCGCGTACTCGAACGAGCTGCGCTCCGCGACGCAGGGCAAGGCCGAGTACACGATGGAGTTCGAGCGCTACGCGCCCGTGCCCCGCAGCATCCAAGAGCAGCTGATGATCAAGTACAAGGACCGCCCGAAGGGGTAGGGGGTCCTTCCTTCTCCCCGCCGCGAGGCGGGGGTGGCCCCCGATCGCGCGTCCCTCAGGGCGCGCGGGCGGGGGTCTTCGTGTTGCTGAAGCTGGGGCGTGGGTAGGCGGGGGGCTTGGGGTTGCCGCCAGTGAAGGCGTGGAGCTCGGCGTCGCGGAGCAGGACCGCGGGCGCGACGATCGAGATCGGGCTGACGAAGCCGGCCATCGTCGGGGGCACGGCGCCGGCGGGCATCGGCATGCCGCCGGTCTGCATCGCGTGGCGCACGGCGGTGACCTTGCCGACCGCCGCGATGTCGCGGAGGTGCCGGAACTCGAGGCCCTGCAGGTGCCCGACGCGGACGAGCTCGCGCTTGCCGTCCTTGCCCACGCGATAGGCGGTCACGCCCTCGCCGAAGCCACCGCCGCCCGCGGTGATGACGAGGCCGAACTCGGCCCCACGCTCGCGCACGAGGCCCATCAGCTTCTTCTGCAGCGCCGCGTCGGGCAGGCCGCCCTTGGCGGTGACCAGCAGGTTGGTGATGCCCGGCCGCACGTCCATGCCGTAGGGCGCCGAGAAGCCGTGGCCGTTGCTCTGTTTGACCTTCTTGCCCGGCGCGCGCGCCGAGAGCAGGCCGACCAGCTTGCCGTCCTTCACGAGCTGCACGCGCTCGGCCCGGGTGCCCTCGTCGTCGACCGTCATCTGCCCGAGCAGCGCGTGCTCGCCGAAGCGCGCGACGAGGGGATCGTCGACGACGTCGAAGCCACGGGGCAGCACGAGCTGCCCGAGCTTGGCGTCGGCGTCCCCGCGCCAGCTGCCGCTCGCGACCAGCTCGGTGGCGAGCACGCCGGCGAACAGCCCGCCCGCGACGTCGGCCTCGAACAGCACCGGGCCGCTGTAGTCGCGCAAGAGTGGCGCCTTGCGCAGCGCCGCGAGGTCGGCGACGAGCCCCGCCGCGTCGGCCTCGAGCGCCTCGGCGCTGGGGAGGGCGTCGGGCCGCACGACGTGGACGATCTGCCGGGTGAGGATGTCACCGTCGTCGGCCTGCGTCTCGGCCTCGATCGTGACGACGACGAACTGCCGCCCGGAGTCGACGACGGTCCCGTCGGTCGAGACGAACCGTCGCCGCGCGGTGCTGGCCGCGATGGTGACCTCGGCGTCGCGGATGTGGGCGTGCTCGCGGAACACCGCGGACACGCGCCGCGCGAGCGACTCGAGCGCACCGCGATCGATCGCGGCCGCGGTCATCGGCGTCTTCGACACCAGCTTCGGCGCCGGGGTGAACGCGTCGGGCTGCTCGGGGTCGACCGCGCTCTGCGTGCGCTCGGTCAGCTCATGGCGGTAGCGGCCCGCGGCCATCTTGTACGCGCCGTCGGTATACCGCCACAGCGCGTGGCGCAGTGCGGCGTAGTCGTCCTCGATGGTGACGAGCGGCTCCTCGAACATCGGCACGCCGACGGCGTCGAGCTTCACGTCGCCGACGCGCAGCCGCGGTGACAGCGAGCGGCTCTTGGTCGTCGTGGTGTCGACCAGCGCGCCGAACTTGGCCTGCACGCTGATGCCCTCGACGTCGTGGACGCTGATCGACGCCCAGTACGGCGCGGGGGTGTCGGACAGGCGCAGCTCGGGCAGTCGCGCGAGCTCGTCGGTCATCGCGTCGATGACGACGTCCCCGGAGGTGGACGGTGCGGGCGCGGCGACCAGGACCAGGGCGAGCACGGGGATGGCGGTGATCATCGGGCACCTCCGACGGTGGCGGCGGGCGGGGGAAGGAGCGGCGGGCGATCCTGGGCGGCGGGCGCCCGGGCGATCTCGATCTGCGACAGCAGGAGGGCCGGGCTCGCGGCCGACACGGGGATGAACCCGGATTCGGCGCCGCAGTAACCGTTGAACACCTCGTAGCGATCGCCGGCGGCGACGATCTTCGACAGCGACGACAGCGGCGTGCCCTCGAGCGTCACGCCGCGCACGAGCTCCTCGGTGCCGTCGGGGAACACGCGGTACACGACGACTGGGTTCACCTGGAACGCCTGCGCCATGTAGCGGCTGGTGTTGGTGAGGCCGCCGTCGATCTCGACGAAGCGCAGGCCGTAGGGCTTGCCCTGGCGCGTGATCTCGGCGGCCAGGGCGTCGTCGAGCTGCGCGCGCGCCAGGCCCTCGCGGGGCTCGACGACGAGGTTGCCCTGGCGCGCGACGACGTCCGATCCGGCCTGCGCGCGGCCGTGGCCGTTGGAGTGATCGAAGTCCTTGGTCGGCGTGCGCGACAGCAGGAACCCCACGAGCTTGCCGTCGTCGACGAGCTGGGCCCGGCTCGCGGCGACGCCCTCGTCGTCGTGGCGGTAGTGCCCGTTGAGGAACACGCCGTCGATGCTGGTGATGGTGGGATCGTCGAAGACGTCGATGAACGGGGGCATCACCGCGGCGCCGACCTTGTCGGCGAAGGTCTGGCCCTCGGACTCGTCCTCCTGGCGGTGGCCCTCGACGCGGTGGCCGAAGACCTCGTGGAAGTACACCGCCGCGGCGCGGCCCTCGAGCACGGCGGGGCCGGTGAACGGATCGGCGACGGGGGCGTTGCGCAGGGCCTCGAGCTGGGTGACGAGGCGATCGACGCGGGCGACGAGGTCGGCCTCGTCCGGGAGCGCGGCGGGATCGCGGACGTCGACGATGTCGACGTGCGAGAGATCCATGCCGTCGTCGGCCTTGGCGGTCGCGCTGAGGATGATGCGCGTGTGCTGCTGGCCGCTCTGCACCTCGGAGCCTTGGTTGCTGACGAAGTAGCGCGTGCCCGCGGAGGCGACGAGCCGCACCTCGCTCGACAGGACGTGCGGGTGGCGCTCGAAGGCATTGGACACCGCGCGCACGCGGGCCTCCCACGCGGCTTGATCGATCGCGAGCGTCGCGGGGGCCTCGATCGCGACGACGGGTGTCTCCTCGGAGAAATCGGCGGCGTCGTCCTTGGGGGTGGCGGCGAGCTGCAGCTGCGCCTTGGCGTGCTCGTACTGCGCGGTCGCCTGCTTGAACGCGGCGTCGGTCGACAGCCACAGCGCCGCGGTGATCGCCTCGGGGTCGTCGTCGATCGGCAGCGGCTGGCCCCACAGCCCGCCCGAGCGGTTGCCGGTCACGCCGGGCGTTGGTCGGTGGCGCCAGTGGTAGTTGTCGAAGTTGCGATCGCCGACGCGCATCTCGAGATCGAGGACGCGATCGCGATCGCGGGTCGAGAGCTCGAGGGCCCCGCGGTTGGCGACGATCTCGACGGTGTCGGCCTCGGTGACGCGGTAGCTGACGTAGTACGGCTTGCTCGGGTGGGTGGAGAGGGCCGAGGTGGCGCGCGCGAGCTCGCTGCGCATCGCGACGAGGACGGGCGAGGCCTTGCCCGCGGTCGCGGTGTCGGCCCGCTCGACGCGGACGATGGGCGCGGAGGCGGGCGCGGATTTCGTGGCCGGATCGTCGGGGGAGGTGGTGCGGCCGCGGGGCGTGCACGCGAGCAGCACGAGGGGGATCGCCAAGAGGCGGGATTGGTTCATGGGCCAAACTTCCGGCTGGGTGGGGGACGGGGGCCGACGGGTCGGGCGACGGCCGTCCGAGGTGGCAGGGCGAGGGACACGACGCGCGGCGACACGTTCCCGATTCGCGCGCGTCCCCGTGCAGGCGATACGCACGGGCCCCGAAGTGGGCGTCGAGGCTGATCCATGTGTTGCGGCGCGGGGCCCCGCGGTTCACGGGCGTGGTGGTTGACCGCGCCGCGGCCGGCCGATACCGTGAAATGGTGAGCGATTCGCCGTCCGCACCGACGCGTCGTCAGGTCCTCGTGGCAGCGGTGGGCGTGGCCGCAGCGGGGGCGGCGAGCTTCGTGCTACTGCCCGGGGACGAGGTGGGGGTCGGCGCGCTGGGTCCAGTGGTGGTCGGGGACGCGATCGGGGGCGCGACGGTGGTGGCGATCCACAAGCCGTACCTCGGTGCGATCCCGATCGTGATGCGGTCGCAAAGCGGCGCGTTGTTCCAGGTGGATGTGCTCGCGCGGGATCCCGCGGGGCCCGCGGGGATCGCCGAGACCGAGACGCTGAGTTTGTTCCTGGCGAACCAGGGCGACGGCGCGACGGCGACCGACGAGACCCAGGGGCTGTGCGTGATGGCGCTGGCGGGGCGGCTGGCGGAGGTCGAGCGCGCGCCGGAGCTGCTGACGCTGCGCGAGCGCACCGCGAAGCACCCCGAGGGATCGTTCGGCGTCCCGCTGACGTGAGGGCGCCGTGACGAGGATGACCACGCGCGCGACGGTTCGCCTGTCGACGCGATGTGACAACGCGTGCCGCTTCTGCGCGCAGGCGGGCGTGGAGGCGCGGGATGTCGCGGACGCGGCGTGGGAGGAGGCGTTGGTGCAGGCGCGGGGGCGCGGCGCGGACGAGGTGACGTTCGTCGGGGGGGAGCCGCTGCTGGTGCAGGGGCTGGAGCGAGCGATCGCGCGGGCGCGGGAGTTGGGGTTCCGGGCGATCGGCGTGCAGAGCAACGGGTGGGCGCTCGGCGAGCCGCGGCGGGTCGAGGGATTGCGCGCGGCTGGGCTGACGGACGTGCACCTGTCGGTGCATGGGGGCAGGGCGGCGGTGCACGACTATCACGTGGGGCGCGACGGCGCGTTCGAGCGGATCGTGGTGGCGTTGGGGGAGCTGCGGCGGTGCGGCGTGGTGGTGGTAGTGCGGACGGTGCTGACGCGATCGAATGCGCGGGTCATCGGCGAGCTACCGGCGTGGCTCGGCGGTCATGGCGTGCGCGCGTGGGGGATCGCGGTGCCACGGGTGGCCGGCGGGGCGGCGCGGGAATTCGATCGCGTGGTGCCGCGATTGGGGGTCGCGGTGCCGTTCGCGTTGCATGCGTTGGATCGGGCGCGGCGGATCGGGATCGCGGTGGGGGTGATCGGGGCGCCGCGGTGTGTGCTCGGGCCGTGGGATCGGGCGAGGATTTCGGAGGGGGAGGGCGGAGAGGGCGATGGCGGTGGTGCGTTCGGGGAGGTTTGTGCGGGGTGCTCGGGGAGGGCGGGGTGC
>LNFM01013544.1_pt1 | contig 10356 bp, 7 predicted proteins | sample 596031 | NCBI WGS metagenome assembly LNFM01 (sample SAMN04254537, study PRJNA301005) | activated carbon metagenome | isolation source: dual media filters at the Ann Arbor, Michigan drinking water treatment plant | place: USA: Ann Arbor | reverse complement strand
GCCACCCAGCACGGCGGCGCCAACGAGGTCGAGCTCTCGCCCGACGGCCGCATTGCGGTGAGCGGCCACGAGGCCGGCACGGTCATCGTCTGGGATATCGAGAAGCGCGCGGTCGTCCATGTCATGGCCGGGCACGACTGGCCGATCGTCTCGACGGCCGTGTCGCCCGACGCGACAAAGGCGATCACCGGCAGCATCGACGGCACGCTGAAGCTGTGGGACATCCAGGCCGGCAAGCTCATCCGCTCCTGGCTCGGCCATGAGCGCGGCACCTATGGCGCGGCCTTCACCGGCGACAGCCGCCAGGTCGTCACTGGCAGCGGCGACTACACGATCAAGATCTGGGATGTCGCGACAGGCGAGATGCTGCGCCGCTTCGACGGCCATTCCGGCACGGTCTACGCGCTCGTCCTGTCTCCCGACGGCAAGCGCATCCTGTCCTGCTCGCTCGACGGCACGGCGCGGCTGTGGGACATGGCGACCGGCCGCGAGATCACCCAGTTCACCGGCCATGCCGGGCCGGTCTACGCGGTAGCCTTCGCGCCCGACGGCTCGATCCTGACCGGCGGCAAGGACCGCACCATCCGCAGATGGCCGGCGACCGGCGGCGAGTCGGTCGTGCTGTTTGCGGGCGCGCCGGAGTGAGGGGGCGGCCGCGCCGGTCACTCCTGGCCCGTTAACCTCTGATTATCCATGCGTGAGTCGTGGCAGATTTTCGGTGAACTTTCGCCACGGACGTCGGCTGAAGGTGCGGCCTCAGGAGACCGCCCAGGACTCGCCTGCCGACATCCCTCGCATTTGCCCTCTGCTTCGCAACCGCGACCGCGCTGTGCCAGATTGCGAATGCTTGGGCGCTACAGCTCTCTGAGCCGGTTTGCGCGGATCAGATGTGGGGTCTCTACATCGGCTGAACGCGACGGCCGGCGGCGGAGGCCGTCTCAGTCGCGCTCGCCCCCTCACATCTTATCGATCACCGCGCTCACGCCTTCGGTCGGCGCGCCGTCGGCGGCGGCCTGCGCCAGGATGGCGGCGACGATGGCTTCGGGCTTCTCGACCACCAGCGGGTTGACCAGATGCGCGGTGTGGACGAAGCCCTCCGCCTTCATGTGGTCGATCAAGGTCAGCATCGGGTCCCAAAAACCGTCGACATTGCCGAACACCATCGGCTTGCGGTGATGGCCGAGCTGCGCCCAGGTCATGATCTCGACGATCTCCTCGACCGTGCCGATGCCGCCCGGCAGCGCCACAAAGGCGTCGGATTTCTCGAACATCCTGTGTTTTCGCTCATGCATGTTTTCCGTGACGATGAGGTCGTCGATCTTGCCGAGCGCGGCTTCCGTGGCTTCCCGGTTGAGAAGGAAGCGCGGAATGATGCCGGTCACCTTGCCGCCCGCGCGCATGGCGCCCGAGGCGACCGCGCCCATGATGCCTTTCGTGCCGCCGCCGTAGACGAGGCGCAGGCCGGCCTCCGCGATCGCGCGGCCGAGTATCTGTCCGGCCTTCATGTAGACATCGCCACGGCCGGGCGATGAGCCGCAGTAGACGCAGACGGATCGAATCGTGTTCATGGATGGAATGGGTATTGCATGGCGTGTTCCGGTCAAGGGCGGTCCGGGGCTTTTTCTTGTCGGTCTCGATGAAACAGTCTAGTACCCGAATTAGGTGGCTAAAGGGCAACGGGCAATGGCAATGACTCCGATCAAGGTTCTTCTGTTCCTCGCGGGTGGGACCGCGGCGGCAGGGGCTACCGCCTATGTCGCGGGCGTCTTCGACCCGTATCTCGGCAAGGCCCCGCCGGTCGTCGCCTTGGAGCCCGCGCCGCCGCAGGTCGCTGCGCTGCCGCCGGCCGAGCCGCCCGCCACCGAGCCTCCCGCCGCCGCCGCCGCCGCGCCGGCACCTGCGACCGAGCCCCCGGCCGACGCCGCGGCCCCGCCTGCCGCCGAAGTGCCCGCGGGCGAACCGCCTGCTTCCGCCGCCGTCGAGCCGCCTGCCGTGGCACCGCCGGCCGAGCCTGCTGCCCCGCCGGCCGCCGAAGCGCCTTCCGTGCAGCCGCCCACCTTTGTCCTGGTGCGCGCCGAAGCCGACGGCTCGCTGGTCATCGCGGGCCAGGCCGCGCCCAACGCCAAGGTCGAGATCGTGCTCGGCTCGCGCATCATCGGCAGCGCCATCGCCGGCCCGGAGGGCGACTTCGCCATCGTGCTCGACGAACCCTTGAAGCCCGGCGACTACCAGCTGGTGCTGCGTTCCACCACGCCCGACAATGTCGTGGCCATGTCGCAGGAAACCGCCGTCGTCTCCATCCCGGATACGGCCGACGGGCAGGTCCTGGCGCTCGTCGAACAGCCCGGCGAGGCCGCCAAGCTGATCACCGTTCCCCAGGCGCCGACGCCCGACGTGCCTGCCGAAGCGCCTGCCACCGCGGAAGCACCCGCTGCCGAGGCGCCCCCGCCCGCCGCGCCCGAGCCGGCGCCCGCCGGTCAGGACGTCGCCGCCGCCGAGCCGCAGCCGACTCCCGCCGAGCCCGCTCCGGCACCGGCGCCGGCCGCCAAGGTCGCGGTCGAAGCGGTGGAGATCGAGGGCCGCAAGATCTTTGTCGCCGGTGTCGCCGATCCCGGCGTCCTGCTGCGCGGCTACGCCAACGAGATACTTTTGGGCGAAGCGCTGGCATCCGATGGCGGCCGCTTCCTCATCGAGGCCGAGCGGGATCTTGCCGTCGGCGACTATATCATCCGCGTCGACGTGATCGGCGCCGACGGCGTCAAGGTGATCGCGCGCGCCGCCGTGCCCTTCGAGCGTGAGCCGGGCGAGAACCTCGCCGCCGTCGCGCCGGCGCCGGAACCGCAACCCGCGCCGCCGTCGGTCGAACCCGCACCCCCGGCTGCTGCCGAGGCGCCCGCCGCCGAACCGCCCGCCACGCCGGAGGTAGCCGCGGCGCCCTCTGTCGAAGCTGCTCCCGACGCAGAACCCTCCGCGCCGGCCACCGCTGATGCGCCTGCGGGCGAGCCCGCGCCGCCAGCCGTCGCCGAAGCGCCCGCAGCCGAGCCTGCTCCTGACGCAGAGCCCGCGCCGCCGGCCACCGCCGAGGCACCGCTGCCCGAACCGGCCCCGGTCGTGGAAGCCGCACCGCCTGCCGTTGCCGAAGCACCGCTATCCGAGCCAGCCCCGCCGGCGACTGCCGAGGCGCCCGCCGCCGAACCGTCACCCGCCGCCGAACCCGCTCCGCCCGCCGTCGCCGAGGCGCCTGCCGCAGAGCCTGTTCCGGGCGCCGAGCCCGCACCGCCTGCCATCGCCGAAGCACCTGCGGTCGAGCCGTCGCCGCCGGCCGTGAGCGACGATCAGCCCCCGGCGCCGGCGGTGGACGCCCCGGCCGATATCGCAGCCGCACCCGCCGAGCCAGGTCCGGCCGAGGTGATGGCGCCAAAGCTGCAGGCCGTCGACGGCGCGGTCATCATCCGGCGTGGCGACACGCTCTGGCGCATCTCCAAGCGGGTCTATGGCCGCGGCGTGCGTTACTCCACCATCTATCTCGCCAACCAGGAGCAGATTCGCGACCCCGACCGCATCTGGCCGGGCCAGGTCTTCAGCGTGCCGGAAACCTCCAAGGAGGGCGAACCCGCCGACATGGAGGGGCTGGGCGAGCAGGCGGTCAAGATCGTGCCTTATAACGGCTGAGCGTCATCGCTTCAGCCATTGCTCTCCCAAAGTTCATCGTATATCGTCGATATACGATGAACTTTGTCGCCGCGCACCCCGATCGCTCCACCGCCGCAACGCTTGCCGCGCGGCTTGGCGCGCTGTCGCATCCGGCGCGGCTGGAAATCCTGTCGCATCTGTCGCGCCGGCAGTGCTGCTGCAAGGATGTGGTGCGGGAACTCGATCTCGCCCAGTCGACCGTCTCGCAGCACCTGAAGGTGCTGGTCGAGGCCGGGCTCGTTCATCACACGACCGAGCGGCAGCGTTCGCTCTACCGGATTGACCGGGCGGCGCTTGCGGAAGTGTCGCGGGCGGTGGCTGGTCTGGTCGATGCCTGCTGCGCCGGCCACACTGAAGGCGCAGGACGGTAGGCTGAGCAAAAGGGAGGCGGGCGCTCGCACGGGATGCCCGCGGAAAATCAAGAGTCCGCGCCGGAACGACCCGCATCACTGATGCCCGCGTTCCGCGACGGCCCGTAACACCGGAAGGCACTCGACGTGGCTGACAAGAAGACCGTTTCCGCGGACAAGGGTTCGACGCTGCGCACCCTTGTCCACCTCTGGCCCTACATGTGGCCGGCGGAGCGGCCGGACCTGCGCGCCCGCGTCGTCTGGGCCACATTCTATCTGGTCGTTGCCAAGCTCGTCCTGGTCGTCGTGCCATACTTCTTCAAATGGGCGACCGACGCGCTCTCGGGCGGCACCCACGCCACCCCGCCGCTGCCCGATTTCCTGCTCGCGCCGGCCGCACTCGTCATCGCCTACAATGTCGTGCGCATCGTGCAGCTCGGCTTCAACCAGTTGCGCGACGCGCTGTTTGCCCGCGTTGGCCAGCATGCCGTGCGAAAACTCGCCTACCGCACCTTCGTCCACATGCACCAGCTGTCGCTGCGCTTCCACCTCGAGCGGCGCACCGGCGGCCTGTCGCGCATCATCGAGCGCGGCACCAAGGGCATCGAGACCATCGTGCGCTTCACGATCCTCAATACGCTGCCCACGATTCTCGAATTCGCGCTGACGGCAATCGTCTTCGCCGTCGCCTATGGCTTCATCTACCTCGCCGTCGTCGCCGCGACGGTCGCGCTCTACACCTGGTTCACGGTCTGGGCGAGCGACTGGCGCATCTCCATCCGCCGCGACATGAACGAAAGCGACACCGACGCCAACACCAAGGCGATCGACTCGCTGCTCAACTACGAGACGGTGAAGTATTTCGGCAACGAGACCATGGAAGCCACGCGCTTCGACAAGTCGATGGCGCGCTACGAGATCGCCGCCACGCGCACCTGGACCTCGCTCGGCTGGCTCAATTTTGGCCAGGGCGTCATTTTTGGCCTCGGCATGGTCATCGTCATGGTTCTGTCGGCCCGCGAGGTGATGGCCGGCACGCAGACCATCGGCGACTTCGTCTTCATCAATGCGATGCTGATGCAGCTGTCCGTGCCGCTCAATTTCATCGGCTTCATCTACCGCGAGATCCGCCAGGGCCTGACCGACATCGAGCAGATGTTCGACCTGCTCGACGTGCCGCAGGAGATCGTCGACCGCCCGGGCGCGCAACCGCTGTCGGTCGCCGAAGGCAAGGTCGAGTTCCGCAACGTGCATTTTGCCTACGACCCCAACCGCGCCATCCTCAAGGGCGTGTCCTTCACGGTCCCGGCCGGCAAGACCGTCGCAATTGTCGGTCCATCGGGCGCCGGCAAGTCGACCATCTCGCGCCTGCTCTACCGCTTCTACGACGTCCAGCAGGGCCAGATCCTGATCGATGACCAGGACATCCGCGACGCGACCCAGGCGAGCCTGCGCGCCGCGATCGGCATGGTCCCGCAGGACACGGTGCTGTTCAACGACACGATCGCCTACAATGTCCGCTATGGCCGCGTCGACGCCTCGGAAGACGACGTCAGGAAGGCCGCCGAGCTCGCCCAGATCGGCAAGTTCATCGAAGAGCTTCCCGATGGCTACAAGACCATGGTCGGTGAGCGCGGCCTGAAACTGTCGGGCGGCGAGAAGCAGCGTGTCGCGATTGCCCGCACCATCCTGAAGGCGCCGCCGATCCTCATTCTCGACGAGGCGACCTCTGCGCTCGATACCCATACCGAGCAGGAGATCCAGGCCGCGCTCGACCTCGTCAGCCGCGGCCGCACGACCATCGTCATCGCGCACCGCCTTTCGACCGTCATCACGGCCGACGAGATCATCGTGCTCAAGGACGGCCAGATCGCCGAGCGCGGCCACCACGCCTGGCTTCTCGCCAAGAAGGGCCTCTATGCCTCGATGTGGGACCGCCAGCGTGAAGCGACCGAAGCCGAGGAACGCCTGCGCATCGCCCGCGAAAGCGACGAGTTGGGTGTTGTTGTCCGGCGCCGGACATCCGAGATCGGGTGAGGTCGGTCACAAGGCCGATCTCAATTTCGGCGACTGCTTTGCCTATGCCTGCGCAAAGTCGCAGGCTGTTCCCCTCGTCTACAAGGGCAGTGATTTCGCGCACACTGATCTTTCCTAGCGCGCCGACCATGAAGGCAGGGCGAGCGGATGAAGACGACGACGTGCATCGTCGCCCGTGAAGCCAACGCTCCATTCTGCGAACGCGCTGCTGCTCAGGCCGGTTTCAGGCCGGACGGATCGCGGATTTCGCCGGCCGGCCGTTGCCACCAGAACCAGCGATCGACGAAGAGGTAGCGGCGTACCGGCGTCTTGACCACGATCAGCAGGAACATGATCGACAAGAGGCACCAGAAGGCCGCCATCTCGTCGGACGAGCCGGTGATGATCTGCGCCGGCACCGGGCCCATGAAGATGTGATAGAGCGTCATCTTCCAGGATCCGTACAGGATCGGCAGGAGGAAGGCGGGGATGATGTAGATCATCCAGGCGTTGACGTGCTTCTGCAGCGCTATCCAGTTGAACAGGCCGTTCATCGGGAATTCCCAGGCGATATGCACATTGCCGTAATAGGAGCAGAAGCGGGTACTGCACATTTCGCGGAATTCCGGGTCGCACAGTCCCGCCCACGGGAAGGGGTAGATGTTGAGCACCAGAAGCAGCGACGAGACGAAACACAGCGTGTAGACGGCCGGCGCGATCTTCTGCCTGATCTCCTTGGCGATGAAGAACAGCGATACCGCATTGATGAAGAAGGGCTGGAAGGCGATGTGGAGATAGCCGAGCAGCGTCATCGAATCGTTGAGCGGCGTGCCGCACTGGTCGACGACCGTGTAGCTCACCGCCTGCAGCAGTTCCATCAGCGAGAAATAGCCGAGCGCCGTGGTCAGAACGACCGGCTCGCGCTTGTAGATCGCATAGGCAGTCGATCCGAGGCCGATCGTGGCGACGACGGCCGAGGCTTCTCCGCTCCAGCACATCGCGCACCCCCCACGCCGGCAAGATCTCGCGCGACCCTATCGCCCGCGCCCGATCGCCGCAAGCAGGTGTTGGCATGCTTTGCATCTGGCGCATGCCGAATCCGTCCGGGTAGCCGTGCTGCTTGCCCGCGTTGCGGCGGGCGCTTGTTTACCCTACATAGTCGCCAACGAAATTGACCATCGGAGCCACATGAGCCTCGTCGACACCGTCCGCAACGCCTTTGTCCCGATCCACAAGGAAGGCTACCCCTTCATTGCGGGCTTCGGCTTTGCCGCGCTCCTGCTCGGCTGGTTCTCGCCGCACCTGTTCTGGATCGGTCTGATCCTGACGGCGTGGTGCGCCTATTTCTTCCGTGACCCGCAGCGCGTGACGCCGGCCGACGACCGTCTGATCATCAGCCCGGCCGACGGTATCGTCTCGGCGGTCGGCCCGGCCATCCCGCCGCGCGAGCTTGGCCTCGGGGCCACCGAGATGACGCGCATTTCGGTCTTCATGAATGTGTTTTCCTGCCATGTGAACCGGTCGCCGGTGCGCGGCCGCATCACCCGCATCGAGCACCGCCCCGGAAAATTCCTCAACGCCGAACTAGACAAGGCCTCGAGCGAAAACGAGCGCAACGGCCTCGTCATCGACAGTCCGAACGGCACCATCGCCGCCGTCCAGATCGCCGGGCTGGTGGCGCGGCGCATCATCTGCTGGGCCGAGACGGGCGGCAATATCGGCGTCGGCGAGCGCTTCGGGCTGATCCGTTTCGGCTCTCGCGTCGATGTCTTCATGCCGCTCGACGCGACGCCGCGCGTGGCCGTGGGCCAGACGGCGGTTGCCGGCGAGACGGTCATCGCGGAATTCGGCGGCGGCGCGCGAACGCCGCTCGTCAAGGTGGCTTAGGCGCGTGCCGACGCGCTTCAGACGGTTCGAGCCGCATGGCCGGGGTGGTCCGCGCATCCGCGAGATCCCGCTGCGCATGGTGCTGCCCAATCTCATCACGGTGCTCGCCATATGCGCGGGCCTGTCGGCCATCAGGCTCGCCTTCGAGAACCGCTTCGAGACGGCAGTAACGCTGCTTCTGGTCGCGGCCTTCCTCGACGGCATCGACGGCCGCATCGCGCGCATGCTGAAGGCGACGTCGAAATTCGGCGCGCAGATGGATTCGCTGGCCGACATCGTCAATTTCGGCGTCGCGCCGGCTCTGGTGCTCTACGCCTATCTGCTCGACCAGGCGGGCTCCCGCGGCTGGATCGCGGCGCTCCTGTTTGCGATCGCCTGCGGCATGCGGCTCGCGCGCTTCAACGTGCTCGACGAGGACACCGACAAGCCGGCCTGGCAATCGGAATATTTCGTCGGCGTCCCGGCGCCTGCCGGCGCCGTGGTCGTCATGCTGCCGATCTACCTCATCTTCGTCGGCCTCATCGAGCGGACTCAACTCAACGCCTACCTTGCCTCCGGCTTCGCCATCCTCGTGGCCTACCTGCTGGTCAGCCGCCTGCCGGTCTATTCCGGCAAGAGCCTGCGCATTCCGGGCGACAAGGTGCCCGTCGTCATTCTGGGCGTCGTCTTCTACATGCTGCTGCTGTTCACCTATCCCTGGATGACGCTGACCATCTCGGTCTTCGCCTATCTCGCCTTCCTGCCGCTGTCGGCGCTCGCCTACTCCCGGCGCGCAAGGCGCGAGGAGGCCCTGACGGCCGAGCCGCCGCCTCCGCCGCCGGAGTGAGCGGGGCCGGTCAGGCGGCTTCGGCCTGGCCGAGCCTGTCGGTCACGATCTTCTGCACCGCCGCATAGTCGGTCTTGCCCGTCGCCAGCATCGGGATCTCGTCGACAGCCAGGATCGTGTCGGGCAGCATCAGTTCGGCAGCGCCGGCCTTCTTTGCGTGCTGGCGCAGGCTCGCCGCATCCGCCTTGGCCGATGTGGTGACCAGCACGACCTTCTCGCCGCGCCTTTTGTCGGCCACCGCCACGGCGGCGTGCCGGTCTTCCGGCCACAGGCCGCTCACCAGCATCTCGACGGCCGAGAGCGAGATCATCTCGCCGGCGATCTTGGCGAAGCGCTTTGCCCGGCCGCGGATGGTCAGGAAGCCATCGCGGTCGATCGACACGATGTCGCCGCTGTCGTGCCAGCCATTGCCGAGCGTGCGCACCACGCCCGGCTGGTCGGCATGCATCGTGCCCAGCATGATGTTGGGTCCCGACAGCCACAACCGGCCGCCCTCGGCAATTCCCTCCACCGGGTCCAGCCGGATCCGGATGCCGGGCAGGGGGCGTCCCACCGTCCCGTCGCGCCCATGCGTGGCGCTGTTGACCGACACGACCGGCGACGCTTCCGTCATGCCGTAGCCCTCCAGGATGCGCACGCCGAAGCGCTCCTGCCAGACCCGCCGCGTCTCCGCGCGGACGGGCTCGGCGCCCGCGACCGCAAAGCGCAGGCTCTCGAAGTCGGAATCCTTGGCCGTGTTGGCATAGGCGGACAGGAACGTGTCCGCGCCGATCAGGAACGTCGGCCGGAACTGCGCGGCGGCGCGCGGGATCAGCTTGTAGTGCAGCGGCGATGGATAGAGGAGCACCTTGACGCCCGTCAGCAGCGGCAGGATCAGTCCGCCGGTCAGGCCGTAGGGGTGAAACAGCGGCAGGACGTTGAGCAGCCTGTCGGCCGGCCCGATCGCGATGCGCGCCTCGACCTGCATGGCATTGGTGACGAGGTTGCGGTGCGACAGCACCACGGCCTTTGGCAGGCCTTCCGAGCCGGAGGTGAACATGATCACGGCGGGCCCCTCGGCGCGCACGCGGGCCACGGGCATGCGCCAGAACAGCCAGGCCATCGCCTTGTCGAATCCGGAGATGCCGTCGCGCAGGTCTTCCAGCCACACCAACCGCGCGCCGCCGTCCTCGACAGCCCTAACGATATCGTCGAGGCCGGCCTTGGCGACGAAGGCCCGCGACGAGATCACGCTGCGCATCAGCGTCGTCTCCACGGCAACGGTGACGTTGGCCGGGCCGGCGGTGTAATTGAGCATGGCTGCGGTCCTGCCGGACGACACGAGCCCGAGGAGTGCCATGACGATGCCGTTGCTGTTTGGCAGCATGATGCCAACGACCTCGCCCGGCGCCGTCATCCGCGCAAACCGGCCGCCAAGGATGCGGGCCGCCATCAGCACCCGGCGATAGCTCATCGCGCCGCCTCCCAGCGCATCTTCGATGATCGCCCGGTCCCGGCCGAGGCGCACGGCGCTGTCGCGCACGGCGGCAAACAGGCCGCCCTTGCCCGAAGCCGCATGCACGCGCAGTTCGGCGACGCGGTCGA
>LNFM01013543.1_pt1 | contig 10358 bp, 9 predicted proteins | sample 596031 | NCBI WGS metagenome assembly LNFM01 (sample SAMN04254537, study PRJNA301005) | activated carbon metagenome | isolation source: dual media filters at the Ann Arbor, Michigan drinking water treatment plant | place: USA: Ann Arbor | reverse complement strand
GAGAAAACATGTTAGGCAATAAAGCATTAAAGTCAACTTTATTTGTTGGTATGTTGGCATTAGCAGGTCTTACGTTATCAACTCAAGCAAGTGCTGCTTGTAATTTTATGTCTACCAAGGATGGTAGCCCGTTTGTAATCAAAGCAACTGAAACTGATACGCCACAAGCGAAAGAGTTTTTAGCCACTTGTATAAATCCATATACAAAGGCATATGCTAAAGATCCAGAAGCGGCAAAAGCAGGTAAAAAGAAATTTGGTTATTACTCATGCACCCAATGTCATGGCCCTAATGGTGGTGGTCAGGTAGGTCCAGCTATTACAGATAGTACTTGGCAATATGCGAAGCACGTAACTGATAAAGGTATGTTTGAAACCATTTCAAATGGCTCTAATGGCGGTATGTTTGCATGGCATCAGCAGTTAGGTAATCCAGAAAACTTATCAACAGATGATATTTTGAAAGTAATTGGATGGTTGCGTACTCAGTATAAAGGTGGTGGCGAAACACCTTGGTTGAAATAAGATTTCAACTTAAAAGTTAGTAACAGTTTGAAATGGCTGCTGTATAATTACAGTAGCCATTTTATTTTGTACAGAATGATAAGGAAGACAATGAAAAAATTTAGCTTGAATTTAATATTTCTTTTAATCGTATCAACAGTTGTCGCCTGTAGTAAATCGGATGGTACAGCAACTTCAGAGACGGTAAAGTCTAGCTCAGTTGCAAGTTGTGAATTAGTATCTACGGTAGATAATAAACCTCTTCTAATCAAAGCAAGTGATGCAGATACACCAGAAGCCAAAGAGTTTTTGAGTACTTGCATTAACCCTTACACCAAAAAATTTGCGACTGATGCCGAGGCTGCAAAAACTGGCAGAAAAGTATTTACATTAAATGGCTATGGCGGTAAACTTGAAGGCATTATGGCACCAGCATTAACAAAAGCAGGCGGTCAAGGCGCCTTTGATACTAAATGGGTTTACGCTAAAAATGCAACTGATAAAGGCATGTTTGAAACCATATCAGCTGGAACGCCAGGCTTATCTGGTGGGGTTATGGCAATTTGGAACAGAAATTTAGTAGGTCATGTTGGAGATGGTTTAACCAACGATGAGATTTTAAGAGCAATCGCTTACATTCGTACGGAGTACAAAGGTGATGGCGAAAAAACTTGGCTTCAATAAAGCGTTAATTATTACCCTTTAATATTATTAAATGGCTACTGTATAGCTACGGTAGCCATTTCTTATTTAACAATATACAACTATCATCAATAAAAAATATTAACTATATAAATCATTAAAATGAATAAACAAACATTACATCATATTGTTATTGTCGGCGGTGGTGCTGGCGGGTTAGAACTAGCGACTCGCCTTGGCGACTCACTAGGTAAAAAAAAGCAGGCAGTTATTACACTGATTGATAGCACAAGAACACATGTGTGGAAGCCTTTGTTACATGAAATTGCTGCAGGCAGCATGAATCCTGACAAGCACGAATTGGAGTATTTGGCGCAAGCACATTGGCACCATTTCAATTTTAGACTGGGCCGTATGGATGGCTTAGACAGATCTAAAAAAGAAGTCACCATTGCGCCTTATTTTGATGAAGATGGCATAGAGGTAATTCCGCGCAGAACCTTTCAGTATGATAGCTTGGTAATTGCAATTGGCAGCACGACCAATGATTTCGGTATCAAAGGTGCGCGTAAATATTCCATCGCGCTGGATACGCAAGACCAAGCAGAGAAATTTCATCGCAGATTACACAATGCATTAGTGCGTGCGCAAACGCAGGTAGCACCAGTTAAGGCGGGTCAGTTAGAAGTGGTGATTGTAGGTGCCGGTGCAACAGGCGTAGAGCTTGCTGCAGAGTTGCATAATACAACACGCGAGCTTGCGGCTTATGGCTTAGATAAAATCGACGCAGATCGTGATATTAAAATATCGATTATTGAAGCGAGTGAGCGCGTATTGCCTGCGCTACCACCTAAATTGTCACAAGCGGTAGATTTAGAATTACGTAAATTGCGTGTGCATATTTACACTGGCGAGAGTGTAACAGAGGTAGCTGATAAAGGTGTATATACACACAGCGGCCGCTTTATTCCGTCTGCTTTAGTGGTGTGGGCAGCAGGTATTAAAGCGCCAGATTTCTTAAAAGATTTAGATGGATTAGAAACCAATCGTATTAACCAATTATTGGTGAAACAGACACTGCAAACAACCCTTGATGAAAGTGTTTTTGCATTTGGTGATTGTGCTGCATGCCCATGGCTTGGTCATGACGGCAATGTTCCACCCCGCGCGCAGGCTGCACATCAGCAAGCATCTTTGCTATTCAAAACCATGAAAAAACGCGTGGCTAATAAAACCAACTTGCCAGAATATCATTACACCGATTATGGCTCTTTGGTTAATTTAGGGCGCTATTCTACGGTGGGTAGTTTAATGGGCACGCTTTCTGGTGGCAGCATGTACATTGAGGGTTTGTTTGCAAGAATGATGTATCAGTCCTTATATAAAATGCACTTAATGACATTGCATGGTGTATTTGAAGTCATACTGCAAACATTAGCTCGCATCATTACGCGCAGAACAGAAGCGCAAGTGAAATTGCATTAACATCTAAAATGCATTGATAACGGATGTATTAAGCAAAAAGCCTCGATTAATACCGAGGCTTTTTGCTTGATGCGTAACAAGTTTAAGCTTTTATTTGTCGGCGATACAGCCTATTAATTAAGCTCATTGAAATAATCACAAATGCGCCAAAAATAACCACGATATGATTGATCTCGATATTTGCTTTGACCATTAATGTATAGGCGCCACTCAGTATTAAAATACCCAAATTCTCGTTAAAGTTTTGCACTGCAATGGAGTGACCAGCACCAATTAGTAAGTGCCCACGATGTTGCAGGAGCGCATTGAGTGGCACAACAAAAAATCCACTTAAAACACCGATAGTAAACAAGAGCAATGCGGCGATATGCCACTCTGCAACAAAAGCCATTAAAATGACTAAAACGCCCATTACAATGCCGGCAGGGAGCACCTTAACCGAATTTTCAAGTGTAATAAATTTTGCTGCAATAACAGAGCCTAGCGCTACGCCAACCGCTACAGTGGCGGTTAGTTGTGTGGCGTGGTCTAAACCAAAACCCAATACAATACCAGCCCAAGCAATCACGACTAATCTAAGCGTTGCGCCAGCGCCCCAAAATAAAGTCGTCACCGATAATGAAACTTGACCTTGCGGGTCGCGCCAAAGCGCCACAAATGAGCGATAAAAATCACTCAGAATATATAAAGGGTCTTTTTTGGCAATCGCATGATCAATGGGCAATTTAGGAATAAACATATTAAAAGCAGCTGCCACCAAATACATAAATGCGATGATGACCATCGCGCCTTGTGGGCTTATGCTGGCCATTTTACCGCCGATAATCGCACCCAAAATAATCGCAATAACGGTTGAGCCTTCCATCCAGCCATTCGCGCTGACCAGCTTATCAGAGGGGAGAAGCTCGGTCAAAATACCATATTTTGCAGGTGAATAAGCCGCTGCACCAATACCTACAATGCCATAAGCATACAGTGGTGGCATGCCGAGAATCATCGCTAAACTACCAAAGAATTTAATCCCATTCGCCAAAAACATGACGCGCCCTTTGGGGAGCGCATCAGCGAACGAGCCTACAAAAGGTGCAAGTACAATATAAGAGATCACAAAAAATTGTAGCAGGAGCGGTTCATGCCATTCTGGCGCGTGCATTTGCTGCAACAAAGCGATTGCCGCAAACAGTAAGGCGTTGTCAGCAAGCGCAGATAAAAACTGCGCAATTAAGAGTGTGTAAAACCCTTTACTCATTACTTAACGGCCCAAATACGCTCAAAAACTGCAATTTTGATACTTGCTCACTCAAAGTGCTTCTGCTGCAAAGTCCGCTAATCGAGAACGCTCGCCACGCACTAATGTGATATGGCCGTTATGTTCCCAACCTTTAAAGCGGTCTACAACATAGGTTAAGCCTGAGCTACCTTCTGTTAAATAAGGTGTATCGATTTGTGCAATGTTACCCAAACAAACCACTTTTGTGCCTGGCCCCGCGCGGGTAATCAATGTTTTCATCTGTTTAGGCGTTAAGTTTTGCGCTTCATCAATAATGAGGAATTTGTGCAAAAAAGTACGTCCGCGCATAAAGTTGAGTGATTTAACCTTAATGCGGGTACGAATTAAATCTTGCGTCGCGGCGCGACCCCATTCGCCTGCATCTTCATCAGTTTTATTCAGCACATCTAAATTATCTTCAAGCGCGCCCATCCAAGGCGCCATCTTTTCTTCTTCCGTGCCTGGTAAAAAGCCAATATCTTCGCCAACTGGCACCGTGACGCGCGTCATGATGATTTCAGAATAGATTTTTTTATCTAAAGTTTGTGTGAGCGCAGCGGCTAGCGTCAGTAGCGTTTTACCTGTGCCCGCTTGGCCCAATAATGTCACAAAATCAATATCTGGGTTCATTAATAGGTTAAGTGCAAAATTCTGCTCGCGATTGCGTGCAACAATGCCCCATACGCTATGTTTAGGGTTCATATGATCATGCACCACTTCTAAAACGGCATGATTATTTTCTAATTTACGCACGATGGCGTGAAACGGTTTATCAAACTCGTAAAAAATAAACTCATTAATGAGAAATGTTTTGACCAGTGGGCCGGTAATACGATAAAACATACGGCCTGCTTCTTGCCACGACTCCATCGCTTTACTGTGCTTATCCCAAAAGTCTTGTGGCAACTCTTTCATACCGCTATACAGCAAATCCGTATCTTCAAGCACTTTGTCATTAAAGTAATCTTGCGCCATCACACCCATGGCGCGCGCTTTAATGCGGATATTGATGTCTTTGCTGACTAAAATGACTTGGCGATTAGGTTGCTGTTTTTGTTGAGCAAGCACCACGCTAATGATTTGATTGTCGGCTTTACTGCCAGCCAAGCCTGGTAATTCAATGTCAACTTGAGAAGTTTGCAAAAATAAGCGACCAGCTAAGTGTTTATTGCCATTGATTGCCAAAGGGCAGCCTAGCTCTAAGTTGGTTAAATCGGTGCCAACAATCTCTTCTAGATAACGACTGGCCTGACGCGCATTGCGCGCTACTTCGGTCACGCCTTTTTTATTATTATCTAGCTCTTCAAGCGTGACCATTGGCAAATAAATATCATGCTCTTCAAATCTAAACAGGCTTGAGGGGTCGTGCATTAATACGTTTGTATCCAACACAAACAGTTTAGTGATGGTTGATGCACCCTGAGAGGATTGTTTTTTTGCCATAGTTTTTGAATCCACAGTTCTTGAATTAAATGCGCCTACAATTGAAAAAAGATGAAAATAAAACCTAAACTTAACACTTAAATTGAGCCGAATTTTAAATTACAGTGATTTTATAAAATCCAACACTTGTTGCACATGCCCATCTACCTTCACGCCACGCCATTCTTTTACCAGCACGCCATTTTTATCAATGACAAACGTGCTGCGCTCAACGCCCCGCACTTGCTTGCCGTACATGTTTTTCATTTTCATTACATTAAAAATACCGCAAGCTAGCTCTTCAGTGTCGGCTAGCAGTTCAAAAGGAAAGCTAAACTTAGCTTTGAAATTCTCATGTGATTTTAAACTGTCGCGCGACACGCCCACTATTTCTGTATTGGACGTTTGAAATTCAGGATAGAAATCACGAAATTGCATGCCTTGCGTGGTGCAACCAGGAGTGGAATCTTTGGGGTAAAAATAAATAACCAGCGTTTTCCCTAAGTATTCCGATAGCTTAAAAGTGTGGCCGCTGGTGGCAGGCAATTCAAAATCAGGTACGGGATTATTTAGCATATCGATTGTCATGTGAGTACGTTCCTATTGTTGTAAAAATTTGCCATTAAGGCAAGCTAAAATTTAAGGCTTTATTGTGACAAGCGCAGAAAAATCTAGTTTTAAAACTAGTTAAGTAAAAATTGAGCTAAATAGGTAAAGCAGAACGCTTAAATTTATTGTGGCAGGGTAAGCGTGATACAAGTGCCATTGGGTTTTGCTGGCGCAAAAGTAATGCTGCCACCCAACACCTCGCATACTTTAAATGCAAATGGAATGCCCAAACCTGTACCAAATCGCTTGGTGGATGGGCCTGGACTGGCGGTGTGTGGGTCTGGCGTAAAAGGCATACCGACGCCTTCATCAATGATTGAAGTCACTAACGCACCTGATTCAAAATAAGCGCTAATACTCACACTGCTATGTCTGGGTGATGCATCAATTGCATTGAGCATTAAGTTATAAAACACTTGCTCTAATAAATGCTCATCTGTGCGAATATCACTCACATTGGCATGTATATTTTTTGTCACTTTGATATTTTTATCACGAATTTTTTGTACAAGCGGTAGCAATGCACCCTCTAAAATATGGTCGAAACTTACCAGTTTTAGTTGTGGCTTAATCGGCAATAAATAAGCCAGCAAAGAGCCAGTCCAGCGTTCAAGTCTATCGACTGTATTGATAATGCCATTCACTGAATCGCGCGTATCGTTATCGTGTGTAGGTACATCAATCACCTGCGCAGTGGCGCGAATGCTGGCAAGTGGATTGCGAATATTATGTGCCAACATGGGCACCAACAAGCCCATCGCCGCTTGCTTTTCTGTGCGCACAAGCGCATCACGGCTGGTTTGTAAATCATCGGCCATTTTGTTAATTTCTTTGGAAAGTGTCACCAACTCCGCCGCGCCAGTTTCGGGTACTTTATGCTCTAAATTACCCGCGCTAATTTCTGCAGTCGCTTTCATCACCGCATTAATCGGCATCACAATGGCGCGTTTTAAAAAAATACGCGATAAAAACAGTAATAATCCTGCCAGTAAAATAGGTAAAATTAAAACGGTAATAGCGGATTCTTTCGCTTCTTTGAGGCGCGTTTTTAACTCATTTTGTTTGAGTGTGAGTAAATCCTCTGCGCGTTTTGACACGATTTCATAATGGCTAAAAATGCCAGTTTCAATATCTTTATAAAGGGACTTTTGCGTATTTTTATCGGGCTTGGCTTGATAGCGATAAAATAGGCTAGGCGCTTCGTTTACAAAAATGCGGTAATTTGCCTCTAATTCTTTAATGGCCTTTTTTTCTTCTGTGCCAACCGCTAGCTCGTTTAGCTCTTCAAAATGCGTTAAGATAGATTGTGTATATTCGTTATATTCAGTTAGCGCTTCGCTGTCGTCTAAAAAAAACGCGTCAAACAATTCTTTCATTTGCCGATACAAGTCACCGCGTGCTTGCTGAATTTCGCGCACCAGCAGATTAATGCGCTGCGATTCGTTAGAAGCTTTATCCCATATGTGAATGCCGTACAAGCCGCTGGCAAATGCGAGCAAAATCAGTGCAATAAAAATTAACTCATGCAATAACAACAAATCACGCAACGGTCTCGCTTTTTGTGTTTTATTGTTGGTCAAAATAGGCTCAATTTAAATTACGCAAGTTTAAATGAAACAGGTACGGTGATATTAAAAGTACGGTTGCGTAGGGAAGCTGGCGGAGCGGGAAAAGGTGAGGCTTTACGCACCATTTCAAGCGCTTGTTTATCTAACGATTCGTAACCGCTACCTTCTTTTATTTTTGCAGATAGTACATTGCCATTGCCATCCAATTTAAGGTCGAGCAAAACATCACCCTGATGGCCGCGCTGCTGTGCAATTCTTGGGTAGGATTTATGTTTAGCAATCGCGCGCCCTAACAAATTGCCGTACTCACCTAACGCATTATCATCAATGGGCGTCGCTTCTACCGGTTGAGTAACAGGCTCTGGATTAGGCGGTGGTACTGTTACAATTGGAACTGTATCTGTTTTAGGTGCTACTGAAATAATATTAGGAACAACTTCACTAGGTACAGCAACAGGCTCTTCTGCTACTGGAGTTGGCTCATCAGGTGTTTCAACAACAGGTTTTGGCAGCTCTTTTGGTTGAACTTTTTTAATCGGCTTAGGCGGAATGACTTCTGGTTTTACAGGCTCAACGGGCTGCACAGGCTCAATGGCAGCAACAGGCTCAGGTTGTTTTGGCTGCTCCAGCTCAATCACTAATTCGATGGGCTTTTCTTTCGCTAAATCAAGCTTAAAATTAGGTAATGTAATTGCAAGCAAAGCGTGCATTAAAATAGAACAGACAACCGCCCACATGAGTGTCGAATCTGAAATGTTGGATTTATGAATGGCGAGGTCCAAGATGGTTTTATGCGTAAATATTAAGCTAAACCATTGATTATACTATAGCTTATGGTGAATTGGTAATGTCTAATTTGGCTGTTATTAACCAATAAATAAGTGTTATGTTAAATCTAACGACTAAAAACTGGTTAAATAATACCCTCTAGTAATTGCACGCTGACCATTGTGTTGCTTGCGCAATTGCCCACAGTATCGTCTAACACAATAAAACAATTGGCTGCACTCATGCTGCTTAATACGCCAGAGCTTTGATTTGGTAACGGTTTTACTTTCCAAATACCCGCTTCTTCATACAAAAACCCACGCTGAAACTCCGTGCGACCAGTGGCTTTTTTGATGGCTTCGGTGCATTCCACTTTAAATACTGGTAGCGGTTTTGCTGTGCTACCCATTAATGTCATCAGTGCTTCGCGAACAAATTGGTAAAACGAAACCATGGTGGCCACAGGGTTACCAGGTAAACCAAAGTAATGTGCAAATTGGCCATTGTTGCCTTGTACTTTGCCATACGCCAGTGGGCGCCCAGGTTTCATATTGATTTTCCAAAACAGTACTTGGCCATGTTTGGTGAGCAACGTTTTCATGTAATCGGCTTCGCCCACCGATACGCCGCCACTTGTCATTACCACATCGTTTTCGCTCGCGGCATTTAACAAAGTCGCTTCTAATAAATCAGGGTTGTCTGGTACAGAACCCAAATCACTTATATGTACGCCCAATCTGCTGAGCATGCCAAATAGCGTGTAGCGATTGCTATCGTAAATTTGCCCTTCTAGTAATGGATTGCCAACGCTGATTAATTCGTCACCTGTGCTAAAAAAAGCCACTTTTAACGGCTTATAAACGGTTAACTCTACTAATCCAAGTGAGGCGATTAAGCCCAAATCAGCAGGGCGCAACAAATGACCTTTGCTTAAAACGGTTTGGCCAATTTTTAAATCGTCACCAGCTGGGCGGATATTTTCACCTAGTTTAGGTGCGATATTGATGCGAATGCTTTTATTATTTAACTCTACACGTTCTTGCATCACCACTGTATCGGCACCTGCAGGAATCACGGCGCCTGTCATGATTTTAACGCATTCTTGAGCATTCACTTCACCATTAAAAGGCTTGCCAGCAAACGCCGTACCGACAATACTTAACACATTATTGACATCAAAAAATTTAAATGCATAGCCATCCATGGCGGAATTGGCATGATTCGGCACGTTGCTAGGCGAGGTGATATCTGTTGCCAAAACGCGACCTAAACTTTGCATCACAGGCACCGTTTCAGTTGCAGTGATTGGACTTAAAAATTGCCGAATATATAAGCGCGCATCCTGCACCGACATGGCATTTGGGTCGTAATCTTCCATACTGTTTTGATTGGAAATGATTTGCAAAAGTGAGGTCGGTTTTGTCATGCGTTTTGGGTGGAAAGTGATAAGTAATCAATTAAAAAGTCTGCGATAGCAGTGATGTTATTTAAATCTAAAACACGAATATGCGTCAAGTTAAGAGCGACATCGCTGGCAACTGCTACGATATGGTCATCTTGTGTAGCCAGTAAGGGCATATTTAAGCTAGGCCTATGTACTTCAATTTTGGGTATTTTGGCTTGCTTAAAACCCTCTGCCAAAATTAAATCCGCATAGCGGGTATCGAATTTTTTGATTAAGTCTTCTAAATTAGGCTCTTGCGCATACTCTGTCATTAAAGCCCATCGTTTGTTTGAAGCGATTAAGGTTTGCACTGCGCCTGCTTCGCGAATCTGGTAGCTATCTTTGCCTTTATGATCAATATCAAATTGATGATGCGCGTGTTTAATGACCGAAACACGCAAACCTTGTTTGCCTAATTCTGGAATCAATTGCGTAATTAGCGTAGTTTTACCGGCATTGCTACCTGCGGCGCAAATGCCGATAACTGGAAGAGTTTTATGCATGGCGCAATTTTAATTCTAAAGCCGCCAAATCTTCAAACGTATTTAAATTTGTAAATGCTTCACTGCAATCGCTAAAATCTACTTCTATGTAAGCAAGGCTTTTTTGCCAAGCGCTCACGCGTCGCTCACCAGTGGCTAAATACG
>LNFM01013542.1_pt1 | contig 10358 bp, 8 predicted proteins | sample 596031 | NCBI WGS metagenome assembly LNFM01 (sample SAMN04254537, study PRJNA301005) | activated carbon metagenome | isolation source: dual media filters at the Ann Arbor, Michigan drinking water treatment plant | place: USA: Ann Arbor | reverse complement strand
CGCCGAGCGCGGGTGATCCGCCTCCACCTCGGACGTTCAACATCAGCGTCACGAACGTGATCGAGGCGCCGGTAAACACGGTTGCGCCCGTCGTATCTGGCGCGCTGAGTGTCGGTTCTACCCTTTCGTGCACCACGGGCACGTGGACGGATATGGCGGCCGGTTCATACGCCTACCAGTGGAAGGACGCGGCAGACGACAGCAACATATCCGGAGCGACGGCGAGCACGCTGCTGCTGACGCACGATATGGTGCTTGCAGCGATGGAGGTCTATTGCGAGGTCACGGCGACGAACGCCGCCGACAGCACGGCAGAGCCATCTAACACGGTCGGCCCCGTCGTCGGCACAGGAACAGTTCAGGTTGGCATCTTCGCTGGCCAGTCTAACATGGTGTCTGTTGTTACGACTGCGGCCAACCTTCCGGTCAATCTACAGACTGCAACGGATCAGTACGTATGGACAGGCACAGTCTTTGAGCCGCTGGTAAATAGTGAGAACAGCGCCGAGCTAAGCGGTGGCGGTGAATATTGGGGGCCTGACGCTGAGTTCGGCCGGCAGTGGGCTATCGATCAGCCCGGCGTGCCGCTGTACATGGTCAAAGTGGCTGCAGGCGGTACGTCGCTTGCAGTTGGTTGGGCGGATGGCGGAACGCAGCGCACTTTGTTGACGACGGAATTCGGGCAAGCCAAGGCGGCACTTGAAGCGCTCGGCTACACGGTCAATGTGCCTGTCTGCTGCTGGATGCAGGGCGAGAGTGATTCAGGCGATGAAGAAGACGCCAACGCCTACTACGACAACTTGCTGGAATTTTTTGATTACATTCGCGAAACGCTCGGCGACGCGGACACAGCCATTATCGTTGGCGAAATCAATTACACAGAAGGGACCTACTACGACGTGGTGACGGCGGCGCAGGCAGCAGCCGTTGCAGACACGCCAGGAACGTATCTGGTTGAAACCGGCGGCTTTGGTGGTGGCCTGCACTTTACGGCAGAAGGGATCGTCACGCTCGGCGCTGCCATGTACGACGGCTACGAGATCGCATCTGTACCAGATGTGACGGCGCCGGTTCTCAGCAGCGCCACGTTTGAAGCTACCAGCGCCACGACCGCCGACGCTGAGGTGTCGACCACCGAGCGCATTTGCCGCCTCTACATGGTCGTCACGACCAGCGCGACGCCACCGAGCGCCGCGCAGATCAAAGCTGGCCAGGATCACACAGGCGCGGCGGCGGCTTTTGCTGACGATATCGTCACAGCCACGACCGGCTTGCAGCCGACGTTTAGCGTCACGGGCCTCGCGCATTCGACGTTGTATTACGCTTACTTTATGTCGGAGGATTCGTCCGACAATCAAAGCAACATCGCGAGCGCCAGCGATACCACGGACGTCATCTCGGCGCCGTCCGCCTTTGTGTCGGGCAATTGGTCACTCACCGCAGGCGATGAGCAAGCTGGGGTGGTCATCAGCGCGCTACCGAACAACGGCGGTTCTGCCATCACCGATATAGAGTATCGCCTCGATGGCGGCTCTTGGGTATCGAGCGGCGGCACGACCAGCTTCACCATTACCGGTCTGACGAACGATCAGGAATACGACGTGGAACTGCGCGCCGTGAACGCCATCGGCGCAGGCGCGGCGAGCGACATGAAGTCGGTGACGCCCGTCGTCGGGGGCAGCCGGATTTTGCAGGAGAACGATGATCTTCTGCTACTCGAAACAACCGACCCCGTGCAGATCAACGACGATATCCCCGCGCAGCCCGCCGCTGATCCGCTCGACGGCACGGAATGGACTGTGATCGTGCAAGGCGGCACGACGAAGAAAGTTTCAACCGCTGACCTTGCGGAGTTCATCTATGGCTGATGCAAAGATTTCTGCTCTCCCGACCGCCGATGCTCTCACAGGCGCAGAGCTGATCCTGTTGTCGCAGGACGGCGCCGACGCACAGACCGATCTTGATACGCTGCGCGATGAACTGGCGCAGATCACCAATGCCTATTCGGGTTTCGTATATCCAAACTGGCCGGGATCGTTCACGCATCAAAACGCCGCGACATTGAACGCAGCTAATCTGCGTGTCGCTTTCATGGGCCGCATTTGGATCGAAGGAGAGGCAACCGGCAAAGTCCTGTCTGCTGCTGGCGGGGGATCAATCCACTGGCGCCCAGGCAGCGTGACATGGGCCGATGGCAGCACCAACCTTCGCGTTGGTCTTCAGGATCTCGACATCACGACTGGGAACCCGTTGCGCCCGGACGGTACATTCGATGTGTACCGCGATTTAGTGCCGGGAGCATACACGCTTGCATCCAGCACGGTGCAGACGACAGCCATGACCGGCGGTACTGGCTCGAAGACGCTGAACCATGGCGATATGGTCGGCATCGTGTTTGACATGACGGCACGCGGCGGCTCAGACAGTGTGCAGGTTTGGTCTTCACTGGGCGGCGTCGGTCTTATGCCGACCGTGGTGAGTTACAATGGCTCTGCGTGGTCGAATGTTAGCGCTGGCGTTATGATCGGGATCATTTTCGACGATGGCACAAAGGCAATCATCGATGGTGGGTTGCCCGTAGTTAATACAGCCGGGGCTGGCATCGCGTTCAATGACAGCTCCAATCCCGATGAGCGAGGCATAACGCTTGAGTTCCCGTGGGACGTTGAGATCGATGCCGTGTCAGGAATTTTCGGACCTGGGGCAGCTAACGGCGATTTTGAAATTCAAGTATATGCAGACCCGCTCGGCACGCCTGCTTCAATCCTTCCTGGCGGTACTGCGGTTTCGATCACCGCCGAGAGCTTGCGAAGTTACAATACAAACGTCCAAAATCTTCTCAGTCTGGGGGCAAAAGTCAGGCTCAATCGCAATACGAAATACGCTGTTGCGCTCAAAGCCGTTGGCGCCGGTAATGTTGGATTTAGCCAGGGCGTCGTGCTTGCTGATGCAGCATGGCGAGCGTTCTTGTCCGGCGGCACGACAGCTTGCCTAGCAACCCGCAACAACGGCTCTGGTGCATTCTCTGAGACGACCACGACACTGATCCCGTTCGGCGTGCGCATATGCGGGTTCTAGTCGGCCTTTATCCAGTGTCCCGTAGCCCATCCGGAGGCGTCGGCCTCCCATTCCTCCCTGCGGCCGCACTTCGTGCAGCGACGGATGTTCCGAGGGAACTCGACCCAGGTGTGGAAGTGAAAAAAGCGGCTCAGCAATCGCATGGTGTTGCCCCCTTCCCAATCTCCCCATCCCACCACTGAGCGAGTCCTGACGCAAGCCCTATGACGATCATTCCTCTCGAGATCGGCACACAATCCAACTACGGCAGATATGGGCAGGATGGGGCTGCAAGGCTCATCAACTGCTATGCCGAGGAATTGGGCAAGGAGGGGAAGCATCCTTATCCGGTATATGGCAGTGCGGGGCTTGAGGATTTTGCCACGCTGACCGACGGCGGCGCCGTTCGGGCCATGATCGACCTCGACGACCAGCTCTACGTCGTGGCGGGTCGGGCTATCTATCGTGTGGATAGCGCCGGCGCCGGCGGTGGAGAACCCATCGGCGGTATGCCGTCCGACGGCCATGTCACCATGGCCCGCAACCGCAAGAGCCCGAACGCTCAGATTGCCGTGGTCTGTGACGGTATTGTCAAGATCATAACGGGTGCCGCGGTTACCGACCTTGGGGATTCCGATCTGCCCCCACCCAACTCGGTGTTCTCACTCGGCGGCTACTTCGTGTTCACGCTGCCGGCCGGACAGTTCCACTGGTCGGCCATCGACGACACCGGCATTGATGCGCTCGACTTCGCCACGGCGGAGGCTAACCCCGATGGGCTCGTGATCGGCAAGGCTCTCGGCCAGCACGCCGTCCTGTTCGGCAATCGCTCGACGGAGTTCTGGCTGCTCACGGGCTCTGATGCCACATTCGAGCGCTCGCACGTCATCCAGGTCGGCTGCTACGCGGCGGGGTCCGTTTCCGAGATCCCCATTGTCACGCCGCAGGCCGTGACGGACTCCATTGCCTTCGCCGCTACAGATCGGCAGGGCGCCTATGCCGGTGTCTGTCTCGTGCAGAACCTGAGTGCTCAGAAGATCTCGACGCACGCCGTAGACCGTGCGGTGCGCGATGAGCCCGATCCGAACTCGATCACCTCGTGTGCCTGGTCCGATGGTGGCCACGCCTTCTATTGCATCTCGGGGAGCACCTTCTCTTGGTGCTGGGATTCGGCAACAGGCCAATGGCACGAGCGCGAGAGTTATGGCCTCCAGCGCTGGAAGGTCCGCAGCGTCCAGCAGTTTGCCGGCGGCCTCATTGCCGGAGATCACACGGCCAACAAGATCTACCGCATGTCGAACACGGTCTATGACGAGGATGATGATCCTCTCATCATGACGGTGCAGACGCCGCCCGTGCATTCGTTCCCAGAGGGCCTTGAGTTCCTCGCTCTATATGCGGATGTGATCCCTGGTGTCGGCCTCGTGAGCGGTGCAGCCGAGGAGATCGACCCGCACATGATGGTATCGTGGTCTGACGACGGGATCAATTTCACCGCGCCGCGTCTGCTGGCCATTGGTGTTGCTGGCGCGACCGTGAAGCGCGTGCACACGACACGGCTCGGACAGTCGAGGCGTGGCGATGCCGGCCGCACGTTCCGCTTCAGCGTGTCCGTTGCCGTTGCCAAGGGTATCATGGGCGCGTCCTTGGACGTGAACAAGGTCGCGGCATGACGCTCACCCTGCCGCCGCCCACAGAGAAGGTGATCGCGCCTCACGGGGGCATGAATCAGACTTGGTACGAGAAGCTAAAGTCGGCCTTCAAGTTCATCGACACGCTCAACGCGGCGTTCGGCGATTCCCAGGACGCGCTCGGCACGGCCGCCTTCAAGGACATCGGCACGTCCGGCGACAGTGTTCCGCTCCTGAACACAGCGAACACCTTCTCCAAGGCCCAGACGTTCGATGTGGTCACGCTTACCGACGCCGCCTCGATCGCCTGGGATTGGTCTCTAGGGCCTATTGCCAAGGTAACGCTCACCGCCAGCCGCGCGCTCGCCGCGCCGACGAATATCCCGACCGGCAAGGCCGGTACGTGGTCTCTGTTCGTCTATCAGGGAGGAGCGGGAGGCCACACGCTGACGATGAACTCGATCTACCTGCCGCCAGATGGTGAGGCGTTGGTGCTCGCGGCAGAGGCAGGAAAGTTCGACGTCATCACCTTCGTCACAGACGGCACGTCCATAGCCGCCGCCATATCGCTGAACCACAAGACGCCATGACGCTGCCGCTCATTCCACTTGGATTGATGGGCAGGACGGGCACGCGGAACTTTCCAGTCCTGCGCAGCACGTCTGGTGATGTGCCGGGCACGTTCGCCACGTCGCATACTCTCGCGCTGCCGGCAGGTGTTCAGGCTGGCGATCTGCTGGTGATGTTCCTCACCGCGCGCGCGACGTCTTCCGGGCTTACTGACGTCGATGTCTCAGGTTGGACCGAGCTTGGGACGGCCCCAATTCTACCGGGCGGCGCTGCGTATGAGCGCGCTCCGCAAGCGTTCTATCTGATTGCTCCGAGCGCCATCTCGACCGCGTCAGTATCAACTCCCGGCGCCGCAACAGCTCTCACGAGCAACGTCTACTGCTACAGCGAGTACAGCGAGCTTCCTGTCATCGTTTGGAATAATGGCGTCGGGGCAAATCCGGAACCGCCGGCCGTTACTGTTCCCGCGGAATGGGGCGGCAACCCGCACTGCCAGTTTATTGCCGCCATGCATCTGATCGGCAACGTCACGGCATCTGGCACGCCGGGCAGCTACACAGATCTGATCTCGTCTGTGAGCAGCAACAACAATCGCACGTACAGCGTGCGTCGCCAGCTTCGGGCTACTGCTGACGATCCAAGCGCCTACACGATCACCGGGACGAACCCGAGCCTGCAGCCATGGGCTGCGGCGACCGTCGCAATAAGGGGGACATGATGGGGTTCTTCGATAGTTTCACTGGCGCAGCCCAGAAAAAGGCGATCAACAAATCGTCGAAAGAAGCCATGGGCCATCTCGACAGCGGGGCCACGCAGGCCCGCGGCGAGCTCGGCCAGTATTACGATCAGGCGCAGGGCTTCCTCTCGCCGTACACGCAGGGCGGCGGACAGGCGAATGCACTGCTCGCTTCGTATCTCGGGGCAGCAGGCCCGGAAGCGCAGGCCAAGGCGTTCGCCGACTTCCAGTCAGACCCTGGCTACCAGGCTCAGTTCGGCGCCGGCGTGAATGCCCTCGACCGCTCAGCGACCGCACGCGGCGGACTGTACAGCGGTGCGGCCATGAAAGGCCTGCAGGAGTACGGGCAGCAGTTCCAGCGCCAAGCCTATAACGACCGCATCGCGCAGCTTCAGGGCTTCTCAGGGCAGGGCCTGCAGGCGGCCTCGGGAGCCGCGGGGCTCGCCTCGAACCAGGGCAACGCACTGAGCAACCTCTCGTTTGGCCTCGGCCAGCAGAAGGCATCGAACAGCATAAATCGTGGAAACGCTTTGGCCCAAGCTAGTGGAATAGGGGTCAATAACTTAATGAATCTTGGTGGCCTCGCTTTGAAGGCTTCCGGCTTCGGAGGGTTCGGTGTCCCAGGCAAGTAATGACGGAAACGTCTCTCTCAATCGAGTCCGCGAAACACTCTCGTATGATCCTGAAACTGGCCACTTCGTGTGGGTCGCACCAGCATCGACAAGGGTGCGCGCAGGAGCCGTTGCAGGAAGCATAACGCGTCTAGGCTACCGCCTGATCATGATCGACAAGACGCGATACATGGCTCACCGACTTGCTTGGCTGTGGGTACATGGTCGTTGGCCCAACGGTGACATTGATCACATCAACGGTGATTCCGGCGACAACAGAATCGCCAACCTGCGAGAGGCTACGCGCTCGCAGAACCAGTGCAACCACTCTAGGCACGCGACGAATAAATCTGGCTTCAAGGGCGTGAGTTGGCACAAGGGCGGGCGCAAGTGGAAAGCGCAAATCGGGCACAAGGGGCGCTGGCATTTCCTAGGATTGTATGAGGATCCCAAGGAAGCGCATCTGGCTTATGTCGCCGCCGCACATCGTCTTCACGGTGAATTCGCGAGGCTGGACTGATGGTAAACTTCCTCAACCTGCCCGGCTACAATCCAGGCAACGCGCTCGACTTCTCATCTCTGAGCGGCGCTATCGACTCCAACCGTCAGAACGCGCTCCAGCAGAACCAGCTAGGGCTTCAGCGCGAGCAGGTCGGCATGCAGCGCGAGCGCTTGGGCATGGAGAGAGAGCAGCACGGCGCCCAGCAGCGCCAGAGGTCCATACAGACCTTTGCAAGCCACGCTCAGAAGATCGATGCCGTTGCGGATCCCGTGCAGCGCAAGGCAGCTTGGGACAGGCTGATATCGAGCCATCCCGACGCAGCAAAGCTGGACCCCATCTACCGCGATCCCATGAACGGCCCGAAGCTGGTCATGCAGGAGGCGGAAGGCTTCATGGGCCGGAAGGAAACGGCACAGGTCGGGCTCATCGACGCACAGGCGCAGAAGGCGCGCAGAGAGGCCGTCCAGGGGCCTGAGACCTTCGGCAAGGCTGGGACGATCGTCCAGGGGCCGGATGGCGGGTTCTACACCGTGCAGTTCGGCGCGCGCGGCGAGCGCAAGATCGAACCCTTGCAGATCGGCGGCGAGGGCGGCGCCGGCCAAAGGCTCGCGCCGGCGAAGGGTGTCCAGGTCATCGGCGATGAAGTGATATCCAGCGCGACGGGCGGCACGGTTCGCAATGTCGCCCCGCAAATCGCGGGCGGCGAGGCGGCGAAGGTTGACGGGCGCAACATTGCCGAACTTCGATCCTCCATGCCGAAAGCGCAGGCTTCTCTTGAAGGGGCTGGCGTAAAAGCCGCGCTCGTGCGCGAGAAGATCAAGCAGGCCATCCCCATGGTCAGCAATTGGACCACTGGTTACGGCGCCGTGCTCTCCAACTGGCCAGCCACCGCGGCTCGCGACTTCAAAGGCATCACGGACACCATCATAGCAAATCTGGGCTTCGACGAACTCGCCGAGATGCGAGCGAACAGCCCGACCGGCGGAGCGCTCGGTCAGGTTGCCGTACAGGAACTCGACATGCTCCAGAGGGCCAAGGGCTCACTCGAGCAGGCGCAGTCGCCGCAGCAGGTCATGCGCGTTCTTCAGGAGCTGGATCAATTCTACGCTCAGGCCGGGCCGCGCCGGCAGCGCGCATTCCAGCAGACCTATGCACCTCTCATGCAGGGCGGCACCCAGTTCCCGGAGCGGGCACCACAGGCACAGCCTCAGGGCGGTTCTCAGGGGATGATTCCGCCGGCAGCCGTGCAACTGCTTCGCGGCAACCCGGCGCCCGAGATCATCCAGATGTTCGAACAGAAATACGGTCCCGGTAGCGCCCGGCAGTTCCTCGGAGGCCAGTGATGGCAGGGAACATCTTCGACCAGTTCGACGAAGCGCCAGCGCAGCCGCAACAGATGGCCGCTGCCGGCAACATCTTTGACCAGTTCGATACGGCATCTCTCATGCCTGAGAGCCGCGTCGGCCGGTTCGCCGCGCCGCAGCTTCCGCAGCAGGCCCCGGCGCCGAGGGTGTCGCGCGAGGGGTTCTTCATCTCCGAGTACGACGACGGCTCGTTCGGCGCCGGCTCGATCACGCGGCCCATCATCGAAGGCATCAAGGGCGCTCAAGGCGCGGCCGCGCGCTATCAGCCGGGCACGGGAGACGCAGCAGGGCTCACGGATGTCATAGAGAAGGTTCTGCCTCCCGCCTCCGTGCTCGGCCCTGGCAGCGCTGGCGGACTCGGCTGGGCCGGGCGCACGGTGCGGGGTTCGGCGCCGCCCATCGTGCCGCAGAAGCCGGCCGCAGAGGCGGCCCGTGTGGCAACGAAGGATCTCAAGGCAGCCGGTAGCGCCGCCTACAAGCAGGCTGATGAGGCGGGCGTGATGTTCCGTCCCGATGGCGTCGCTCGGGTCTACAAGGAGGTCGTCGACGAACTCGGCGAGTTTGGATACGACCCCGCGCTCCAGCCCAAGGTGCAGGCGGCGCTCGACAGACTGGCCAAGGCATCTGAAGACAATATCACGTTCAAGGGCATGGAGATCATTCGGCGCGTCGCCGGACATGCTGGCAAGAGCGCCGATGCATCCGAGCGGGAAGCAGCGCGGATCGTCATCGATAAGATCGACGACCTCATGATGAGCCCGCGCATCGGCGAGACTTTGGCAGGAGACACCGATAAGGGGGCGGCCGCCATCAAGGAGGCCCGCACGCTCTGGGCTCGGATGCGCAAAACGGAGATGGTCGAGGAAGCCATCACGAAAGCCAAGGACCGCGCATCGTCTACAGGTTCCGGTGGCAACGAAAACAATGCCATCCGTCAGAACTTGAGGCGCCTTCTCGACAATCCTCGCACACGTCGGATGTTCTCCAAGGAAGAGCAGGATGCGATCAGGTCGGTTGTCCGCGGCACGCCATCCATGAACACCGGTCGCGCGCTTGGGAAGCTGAGCCCGGAAACCGGCGGCCTGATGATGGCCATGTCTGGCGCCATGGGCGCCGGCGCCGTCATGTCGAATCCATTGCTCGCCCTGCCTCCGGCTGTCGGCTTTGTCGCCAAGCGCATGGCTGACCGCGGCATGACGAACAGCGTCGACCGACTCGTCACGATGGTCAGCTCTGGCAAGCAAATTCCAGTCGTGAAGAACTGGTTCGACGAAGTGTCCAAGGCTCAGTCAGGCGGCGCCTCTCAGGCAGCGATGCGCACTGCGGCCACTTACCTCGCCCGCTATCTCGCAAAGGAAACCGGCGAGGATGAGAACGATATCGCCTCCGCTCTCATGGAGCGTGACGCGCCCCGCAACGCCCTCGCGAGGTAGCCATGGCCGACGAATACAACCGCCTTTCCATGTACTCTGCTCCTGTCGCTCCAGTGGAGAACAGGCTGGCTCTTCCGCATGGCCATCCCTCCAACATGCTCATGTGGCTCAGGGATCAGATACCGCAGGTGCAAGCGGACGATTCCTCCACCATGAGCGGGATAACTTCGAGGCTTGGAAGAACCGGCACGGCGATCCCCCGTGGCGCTCTAGAGACCATGTCCAACTGGCTCAGAGGCACACATGATCCCAATGCCGTGAGGATAGGTGAAGACACCATAGCGCCTCTGGGACTGATGGGAATGGCAGGTCTCGCAGGTCGCGGCGTGAGCGCAGCAGCCATGGCCGACAACGCCAAGGCCTCCGTACCGGGGACTGTCGTCAATGCAATGGGGGAGCAAAGAGCGTACAATCCCAACACAAGCCCGTACTGGACGCACTACCGAGACGATGC
>LNFM01015470.1_pt1 | contig 10361 bp, 13 predicted proteins | sample 596031 | NCBI WGS metagenome assembly LNFM01 (sample SAMN04254537, study PRJNA301005) | activated carbon metagenome | isolation source: dual media filters at the Ann Arbor, Michigan drinking water treatment plant | place: USA: Ann Arbor | reverse complement strand
GGTTGCGGCCGACGCGGGCCGACTTGGAGCGGACCGAGAAGGTGCCGAAGGAGGAAATCTTGACGGTTTCGCCGGAGGCGAGCGCATCGGACATATGTTGCAGGACGGATTCGACCAGCGACGCGGATTCGTTGCGGCTGAGGCCGACCTCGCGGAACACGGCTTCGCTGAGATCCATCCGTGTCAGTGTCTTCTCGCTCATCACATCCCCCCGGGTGCTATTTTGCAGGCAGGATGCGGCGGATGGATTTCCGAGTCAATATCAACCACTTGGGGCGCGTGCTTAAAGGCCTTTACCAGCGGATGACGACGGAGCCCCAAGCGAGGCCACCGCCGATGGCCTCGGTGACCAGAAGGTCGCCTTGCTTGATCTGGCCGCGGGTGCGACCGACCGAAAGCGCGAGCGGGATTGAGGCGGCGGAGGTGTTGCCGTGATCCTGCACCGTCACGACGACGCGGTCCATCGGGACCTGCATGCGTTTGGCGGTGCCTTCGATGATGCGGATGTTGGCCTGATGCGGCACGATCCAGTCGACGTCTTCGGGCGTCAGGCCGGCCTTGTCGAGCGCGATGTGGGCGGTTTCCGCAAGCTTTTCAATGGCATGACGGAATACTTCCTTGCCTTCCATCACCAGATGGCCGGTGGATCCGGTCGATACGCCGCCGTTGACATAGAGGAGGTCACGGTAGCGGCCGTCGGAGTTGAGGTCGGTCGAGAGGATGCCGCGGTCGGCCGGGGTGCCGGGGCTTTCGGTGCCTTCGAGCACCAGCGCGCCGGCGCCATCCCCGAAGAGAACGCAGGTGGAGCGGTCGTTCCAGTTCATCAGGCGGCTGAAGGTTTCGGCACCGATCACCAGCACGCGTTTGGCCTGGCCGGACAGGATCAGGGCGTTGGCGTTGGTCAGGGCGTACACGAATCCGGCGCAGACGGCCTGCACGTCGAAGGCAAAGCCGCGGGTCATGCCGAGGGCGGCCTGCACCATGGTGGCGGCGGCGGGGAAGGTGAGGTCGGGGGTGGAGGTGGCGAGGATGATCGCGTCGATGTCATCAGGCTGCATCCCCGCGTCGGCGAGGGCGGCCTGTGCGGCGCGGGTGGCGAGATCGGACGTCCCTTGGCCTTCGGCGGCGAAATGGCGACGCTCGATCCCCGAGCGCGAGCGGATCCATTCGTCAGACGTCTCGACGATGGCTTCGAATTCGGAGTTCGGGACCATGCATCGTCATGCGGTTGGACTGCTCCCCGGCCCGGCGTCTGCGGGTCTTTCCTTGCCGGCATCCTGCCCCGCGCGGTCGGCAGATGCAACCCGCGCAGCCAGCCGTTCGATGAAGCGAGAGCGGGCGAGTTGGTAGGCAAGGCCGATCGCCGCCGAAACACCGGTGCTGTCGGCGGAGCCGTGCGATTTGACCACGGTGCCGTTCAGGCCAAGGAATACGCCGCCGTTGACGCGGCGGGGGTCCATGCGCTTTTGCAGGCGTTTCAGCGAGTTCATCGCCAGAAGGGCGGCGAATTTTGACAGGAGGCCGGCGCCGAACGCCTCGCGCATGAAATCGGAAATCAGTTTGGCGGTGCCTTCGCCGGTCTTGAGCGCGACGTTGCCGGTGAAGCCGTCGGTCACGATGACATCGACGCGGTCGGACGGCAGGTCGCCACCCTCGACAAAGCCGACATAGTCGAAAGCGCCCGCTTCGCCAGTCGCGGCCATGCGGTCATGCGCCTCTTTCAGTTCGGCGCGGCCCTTGTGTTCTTCGGTGCCGACGTTGAGGAGGCCGACACGCGGGCGGGTCAGGCCAAGGCCGTTGCGGGCATATGACGCGCCCATCGTGGCGTATTGCAGGAGGTCATCGGGATCGGCCTTCACGTCGGCGCCAACATCAAGCATGACGTTGAAGCCGCCGGGGTTGCGTGAGGGCCAAAGGCAGGCAATCGCTGGGCGGTTGACGCCGGGCAGCTTGCGCAGACGGATCATCGATACCGCCATCAGCGCGCCGGTGTTGCCACAGGACACGGCGGCTTGCGCTTCGCCATTGCGGACGCTTTCGATGGTGGACCACATCGAGGTGCCTTCGCCGTGGCGCATGACCTGGGCGGGCTTGTCATCCATCGTGACTGCGCGCGCCGCATGGCGGAGGGTCACACGACCGGAGAGGTTAGGATGACGGGCCAGCAAGGGCGCAAGCACGGCTTCGTCGCCGTGCAGAACGATGAAGATGTCGGAAATGCGGGCGATGGTTTCCGACAGGCCTGCGACAACTGCCGCAGGACCGCGGTCCCCACCCATGGCATCTACTGAAATGACGATGCGCTCGGCAACAGAGGTTGGCGGAGTTTCAAGTCCGTTGGCCATCGGAGCGCGAATGCGTCGGGTGCGGCTTACGCCGCATCCTCGTCGAGATCGACTTCCTTGGCCATCGCGACGACTTCGCGGGCATCATAGTGGCCGCAGGAAGCGCAGACGTGGTGCGGACGCTTCAGTTCGCCACAGTTGGAGCATTCGTTCGGGTTCGCGGCCACGAGCGAGTCATGCGCACGACGCATGTTACGCTTGGATTTCGTGGTGCGGTTCTGTGGGACAGCCATGTCACAACCTCGGGCAGTGGGGACAGGCCCCGGATTTCCTTTGCAAAACAACGTGTCGGGTGGGCCAAAGGCAATAGCCGACAGAGGCTGTTTCACAGCTTGAATGAGGCGCGGAACATACTCGTATTTGCCGTGCGCGCAAGTCCCTTTTCGCAGGAGCAAAAGGTTGCGTTCAGCCCTCCTTCGGGCCTTTGTCGCCCAGCTTTTCGGCAAGGCCAGCCAGCCCTGCAAACGGCTTGAGATCCGCGTCGGTCAATGGTGCCACGCCGGGTTCGGCATGGACGATCTCGCCCAGTTCGGCGCCGGGCGCGCGTGGGTAGAGCGGCAGGGCAAGCGCCAGCGCCTCGGTCACCACATCGGCGAGGTCGATGACCTCGGGCATCGGTTCGGTGGTGTCGTCAGCCGGCATTTCCGCCTCGTCGCCGTCGGGCGTGGCGAAGTCTGCGACATAGCGGCGGCGGACCTCCTCTTCGATGCGGGCGGGGACCGGGGCGAGGGTCACAACGCAAGCCTGGTCGACCGAGGCTGCAAGCGTGCCGGTCAGGGTCATCTCATCGCGACCGGACGGGGCGATGCTGCCAGTGAAGCTGAGCGCACGGATGCCGAGAAGGTCGAGCGTCTGCGCAAGTTCAGCGCGCGCCGCGGCGTCGGGGGAGTAGTTGAAGTGTGTCGGTTTTCGCGGGCTGAGGCCGCCGGTGCGAAAGCGTGTCGGGCGTGGGGTGGGTGATTCTGACATTCTGGCGACCTTTTCGGCATGTCAAACCACTGTAAGGGCAGGGTGCGACGTTCCATTCTTGAATTATGGGCTGTCCTTCTGTTATCCCCAAGTTCAAGGGTTTTGAAGAACCCGTGTTCCGAACGGTTCCTTGATGCCACGCGTGTGCAGGCAGGGGGCCGACCGGAACGTGGCAAGAGGCATGAGGGCAGTATGGCAGTTTTCCCGAGAGCGCGATCGGTTCTGGCGGCCTGCCGGATGCAGGGCATCGGGCTGATCGCGGTTGCTGCGATCGCGGCGTGTTCGCCGGTGTTTCGCAATCATGGCTATGTGCCGGCAGCAGACGAGTTGGCGCAGGTGGAAGTCGGCGTCGACACGCGCGAAACCGTCGGCCAGAAGATCGGGCGCCCGTCGACCTCGGGCCTTCTGAACGACGAAGGCTGGTTCTATGTGCAGAGCCGCTACAAGCTGGTCGGCCCGCGCGAACCGCAAGAGATCGACCGCGAGGTGCTGGTGGTCAACTTTGCGGAGAACGGAACGGTCTCGAACATCGGCCGGTTCGGGCTTGAGGACGGCCGGGTGGTCGAGCTTTCGCGGCGCGTGACCGAGACCAACATCAAGGGCGTCAGCTTCATCGGGCAGCTTCTGGGCAGCTTTGGGCGGCTGCGCGCAGAAGACCTTACCCGGTAAGCGTCATGCCTCGCTGTCGAACTTCAGCGCGACGCCGTTGATGCAGTAGCGCAGGCCCGTCGGGGCCGGGCCGTCGGGAAAGACGTGGCCAAGATGCGCGTCGCAACGGTTGCAGTGGACCTCGGTGCGGCGCATGAACCACGAGTTGTCGGACTGCTCGCCCACCATTTCGGCATCGAGCGGGGCGTAGAACGAAGGCCAGCCGGTGCCTGAGTCGAACTTGGTCGACTGATCGAACAGCGGCGCGTCGCAGCAGATGCAGCGGTAGGTGCCGGGGTCTTTCGGGAAATCATCGTGGGTGAAGGCGCGTTCGGTGCCGTGCTTGCGGGTGACCTTAAAGGCGAGGTCGGAAAGCTGGGCCTGCCATTCGGCGTCGGATTTCACGATCTTGTCCATAAGGGGTCTCCGGTGTTTGGCGCTGCCTTGCATGGCGGGCGCGGTTCTGGGAACATCTAGGCGGCTGAAGGTGCCATGCCAAGGCCGCAGACGCGGCGAGGATGCAATCGTGATCGCACTGGAACGCGGGCGCTATCGGGCGCGACTGGCCGAAGGGCCGATCGATATGGACGAGGTTCTGGCCCTGCGCGCGGCGGTGTTTCGCAGCGGGCTTCAACCGGATGGCGACCGCTTTGATGCGCTGTGCCAGCATCTGATGATCGAAGAGGCATCGGGCGTGCTGGTCGGTACGGCGCGGATGATGGTGCGGGCGGGAAGTGGCGTGCAGGACTGCTATGCCGCGCAGTTCTACGATCTGACACCCTTGGAGATATGGCCGGGGCCGATTCTTGAGCTTGGCCGCTTTGCGCTGGACCCCGGCTGGCACGACCCAGACATCCTGCGGCTGGTCTGGGCGGCGCTGGCGCAGGTGGTGACGGATCAGGGCGTCGGGCTGTTGTTCGGCTGCGTCTCATTCAAGGGCGCGGCGCCAGCAGGGCATCTGAATGCGCTGGCGCTGTTGGCCGAGCGGCATGTCGGGCCGGCGCGCTGGCGGCCGCGCGAGAGGGGCGACGTGTTTCGCTTTGCCGAGGTGATGGCGGGGCATCCGGTTGCCACCGAGACGGGACTGGCCGAGATGCCGACGCTATTGCGCAGTTATCTGCAACTGGGTGGATGGGTCAGCGATCACGCGGTGGCGGATGCCGACCTTGACACGCTGCATGTCTTTACCGCGGTTGAGGTGGCGCGCATCCCGCCTGCACGGTTGCGCGCCCTGTCGGTGCTGGCCGGGCTTTAGCGCGACTTCCTGCCACCGCGACGGCCGGAGGTAGCTTGGGTGGCCGCAGCGGAGGCTTCGGCGAAGGTCATGCCGCCTTCGACCGCCTCGATCACCTTGGAGAAACGGATCCATTCGCCGCCGTTCGGGTCGTGGTTCATCAGGAAGTTGGCGGCGCGGATCGCCTCCATCTCCTGCTGGCGGACGGGGTTCATGATCGCGGAGGTCATGCCGGCGCCAATGGCCATCGGCAGGAAGGCCCCGTTGATGCCGTGGCGGTGCGGCAGGCCGAACGAGATGTTCGATGCGCCGCAGGTGGTGTTGACGCCAAGCTCGTCGCGCAGGCGGCGCACGAGGGTGAAGACCTGCTGACCGGCCGAGCCCATTGCGCCAACCGGCATGACAAGGGGGTCGACCACGATGTCATGTGCCGGGATGCCGAAATCAGCAGCGCGTTCGACGATTTTTTTCGCGACGGCAAAGCGGACATCGGGGTCTTCGCTGATCCCGGTGTCGTCGTTCGAGATGGCGACGACCGGGACGTTGTATTTCTTGACCAGCGGCAGGACGAGTTCCAGCCGGTGTTCCTCGCCCGTGACAGAGTTCAGGAGGGGGCGGCCTTCGCAGGCCATCAGGCCAGCCTCAAGCGCGCCGGGAACCGAGGAGTCGATGCACAGCGGCACGTCGACGGTCTGCTGGATGATCTCGATCAGCGCCTTCATCAAGGGCGGCTCGACGAAGTTGTTGTCGGCATAGCGCGGGTCGGTCGCCATCTTGTTGGTGAAGACAGCGCCGGAGTTCACGTCGAGGACGGTGGCCCCGCAGGCGACCTGTTCAAGCGCGTCCTTGATGACGGTGTCGAAGTTGCCCGCCTCAAGTTCGGCCGCGAGCTTTTTGCGGCCCGTTGGGTTGATGCGTTCACCGATCACGCAGAACGGCTCATCAAAGCCGATGATGACGGTTTTCGTCTTTGATTCTATGACGGTGCGGGTCATTCTTAAACCTTTTCTGCGTTCGCGGGAACGCCGGAGGCGCCGCCATTTTCAGTTACCCATGCGGCATTGGTCTTGATGCCGCCGAGGGGGAAGAAGTGGACCTGTTCGATGCCGAAATCAGGGTTCGCAGCCTTGTGCGCGGCGAGGCCGGAGAGGATCTCGGTCGGCTCGTAAGGCATCAGCAGTTTCGTCACGTCCATCGCGCGCTTTTGCAGCACGCGGAGCGAGGGGCCGACACCGCAAGCGATGGCGAACTTGATCAGGGTCTGTAGTTTGGCAGGACCGGCGATGCCGATATGGACCGGCAGCTTGATGCCTTCGGCGGCAAGGCGATTGACCCAGTCGATCACCGGGTCGGCCTCGAAGCAGAACTGGGTGGCCATGGCCATTTGCGCGTCCGTCCGCTCCGTGAAGGCCGATTTCCAGCGAGCGGCTTCCATCACCATGCGATCGGAGCCGTCAGGGTCGATGTCCTTGTTGCCTTCGGGGTGGCCGGCGACGTGCAGGCGGTCGAAGCCATCGAAGGCGCCCGACTCCAGAAGTTGCATCGAGGTGGCGAAATCACCGACGGGCTGTGCGACGCCACCGGCGAGAAGCAGGCCTTGCTTGACGCCGACATCCTTGTAGCGCGCGACCCAATCGGTCAGCGTGGCCTTGTCCTTGATGATGCGGGCCGGGAAGTGCGGCATCACGTCGTAACCTTCAGCGCCAATGCGCTTGGCGGTGGCGACCATGTCCTCGATTGGTGTGCCGTCGATGTGGGCAATGTAGACGCGGGTGCCGGTTGGCAGGAGGTCGCGGAAGTTTTCCACCTTTTCGGCGGTGCGCGGCATCACCTCGATCGAATAGCCCTTCAGGAAGGCTTCGAGCGGTTGGGCAGCGGGCGCGGTCTCTTGCCGGCGGAAGTTGAACAAGGCCATCACGGTCTCCCTCAGGGTCATGGTCAGGCTTTCGCCCAGCCCTCTGCATCAATCAGCGCCTTCAGGTGCGCGGTGTCGTACTCGGCCTCGAGGCGGGCAGCCTCGGAGCGGGCAATGTCGTCGGGGTCGCCATCAAGTTCGTGGATCACGGCCTTGCGCCATTCGGCGAGGTAGCTGTCGGTGTCGCGGGCGCCGACTTTCATGGCACAGCGGTCGATTGCCTGTTCGAAGCGTTCGGAAAGCTGCACCTTGGAGCCCTTGCGGCCCTTGCCGACGATCACCTGGGCTGGAATGTCGCGCCAAAAGACGACTGTCACTTCCGGCATGATCGCTTGATTCCTCTTCGCTGGTTGACCCTGTTGATAGCTGCAATCGCCGACAGCCGATGTCGGTTTTCGACATGGCGAAGCGAGGATGCGACCCCGCCTAGCCGTTGAGCGAGCCATACAGCAACGGCGGGCTGATGGCGACGCCGGGGTTTCGGAAAATTCTTCATGCAGATCATGCGCTAGGCGTGGCTGCGTCACCGCGACCCGGATCGCCGCTTGCGTGGTTCGGCCATCCGGATTACCTTTGCGACAACCACATATGGAGGGCGGTCATGACGCCCCAGCGTCCCCATAGGGCGGACGCGACCGATGCGATGGAGGGTTTGCTTGAGGGCGAATCTCTCGCCACGGAGCTTTCTGCCCTAACAGACCCGGGGTCTGCGCCGCTTTATGCTGCGCTTGATCTTGGAACGAACAGTTGCAGAATGCTGATTGCCCAGCCAAGGGGCAGCCAGTTTTCGGTGATCGACAGCTTTTCCAAGACCGTGCAGCTTGGCGCGGGGCTTGAAGCGTCGGGGCGGTTGAGCCGGTCATCAATGAACCGGACGATCCAGGCGCTGCGAATCTGCGAAAAGAAGCTGGAAAAGCACAAGGTGCGCCGGATGCGCCTTGTCGCAACCGAGGCGTGCCGACGTGCGCGCAACGCCAAGGACTTCATGCGGCAGGTGCGGCGTGAGACCGGTTTGCAGCTTGAAATCATTGCGCCAGAAGAGGAAGCGCGTCTGGCCGTGATTTCCTGCGCGCCGCTGGTCAATACCACGACGGAACAGTTGCTGGTGGTCGATATCGGTGGCGGATCGACCGAGCTGGTATGGATCGACCTGTCGTCGGTGCCGCGGGAAGAACGTCCGCGCGCGATCATGCGGCTCCACATGGGGTTCGACGCGCAGGGCGAGGGCGACGTGGCGCGGGTGGTGGACTGGATATCGGTGCCGCTTGGCGTGGCGACGCTGAAGGACCAGTTCGGCGATGTTGAGGACGACGCGGCGCGCTTTGCGTTGATGAGTTGGTTTTTCGAGGAGAACCTCGCGAGTTTCAGCCCATACAATGCGCATAATCCGCGCGCCGGATTCCAGATCATCGGGACCAGCGGCACGGTGACGACGGTTGCGGCGAGTTTTCTTGGCCTTAGGCGCTATGACCGGACCAAGGTCGACGGGTTGCAGATGACCTCGGACCAGATCGATTTCGTGATCCGCGAGTATCTGACGCTGGGGCCGGAAGGTCGGCGCAACGATCCGCGGATCGGGCGGGATCGTCATGCGCTGATCATGTCGGGGGCGGCTATCCTGCAGGCGCTGATGCGGGTATGGCCAACGGACCGGTTGAGTGTGGCGGACCGTGGATTGCGCGAGGGGCTGCTTTACGCGCAGATGAGTGTTGATGGAATTCTGGAAGACGGGCCGTACAAATGACCGAAAAGCCGACCTCCGGGCGGGGACAGCGCGACCTTCGGGTGCGGGTGAAGACGGCGAAGGGGCGCAAGCTTTCCTCGACTCTGTGGCTGGAGCGGCAGCTGAACGACCCCTATGTGATCCGTGCCAAGAAGGAAGGGTTTCGGGGCAGGGCGGCCTACAAGATTTCTGAACTGGACGACAAGTACGGGTTCCTGAAGCCGGGCGCGCGGGTGGTGGACCTTGGCTGCGCGCCGGGGGGCTGGTGCCAGGTGGCGGTGGCGCGGGTGAATGCGCTTGGTGAGCGCAAGGGCAAGGCGCAAGGCACGGTGCTGGGCGTCGATCTGCAAGAGGTGGAGCCGATCGCGGGTGCCGAACTGCATCAGCTGGATTTTCTTGCCGACGATGCGGACGACAAGGTCAAGGGCTGGCTGGGTGGGCGGGCCGATGTCGTAATGTCGGACATGGCGGCCGCGGCATCAGGGCACAAGGCGACCGATCACCTGCGGATCGTGGCGCTGGTCGAGGCAGCGCTGGCCTTTGCGTTCGACGTTTTGGAGGATGGTGGGACTTTCGTCGCGAAGGTGCTGGCGGGGGGTGCGGAAAGCGAGATGCAGACGCTTCTCAAACGCAATTTTACCAAGGTGGCGAATGTGAAGCCATCGGCAAGCCGGGCGGACAGTTCGGAAAAATTTGTGGTCGCGATGGGTTTTCGCGGACGGCGCGAGCCCGAGGCCGAATGAAAAAGGGCGCCTGAAGGCGCCCACTTTTCGCAACAATCGAGCTTCAGCCGCCCCAGGTGCGGACCGGACCGCAATCCATGTGGACGAAGTTCGAGCGTGAATATTTGCCGACGCCACCGGACGCGCAGGCTGCCGCAGCCTTGGCCATCTGGCCAACCGAGCGCGACTTGAGCCGCAGGTCGGCCGCCTGACCTTTCATGTGCAGCGAGTTCTTGGCTACGCCACCCGATCTGGAGCGCAACATCGCATTGGTCTTCGGGCTGCGGTAGCCCGACAGCAGCATGTAGGGTTCGCTGACATCCATCAGGCGATGCGATGCGGCCATAATGTCAATCGCACGCGCGTCGATCTTGATCGCGTCATTGGAGCGCCAGTCGCGCATGAAGTAGTTGATTTCCTTGATAACTTCGGGAATGTACTCGCCCTCGATCCAATAGATCGTGTCGATCGATTCACCGGTGCGGCCCGAATACATCCGGATGCGGCGGATATCGCCCGCGCCCTTGAGGAGGCCGAAAGCGTTGGAATAGGTGGGTGCTGCGATAACGGCAGTCGCCGCGAATACGCCAAGCAGGCCACGCCGCGTGACACCGGTTGTCTTGAAGTCGGTCATTCTGACGCCTGTCCCCGTAGCTGTTCTTCGACTGCCCGTCGTGCAGTTCTTGCCACTTTTCCCCAAGTGCAAAATTCTTATTGCACATGTCGAATCGAAGCCCAAGGCCAGATTGCCCGACGTGTGGCCAGACAACCGCAGATAGGCAAAAAATTGCTGAACGCGGGTAAT
>LNFM01013541.1_pt1 | contig 10361 bp, 16 predicted proteins | sample 596031 | NCBI WGS metagenome assembly LNFM01 (sample SAMN04254537, study PRJNA301005) | activated carbon metagenome | isolation source: dual media filters at the Ann Arbor, Michigan drinking water treatment plant | place: USA: Ann Arbor | reverse complement strand
AAAACTATACGCGGAGGTTGCCGGAACTTGTGCAATAACATTGCATTGAACATTCCACAATTGACCCGCCGCACCTGTTATTGAGTGAGCTGGGGCAGTAGTGCTAGCGCCAGAACTAAATGTTCTCGCAATGAACTTTTTTGTACCAAATAATGATAGGTGCCCATTAGCGCCAGCAAAACCACTAATGGGAATTGCCAGAACTAAAAAAATTGAGATTAAAAATGTTTTCATTAAGATAACTCCGCGTATTTGATGCCATCAGCTAAAGCAAACTCTGCATAATAGTAAAGTGCCGCTTTGGTTTTTATTGTTTTACTTGTATTAGATGCTATATAGATGCCGCGCTGGTCGTTTGTTCCCGCCGCACCTAAAATATAAAGATAACCGCCTGTATCGTTATAGATTTCGATTTCTTCGCGCGAAGTATTGGCCGCTATTAATAAAGTATCCACGAGCGCCACTGATGTTGCTTTTCCAGCGGTCAAAGCCGAGGAACTAACTAAAGATACTGAGCCACTAACTACAGTGGATCTGCTGCCGCTTTCGTATCTTGCGTTTAAGAAAAATGCTAATAAAATCCATGCTCCTGTTTGAGCGTCGCCACTAATCCACGCGGATGGGTAAAGCTTGCTGTCTTGAAAGTAGCCGCCCTTTTGTAGCGTTAAAGCTTGCTCGTAAGGATTTTTTCTTGTGAGCTGGATTTTAACTGTTGCGTCGTCGTCGCTTGCATCCATTACAACGATACTTTTAAAAGGGATGTTAAATTCTTCAGCTGCATTTAGTGCAACCGCAGTATCTAAAGCAACGCGCTTTAAAATATACGGTTTATCTGCATATTGAAGGCTTGCTAAGTATTCAGCTTGCGTTTGAGCTTCATTTTGTCGTTGGATTTCAGCTATTAAATTGTCTTGCATTATTTAGCCTTTTTACGAGTTAATAAATAAACACCTAAAACCGCAGCGCCCGCATAGATTAAATTCATGTTATCAAGTATTGAAAAACTTGAATTACCTTGAATTAATGCTTCTGCTCCAGCCTGTTTTTGCTCGACTGATTGCTGGGCGTCGTTGTTGCTCCATATTGATTGAATAGATTTAACAGAGTTGACAATCTTACTTGCTCCCTCTGAAAACTGATCTAAATTTGATTGCGTCCATAGGGCGCTAAGTTGGTCCATATTTCCTCTTAAATAATAAGGCAGCCGCTAAGCCTAACACTGCCAATATTGTTGTGTTGTTTGATTTTGGTTGCGTTGATACGGTTTGAATTGGTTGCGGTTTAATAGGCTCTTTAATCGCTCCCATAGCTGCATCAATTGTTTTTTTAACAGTTAATCCAGCGGCCACGGCACCTTGAGCTGTGCTTATTGCGCTCGTTGCTGATTCAAGTAAACCATTTAATACAGCGGTTCCGCTTGTTCCACCAATTACCGAAGCCGTTGTGCCAATTCCTGTATTAGCTCCAATAATTCCGGCCACTGATGAACTTTCAAGGCCAATTGTACCAATTGCAGCGGTCCCGCTATTTCCTAATAATCCAGCTGAACCCGCTAAACTACCTTGAGCAGTAGCAGCGCCCGCAGCCGGAGCAGCAATAGCAGCCGCAGCCGATACGCCACCAACTACAACCGCAGCAAGTCCAGCAACCTTAAAAAGTTCCTGTCCTAATTGCGCCCATGAATTTCCGCCGCGTGAGTTATTCCAATTGTTATATGCTGCAAATTCGGATTCAGTCGCATAAACATTTTTAAAGTTTGTGCCAACATATCTATCTCGATCTTTGGTCCAAAAATAATCATAGGGTAAATAACCACCACTTTTAAACTCTGGTAATGGATTTTCTGCCATAAACTTATGAACTAACACGCTTCTAGCCCAATGTAAGTCGTCGATACTCATTGGCTCTTTTGCCCGGTTGAAAAAAGCCGGTACGCGCGCGTAAGGATACATGTCAGTTCCACCGTAAATTCTATTAGCTTCAACAATTTGCTGATAAAATTCAGCTTTGCTCGATGCCTCTAAATTTAACTGTGTGATTGCTGTTATTTTCATTGTTTCCTTTTAAAATAAAAAGGGCGCTCGTCGCGCCCCTTAAATTCGACGAGAGTCGATTATAATTTTTTATCAATTACGGTCTGATGATTTGACCTTGCATGATATCCACTGTTGCTGGGTTCGCGTAACTTGTAACAGTTCCGTTAGCCGCTTTCGTAGATAAATACAGCTCTAAAGTATCGGTTGCCTTAGACGAGTCTAACGCCGTTGATAAGTCTTTCGCTGTTAACAAGTTCAAGTGCACAACGCCATCAATAGCAGAGATAGAAGATGCAAACGGCGCTTGGATACCGTACTCATTTCTATTCATATTTTGTAACTGCATAAAATAGAAATCTTTAACGTCTACTTTACCGTTGTACTTCAATATAATTCTGTCGATGATGTTGTTATTCGGACGTTTACCGCTATTTAAAGCAGCGCCGCCGCCGAACCCATCACGCGCAAATAAGAAAATGTCAGAGGTTGCGCCCGCTGTGTCCAACTTAACTTTGCGATTTGAAGTTTGAGACGAGAAAGCTTCCTGTGATGTTGTTTGTTTGTAGATTGAAAACTTTTTATTTTCAGGTACACCAACCGCACAGATTGCACTTACTGAAAGAGTTGAAGATTGAGACGAGAAAGAGATAACCGCTGTATTTCCAAAAGCTTGGAATGCGGTATAGTCCCCAATTGTAAATTGAATTACGCCTGTTGTTTTACCGCGTAAATCAAGCCAAGTGTCCTCTTTACCTTGAAGCGTAGCCGCCCAAGGGTGCTCGAATAAAACTTCGATTTCTTCAATGAATGAAGAAATTTGAGTCGATGTTGGGTATGTGAAGCCCGCATCGGTCATTGGATTATCATCAACCGTTGCGCCAGTGGTGCAACGACGTGTAGGCAACGAGCCAGTAGCAAACAATTGCTGCATACGCAGTAAATGTGGCTTAACTTGTTTGATAATGCCTTGAGAACCACCTACAGTTACACTGATTTGTGGTATTAAATTGTCAAAAATTGACATTGAGTCCGCTAGCGGCGTACCCGAAGTAATCGTAACTACAGTCGAGCCTTTTAGCTGAACCGATAGTTTTTTAATTACTTCATTCGCTGGAAGTCCTAGGGTAACAATTGAGTTACGTAAGACATCCTTATTTTCGAGTGGTCTTGACGTTTCAAGCATGATTAACCACCAACGATTTTCTTAACTGGAGCTGCTACTGAAACGTTGTTTAATACGTACATAACCGCTAAGCATACAAGTGCGATTTCTCCGTATTTCATTACTTTCGCTGACATTTTTTTTCCTTTGTTGTTGTTTCTGGTTGACCGTTCCAGAAAATCACAAAAGTCAAAAAGTTTGTTGAAAAATATTTATTTTAGTTTGCGCCGCAAAATTATGTTTGATTTTTTACATTTTTAGATTTTTTTACTTTATAATTCGCGCCCGAATTTAAGAGCGGAAACTTTACTTTTTTCTTTTCTGAGTCTGAAAAATAGTAAAATTCATAGACTAAAAGTGATCTCAAATTAAAAACATTATCAAAGTACGCATGGCACCAGTCAACATCGTTTTTAGTTCTAAGTAGACCAAAGTAAATCTTTTGAACCTCTGATAAAAGTCCCTTGTAAAGCTCGGATGGACGCTGGGCTGTGATGATTGTCCCAATTTTGCGGTGCCGGCCTTTGCGCTGAAGTATTCCTAACCAGTGTGGCACGTAATGTGGGTTACAATAATCATTAGCTTCTTCTAAAACAAACATAATGGCCTGGAAATTCCAAACCATGTGACAGATGATATCAATTTGCTCTTTGATTGTGTCTTGATTCAAATGATCGTACCACTTCCAAACAATTGAAATGCGTTCCGGTCTTTGATTGTAGATTTGATTTAGATATTCAGCTAATTTATTCAAGTCTCTGAAAACTGTATACTCTGGGCCGTGGTATTCATCCGCTGAATCAACTATGAATTTATGTCTATACAAAGTTTGAATAGTTTTACAGACGTTTGATTTGCCGCACTCGGATTTACCGAGCACGACAATTTTATCCTCGGCCCTAAACTGCATTATGCCGCCTGTGGCGTGGTCATTTGATTAGCTTGATGCTCTTTATAAACCTGAACTTTACCCGCAAATATCGCAAGGGTAGTGAGAACAAGGCCCACAGTAGCTTGAGTTTTTGGATCAGCAGTTCCCAAGTCCGGCACCATGACATTGATAAAATTATTCAATGCTTCGCTCAGGCTTTCGCTTTCTTCATCTGTTAAAGCTAGATCAGGGCACTTATACTTGTGTGCAACCATCTTCCCAACTTGCTTGAGCTGAGGTTTAATAAATGGCACATAATTATTGACCACAGGTGGCGGTTGTGCGGCGTTACCAGCGGTTTGAAATGTGGTTTGGTCCGTTCCCACTGCATTTGATTGAGTCGATTGAATATGTGATTCAGAATTTGATTGCGCAGCCTCTGAATTTGGTTTTCTACCCGCATTAGGTCGCGCGCCTCCGCGTTTACCCTTAGGCGCCGCCACTGATTGAGTTTGGGCGATAGTCTTCTCTTGCTGCTTAACAATTTTCGTAAAATCAATAGATTCTGCTGTGCCAGTTGATTGTGTGTCTTCATTTTTGATTTCTTCCATGATTTGATTTCCTAAATAGCTCTCAAGCTTGAATTTTTGATTTGTTTTTTCAAAAGCCAGTAACCAATACCTAATGAAACACCCACAGCAAACGCCAGAGCCCATTGTGCGCGCTCTAAATCAATTAATTGATTTTGATTGTAAGCATTGATTCCAATTTGTTGCTTTGTACGGTCTTCCATAACCTCTGCAACCGCAGATATTTGATTTTGTAAGTGCTCTGATTTTTTCAAAGCTTTTGCCGCTGGGCTGTCTTTGATTTCGGTTACGTTTGATTTAGTCATAGCTTGGGTAGTTCTCCGTGTAGATGTAAAATTCAAAAACAATAATTGAAAAGCTGAAACCCCAATACTCTCTAGTACTGCAAGGCCAGCTCAAGCATAATCCAGCTTTTAATCCGTTAAATACGTTAATAAAATCAAAACTTAAACCCCATTTGCCACCTTTTCGATTGAAATTACGGCCATAATAATAAAAACTGCTTCTGTATGGCTGTTCAATAAATTTGGTTATTTGAAAAAAAACAAATGTAATCAAATAAAATGGCCACGACAACGCGGCATAAATATATTGATTCTTTTTTAACGACCTTAAAATATTATGCTTAATCAACACTGTTACAGCCAAATAGCCTACAACAACGTAAATAATCATTAATCCAATATAAAGTAAGATTTGATTCATTGATTAAGCTCTTTTCAAAAGGGTTAGTTGATAATCGAGTTTGATAAGTGCGGTTTGAGCTGATTTAGCCAGTCTTAGCACTTCTTTTTGATTTGTATTGAGCCTTTGATTGCCGTTTAAGGCTTTCGATTTGGCCTGATTGATGGTGTTTTTAAGTTCCGCTATAGCTTTTTTCAAATTAACCTCCATTAATTTTCAAAAGGTGAGCATCCCTACTTTGATTAAATCATTTCGGGATGTTTGGCTGGGTGGGTAATTCAAAGTAAATCAAAGAAAGCAATTTGTTTGTTAAAAAACATTACGCGTCAAGAATACTTAAAAATCTGCTTTAAATTAATTCTGTAAATATCTGAAACTTTGTTTTTGAAAGTTAATGTATCACTTTAAGTCAACACTTAGCTGTTGCAAAAAGTCCAGTTCCTCTAAACCATTATAGATGCACTGGGAATAAAAAAGACCACTCGACCGAAGGCGGGGAGGGGAGCTTCAAATTTTTAGTGTAATTTTTTGAGAATAAAAAAACCGGATAAAGAAACTTACCTCTCTATCCGGTTAAAGATGTGGCCCATCGTGCTTTCGCAGTTTGAGCCTTTATCCAGTCTCACCGACTGGATAAACTTAACTCATCTTTCATTGAGCAATCAATGTTTTTTACCTCTAAAACGGAGCCCGTATTAGCGAGGGAAATAAGTATTAAAAGTACTTATCTTAAACAAGGCGGCCGTCCGGATTTTTCAGAGTTAGCGGGAACGTGAATCCACAGGATGTGGCGGGAAGTTGGACTCAGACGCAGGGTTCAGATGGAAATAAAACCCGAAAGTTTCAGAATTCCCAGTGTGAAAACTGGGTTGAATACACCATATTAAACTGCAAGCCAAGGCCTCGGAGAGGTACAGCGAGAGTGAGAGGCGTCATAAGCGGTCCGGTCATGGGATCTAATACCTCTCAAAACTACTCTGGGCTTATTATTTTTAATAAGCCCGCGCTGAAAAATTAGAACCGTTTTTTTAAAAAAAAACGCGGTGAAACCCAAGCTACCACTATGTCTAAATTCGGAGCAAACAGCCAAAAATCATAAGCAACGCTTATGCAAAGGTGCGTAACGTAATTAATCTCAGGATGATAAATTAACAACTTTTAAGAGCTAAAAACGAATTGTAACATAATATAACCTCTGAGCTGTACCAAAGTCTAAGCATTACAATAACTTATACCTTAAAATTGTTAAAATGTTGTCAAAACGGAGCTGCCAAAGGCGGGTTTTTAAGTTTTTAATTTTAAAATGGATTTTTCGGAGCGGAATCGCGGAGAAAAATTCTCTAAAGCATGATCGGTGAGGGCGGCGTTAGCCGACCGAGAGATCATTAATAAAAAACTACCGGGGATTTTGTCTATACAAAATATTTTTTAATTAAAAACGGGCGGCATGAAAACTGCTCTTTTTCATTCGTTAATTTTTTCGTCGTGTGCAGGCGAAGCAATACACAACTTATTTAGATATTTTTGCAGGAACACCAGCGAAGCGCGATGATCGCGCGAAGCTGACCTATTTCCGTGAGCGTAGCGAGCGGTTTACCTCACCGCAGGCCGGAGGGCCGGAGGGGAGGGATAAGGTTAAATTCAAAATTTTTTAAACGCAATTTGGCACGGATACGTGTCACTTAACAAGGAGGATAAATGTTTGAAAGAGTGAGAGTTAAAAAAGACAAGGGGACAGGGAACTACGACGAGCATCTAATTGCTTTCGAGTTTTACAACCCTAATGACTTCCCAATTGAAATGAAATTGCGGACTGAATACATAGACTACCTTAGACATTGGCGCGTACCTGTGGGCGCTGACGCGGTTTTACCAGCTAAGGGTTTTTTATTAATGCCGCACGCTTATTTCACGCCTTTTATCGATCCGCGCCACGTTGCCAACAAAGGCGAAGTGTTGGGCCTAATCCGTAACTCGTTAGATCGTCGCGGAAATAAATACGCCGATGGAAAGACGTTTAAATGAGAATAAGAAAAGTATTTTATCCATGCACTAACTGCCGTGGCGATTTTTTAATCGCCACAAAGGAACTTACAGAGGCGGGCAATATCGTTGCCCAAGTCTATAATTACTCGACCGGAAAATATCAACTGATCGACACTGATCTATTATCGCCCCTCCCTATGAGCGATTTAAACCAATTGGAGCCGTAACATGACGTACACATTAAGACTTTTGTATGCACTTTGTATTTACAGCCGACTGAATTTAAAGATTCAGTTGGCGCAGCTTTCTGCTTTGGAATCTATTAAAAGCCAGGGGCCAAGGCTAGATACGAGAGAGATTCAGGAAGAAATGAATAAAATTGATTATATAGTTAAGCAAGTAGGTGGGTGCATATAGCGCCCACACTTACTTTTTGTTTTTAGGTGTACGTTTAGCTTTAGGTATATAGCGCGGAGGCATTTCTGTGCCGTTTACCCAAGCTTTTAAAATATTGTGCGCTAGTACCGAATACTGACCTTTTAAAACCATATCAGTGGCCGCTTCTTTCTTTAGATCATCAATGACATATTTTTCAATTCTCCAACCAACTGGGATCAATTCTTTGTTGTTCCATGCCATAAAACCTCCGACTATTTTGTCTAGACAGAATTTACAGCTTTTGAAAATTGTTTGCAATCATTAAATTTTGTTATTTTTTTTCATTCGAGAAACGTGTTTGCCGGCGAAGCGGCCGCCGGCGCCGGCTTTTGGATCCGCAATTCCCAATTTGTCTAGACAGTTTTAAAAACTAAAAACCCAGAGCTTTCTAGGCTCTGGGTCAAAACTTTATTCGGGGAGGTGAGTCGAGTTGTGTTTTATTTTTTAGGAGCAGCTTTTTTGGCCGCTTTGGGAGCTGCCGGAGCAACTTCCAATTTAGGCTCAATTAAAATTTCACAGTTTTTATCAAACTGCCACAATGGGGTAACGCCATCGGCGCCCAATTGTGCTGATAATTCTTCGCATGACTGGATTTTTTCACCGTCTTCGCTTAAGAATTTCTTTAGAACGAGCTTCCTTGCTCTTGCTTGATTGTCGTCCGTGACGTGGCGGTCTTTATTTATCTTTAAGACGCGCGCTTGTTTAGGTAGCGGGGACAGATCGTGCTGATCTAAAGCGCCGCATTCTTTTGATTTGTCGAGCCATTGGCCGACTGCAAACACCATCGCTACACGCAAGCGGCGTTTTGAGTCGTAAACTCTTAGGCTTGATTCATCTGCAACAACTTCGCCTTTTGGATATTTGTTCATATAATGAACTTGATATGGATTCATTTTTTGCTCCTGTTATTTCGTTGGGCTTTCAAGCCTCTCAAGTCGTTTTTCGTGACTGTCAACCTTAGTCTCGATAATGGCTTGAGCTACTCTCATGCTCACGTATGTTGATAATATTAAGCCGCCGTTTGAAAGAAACAAAGCGGCTAGTAGTGTAGCTACTTTAACGTCTAAATTCTTTTCTTTAATTTCCGATAGCATCCGCCACCGCGTGGATAATTTCTTTTGCTACGATTGGATTAACGCCGTATTGAGAGGCTACAGAGCCAATCAAACCCGCTAAAATGTATGGTAATATTTTTTTACCAATATTTAAAAAAACTGCTTTCATTAAACCACCTTTTTCGTGTTGTAAAATTGTATATACGGGTTCCAGTAATCCCAAGAGCGTTTATCCGTAATGCCGGATTTTGCTTCTTTTAAAATATTACCTTGGCCTCTGTTATACGAGGTTACAACATAGCGGTGATAATTTGGGGATTTTTTATCGAATAAAGTTGCAAGAAATTTAAAATACTTTGAAGCCAGCATCACTGAGTTTTCAGGGTTATTTAAATAAGCAACGGTCTCAATAAACTTCGGGCTATTCATGTCAGTCACTAAAGATTTTCCGTAATACTTTTGTAAAAGCCAATCTGCCGTGGTCCATCGAACCTGCATTAATCCGAGACTTAATCCGTCATAGCTCACTGAATTTGCAAAATCCGTTGGAACTCTTAAACCATGCGCCACTTTTTTATTTTGGCCTTTTGTAGATTCTTTCCACGCAATTGCATTTAAAAGGCGCGGCCCATCTCCGGTTATGACGTCTAAGCCATCCAATTTAGAATACTTCTTAAAAAGTTTGTCGTAATTTGGGTTACCTTGCACGATTGAAGTCTCCTTAGGTAGTAACAGTGCCCCAGCTGCTAAAGCGCCTATAAGTAGTTTATTCACTTACCAGCCGCTCTCTTAGTCCATGACACAAAAACGTAAGCAACGCCGCCTATAATTGCTAATGGCAAAATAGAATTTAAAAACTCAAGAGCTGAAAGAGTTTTATTTCCTACAGCCTCCGCGCCTTTTAAAATCTGCCCCGCTGTTCCGGTGGCCGTGGCCGTGGCCGCTTCAAAAAAAGTATACTCTTTTGATTGCTGACCAATGGCCCAAAAAAATGAGTTACGCGTTGGAGTTTTACCTTTACCGGCTTGAGCCAATTCACGCATAGCTATTTTTAATTTTGAATAGTTCATGCGCTCGTCTTCTAGCTGCACGCGATACCCAAAACCTACGCCATCAATTAAAACGTCCGGCGAAAGCGGTTGAATTTCTTTTGCTAAGGCTTTTGCAGAAGTCCAGCCGCCGCCGTAAAGTGCAACGTGCTGGTTAATGTATTCTTGTAAAACCATTAGGCCGTATTCAACGTCAGTCATTTTTACCTACATTTTAAATTTATCAATTACACAATTGACATTAGTTATAGCGGATAGTGAGGTGGTTGAATTTATGTCGTGTTGTTCGGCTCCAATAATTTGAAAATTTGCAGTCGCCAGGTGAGGGCGAGCAGCGCCGGGTTCATTCCATATATTATTTGAAGTCGCAGTATATGTACTGTTTGAAAATACAAAAAAACTATACGCGGAGGTTGCCGGAACTTGTGCAATAACATTGCATTGAACATTCCACAATTGACCCGCCGCACCTGTTATTGAGTGAGCTGGG
>LNFM01013540.1_pt1 | contig 10361 bp, 8 predicted proteins | sample 596031 | NCBI WGS metagenome assembly LNFM01 (sample SAMN04254537, study PRJNA301005) | activated carbon metagenome | isolation source: dual media filters at the Ann Arbor, Michigan drinking water treatment plant | place: USA: Ann Arbor | reverse complement strand
GATTGCGATGACGAATTTGCGCATCTGTTTCTCCTTTCAGGATTTCAATAGGCGCTTGCGGGTGAGAGAGTCGTTTCACGTTGCTTGAGCAGCCGTTCCAGCGGCGCCCTTCCGTATTTGAGGAAGAGCGTGGGCGTCAGGAACGTGTCGAGCAGGGTGGCTGAGATCAGGCCGCCGAAAATGGTCACGGCAACCGGATAGAGAATCTCGGCGCCCGGCGCTCCCGCCAGGAACAGGAGCGGGATAAGCGCCAATCCCGCAGAAAGCGCTGTCATCAACACCGGCGTGAGACGCTCCAGCGTACCGCGCACGACGAGATCGCGGCCAAATTGCTCGCCTTCGAGCAGTGCCAGGTTGATGTAGTGGCTGACCTTGAGAATGCCGTTGCGCGCGGAGATGCCGGCAAGGGTGATGAACCCGACCATGCTGGCAACCGAGAATTCGAGGCCGGCAATGTAAAGCGCGATGACGCTGCCGATCAGGGCGAGCGGAATGTTGCCCAGAATGATCAAGGTCAGGACCGTCGATTCGTAGCGGCTGTAAAGGACCAGGAAGATCAATGCGATCGACAGCGCCGACAGCCCGCCGATCAACCAGCTTGCCTGCTCCTGCGCGCGGAAGGTCCCGTCCAGCACAACCCGATAGCCACTCGGGAGGGGTGTTGCGGCGACGATGCCGCGGACGTTTTCGACCACCTGGGCCATGTCCGCGCCGCCGTTGACATTTCCGAAGACCACGATCCGCCGCTGACCATTCTCGCGCAGCACCTGGTTGGGGCCGTCGCTTTCCTCGACCTCGGCGACGAGATGGACCGGGATAAAGCCGCTTGCAGTCGAGATCAGAAGATTGCGCAGTGCTTCGATCGAGCGTGCGCCGTCATCAAGACGTACGACAACATCAAACTGACGGTCGCCTGCCAGGATACGCGAGACGGCTTGTCCGTTAGACATGACACGAAGCTGTTCGATCACGGATTGCGGCGTGATGCCATACATTGCAGCGAGCTGCGGATCGACTTGAATGCGGATCTGCGGAACCCTGACCTGGCGCTCGACCTGCAGATCGACCAGACTTGATATTCCGCCAAGCTGCTGACGCAACTGGCCGGCAATGCTGCCCAACGTGTCGAGATCCTCGCCGAAGATCTTGACTGCCACGGCAGCACGCACGCCCGAAAGCATGTGTTCGATGCGATGAGAAATAGGTTGGCCGAGCACGCTGGAGGCGGGAAGCACCGCAAGCTTCTCGCGGACGTCCGCCATGATCTCGGACATCGGCCGCCTGTCGGACTTCAAATTGACGTCGATCTCCGCTGCATGCACGCCCTCGGCATGCAAATCAGCCTCGGCGCGTCCCGTACGACGGCCGACGGAAAGAACGTCGGGCACTTCAAGAATAAGTTTCTCGGCAATCAGACCGATCCGGTTCGATTCCGCAAGCGAGATGCCCGGTTGCATGCGCATGCCGACCAGGATCGTGCCCTCGTTGAAAGCCGGCAGAAAAGCGCGTGGAAGCATCGCGGCGCCGATCCCGGCAACGATGATGCCGGCAGACACCGTGAACAATAGGACAGCCGGCCGCGCAAACGCCCGGTCAAGCAATCGTTCAGTTCCGGATTTGAGGACCCGCACGATAAAGCTGTCGGGCCGTTGCGCGAAGCGGGCCGCGCGCTTCGACAACAGGTAGTAGCAAAGAACCGGCGTCAGCGTGATCGACGTGATCAGTGAGCCGAGAATCGAGACGATGTACGCAATCCCGAGTGGCGTGAACAGCCGGCCTTCGATGCCTGACAACGCGAAAAGCGGCAGAAAGACCAGGATGATGATGAAGGTCGCGTAGACGATGCCTGAGCGTACCTCCTGGCTGGCAGCAGCAATGACCTGAAGCACCGGCAACGGCTGGGGTAGCCGCGCATTCTCCTTCAGGCGCCGTAACACGTTCTCGACGTCGACCACGGCGTCATCGACCAGCTCGCCGATGGCAATCGCCAGTCCGCCCAGCGTCATCGTATTGATGGTCAGGCCGAAGGTCTGAAACACGACAACCGTAAAGAGGATCGATATTGGTATCGCCGTCAGAGAAACCATCGTAGCGCGTGCATTCACGAGAAACACGATCAGCACACAGGCGACGACAATCGCTGCCTTCAGCAACACGAACTGCAGATTGGAGATCGACGTCTCGATAAATGTTGCCTGCCGAAACTGGATTTGATCGACCTTGACGCCCGCCGGCATCGTCTTCTGAACGTCGGAGAGAAGGCGCTCGATCTGTGCCGTCAGCGACAGCGTGTCCGCACCGGGCTGCTTCTGAATACTCACAATCACCGCAGGGGCGCCGTTATAGCCTGCATCGCCGCGCTTGATGCGCGGGGCGAAATCAGCGGACGCGACCTGCCGCAGAAGGATGGACTGATTGCCGCGCACATCCACGACCGTGTTGCGCAGATCCTCAAGGCTCGTCGTCAACCCGACGTTGCGAACCAGGTATTCGCGCGACTGCTGGTCGATAAATCCTCCGCTCGAATTGGTTCCGAACCGGCGCAGCGCGTCCAGAATCTTGTCGGATGTAATCTTCAGATGATGCATCTCGACCGGATTGGGCGTGACGCGATACTGGCGAACCTCGCCGCCGATGCTGATCACTGTCGAAACGCCGGGCACAGCGAGAATCTGCGGGCGCAGAACAAAGTCCGCAATTTCCCGCAGCTCCATCGCGCTCGTGGCGCCGGAATCGGCCGTCAGGCCGATGAGCAGAATTTCCCCCATGATCGACGACAGCGAGGCCATCTGGGGAATAACACCCGGCGGCAACTGAGCCTGGATCCCTCCGAGGCGTTCGTTGACACGGATGCGTGCGAGGGTGACGTCGGTCGCCCATCCGAACTCCGCGACCACCATGGAAAAGCCGATACCGGAGGTCGATCTCACCGTCTCGACGCCCGGGATGCCGTTGAGCAGGCTTTCGATGGGACGCGTGACCAGACGTTCGACCTCCTCGGGTGCGAGGCCATCCGTCTCCGCCATGACCGTAACGGACGGCCGCGTGAGATCGGGGAGGACGTCAACCGGCAAGCGCGGAAGGACGATGCTGCCATAGACGACAAGCATCAGGGCTGCGGCCAGGACGAACAGCCGGTGTCTCAGGCTCGTGGAAACCAGCAGGTTGAACATGTTGGCCTCTCACCGAATCTGATTGATGAGTTCGGCGCCCCGGACCACGATACGTTGATCCGGTTCGAGGCCCGCCAGCACCACGAAATATTCGCCGTTGACCGGCTCGGCACGAACAGGTCGAGGCATGAATCTTTCCGAGGCGACGCGCTGCCAGACAACCAACTCGCCGTTCGGAGCGCGGACGACAGCGGCGCGCGGAAGGACGAAGCCTTCAACGTGTTCTCCCATCTGCGCCAATACGCGGGCGGGTTGCCCGACCATGAGATTGGCCGGAGGATTCTCGATCGCGAACTGGAGCTGGTTTGCGCTCAACTGTAGGAGCCGGCCCGAACCTTGAAAGCGTAGTTCGAGCGATTTGTGACCGGGCACGACAGCAACAGCGCTGGCGATCTTCGCAGGATCAAAGCCTCCAAACGCCAGGGCTTCCACCCACATCGCGTCAGGATCGACAATCTGGAACAGTTGATCCTGGGGCGCGATAACTTGTCCTGGAACTGCCCGGACGAGAGCAATCTCGCCGTCGACCGGTGCGCGGAGCTCCTCGATCTGTCCTCGTTGTGTCCGCAGGCGAACCTGTCTCGCGCGCAGCGAGTCAAGTTCGGTCTTCAGATCGGTAACCTGCGTCCGGGGAACGGCGTTCACCGCCGCCAACGATTCAAACCGCTTCAGCCGAACTTCAGCCAAGGTGATTTGTTGACCGATCTCACTAGCGATATTGGCAATGGTGGTTTCGTCTGCCGCATTGACGGGCGGCTCCACCAGAGCCAGAAGCTCGCCCTGCTTTACGCGTTGTCCCAGAACCGGCAAGCGGCCATTGGCAATTGAAACACGTCCGCCATTAATGCTCTGCACGATCCCCGATCGATTGGGATTGGCGATGATGCGTGCTTGAAGCGTTGCCGCTCGCGCAATGTCTCCGCGCTCTGCCTTCTGGGTCCGAACTTCCAACAATCGCTGCGTCGGCTTCGGCAGGAATACGCTTCCATCCGGCAGCCGGTGCGGCGCATCCGACGCGACGGACGCGGCCTCGTCGCCATGCGAGTGGCCGTCACCGCCGGGGCCTGCCATGGCGGATGTCGCGATAATGAGGAAGAGAAATCCAATAGCCGCGGCGAGCCGGCGCCGCCGCTGTGCGAACAGCAAACCGATGACAAGTCCACCAGCCAATCCACCGCCAACGAAAACAGGGGCTGGGAGCGCTGATGACGATGTCCCCGTCAGACCAAGCCGGCTGCGGAGAGACGAAAGCCATGCCCGCAAGCCGGGGTGAGACGGATGTCCGTGCGCGCTGGAAGCCGGGATTTCTATCGTTCCTGCGACCAGATCATCACCGTCCGGCCCTTGAATCGATACGGTCAGTTCGTGCGTGCCACCGTGAGCGATTTCACCTGCGTCCATGACATAGGTTCCATCGTTCGAAGCCTGAAGCTGCACCGTCTGGGCACCGGATGTAACCTCAAGGATTGCTTGCGTGACGGGCGCGTTGTCACTGAGGCGGTCGACATAGAAGGTAAGCCGCCCGTTCTTGTAGATGGCGACCACATCGTAGCTGTCACCGGGCATGGAGACGCGAGGGGATGCCGCCGATGCAGCGGGCGCGACCTCGTCGCCGTGGCTATGCCCATCGCCCCCCGGACCGGCCAGTGCAGCCGGCGCGCATAAAGTGCAGGCCGTCAGAAGCAGTAGCTGCGGCAGATAGTGCTTCACGCGTGCGCTGAAGGCACGCAGCATTCTTAGAGTGCGCGTCATTGAGAGCCTCACGAAATCCGACGATCGCGGCCTGGATATCCAAGCCGCGGATGAACATCAGATGTCGGTGGTTCTCGGTGGTCGTTCGAGACGACTCAGATGCGCCTGAATCGCATATTCAGCGATCCACACCGAATGCAGGCGCGATCCCCCGAACGAGGGCAAACCGCTGATGCAAGGCAGGATGCTGATCACATGCGCGTGCGCGGCAATGTCCCCGCTGACGCCTCCATCGGGGTCGCCATCATCAGAATCCGGATGATGAACGTGGCCGTGATAGTGGCCGTGTTCGTGGGCGATGGCCGCCTTGGCGAGCCCGAACATATTGGCGGACGATAAAAACACAGCCACCGCCGTGAAGATCACGGCGAGGGTGCGAAATCGGCCTCCAAAGGTGCTCAAGAATGACATTCGCCACATGAATCGAGGGCAACTCATCGCACTATAGATCACAAAATGTGATTCTATCGGGGCGGCCCCCGAAACAAGCTTAAATCTTTCGATTTTCTCATGATTTCAATTTGTTACGCGTGACCGTGGTTGCCGCCGCACTCCTGGAGGGGGTATGCCCAAATGCGTGTCGCCTAAACCGCTGCGATCCACCCATCCGCTCTAGTCAGGGTTCGGCTTATGTTGAACTCGACATAAACCGAACAGGGTATCGCCGTCCTCATCGAGTTCGGTCGCGAGCCAGGTGCCGATACCGAGCGGATTGAAGAACTTCACCACGGGCACATGGTCGAGGCCGCGGCGGCGGCCGTTTGCGAGCAGGCGCTCGCGCAGCTCCGGTGTCACGAGGATCATGCCGCCCTCCCTTCGAACGTGTTGACCGGGGTGTTGGACGTCGCGTCCTCGTCCAGAAGGAAGCCGAGGATATAGTCGGCGGCTTTGCTCGCCTGCGACGCTGCGCGCACGACGGCGCGGTTGTCCTCGCGCAGCACCTCGAGCCAGGAGCCGATGTAGTCGGCGTGCCGCACGGTCGGCACGATGCCGAGCGACGCGCAGGAGAATGCGGCGCATAATTCGGCGATCAGCTCCTCGAAGGCATATTTCTTGGACCCGAACGATCCGGACAGATCGCGGTTGAGACGGGAGTGATGGCCGCTGGCGTGCCCGAGCTCATGGAGCGCGGTGCGATGCCAATCAATCGGCTGAAAATACGCGGCCGGCGGCGGCACTTGGACATAGTTTTCCGAGGGCTTGTAGAACGCGCGGTTTCCGCCGATCCGGAAGTCGATGCCAGTCGCCTTGATCAGCGCATCCACGCGCGGCTCGATCATGCCGGGCAACGGAGACGGAGCGACGGTCGCGATTTCGTCCGGCAAACCGTCGCACTGGTCGGTGTTGAAGACGGTGAAGCGCTTCAGGAAAGGAATCGCCTGCGCATCCTCGCCGGTTTCAGCCGCGCGCTTCTTCTCATCATCGGGGATGAAGCGATCGGCATAGACGACGGTGGTGCCACGCTCGCCCTTGCGGACGTGGCCGCCGAGCGACAACGCCTGGCGGAAGGTCAGCCAGCTCTGGCCGGCAAAGCCCTGCTCGATCACCGCTCCCCAGAGGATGAGGACGTTTACGCCGCTGTATTGTCGACTCGTCGAGGCGTTTTTCGGCATGGCGAGCGGCGCCTTCGCCGCCACCGTCCCCCAAGGCTGGACCCAGGGCACGCGCCCGGCTACCAGCTCGGCGATGATCTTGCCGGTGATTTCGTCATAGAGGCTCGCCCGGCTCTTGCCGGCGCGCGCACGTTCAGAGTGTTTCGACATCGCGGGTCTCCGCGACGGGCGCCGGAGGCCTCTCCTCCAGCCCTCAACCCGTCACGGCCAACCCGCCCGGCACTCTCACTCTCCGGCGCCGCCAGCGCAGCGCGCGCGAACCGCAACGAATTCTGCGAGCGCCTCCGCGTGCGCCGCGGCAGGGATGGAAGCCCGAAGGGTGAAGACCCGGCGCAGCCGGGGCTTCAGCGGAGCCGACAGCCCGGTCCCGCAGGGAGCCGCCCGCTCTCGTGTCGGCCGCCTCGGCGCCCTACATTGTCAGCATGTGCAATGACTACGAGCAGCATGTCCGCTGGACGTACTCATGTCCCTTGCGACAGCCTCGACTTTTGATATGTTCTATGTTCGTTCTCATTGCCTCAGGAGTCAAGCTCTATGTCCAATCTGGACATTCTGGACAATCTGCACTATCTTCTCCGTAGAGAAGAGACGGAGGTTGTCATGGTCGTGTCCAATGCGCGGAAATCCAGTCTGACGTCGCCGCGAGGTGCGTCACGGACGGCTTCGGAGGTCGTTCTCGACCTCCTCGCGCGGGAGAACCCCAAGCTTTCAAAGTCTGCGCTGAAAACAACCGGACGGGCAGTTGCCGCGTTTACCGCCGCGGCTGGACGCTTGTCGCGGGAACAGCAGCGACGGATTGTGGCTCACGAGAAAGTTCTCGAGCAGGCCATGGAGAAGCTCGTTTCGGAACTGGCGTCGCGCAGTGCCACATCGCCAGATTCGATCATCACTGATGTCGAAGGTCCGATCGAAGAAAGCAAGGGCGAAGGTCTTGGCGAATTGCTCAGCACGAAGGAGGGGCAGCGGCGTGTCGCGGCCCTTGCCACATCCACCCGGCTGGAGGATTGGGCTGGTGCGGTAGCGGGTCCGAGTGAGATCGAACGGGACTATGGGACGAAGCGATCGACGTTGCACGATTGGCAGAAACGCGGTGCGGTGATCGGGCTGCTGAAAGGCGAACGCAAGCACGTTTTCCCGCTGGCGCAATTTGTGGACGGGCGTCCTGTGGAAGGCATGTCGCGAATCACCAGGATCATTTCAAACCCTCGTGTCGCCTGGCTGTGGCTCATTCGTGCGCATCCATCCGATGATCGATTGCCCCCGCTCGAACGCCTCAAGGCCGGCCGTGTCGATGAAGTCGTAGCGGCCGCCGAGCAGGATTTCGGCTAATCGTGAGCCTGAATCCGACAGTTGTTTCGGAACTCACGCTACGATTCTTGCCGCGTGACTATCTCAGGGTGATGCCGAAGATTCACGCAAAGACGCCCCTCGGCATGGGTTATGGTCAGACCCGTTTCGCCAGCCCGGACAAAGCGTTTCAGCTCGTCTACATCGCGCGCAACCTCGCGACCGGAATCGCTGAAACGATCATCCGGGATCGGTTCGAAGGCGAAAATAACCGCAGCCTTCATGTCAGCGAGGTCGATGACTGGTCTGTGTCAACGATTACGGCACGATCACCCCTCCTTGTCGTCGACCTCCGCAAGGATGGGTTGCTGCGCCTCGGTGTCACAACAGATGCGGCTCGTGCGAAGAAACAGCAGGCTGGTCGACAGTTGAGCAAGGAACTCTACGAGCACTTTGCCGTCGACGGAATTCTCTATTTGTCGCGTCTGACCGGATTGGAATGCGTTGCGGTCTATGATCGCGCGGTATCGACCAAGTTGCAGGCGCGCAGGGCCGTGCAAGCCACACGTCTCGCCGCGCTGGTGCCGGCCTTGAAGAGCCTGAATGTGACGCTGGTCGGTTCAATGCGGTAGCGGCAATGATCGACGATGCGCGATCGTGTGATCGCGCCGCGAGATGCAAGTATTTTTGCTACGCGCAACTTGCCTGTTTTTCGTTGTGTTGCGCAGTCCACCGGGTTTGTTCGCCGCCACTCGATGGGCGATGACTCGTTGCGCCAGGAATATTGTTTTCTTTCGATGGCACAGTCGCCAAAATTGCCTCCACGCGGTAGGCCGTACGTTGGCTGCCTATTCCGAAGTGGAGACGCGGAATGCCAGACCCGAAGTTTCTGACTTGCGAGGAGGTGTCGGCGCGCTATCGCGGCGAGATTTCGGTAGGGACGCTACGCAACTGGCGGGCCATGCGAATTGGTCCAGCCTATGTGAAGATCGGAAAGGCTGTGTTGTATCCTGCCGATGAGCTTGACGCTTGGGATAAGAAGAATCTGGTGACTTGCCGGCGGTCGAAGGAAATGAGTTCAGGTTAAGCGCTGTAACGTCAGGTGGGGTCGCACTGAGTTCAGGCAGAGGGCATCGTATGGGGGCATCAGCACCATGATCGGCGCCGTTCGTCGCTGGATCGAACACAGGCGGACGGTTCGACTGCTTTGGCAGGCGGATTCAAGACGATTAATCCAGCAGGATGAGGACGGGGCCTACTACATGGCTCAACGTCTCGCGGCTCGTGCTCGTGCCGCGCGGGATCGGACAGCCTTCTTTCATTGGGCAAAGGTTGCTGCGGAGATTGCGCGGCTCTCGAGCAGGGCCAAGATGGATCCGTCGGTCGTTCAATCGATCGTTGACGACGAACTCCGGGCTGGACGTGCTGACCGGTCCTAGACCCAAAGAGCGGTCCGATAGTCGCCGACCAGCATAATCATGTGGCCGCGCAGTTCCCTGCACGCTATTCTCGCACACGGTGGGGTTGAAGGATTCGAGCTCGCACGATCGCTCAGGGAGCGATCTGCACGTCTCGGATGATCCGCATTGCATTTTTGATCTGGTTGGGGGCGTTTTCAGGATGGCATCGCGTCGGGCGGGAAAGGGCTTCTTGGCCGCGTACAGCGTCGATGACACCTATCTCTTGCGACCAGACCGTGCCGCAGGGCGAGCAGGAATCCGCTCCGCACGGGACCGCGATTCACGCGACGTCCTTATCAAGGTCTGGCCGCGGACGAAGGGTCTCGATGATAGCGACCTCGAAGATGTCTGGCGGAGCGAAATTCGACAGTTACAACGCCTAGCGGCGGTGCCACGCGCGGACGATCTTTTCGTTCACATGATAGCAAGTGGGAAAGATGCCGAGGGCTTCTATCTCACTCTTGATCCCGGTCAGGGCAGCCCGCTTGAAACCTTCCTTCAGTCACGCCGAAAGCCGGAAGTGCTGGCTCAGGCGAGGCAGCCGCGCTATCGGCGTCTCCTTTGGGCAAACGCGCGGCGACTGGCCGAAGCATTGGAGTTGCTGCACTCGCAAGGAGCTATTCATCGAAATTTAGACCCGTGGGCAGTGATTACGTCGTTGACCGAAGAACCTGACTTCCGCCTCACGGGTTTCGAATGGTCGATGCGAATAGCCACCGTCGCTGGAAAGCATCGCGGAAAACTCGAAGCGCCTCGCAGCGATAACTCCTTCTCATTTGCGCGCGACTGGAGAGATCTGGCGCTGCTGTTTGCATTATTCCTGGACATACCGAGCGGTCCGCTCGGTGACTTGAAAGTCATCCCGTCTCGGGTTGCCGACCACGCTTCGGCAGCAGAAATCCGACTGCTCAGAATAATGCTTGGTCTGGAGCGGGTTGAGAGGCTGAATGGGGAGTTTGTTTGTGGCCGGATTGACGAGATCATAAATAGCATTGCGGCTGACGTGGCGGGCAAGGAAGCGCGGCTATGCCTCGCCCTGCGTCTCGGCCAGGATAGCCGGTTAGCCGAGGCAATTC
>LNFM01013539.1_pt1 | contig 10362 bp, 10 predicted proteins | sample 596031 | NCBI WGS metagenome assembly LNFM01 (sample SAMN04254537, study PRJNA301005) | activated carbon metagenome | isolation source: dual media filters at the Ann Arbor, Michigan drinking water treatment plant | place: USA: Ann Arbor | reverse complement strand
TCTCTGCCTCGCCGCGGACCCGCAGTTCGGTGTCGGCCACCTGCTTGGCGTCCCGCACGCCGTGGGTCGCCAGCCCCCGCTGGGCCGGGTCGGTGAGGGCGAGCAACTCGGCCTGCTTGGCCTCGTACTTCAGCCGGAAGGGCCGCTGGGTGGGCTGGCCGTTCGGCCCCGGCTTGAGCCCCTCGGGGGTGCCGCGGATCGCGTCCCACGCCTTCTTCGCCTCTTCCACTTCCGCGTTCAACTTGGCCACCTGCTCGGCCGGGGGCGGGGGCAGGTCGCCGCTCAACCGCACCAGCTTGTCCGGCACGTAGTACGCCAGCCCGGCCCCGCCCATCTGGTTCCGCAGCCCGGCCGCGTTCTCGGTGCTGGTGAAGACGCCGGCGAGGGCGTAGTAGTCCGCCTGCGGCACCGGGTCGAACTTGTGGTCGTGGCAGCGGGCACAGCTCACCGTCAGGGCGAGCGTCGAGCGGGTGACGGCGTCGATCTGCTCGTCCACGTTGTCCATCTCGAACCGCTCCTTGAACCGCTGGTTCACGTCCTTCACCCCGAGGGCGAGGAACCCGGTGGCGGTGCGGAGCCGGTTCCGCTCGGCGTCGGAGGGGGCGTCGGCGGCCAACAGGTCGCCGGCAATCTGCTCGCGGACGAAGCGGTCGAACGGCACGTCGGCGTTGACGCTGTCGATGACGTAATCGCGGTACCGCCAGGCGTGCGGGTACGGGATGTTCCGGCTCGGGCCGGTGCTCTCCCCGTACCGGGCCACGTCGAGCCAGTGCCGCCCCCAGTGCTCGCCGAACGCGGGCGAGGCGAGCAGCCGGTCCGCCAGTTTCGCCACCGCGTCGGGCGAGTCGTCGGCGAGGAAGGTGTCGATCTCCACCGGCGTCGGCGGCAGGCCGGTCAGGTCGAACGTCAGCCGGCGGACGAGGGCCAGTCGGTCGGTGTCCGCGACCGGCTTGAGGTTCTTCTCGTCCAACTTGGCGAGGACGAAGCGGTCGGTGTCGTGCTTCGGCCAGGACGCGTCTTTCACCGCGGGCGGCCGCGGGGTCGTGAGCGGCTGCCACGCCCAGTGCTCCTTGCGGAGCTTGTCGTACTTCGGCCGGTCCTTGCCGACGCTCGCCGGCACCGCCACCGGCGGCCACACCGCTCCGTCCTCGATCCACTTGCTCAGGACGGCGATTTGCTCGTCGGTGAGCGGGTCGCCCTCGGCCGGCATTCGCCGCTTGGCGTCCTTGTGGACCCGCTTCAGGAGCAGACTGTCGGCCGCCTTACCCGGCACCACGGCCGGTCCGCCGTTGCCGCCGGTGAGCAGTCCCTTGCGGTCGTCCACCCGCAGCCCGCCGGCCGGCTTGGTCTCGGCCGCGTGGCAGGCGTGGCAGTGGCCGACCAGGATCGGCCGCACCTTCTTCTCGAAGAACTCCAGCTTCGCCGGATCGGGGTCGGAGGCCGGGGCGGCGGCGGTCGCCGCCAGCACGCCCAGAACCGCCCAGGGGTATCGCCATCGGGTCACGATGAATTCCTCGCGTGGGTGTTTCGTAAACACGGCCCGACCCGGCCGCCCGAACGGTGCCTCTCCCAACACCGTTCGGACCGGGGCACCACAATGCCCCGCGGACCGAGCGGGAACGCCTCTCCCCTCGTTCCCACCCGCCGGAACCGGGTCGGGCCGTGCTGTGCGGGTCGTGCCAGCCGCGGGTCGAGCGGCCAGCCTCGGGCGAACTACTTGTTAGCGATGGTCAGGGTCACGTCGGCGGGTGGCGGCACCTGCACCGTCCAGCCGGACGTTTTCGCGTCCAGGTACTTCTTGGGCACCTTCGGCCTCGGCCGACCGTCGCCCTCGTCGGCCAGGATGAGCCGGGCGTGGTACCTGCCCTCCCGTGCCCCGTGCTTCACCCGGCCGGCGTCGAGCGTCTCCACCCGGAAGCGGCCGCTTTCATCGATCACACCGGCCGCCCGCACGCTCGGGTCGTCGGCGTGGGTGAGTTCGACGTGCGTGCCGGCGAGCTGAGCGGAATCGCCGCCGACCAGTTTCACCTCGCCGGTCACGGGGTGCGTCCGCGGGCCGCCGTCCCCGCACCCGGTCACGCCCACCCCGACTACCGACAGCATCACCGCCACCCCGTGCCGAAGTCTGCGATCCACGGTCATCGAACGTCCTCCGGTTGGGGCGGGTTAGAAGTCGTTGCCGACGATCTCGCCGCCGGCACGGGTGACGAGGGCGGTGAGCGTCTGCACGCCGGCCGAGGTGCGGATCGACCGCACGCTCCCGTCGACGAACACGAAGTTGGTGACGCCGGGGTGCGGCCCGCCGAAGCTGCTGTTGGCGAACGGCAGGTTCTGGTTGTCCGGCGGGAGCAGCGGCCGAACGTCGCCGTTCACGTCGCTGACGCCCATCATGCGGCGGTGGGTGTTCCGCACCTGGCTGTGGACGCTGCGGTCCTCGTTCCTCCCGCGGAGCGAGTTCGGGCGGATCGACTTCTCGCCGAACATGGTGGTGTTGCTGGTGCCGTCGGTGACGCCGACCAGCTTCACCTGGTGCTGGTAGCTGACGAGCAGCGGGCCGACCGCGTCGGTGGTGACCACCGGCAGGCTGGGGACGATCGCACCCGTGCTCGCGGTGAACGCGGCGTGCGGGCCGAAACTGGCGGCGTAGTCCGTGAGCGACCCGCCCGGTCGGGTGCCGTTGAGGATCTGGAAGTCGCCCTGGCTGAGCACCGGGGCCGGCCGCGACGGGCACAGGTAGATCTTCACCTGCGTCTGGTAGGCGGCGGGCACCTGATACCCGACCAGCCGCTTCTGGTCCCACAGGTTGAGCACGTTCTGCTGCTCGATGTACGGCAGGATCAGTGCCCCCCACGTCGGCCAACTGTTCAGGGTGGCGGTCTCCGAGTTGTCGCCCACGAACGCCGGCACGAGGGCGTCGTTGGCGTCGTGGTAGTTGTGGGCGGCCAGCCCGATCTGCTTCAGGTTGTTCGAGCACTGGATGCGGGCGGCGGCCTCGCGGACCTTTTGGACGGCGGGCAGGAGCAGTCCGATCAGGATGGCGATGATGGCGATCACCACCAGCAACTCGATCAGCGTGAACGCCATGCGGCGGGGTCGGTTCGGCATGTGGATTCCTCCAGAACAGGCGACATCAGTTGGGGCGACCGACAGCGGTGCGGCCTCCCCCGTCTATCGCACTATGTTGATGAACAAGATAAGGTAATTCAACGCGGGTTCGCTCCCGGAGCCGACTCCGGGACTCCACTCCGTCAAATTGACCCCTGGGGTGATGTTGCGAGATGTGCCGAAAGGCATTGGTTGAAAGCGACTTGTGTCAAATCGTTTGATCAGGCTGCGTCGGCGTCACCGCCACCGCGGACCTGACGAAGTGGAACGGACCGGGGCCGAAAACCCGTGAAGGCAGGGCCGTCAGATGACGTAGTCCGCTCCGGCCGAGGTCGGCAGCAGGTCCTTGAGGGTGAACCGTGTGAGGTATTCCGCCCGCACGTCGGCCAACCCTCTCCACACCTTCTGGAGTCCGGCGGCGAGTGCCGAGCGGGCCGCAGCGGTCGCGTCCTCGGGTTCGTCCATCCGGGCGAGCACGCGGAAAATGTCGGCGAGGGTGATTGCATCCGGTCGTTTCGCCAGTTGGTAACCGCCGGCCGAGCCGCGGGTGGTGCGGAGCAGCCCGGCGGTCTTCATCTGCAACAGGATCTGCACCAAAAACCGTTGCGGGATGGCGTGCTTGTCCGCCATCTCCGCCAACCGGACCGGCCGCGGGTCGTCGTACCGGGCGGCCAGTTCGAGCATGGCGAGGCAAGCGTACTCGGCCTTGGCGGTGACGCTCATCGGAATCCTCTTCGGAGTTCGCTCCGCTTGGGTGTGCCAGCCCGAAGCAACCCATCCAATCGAACCTGACCTGACGGAGTGGCGTTTTTGGGCTCGCGGGCGAGCCGAGTTCGGGTTGCGATTTGAGGCACGCTCTTTATCATTATCATCGTCATCAACTAAGTCAACATTGATTCGTTTCCTGTCACGGAGGGGTGCCCGTGGGTGCCGACCCGACCCCAGCCCTGCCCGTGTTCGACGACGCCCGTCTCGGGCACTTCGAGGCCTACGTCGCCCGCTTGCGGCCGGTGTTCCACCGGGCCGACCAGTTTCTGAGGTTCCGGGCCTACCTCCGCGGGTTGCTCGAACCGACCGACCGCAAGAACGTCGAGGCCATCGCCGCCGCCGCCGGGCGGTCGATGATGGTCGAGTCCGACCTCGCCCAGGCCCTGCAACACTTCGTCAGCCACAGCCCGTGGGACAGCGGCCGCCTGACCGCTGCCGTGCTCGCCGAAAGCCGCCCCCGACGCGACGATCCGCTGGCGGTGTGGGTGCTCCACGACGTGGCGTTCGCCAAGAAGGGCCAGCACTCGGTCGGGGCGTTCCGCCAGTTCGCCCGCGACGTGGGGCGGAAGATCAACTGCCAGGTGGCCGTCACCCTCGCCCAGCTCGGCCCTCGGGGGTACTTCCCGCTGCACGCCCGCCTGTACCTCCCGGCCGGCTGGCTCCGGGAGAACGCGGAATCCGCCGCGAAGGGGGTGCCCGAGGAACACCGGCGGTTCACGCCCAAGACGGAGATCGGCCTGGCCCTGTTGGACGCGGTGCGGGAGGCGGGAGAACCGGCCCGCCGGGTGGTAGCGGAGGCCGGATACGTCGGCGACTCCGGGTTCGCGGACGGTTTGAGAGGGCGGGGTCTGACGGTGGAAGAGGCCGGTGAAGAGGTCATCGGGCGGGCGAACGAGCGGGCGGCATGGCTGAAGGCCGCTCTCGGGTTGGACCACTTCGAGGGCCGCACCTGGCACGGGTGGCATCATCACACCAGCCTGGTGTTTACGGCGTACGACCTGCTGGCCGCGGAGCAGCGTGTCGGGGATTCGCCGCCGTTTTCATCACCTCCGCGGTGAACTTGCTCAGGGTGACAGAGTAAGTCGCACCACCGGCACAAGCGGTTGTGCCCCGACCGCGGTCCGACTATGTTGCCCACAGAAACGAACACGCCGGACGTAAAACACGCCCGGCGTGCGAGTCGGTACGAAAGCGTCAGTTGACGGAGAAGGCCGGGAGACGCCGCCGCGGGCGGAGTTGCTCGCGGGTCCGCTCGGCGGCGATCCGGTAGATCTCCAGCACCTGGGCCTGTTGGCCTTGGGGCATGAGTGCGAACACTGGACAGGGGACGAAGCCGTCAGGGAGACCACCGCCGAGGGCGGCGGGAGGTTGGCGGAGGTGCTCCAGGAATCGGTGGTTGGTCATGGCCGGCACTCACTCAGAGTTGATACATGACTAATATCGTAATCTTGGTTGCCTTTCTTCCAGAATCCTAACCCGCCGACGCGGGAATGCAACCCCCTCGTGACGGATTTCCCGATTCCGAGGCGGTTTCGTCCACACTGACTGTTACTCCCCGCCCGAACTGGGCCGGGGGGTGCTTCGTGCCTGAGACGACTTCCACCCAACCTGAGGGCGAATCATGACCACCGCGATGATGATGGACCGGACCGCGATGACCGGCATGGGCACCTCGATGCCGATGGGCACGACGATGCCGGCGGCCGCCCCGAACATGGTGATGGTGCCCCGGTGCACCATGAAGGTGGAGAAGTGCCCCGGCGGGATGAAGATCACGTGCGTGTGCGACGACCCGGCCGCCTGCACGATGATGCAGAACCTGTGCACCATGATGGCCGGTGGCATGTGCAGCGTGTGCTGCATGATGAACGGCATGATGGTATGCACCTGCAACCTGACCATGGGGGCCTGCAAGGTGGAGATGACCAAGGACGGCTGCTGCGTCACCTGCACGAGCGGGGACAAGGCCTGCTGCGACATGATCCAGGGCTGCTGCGACTGCCTGATGGCGTGCATGAAGGGCGGCTGCTCCTGCTGCCTGATGATGGGCGGCACCCCGGTGTGCTGCTGCGTGTGCTGACGCCGCGACCCGGCCGGGCGTCGTACTGGTCACCGCCCGGCCGATCGTCTCGCCGCACATCGTTCGACCTGTGGATCGGTCGGCCTTGATTCCTTCAACTCGTACTGGTCTTCAGCCCCCTCACTCTGGATCTCTCCCGTCGAATCGACGGCGGCAATTCGGCTCCTTCCCGCACACCAATCGGTCCGTGATCGGACGCATCCGCTCGGTAGCGAGGCGTCGGGCTGTCCGCAACCAGGCCGGCCAAAATCAAAATCCACTTTTTGAATACGACCAATTCGGCCTTCAGGGCCGTGAACCGCCTTGCACGGCACGGCTCCTCGCCGCTCGTCATCACTGACGAGTTCGGCACGGAAGCGAAGAAGGTGGCACAATCGCACGTGGGCGGACGGGGCGTGGGGGGCGACCGAAGAAGCGGGGTGTGACGTGGCGAAAACCAAACCGGCCAACCCGTTCGTCGGGCGGTGGCGGATCACCCACATGGACCTGTGGGACCAAGACTTCGTCGACGCCGAGGTGGTGGGGCATTTCACGTTCGCCGCCGACGGCTCCGGCGAGTTCCAGTTCGGGTACGTGTCCGGCGGGACGGACGGCCGGCTCACCACGCGGGACGGACACCCGTGCGTCGAGTGGACGTGGGAGGGGAGCGACGAAATGGACCCAGCTCAGGGCCGCGGCTGGGCGGTCCTCAAGGGCAGCGAGTTGCACGGCCTGATCGCCTTCCACCGGGGCGACGAGTCCGCGTTCGTGGCCGTGAAGCGGGGGCGACGGTCGTGACAAGCGACCCCCGGACCTCGATCTCCCCTGTTCACGTGCAGGCGTCGGCCGTGAGGGGTCGGTGTGCAGTCGGCTGGAACACGGTGAACAGGGCCGACAGTTCCGGGGTGCGGAAGCGGGCGGCGAGCGACGCCGGCACCGCCACTCGCACCCCGCGGGGGAACGCCCGCCCGTCCGCATCGAGACGGTCGAACGGCCCGCGGTACAGCACCTCCCACGCGGGCTCGGCCGCCGCGGCGTCGACCGGCTTCCGCCCTTCGATCTGTGTCTCCCGCATCTCCACCCCGTTCCGCACGAAGCACGGCTTGGCGTCGAACTTGAGCAACCGCACCGCCGACAGTCCGGCCTCTTCCAACAGGCGAATCGGTTCGCCCTCGCTCGGCACGTGTCGCACCGCCCCGGCCGGGCCGGGCAGATCGGGCGACTCAACCACCCGATCGGCCGTGAGCACGTGCACGAACAGCCGCCCGCCCGGCTTCAACACCCGGACCGCCTCGGCCACCACATTCGCCTTTTGTTCTGGGGTCAGTGGCAGGTTGAAGGTGCCCCGCAGCCGCACCTCGTCGGCGGAGCCGTCGTCGAGCGGAATCCGCTCCGGCACCGGGCTGCCCATGCGGTGCTCCCACTCCACCGGCCCGCGAGCCGGGGCCGGGGCGTTCAGCATCACGACCTCCTGCGACTGGCCCGCCCCGCGGTGCTCAATGTCGCCGTCGAGGGTGTACATCTCCCAGAGCGTGCCGTCCGGGTCGTGCAGCCAGAACTTGGTCTGCTTGGCGTAGCAGCACTCCACCCCCTCCTCCCGCTGGCACCGGACCCCGGCCTCCTCCAGCCGCCGCTGCACGGCCACGAGTGACTTGGCGTCGGGCATCCGCACGCCGACGTGGTTCAACACGCCCCCGCTGCCGGGCGTGTGCGGTTCGAGGGACAGGACCAGCGGCGGGGTGTCGGGCTCGAACTTGGCGTAGTCCGGGCGGAGCTTGGCCGGCTCCTGGCCGAACAGGGTGCGGAAGAACGCCACCGACTTCGTCAGGTCGGACACGTTCAGCGACAGGTGGAAGCGGACGAGGGTGTCGGCCGGCATGACGGGGTCTCCGGTGGGTCAGGCGTAGTAGGTGTCGGTCTTGCCGTACTCGGCGTACTTGGCCTTCAGGTACAGGTGGAAGTCCTGGTAGTGCCGGTCTCGCAGTTCGCCGCCGTCGCTCTCGCGGGTGTAGCTGAAGTACAACTGCCGCCGCGGGCGGTCGGACAGGTTGGGGTTGGAGCGGTGCGGGGTGAATCCGCCGAACACGGCCACGTCGCCGGGTTCGAGTACCAGCGGCACGGCGGTCGCCTCGTCCACTATGCTGGCCGGCAGCTCGCGGTAGGTGCCGTCGGCCGGGGTGAGCGGGCCGGCGTGGTGGCAGCCGGGGTACACGAGCGTGCAGCCGTTCGCCTCGTCGGCCGGGTCGAGCGGCACCAGCACGCTCAGGAAGCTGCGGGGGAACCGCTCCCAGGCGATCCAGTCCTGGTGCAGCCCGTACCCCTTGGCCCCCGGCAACTTGTAGATGAGTTTGTCCTTGAACAGGCACGCCGGCTCGGCGTACAGGTCGGCCAGCAACGAGAACAGTCGCGGGTCGTAGGCCAGCGTCCGGCACACCGGCGACAGGTCGATGATCGGGTCGAAGGCGTCGAACTGGCACTCGCCGGTGAACGCGTTGTCCTGCCACCGGCAGCGGATGTTCTTCGTGTCCACCAGCCGGGCGTGTTCGTCCCGCACCCGGTCGGCGTCGCGGCTCGCGTCGGCGATCTCGGTCGGGTCGAACAGCCCGCGGACGATCACGAACCCGTCCCGCTCCCACTGCGGGCGGAGGGACGGTGGCGAGAGTGTGGCGGTCATTGCTCGTCTCCTGCGGGGGGCTTCACCCGGACGCACCACGCGAACGCGGCGAGGGCGAGGGCCGCCCCGGCGAGCCACGGGAACAGCGGGGCGTACCCGCCCAGCCGGGTCTTGGCCGCCGCAAACAGCAGCGGGCCGACCGCCGAGAACAGCACGGTGAGCAGTTGGGCCGCCCCCTGGATGCGGCCCAGGGCAACCGGCCCGTACGCCCGCCGCCAGACGGTGAAGAAGCAGACGGTGATCACCCCGCCGGCGGCGGCGAGGGCGGACGCGTAGGCGTACGCCTGCCACTCGGCGTCGATGAGCGGGAACACGCCGAGGGTGCCGGCCAGCACCAGCAGTCCCGCGGCGAACAACTTGCCGAGCGGCAGTTTAGTCGCCAGCCAGCCGCCGAGCAGGTTGGCCGCCAGCCCGACCGGGATGCCGACGACGGTGGCGTTCAGGAACACCGCCTTGGGGAACCCCCGCTCGGCCAGAAGCGACTCGTTGAACAGGGACGTGCCGGCCACCACCAGCCCGTAGAACGAGGTGCCCACCGCGAACGCCCAGAACGCGGGCGACGCCAGGGCCTGGCCGAACGTGCGGCTCGGCTCGGCCCCGTCCTTCGCCTCGTCCTTCGTCGCCTCGCGGTCGCGGACGAGCAGCAGCGACACCGCCGCGGCGATCAGCACGCCGACGCCGATCCCCGCCCACGGCGTCCGCCAGTCGTCCGGGCGGGCCGTCACCACCTCGCGGAGGGCGGCGAACGCCCCGATGAAGCCGACCGTGGTGAGGCACGAGTACAGCCCCATCGCCAGCCCGTTCCGGGTGCCCGCCGATCGACCGACCAGGGCCAGGCTACCGACCGACAGGGCACTCTGGCCGAACCCGCGGGTGAGCAGGATGAAGACGAACAGCCCCGCCGCACCGCCCGTCCAGGCGGCTAGGCCGAACACCGCCCCGGCGAGCAGGGCCATCGTCCCGGCCAGCACCCCGCGGGTGCCGAGGCGGTCGAGCAGCCAGCCGCACGGCAGGCAGAAGGCCGCCCCGAGCAGGGTGGCCCACAGGTTCATCAGCCCGTACCCCTCGCGGGACAGGCCGAACTCCGTCAGGATCGGTTCGGTGAACAGCCCCAGCCCGTGGGTGCGGCCGGGCAGGGTCGCCACCATGGCCAGGGCAGCCACGGCGACGTGCACCCACCGCCACCCGAGTGCGGGGCGGACGGGCGGCGGGAGGAGCGAGGAGGCGGGGGCGGACACGGTTAGAAGTCCCCCGCCACTTCGCCCCCGGCCCGCGTGGCCGCGTTCCGCCACACCAGCGGGTCCACCGAGTCGCGGGCGAACTTCACGCTGCCGTCGGCCAGCAGCAGGTTCACCCCGCCCGAGTGCCGGCTGCGGGCCGCCTTGTAGCCGACGGCGGTGAACCCCGGCAGGGCCGGATTGTTGGCCACGCAGTCGAAGTTGCGGGTGTTCGGCGGGTAGTAGTGGTTGTAGCTGACGCACCGCGGCTCGCCCGACGCCCACATGAACTGGCGGTGGTTCGACCCGTTCCACGCCTGCGGGGTGCCGGCACAGGCGGCGTCGCTCGGCAGGGTGCCGCTGAACCCGAGGTACTTGTACACCGTCTTCTCGTCGCCCGGCGGGGCGGAGCTGCCCGGCACGTTCTCCCCGCCCGCCCCGAGGATGCTCTCGGACATGGCGGCGGTGTTCGAGGTGCCGTCGGCGATGTCGGTGATCCGCACCCCGTTCTGCACCGGGAAGACGCCGTCGCCGTTGAT
>LNFM01013538.1_pt1 | contig 10362 bp, 11 predicted proteins | sample 596031 | NCBI WGS metagenome assembly LNFM01 (sample SAMN04254537, study PRJNA301005) | activated carbon metagenome | isolation source: dual media filters at the Ann Arbor, Michigan drinking water treatment plant | place: USA: Ann Arbor | reverse complement strand
CGAAGATGACGGTGGCGATCAGGCCCGGCACCATGCCAAGGCCGAAGAACACGATGGCGGGGATCAGGTAGACGAAGGTTGGCAGCGTCTGCATCAGATCAAGGACCGGCACCATGGCGCGGTACAGCTTTGGCCGGTGCGCGGCGGCGATGCCAATCGGCACGCCAAGGCCCATGCAGACCACGCAGGCCGACAGGATCAGGGTCAGGCTTTCGGTGGTTTCCTCCCAGTAGCCCTGGTTGAGGATGAACAGGAAGCCGACGACGACGCCAAGGCAGACCTTCCAGTTCTTTTGCAGGAACCACGTCAGGGCGACGAAAAGGGCGATGATGATGAAGGGGTGCGGCGTCTGCAAAAGCCACAGGATGCCATCGATCATGGCTTCAAGGCCGGCCGAAATGGCGTCGAAAACCCCGCCGAGGTTGTCGTTCATCCAGTCGAAAACCGCCTTTGCAGCCTTGCCGACCGGAATTTTGTAGTCTGTCAACCATTCCATTCAGCCGCTCCGCCCCCGCGCTGCCCCGTGAAGAAGAAGCCCCGGCTTTCGCCGGGGCTGGGTTTTCGTGTCAGAGAGCGGCTGCGACGGCCGCCTTGGCATCGCCACCGTCCTTGGTGGTGACGCCGTCAAGCCACGGCTCCCATGCTTCGGGATGGGCGGCGAGCCAGGCTTTGGCGGCATCGGCCGGGTCTTCGCCGTCGTTCAGGATGGCGCCCATGATCTCGTTTTCCATCGGAAGCGAGAAGCTGAGGTTCGACAAGAGCTTGCCGGTGTTCGCGCATTCCGCTGAATAGCCGGCGCGGGTGTTGGTGGCCACGATCGCGCCGCCGAAGTTCGGGCCGAAGTAATCGTCGCCGCCGGTCAGGTAGGTCATCTTGAAGTTGGCGTTCATCGGATGGGGTTCCCAGCCAAGGAAGATGATCGGTTTGCCGTCTTCGGTGGCCTTGGCGACCTCGGCCAGCATGCCCTGTTCGGAGGATTCGACGACCTCGAACCCGTCAAGACCGAAGGGTCCGGAGGCGATCATGTCGAGGATCAGGCGGTTGCCGTCGTTGCCCGGCTCGATGCCGTAGATCTGGCCTTCGAGGGCGTCCTTGTGGGTGGCGATGTCCTTGAAATCGGCAATGCCAAGGGCGGCACCGGCTTCGTTGGTGGCGAGGGTGTATTTCGCGCCTTCAAGGTTGGTGCGGACGGTTTCGACGGTGCCGGCGTCACGGTAGGGGGCGATGTCGGCCTCCATCGTTGGCATCCAGTTGCCGAGGAACACGTCGATGTCGCCTTCGGCAAGGCCGGTGTAGGTGACCGGGACGGAGAGGACCTTGGTCTCGGTCTCATAGCCCAGGGCTTCGAGGACGACGGTGGTGGCAGCGGTGGTGGCGGTGATATCGGTCCAGCCGACGTCGGAGAAGATCACCGTGTCGCAGCCTTCGGCGAAGGCCGAACCGGCAAGGGCAAAGGTGACGGTGGTGGCAAGAAGTGTGGCGCGGATGGACATGAAGCTCCCCGTTTTTGTTGATTGACGAGTCAATAAACTTCGTGCTGATACGGTTTGGCAAGTGTTTTATGAGGCCGCGCCGATGCCGAAGCTTGGAATGGAGCCTATTCGCAAGGATGCTTTGGTAAAAGCCACGATTGTGGAAATCGGCAGGGTTGGGTCGCTGGACGTGACGGTCAGCCAGATTGCCAAGCGGGCGGGCATGTCGTCGGCCCTGGCACACCACTACTTCGGGTCGAAGGAAGAGATGTTCCTGGCAGCGATGCGGCATGTCCTGACGCTGTACGGTGCCGAGGTGCGGGGCGCGCTGGCGGTGGCCGAGGGGCCGGAGGGGCGGGTCCGGGCGATTCTCAGGGCGTCATTCAGCCCCGGCAACTTTCGCCGCGAGACGGTGAGCGCCTGGCTGAACTTCTGGGTGCTGGCGCAGACCGTGCCCGAGGCGAAGCGGTTGCTGGCGGTCTATCAGAACCGGCTGCAGTCGAACCTTGTGCATGCGCTGAAGCCCATCGCCGGGCTGCGGGCGGCAGATGTGGCGGCGGGCCTCGGTGCGCTGATCGACGGGCTTTATCTGCGCGAGGTGCTGAAATCGGGGCCGGCGGATGGTGCGGCGGCGGTGGCCGTGGCGGTGCGCCACCTTGATACGGAACTGGGGAGGCTTTGATGCACGCCGATTATGTCATCGTCGGCGCCGGGTCTGCCGGCTGCGCTGTGGCCTTCCGGCTGGCGGAAGCCGGTCGCAGGGTGATGCTGATCGAACACGGCGGGTCGGACGCGGGGCCGTTCATCCAGATGCCGGGCGCGCTGTCCTACCCGATGAACATGGGGATCTACGACTGGGGGTTCCAGACCGAGCCGGAGCCGCATCTGAACGGCCGGGTACTGGCGACACCGCGCGGCAAGGTGATCGGCGGGTCATCCTCGATCAACGGGATGGTCTATGTGCGCGGCCATGCCCGCGACTATGACACCTGGGCCGAGATGGGCGCGGATGGGTGGGGCTATGCGGATGTGCTGCCCTATTTCAAGCGGATGGAACATTCGCATGGCGGGTCGGGGCCGGAGTATCGCGGCAGCGAGGGGCCGTTGCACATCACCCGCGGGCCACGGTCGAACCCCTTGTTCGACGCCTTCATCCAGGCGGGTGAGCAGGCGGGCTATCCGGTCACCACCGACTACAACGGCGCGCAGCAGGAGGGTTTCGGCCCGATGGAGGCGACGATCTGGAAGGGGCGGCGCTGGTCTGCGGCGAATGCCTACCTCAAACCCGCGGTGGCGGGGGGGAATGTGCAGGTGGTGCGGGGCTTTGCGCGGCGCGTGGTGTTCGAAGGTCAGCGCGCGGTCGGCGTCGAGATTGCGCGCGGTGATCAGGTACAGGTGATCCGCGCGGGGCGCGAGGTGATCCTGTCGGCTTCGTCGATCAACACGCCGAAGCTGTTGATGCTGTCGGGTATCGGGCCGGGGGCGCATCTGGCCGAGCACGGGATTCCGGTGCTGTCAGATCGTGCGGGCGTCGGCGCGAACCTGCAGGACCACCTCGAGATCTACATGCAGTTCGCGGCCAGCCAGCCGGTGACGCTGTTCAAATACTGGAACCTGTGGGGCAAGGCCACGGTCGGGGCGCAATGGCTGTTCACCGGCACCGGCCTTGGTGCGTCGAACCAGTTCGAGGCCTGCGCCTTCATCCGGTCGAGCGCCGGGATCGAGTATCCCGACATCCAGTATCATTTCCTGCCGATCGCGGTGCGTTATGATGGCAAGGCCGCCGCCGAGGGGCATGGCTTTCAGGCGCATGTCGGACCGATGCGGTCGAAATCGCGCGGCGCGGTCACCTTGCGCTCGGCCAATCCCTCGGACGCGCCGCGCATTCAGTTCAACTACATGTCGCACGCCGACGACTGGACCGAGTTTCGCAGCTGCATCCGCCTGACCCGCGAGATTTTCGGACAGGCGGCCTTCAAGCCGTTTGTGCGCCATGAGATTCAGCCAGGGCCGGGGGTCGAGACCGACGACCAGATCGACGCCTTCCTGCGCGAGCATGTGGAAAGCGCCTATCACCCCTGCGGCACGGCGCGGATCGGGCGGGCGACCGACCCGATGGCGGTGGTCGACCCGGAATGTCGGGTGATCGGGGTCGAAGGTCTGCGTGTGGCCGACAGTTCGGTGTTCCCGCAGGTGACCAACGGCAACCTCAATGCGCCGTCGATCATGGTGGGGGAAAAGGCTGCAGATCACATTCTGGGCCGCACACCCTTGCCCGCGTCGAACCTTGAGCCTTGGGTCAACCCGAATTGGCGGGTAGCGCAGCGTTAGGTTTGATCCGGGTCAAGGCCGGGGGTGGCCAAGCCGTCTAGACTGCACGGGACAGTCAGAAGGAGAGACGCATGTCGAACACCCCGCACACATTGCACGACGAATTCCCGGACCACGCGCAGAAGATGAGCGCGCTGAAGACTTCGGACGCGCATTTTGCCAAGCTTCTGGTCGACTATGATTCCGTCAACGACAAGATCCACCGGGCGGAAACGCGGATCGACCTGCTGACCGATCTCGAGGAAGAGGCGCTGCGCCGCCAGCGGATGCACCTGAAGGACCATATCTGGCAGCATCTGAAAGAGGCCTGAGGCCAACCGGATTTCTGCAAGGCGGCGGGCGATTGCCCGCCGCCTTTGCATTTTATCCGATCTCGTAGGGCAGCACATCGCGCGAGTTCGGGTTGACCCTGAGCCGGCCTTCCAGCGGCGGCACCGAGCGCTGGTGGCAGGCGGTGCGTTCGCAGATCCGGCAGGAAATGCCGATCGGCTCGAACCGGCCTTTCAGATCCAGCCCGTCGGAATAGACCAGGGCTGATGCGTGCTGCACCTCGCAGCCAAGCCCGATGGCATAGCGGCGCACGGGGGCAAGAAACGCGCCCGCCGGTTTCGACACATCGCGCGCGAGACACAGATAGCGGACACCATCGGGCGTTTCGGCAAGCTGGCGCAGGAACTGGCCGGGGGTTTCGAAGGCGCGGTGGACGTTCCAGAGCGGGCAGGCGCCGCCAAAGCGTGCGAACTGGAGGCGCGTGGCCGAGTGCCGCTTGGTGATCGTGCCGGCCTGATCGACGCGGACAAAGAAGAACGGGATGCCCTTGGCCCCGGGGCGTTGCAGGGTGGACAGGCGGTGCGCGACCTGTTCGATCGACGCACCGAAGAGATCGGCCAGACGCTCCAGATCGTGCCGGGTTTCCATCGCGGCGGCCTGAAAGGCGCGGTAGGGCAAGAGCGCCGCCCCGGCGAAGTAGTTGGCCAGCCCGATCTTGGCGATATCGCGCGCCTCGGGGGTGGAAAAGCGGGCAAGGTCGAGCGTCGCCTCCAGAAGGTCGTTCTGGGTGAGAAGGGCGATCTGATGCAAAAGCTGAAAGCGCTGCGAGGGGCTGGACGCACGGGCCGAGATGTCCAGCCGGCGGGCGGCGGGGTCGTAATGGCGCAGGGGCGATTTGTCCGAAAAGTGCAAGCTGATACCGACGCGGCGCAGCAGATCCTGTGCGTTGGTTTCGATTGATTTTCCGTTGGTTGAGGTGGCGAAGTGTTCCGCCGCGCGGTCCACCGCATCGAGATAATTGTCGCAATAGTGAAAGAAGTCGCGAACCTCTTCCCAAGGCGAGGGCTTCAGCGTGGCATCCTCGCGACCCAGTGCCTCGTCCAGGGAGGCGAGGCGTTCATGGGTCTGGCGATAGGCACGGTGCAGATCAAGAAAGGCGCGGGCAAGGGCCGGGGCGTTCGATGCGGCAAGGCGCAGATCGGCAAGCGGCGGCGTGGCTGCGGGGAACACCGGGTCGGCCAGCGCCTCGCGCATGTCGGTGACGAGGCGTTCGCTTTCGCCGACGGTCAGTTCGGTGACATCAAGGCCGAACTCCTGCGCCAGGGCCAGCACCACGGCGGCCGATACCGGGCGGTGGTTGTTTTCCATCTGGTTGAGGTAGGGCAGCGAGACGGTCAGCTTGTCGGCAAAGGCGCGCTGGGTCAGGCCAAGGCGGCCGCGGATCTCGCGCAGCTTGACGCCGGCGTAGAGTTTCTGGACAGGCATCGTCGCTCCCGGTTTGCAAAGCGGAGCGTGGCTTTGCAAAGCTGCGGCGTCAAGCCTGACCGATCGCTCGCGCCCGGCGGATCACCGCAAGGATGGCGATGACCGAGGCCAGCGACGAGGCCAGCATCAAGAGGATCAACGGCAATTCGCTGGCGCCGGGGCCAAGCACCTTGCCGGCCAGCGCGGCCAGAAGTGCGCCGCCGCCGATGGTGATCGCGCCGCCAAGGCCCGAGGCGGTGCCGGCCAGATCGGGGCGGACCGACAGCATCCCGGCGTTGGCCGAAGGCAGGCCGATGCCGTTGCCAAGGCCCATGAAGACGGTGAGGCTGAAGAACACCACCGGGCCGGAGAGGCCCGCAAGCGTCAGGAGCGTCAGCAACAAGAGCCCGAAGGTGGTGACGAGGGCGCCGAAAAGCACCATCCGGTTCATCCCGAACCGCACCGAGTAGCGCCCGGCAAGGAAGTTGCCGCCCGCATAACCAATGGCGGTCAGCGCGAAAAGGCCGCCCACCTCAACCGACGAGAGGCCGAAGACCTCGGTGCCGACATAGGGCGCGCCGCCGAGGTAGGCGAAGAAACAGCCCGAGGCGAAGGCGGCCGACATGGTGTAGCCCCAGAACCGGCGCGAGGCGAAGAGGGTGGGGTAGGTGCGGATCTGGTCAGCCAAGCTGACGCGGCGCAGGGTGGCGGTTTCGCCAAGGTCGGCCCAGACCAGCGCCAGCACGGCGAGGCCGAGGACGAGGAGCAGGATGAAGTTCGCATGCCACCCGAAGGCTTCGTCCAGAAAGCCGCCGATCACCGGGCCGATCATCGGCACGATCGACATGCCCATCGTGACATAGCCGATCATCGAGGCGGCCTCGCTGTCGGCGACCATGTCGCGCACCACGGCGCGGCTGAGTACCATGCCGGCGGCGATGACCGCCTGAACCATGCGGAAGATCAGGAAGATCGTGGCGGTCGGGGCAAAGATGGTGCCGACGGTGGCGGCAAGAAAGATCACCATCGACCAGATCAGCACCCGCCGCCGCCCGAACCGGTCCGAGATCGGGCCGATGACGATCTGCAGTGCCGCCGACAGCCCCAGATAAAGTGCCACCGACTGCTGCATCACGCCGTAGGGCACGCCGAAATACGCGGCCATCTGCGGCAGGGAGGGCAGGAAAATGTTCATCGTCAGCGCCGAAAGCCCGGCGATGAGGATCAGCGTGATGACCTTCGGTGGCGTGGTGCGGTCAAGAAAGCGGGAGCGGGCGTGGGTCATCCTAAGGGGCTACGCCGACATGCCCAGGTTGTCCATGCACCGGGCGCAGGGTCGGCTGTGGATTGCCGCGGCGTCACGACCATTTGTGAAAGATGAAGAAGGCCCCCATCGCGATGCAGCCAAAGCCGAGAAGGTGGTTCCAGGCCAGCGGTTCCTTCAGGTAGAACACCGAAAAGATCGCGAACACCGACAGGGTGATCACCTCCTGGATGGTTTTCAGCTCGGCCGCGGAAAAGTGGCCATGGCCGATCCGGTTGGCCGGCACCATCAGGGTGTATTCGAAGAACGCGATGCCCCAGCTGACGAAGATGACGGTGACAAGGGCGCTTTCCTTGAATTTCAGATGACCATACCACGCGAAGGTCATGAACACGTTGGAGGCGATGAGAAGGCCGATTGTGACGACCGGGATCGGGAGGTTGGTCATGGTTGCCCTGAAGATTGCGCTGGTCTCGCCGGGGATAGCGCGGAGTATCATGGCCGAACAGAGGTTTGCTGATTTGCAATTTGAAGCGAACCTCGACCTCGGTCTTTGCAAATTTACGAGATGGTGCTTTGTTCGGGCGCGCGCCGCGGCTAATGTCACCGCGAGACGCTGCCGGCGGGCAGTGCGGGGGGACAGACGACATGAAGGATATTCTGCAGGAGCTTGAAGCGCGCCGCGCGGTGGCACGCGCCGGGGGCGGTGAAAAGCGCGTCGCGGCGCAGCATGGCAAGGGCAAGCTGACGGCGCGCGAGCGGATCGAATTGCTGCTCGACGAGGGTTCGTTCGAAGAATTCGACATGTTCGTCGCGCACCGGTCTACCGATTTTGGCATGGAGGAGAACCGCCATCCGGGCGACGGCGTGGTGACGGGCTGGGGCACGATCAACGGCCGCATGGTCTATGTGTTCAGTCAGGATTTCACCGTTCTGGGCGGATCGGTGTCGGAAACCCATGCGGCGAAGATCTGCAAGATCATGGATATGGCGATCCAGAATGGCGCGCCGGTGATCGGGATCAACGATTCAGGCGGCGCGCGGATTCAGGAAGGCGTGGGGTCGCTTGCGGCTTACGGCGAGGTGTTCCAGCGCAACATCATGGCTTCCGGCGTGGTGCCGCAGATCAGCCTCATCATGGGGCCATGTGCGGGGGGCGCGGTCTATTCCCCCGCGATGACCGACTTCATCTTCATGGTGAAGGATTCCAGCTATATGTTCGTCACCGGCCCCGATGTGGTGAAGACCGTCACGAACGAGCAGGTCACTGCGGAGGAACTGGGCGGGGCCTCGACCCATACTCGCAAATCATCGGTGGCGGACGGCGCGTTTGAAAACGATGTGGAGGCTTTGGCCGAAACCCGGCGGCTGTTCGACTTCCTGCCCTTGAACAACCGTGAAAAAGCGCCGGTCAGGCCCTTCTTCGACGATCCGGCCCGGCTGGAGCCGAGCCTTGATACGCTGGTTCCCGACAATCCAAACCAGCCCTATGACATGAAGGAACTGATCACCAAGCTGGCCGACGAAGGCGATTTCTTCGAGATTCAGGCGGCGTTCGCGGGCAACATCATCACCGGCTTCATCCGCATCGAGGGCCAATCGGTCGGTGTGGTGGCGAACCAGCCGATGGTGCTTGCAGGCTGCCTTGACATCGACGCCAGCCGCAAGGCCGCGCGGTTCGTGCGGTTCTGCGATGCGTTCGAAATTCCGATCCTGACGCTGGTCGACGTGCCGGGTTTCCTTCCGGGGGTCAGCCAGGAGCTTGGCGGCGTCATCAAGCACGGGGCAAAGCTCTTGTTCGCCTACGGCGAGGCGACGGTGCCGAAGGTGACGGTGCTGACCCGCAAGACCTATGGCGGGGCCTATGTGGTGATGTCGTCAAAGCACCTGCGCGGCGATTTCAACTATGCCTGGCCGACGGCGGAGGTTGCGGTGATGGGGGCCAAGGGCGCGGTCGAGATCCTGTATCGCAGCGAGTTGGGCGATGCCGAAAAGATCGCTGGGCGGGTCAAGGATTACGAGGACCGCTTCGCCAACCCCTTCGTCGCAGCGGAACGTGGCTTCATCGACGAGGTGATCATGCCGCATTCCACGCGCCGCCGGGTGGCGCGGGCGTTTGCCAGCCTGCGTGGCAAAAAGCTCGTCAACCCATGGAAAAAGCACGACAACATTCCACTTTGAGGAGCCTGATCCGTGCGTTTCCTGCACCGCATAATCGCCGCGCCGCTGGTCGTGCTTCTGGCCGGGGCCGGGGGCTGCGAGGAGGCCCCGCCCGCAGCCGATGCGGTCGAGGTGCCGTCGGGGCGTGACGTGCGGTTTCTGGACGCGATCACCAACGTGCCGGGGGCGGAAGGCGCCACCGCGCGGTTCCGCTTTGTGGTGCCGGGGCTGACCGAGGCCGACATCGAGGCCACCGTGCCCGACATGCAGGCGCTGTGCGACACCTACGCGCTGCCGCGCACCGAGGCGATGCAGCCGGTGCCGCAGCAGATCATCATCACGCTGGCTGCCGAAGAGACGACCTTCGGCCAGCCTGCGCCCGATGTGGTGCAGTTCTTCGAGGCCTATTCGGTGCAGGACGGTGCCTGCGTCTGGGAGGCGTACTGATGCGCGCTCCGCCGACCCATCGAAATCCGGCTGGCCTCGGGAATCGCCCTGATGTAGGAACGCAACAGGCCAAGAACTTGGGGCGCTTGCCGTGTCATTCCGGGTGTGTTTCGGATATGGTGCGCGCAGGTCGATCCCAAGCGGCCTTAAAAACGGAACGGGGCATAACCCCCCAAGAAAGATGGAGTAGAGGATGTCGAGGATCATTCTGGCGGTTGCAGTTGCAGCAACTCTTGCAGCTTGCGCCAAGAAGGAAGAAGAAATCGTTATGGTGGAACCGGTTTCGGTCGAACCGGAATACACCGGCAAGTACAAATAATGTTTCGGGGCGGGGTGGCGCGTTTGCGCCGCCCGCCCCAAACACCGGCCCGCGGCGCGCGACCGAAGGCAGCCTGACTCATCTCATGATTGTGAATTGCGCTGCACCAAGGCATCCTTGGCGCACAGGTTCATATGATTCGGAGGTAGTTACATGCTGCGACTTCCCTTCCTTGCATCCTCGCTTTCTGCTGCACTGGTTCTGGCGGCCTGTGCGCCCCAGCCTGAACCGATCGTTCCCGAGCCCATCTATGACAAGTTCGGCCGGCTTGAGGCTGTCTGCGTCAGCGATGCCGAGATCCGCGATCCGAACAACACCCTGCCGCGCTTGCCGCGCTGCGAAGACCGTTGCGACCCCGGCGAACGCCCCACCTTCACCGTGGCAGGGCAGTGGCCGATCTGCACGCCGATCCCACAGGACGACGGTGACGACCCGCAGCGCGATCCGCAGCGGCCAACGATCAACTGAGCGCAGTTTCTCTACGGTAAAAGGCGTCGGGGGCCTCTGGTCCCCGATGCGTGTGGTGCTTATGGCTTCTGACGCCGCTCTGGCCAGGAGACACACACCATGCTGAAACACCGTGGCTTTCCGGGGCGACTGCCCGGAACCGATTTCCAGTTCACCATCCGCCGCGC
>LNFM01013537.1_pt1 | contig 10363 bp, 9 predicted proteins | sample 596031 | NCBI WGS metagenome assembly LNFM01 (sample SAMN04254537, study PRJNA301005) | activated carbon metagenome | isolation source: dual media filters at the Ann Arbor, Michigan drinking water treatment plant | place: USA: Ann Arbor | reverse complement strand
TGATGCCCAACGCCCCATTAAAAAAGTCCAAAGTATCGGAGATGGCACCAATTGCGCCGTCATGGAAAGTGGAGAACTCGTTTGCCGTGGTGATGTCGGGGGCTATTCAGGCGCGACCTTAAGATTCGCTGAAGGATTTCAGCAGTTCGCCAGCAGTGAAAATTTCAAAGAAGTCATTGCCGATCGAGCTTTCAAGTGTGCACTATCACAAGCAAGCGAATTATACTGCTGGGGAAATAATTCGAACGGTCAGCTCGGGCAAGGAAATACAAGTGAAGCTGCTGCTCCATTGAAAGTTAACGGGTTCACCTGGAAGGTCGTGAAAAGTTCTGGGGACAATGTTTGTGGAATCGATAGCAATGACGATTTATATTGTTGGGGTGATCAAAATAGTTCAACTCGATTTGCCGGAAATGGCACAGGGTCTGACTCCACATCGCCAACCCTCATCGATGGGGCGAACAAATTTAGCTTTATTAGTATGGGAACTACAGCGGCGTGTGCCATCACGTTAACGACTAACATTCTGAAATGTTGGGGACCGAACAACAGTTACACGGTTGGCAATGGCACCAATACGTTTGTCAACGCACCAACGACCATCGATGCCGGTGTCCAATACGCAAAAGTTTTTTCGGGTTTTGGCTATTCGTCAGGAATCACGACAAACGGAGACTGGAAATACTGGGGTAGCAAAATTTACGACGGATCATTTTCAAGCGAAACCACGCCGATCACGATCGATTCAAGTCGGGACTATACTGATTTGGTTTTGACAGACCAAGTTGCTTGTGGCTTAGCCGCAGGAAAGATTTACTGTATTGGAAATGATTATTTTAACTATCTTGGATTGGGAAATTATTTTGCGACTCCTGCGCCTGTTGATGCGGCAACCACATATGTCAAAATTGTTGGCTCACCCATTTACGGTGATTTTTATCTTTGCGGTTTGACGGTCGCTAGTAAGATAAAGTGTTTTGGGGCGGGACTAGCAGGAACGTCATCTTCTGCTTCTGTTTTGCTAACTCCAATGAGTCCGACTCAAATCGATCAAGATGATTTTTCAAATCTTATTTCTGTTACTGGCGGAACGTGTGCGATCACAACCAGCGGCGTAGCAAAGTGCATGACTCCGACCGCAGCCTCAATAAGCCAAGGAAGTATGATCACCCAAGAGTACCGGCAAACAGAACAGCCACGTCAATTGGATAGCACGCTGTTAATTGAATCCCTTAGTGGTTCAGCATTGGTCGGGACGGACGGTAAAATCTACGAATGGGGTGCAAGTCGGGCGGATTCGACAAGCTTTGCCAGACGAACAAATCCGTTTTTAGTTCAAACAGGTTTCACGGATGTGGTGTCGATTTCAAAAACACAAAGCAGAACGTGTTTCATCCGCACGGGTGGGCAGTTATATTGTAAAGGAGACTATGCCGGAGACGGGACCGCATCCGCAGCTGCCTTCGTGCACATCGATAGTGCGGTGACTTATCGGTATGTTAAATCCATGAATAATTCAACTTGTGCCATTACGACTGCAGATGAATTAAAGTGTTGGGGGCAAAACCTCAGCGGTGAATTAGGGGTCGGTGATCAGCTGGAAAGACTGAGTCCAACGGTGGTCGGCACAGATTTTAAGACTGTGGATTTTGGAAGGACCTCGATCTTCAATCACACGTGTGCCGTCAAAACGACTGGGGAACTTTTCTGTTGGGGGCGGCACTTCAATTCAATTGGTAACGGCTCGACAAGTTCAAACACACCCGTTGAAATTGCAGTGGGAACGGATTTCCTAGATGTCGCTGTCGGAGCGACCAGCTGTGCGATTCGAAGTAGCGATCAACGGGTCATGTGTTGGGGGCGAGGTGCAGCGATCGGTAATGGTGCCACTCCCAATCAGGCTGTTCCAACTTTAACAAGCGACACTTCATCTTATACAAGTTTATACGCATGTGACGATGATGCACGAGCATCGGTTTGCGGAGTTACTGGTGGTGATCTTAAATGTTGGGGTTTTTATAAGGGTTACAACACGCAAGCTCTGGTTCCAACTTTAACATTTACGGGAACTGCAGTGAAGGACGTTGTTTTGAGTACAAACTACTATCCGCATTACATCGTGGATTCGAATGGAAAGCTCTATCACCTGCAAGGAAACAACTACACGCCGTTTGGTCAACACTCTTATTTTTACTTCGAGCCGCTCCTGGGGCTTGTTGATCGCACCTTTCCTATTTTTCCATGAGTGAGTGCACACCATAATGCCAATGCTGATTCAATTTGATACAATTGGAAGTAAACGAAACAAAGTACTAAAGTATTGCCCCAAAATGACGATAATGTGAATGTGGGAAAACGAAACTATACATTCATTTTTATTTTGATCGTTGCCATATCTTCAACGTTGCTTTTCCAGAACTGCAGCAAATTAAATCAAATTGCGTCGCTTGGTTCAAACCCGTCATCAGCTCAAGGTGCCAAATCTAAAGATAGTAATCCACTTTCAGAGATGATGAATTATTCAGAACAGCAAATCAAAGACACGCGTCAAAAGCTAGAAAAGCGAAGTGATCTTTTCGGCGAAGAGCGTCTTGAAGCATTGAAGGTCGGCGCGGAACGCCAACCTGCAGATCAAAAGGCAGCTGAGCAATCAGCACTTGTTGCCAAGCCGGAACCCGATGATATCGATTTTGAAGACCTTGAAGAATCTAAAAAACCTGCTCATCTTGGGTCGGAGTCTGAAAAGTGATTTTTGGAAATCGATTTTTTTTCGTGCTTGTCGTCCTGATACCCACTATTTGTTTAGGCGGTGATATGGATGAGTACGTCAAAAAGTCAGGCCGAGATGTCCGTGACACGAAAGCAAAATTAAACACTACGTCTGGAATATTTGGCCAAAATAACTATCGCGGGACTGTCATTAGACCCGCACTTCCGACAGACCAGCAGCCCGCTGATTTAGCACCTCAAAATGAAGACACCGGCAACTAATACCTCTCTTTTTCAACGTGCAAAAGCTTTGCCGCGAGGATTCTCACTTCTTGAAGTGATGATCGTGGCTGGACTCATGTCTGTCGTGGGACTTGCAATCACCTCAATTGTATCTAATTCAAGTAAGATGCAAAAGCACCTGGAGCAAAAGGATACGGCGCTGAATATCAGTGGATCCATTCGCGCACTTTTGCAAAATCAAGATTTATGCAAAAGTGCATTCTGTGCGACTGGCGCGACCTGCAATAGCCCCGCAGCGGGCTTATTAACGGGGACATTTCCCACCCGCCCTCCTGGCAATGCGACGGTGGCACCTATTTTATTATCTGGTGTCCAGATGTGGAACGGTTCCAATACTGTTTCGCCAATATCAGTTGTGAAGTGTTTAACCTCAGAAAAATGTAACGAAACCGAGCCAAAAATCGGCTCGCCGGTGGCTTCGTCCCCGGGACTATTCGTGGTTGCTATGGCGATACGCGATGTTCGTTTTGCGGCTCAGCAGGGAGCCAATACAGATTTAGTTTCAGGAAAGCTCTCGATCACTTTGCAGCATGACCGCAAGACTTCTCAAGGGGTGGCGCAATTCCGGCCTTTAGAATTTGATATCAATTTTATCGTGAACAAAGACGACGGACAGATGCTCGGTTGCAGCGGTGGTGGTATCAACGAAATTTGGAAACGTTCCGCAGCGAACTCTGCAAATATTTTTTATACAGATGGTAATGTTGGTATTGGAAACAGTATTCCGACAAATCGCCTTCACGTTAAAGGCAACGCCCCGGCAACAACAGATCCGGCTGTGCGCATTGAAAACAATTCAACAAATAGTTCTCTTTTATTCGATAGTGGAACCGCAGGTTCTGAGTTTTTAATTGGGGCTCATTTTCCAGCTGCAGCTTTCAAAGTTGCGCGAGCAACTAGTTTTGGAACAACCAATGATTTACTCATAGTCAGTCAGGCAGGAACTTCGATCGGCGGCGGGGTAGGACCGAAGACGCTCTCATCCACTGCTGGTTCTTTAGATCTAGTGAGCCCTGATTCCAATGTTAGACTCATCACGGGCAACCCAGGCGCAGTTCGGTTAAACGTCGATGCAGTGGGTGCTGTAACAGTTCCCACCTCTCTCAGTGTTGGAACTGTTGGTGGCGCTGGGACTACAATGGCGATCACGGGTCCATCTACTTTTGGCGGAAACGTCGCGGTAACAGGAACAGGAACTCTGAGTGTGGCCGGCGCAACGACACTGAGCCGCAAGCTCACCGTGCAAGCTGATGGAGCAGACATCACAGGGACGACAAATCTTTTTGGTTCCGTCAACATTGGAAACGCGACGACGCAACGAGATTTAACCGTCAGTGGCGTTTCGTACGTCAGGCAGCTGAGTTCGGTAACTGGATCGACATCTATCAACGTTGCGAACCATCTTCAAGTCAATGGCAACATTACCGGAAATGGTACAAACTCTGAAATTCGAGACTTCCGCGTGATCAGTACAAGCAGTGGGACAACATCCGACATAAGATTGAAAAAGAATGTTATTCCGCTATCAAGGCAATCGGACATCATCAGCCAAATCATGACATATTCTTACAATTATATAGAAGACGTTGAAAACACATTGCACTTTGGATTTGTTGCCCAAGAACTTAAAAAACTTTTCCCCTCGCTTGTTCGAAAAGATTCCAAAGGTTTCTACTACATCAACACATCTGAATTGATTCCGATCGCGATTAAAGGATTGCAAGAATCGAATGAGCGAATTTTAGAATTAGAAAATAAAGTGGATTCACTCGAGCAAAGGTTAAATCGCTTAGAAGCTCTGTTGGAAAATCAATCATCAAATTGATTTGAGTTGGTGACCTTTCGCCATAATTATCGTTACACGATTAACCGAAAATTCTATTTCCTCTCATGCGCGACGCGTCTTTGCGTCACTTGTTGTTTTTTCAGGGGCAAATTGTCCCTGAGTCGTTGGCAAGTGAGTTGCTTTTACGTCTGTCATCACTTGCAATTATTGCGAGGGTTTAATGAAACCAATAAGGGGGGTTCATGTACGGAATGAAATCAATATTAGTAGCGGCAACTTTTTTGGCCTTGTCTCACACGGCGCAAGCACAGATTAGTTTGGGTCAGCCTGCATACGGCGGTACGGGATGTCCTGCTGGATCAGCATCAGCTACACTAACAGATGATGGCTCTGTGTTATCTGTTCTTTTCGATCAGTTCACCGTTGAAGCCGGCAACACAACAGGACGACGTCTTGATCGTAAGATTTGTAACTTACGAATTCCTGTGAACGTGGCCTCAGGATACCAAGTTGCTTTATTGGCATTTGATTATCGCGGATTCTTAGCGCTTCCTTGGGGTGCATCAGCAGTACTAGACACAACATACGCTTACATCGGTCAGCCAAAGCCAGTACGTTTTTCTAAAACTTTCCGTGGTGGAACTCAAGAAAACTACAGCGTAATCAATGAATTAATTTCAACAACAGTGACATGGTCGCCGTGTGGTCGCCAAGTCATGTTGGAAGCAAGTGCTGCAATGAGAGTCCAGTCAAATTCAGCAATGCAACAAGCTCAAGCGACAGTCGATTCACTCGATGTAACAGCAGGCTTATTATACAAAGTTCAATGGAGACGATGTAACTAAGATTTCCATTCAAGGTTGAATGAAAATTTCTAGAAGCAAATCTAAAAATCCCAGAGCAATCTGGGATTTTTTTTGGTAAAAACTCTTCAAAAAATGAACTTTCGAAAAGCTTGCTTTTCGAAAGTATCGTCCGAATAACGTTCTAAAAAGAAAAATCAGACGATTAGAGGACGAAGTAAAGTTAGACTTCGTTTTACAGGCGAAAAAGAACGAGACTCCATTTAAAAGACGAAATCAATCTAGACTTAATTTCACGACCGAATCAAACCCGATCCGTATATCACAATCTAAACAAACCGAACCGGCTTCCCGACACTAGGACGAATGATCTCCGCATCTTGCATCACAACTTCACCTGCTAAAATCGACATGACCGGCCATCCGGTTACTTTTTCTCCCTCAAATGGGGACCATCCGACTTTACTCGCGAGCCATTTCTTAGCAATCGTTTCGGTTCGCTTCAAATCCACAACCGTGAAGTCGGCATCGTAACCAACTTCAATGCGTCCTTTGTTTTGAACGCCGAAGGTGCGGCGTGGATTTTCAGTCAAGAGCATGAGTAGTTTTTCAATTGATATTTTTCTTTGATGAACTTGGTTCAGCATGAGGGGAAGCATCGTTTGGACACCTGGCATTCCCGAATGGGACTGAGGATAGGGCTTTTGTTTTTCTTCGAGCGTGTGAGGCGCATGGTCGGACCCCATCACATCAACCGTTCCGTCATTGACAGCTTTCCAAAGAAATTCAAGATGGCGTTTATCTCGAATTGGGGGATTCTGCTGCGCAAGAGTTCCTAGGCGTTCATAACATTCCGGTGCGGAAAGTAGTAAAAATTGCGGCAGAATCTCGACCGTTGCGATGTCTTTGGATTGCGCCAGAAAAGCCATTTCTTCTGAAGATGAAATGTGTAAAACATGCACTGGGCGTTGATGTTTTCGTGCCAGTGCAATAGACTTTTTGGTAGAAATCATGGCGCTTTCTTCGTCGCGCCAAATGTGATGGGCTCGGGGGTGAGCGGCTTCGACGGCTATGGATTTTCGTTCTTTTAAACGTTTTTCATCCTCTGAATGAAGAATGACCCGTCTTTTTCCAGATTTCAAAATAGATTCAAAAATGGTGTCGTCATCAACAAGTAAGTTCCCAAAAGAACTTCCAAGAAATACTTTCACGCCGGCGCAATTTGGGTGTCGTTCTAGTTCTGCTAAATTTTGAAAATTATCGGAAGCCCCACCGATGAAAAATCCATAATGACAGTGAGCCCGATTGGCAGCCAAATCCAATTTTTGCTGAAACAATTGGGACGTGGTCGTCGAAGGGATTGTATTGGGCATTTCAAAAATAGATGTGATACCGCCCAAGATGGCGGCCCGTGTTCCTGATTCAAGGTCTTCTTTGTGAGTCATTCCGGGCTCACGAAAGTGCACTTGTGAGTCGATGATTCCAGGCAAAACAGTAAGTCCACTGACATCAATGACTGAATCAGCGGTTGCAGCCGGGCTTACTCCGATGGTATGAATTTTTCCCTTCATCGTACCGATGGACGTCGTCGTGTTTTCGATACGTCCGGTTTTATCAGAGAAACTATAAATCGAGGCATTGCGAAGAATCGATGTAAAGTGTGTCATAGTAGAATCAAAACTATCAGTATACTCGCTAAAGGTCTAGGGCTGGCGCGACAGAGGTTGGGCGGAACAGGGATTGAGTTTTATTTATAAATAACTGACAATGAAGTATGGGTTTATTGTTGTCTTTCCTTGCGGAAAACATCGCCGTGATTATCCGAATTCTTTCCGTGGTCGTCGCCTTAGCGAGTGCTTTTTTATTGTATCGATTAATTTTTGCAAGCAAAGCTGAACTTTCCGCCGCAGAGTCCGGCGATCAAACAGTGCTTGCCAAGAAGGTTAGTGAGCAAAAGGCAGAAATTGAATCTTTAAAGACAGAAAATGTCATCGTGAAGACGGAGCTCGAAACCCACCGAACTGAAGTCTATAACCTAAGACAAACCTTAAAAGAAAAAGATGCCGAAGTTCAAACGATTAAAGCTGAAGTGGCGACTTTAACAAGTACTATGGATGCCGCCCAATTGCAAAAGCCTCGCGATTATGAAATGCATAAGCCCGAACTTATTTTGAGTTCAAAAGACGAAAAACTATTATTTGAAAAAGAGATTTCTGAGCTCAAACGACGTTTAAGTGATTACGAAATTATTGCTGAAGATATTGCGGACATGCAAAAACTCAAAGAAGAAAATGAACAGCTGAAACAGAAAATCGGAAATGCTGTTGAGGGCGCGCAAGCTCCAGTTACGGAAGAGTCAGAGGCTCCATCATTAGAATCCATGATCGCTGTAGAATCAGCACCGGCAAAGGTTGAGTCTGAAGAAAGTATTTTGGAACTAGCGGGGTTAGAATCAACACTTGCAGAAGTTGCAAAAATGGCCGCGACGGAAAAGCCTCCTCAGGTAGAAATTGCTCTTCGTCCCGATGGCACAATTGTGGAGACTGAGGATCTTGGCCCTGGTGATGCGCAGCCGGACCTTGCGCCGGATGGTATTGGCGAATCCGAGAAATCCTTAATGGAAAAATTTGAACGACAAAAGGGGTCTTAATGAAATCTATTCTATTCGTGATCATGATCGCATCCATATTCAATGTTCAAAATAGTTTTGCAGCGATCCCAGAAAAATTAATTTTTAAAGACCAGGTAAAAATTGCGCTTGATCAGAAACTGCCAATGAGTCAGCGTTGGACCGCCGTCATGAGATCTTTTGAAACAGCAAATGCGACGATTGAAAGCAAACAACTAGATCAATTTTTCAATCACAAAGATTGGTACATTCGAAATGCGGCCTTGATTGCAATGGAGCGAAAAAGTGCCGCAAAGGCTGTTGATTACGCAACGAAGGCTATGAAAGATCGAGCTTTAGTTGTTCGCTCTGCAGCAGCAGAAATTTTAATCAAATCGGATCAGCCCGCATCGGTAAAGACCTTGGCCGAAGAAATCAATCAGCCTTACAATTTTCGCGGCAAACAAAGCCTTTGGATTCGCAGTCAAATGATGAATTATTTGACCACCAAATATGAAACAGTGGACCGAGATTTCTTTGTTCAGCTTCTTTTTGATAAGGATTCAAAAGTTGCATATCTTGCCATGGAAGCACTTGAAAAGAAAACTGGTGAAGTTGTCGAAGTTTCAGATTCAAAGAAAAAGCTGGCCGCTTGGCAACTTCGAGCCAAAGAAAAGCTTTGGCTATAATTCATCAGAGCGGGTCGCGAGAGGACTATTGAGCCAGCGCAGCTTTCTTAAGTGCATTTTGAATAATTATTTCGCGTTCAATCCGGTAGAAAAGAACTTTTTCTTCAAACCCGTCACTCGGGACCACTTCAACGTCAGAGATGACGCTTCGAAATACTTCAATTCTTTTATCGATCGTGACTCGCACGCTTTCTTTGCCTTGAGTATTCCCTTTAGCGAAATTGAACGTGAGTTTGTACCGAGAGCCGGGATTAACGGGTTTATTTAAAAACGGAGGAAGCCATCCGTCCACAGCTTTGACGAAATCAGTTTCAATCACTCCAAAGTCTTGGTTTTCAGAGGCAATCGTGTACTTAATTGCGGCATGAGCTGCGCGCCAAACTTCATCGTAAGTCGCAAAAAAAACTTTTTGTTGAGACACCCGGTCTAAAATTTCTTCGGGTGTTTCAGATTTTTTTTCAACCAATGAGCAAGACGCAAACAAAAAACAGGGTGCCAAAATGACGATGAAAAGTTTGTGAAAAGAATTTCCGTTAAAAAATGCCATCTGACCTTTCTACAAATCTGTCGATGAACGAGTGACATGTGTCACGGCATCGACAAGATCGTCACCTAATTCCAATTTAGGGGCGTTGAGTCCGCCAATCAAATTCAATTCAAATCTTTGGCGAACGGCCCCGGATTCTTTCGTGAGCGGCCATTTTGGAAGCTGAACCTGTTGTGGCCAGCCTGTGCCAAATATCTCCCAACGGCGGACCAGAGTCGTCACAGTTTGCCCATCGTTCGTTTTTTGATAGACGTCTGCAAGTGCTCCGGAAAAAGCGAGTTCTGTCATTCGGCTTGGCTTGTTGAATTGTGGGGTTGTCACTGAAAAGAAATCACGAAAGGAAACTTGAGGGCCTTCAATCAGTGGCAGCATGCTGGCAACATCACCTTCTTTGAATGGTAAGAACGAAACACTGATGCGATCATTGCCTGGAACGTCAGTCATAAATTCTGCTTTTCGCTTTAAGGCGTGCACAAGATGAACCGGGGCTGAGCCGATGACGGCAAGTTCTGCGGTTTCATTTGAATTCATCTGTCGAATGGAAGATGGCACGAATTGTCCCGCGACTTCATTTAACGCCAGACTTAAAAAGACTTCTTCTGCGTTGATCGTCGGGCTCTTAGAGGTTACTTTTTTGGCGAAATTTATTTCCTGTGCTGGAAAGTTCAAAGTGGTAGTCGAAGATTGAACGTCGATTTCGCGAATAGAACCGCCAGACAAATTAAAATAATTCACAAGCTCATAAAACGGTTTTCCATCGCGAAGTTCATCTACTGCGGGCTTGAATTCAAATTTTCCAGCTGCGCTGAAGAGCTGCTTTTTTCCGTATTGCGGGACGTAGTAGGTGTAAAGCGGCTTATCGAGGGTAATATTGAAAATATATTTTTCTTTTTGATTTGGAATAGACGTATTGCTAGG
>LNFM01015731.1_pt1 | contig 10364 bp, 7 predicted proteins | sample 596031 | NCBI WGS metagenome assembly LNFM01 (sample SAMN04254537, study PRJNA301005) | activated carbon metagenome | isolation source: dual media filters at the Ann Arbor, Michigan drinking water treatment plant | place: USA: Ann Arbor | reverse complement strand
TTCACCGGCTTGCCGTCCCAGAAGCCGGTGCGGTACTTCACATCGACGCCATAGGCCGAGGTGTCCTGGCTCACCACCAGCAATTCCTTCACGCCGGATTCGAACAGCTTGCGCGCCTCGGTAAGCACATCGCCAATAGGGCGGCTCACCAGATCGCCACGCATGGACGGGATAATGCAGAAGGTACAGCGGTGGTTGCAGCCTTCGCTGATCTTCAGGTACGCGTAGTGCCGTGGCGTGAGCTTGATGCCTTGCGGCGGCACGAGGTCCACAAATGGGTCGTGCGGTTTGGGCAGGTGCAGGTGCACCGCGGTCATCACCTCGTGCGTGGCGTGCGGACCGGTCACGGCGAGCACGCTGGGGTGCATCTGGCGCACCAGGTTGCCGCCATCTTCGCCTTCGCGCGCGCCAACCAGGCTTTCGCGCACGGCATCGTCGATGAAGCCGCAGGTGTTGACGATCACCAGATCGGCACCGGCGAAGGTCTTGGAGGTTTGGTAGCCCTCGGCGCTGAGTTGCGTGAGGATGAGTTCGGAGTCGGTCAGCGCCTTGGGGCAACCCAGGCTGACAAATCCGACTTTGGGGGCCGCGTTGGCGACCTGGGCAAGCGTTTCAGACATCCCCCGATTGTCTCAGACCTGCCGCCAGGCCGCAGATCCGGAACTCAGCGCTTGAGCCCCAGAGCGGCCAGCATCTGCTCGCTGTTCTTCTGCATCTGCTCCTGCATCTGCGTGAATGCGCTTCTCGACTGCTCCAGGTAAGTACCCATCATGCCCTGCATCATGGGGGACTGCACATTCATGAACTGCTTCCAGGCCTCGGGATTCGCGCCGCTGGATTGCTCGGTCATCTTGTGCTGCAGATCCATGAAGATCTGAACGTTCTTCTCGAGATACGCACCCATGAAGTCCTGCATGGCGTGGCCGTAAAACCGGATGATGTTGGCCAGCACCTGCTCGGTGAAGATGGGCACGCCTGCGGTTTCTTCTTCCAGAATGATCTGCAGCAGGATGCTGCGCGTGAGGTCGTCGTTGGTCTTGGCATCACGAACCACAAAGGGCTCGTTGTCCATCACCAGCGTCTTGACCTCGGCCAGCGTGATGTACGACGAGGTATCGGTGTCGTACAGACGCCGGTTCGGGTACTTCTTGATGACGCGCACAGCGGGCTGGCTACCACTCTCGGCCTTGTTTTTTTGCACTGATCGATCTTTCAGGGAAGAAGAGGATGCCCCCCCCAAATACGGCTGGGGGTTCTCAAGTCATTCTAGAAACGCTTGAAGCACCTCGCAGCATGGGTTTTCCCTGTGCATGCTAACGATCTGAGTGCATTTCAGGAGGCCCAGGGTCGGGCTTGTTTGCGGGATGCCTGGCATCCGGAAAAAGTTTGGTAGGCGCGATTGGACTCGAACCAACGACCCCCACCATGTCAAGGTGGGTCGACCTGCCCGGCAGGCCAATAGAACCGCCATTCTAGCTCCAGCTATGACAGGTCGGTATGACATACCCGATCTTCCCAAGACCTTAGCTGGCCCGACTTGATGCCTCCACGGCATGAAGGCTCAACTTTCTTTCACCCAGGACCGCCCATGTTCTTCACCATCGCCCGTATCCTCCGCATCACCTACATGGCTCTGCGCGCCGTGGTGGGCATCGTCACCGTCGGCAGCACCGTGGTGCGCTGGTCAGGTTACGCTCGCACGTCTCGCCGCTAGTAGCGGCACAACTCAGGGGACCTCATGGCTCAGTACGACTTGACCAACAACGACGGCACGCCGTTTCGGACGGAACGAGAGAAACAGTCTGCGACGCAGACGCACCGCTCCGAGGCCGACATGTTCATCGAGAAGACACTCAAGGGCGAGGTATCTGACTCGACTGTGGCGATCGCCCTCGCGGTGGTCGTCGCCATCGTCTCCATCGTCAGCGTCATCTCCTGGGCCGCCAAGCGCCCGAAGTGAGCCCACACCGGAACACACGTGTTCCACTTTTTAGCGACCGCTTTTGCTCGTCGCCGCGTACAGCCCGCCCCCATGCCCTATGAAGCTGGACGGACCCCGCCGAAAACACGTCACGAGCTGGAAGACCGTAACGAATCAAATTCGCTAAGTCATTGATTTCTATCACTATTACTATATTCCATTCCAAATTACTTAAAGTCTTACTAAGAAGATTAGAAAGTAAAAGAGTAAATATTATTTATATAGTAGAGAAAGAAAAAAATTTCTCCATCGGAAGGCTCATTCCAGAGCCGCCGCGCCGCCATCATCCACCGCACCGTTGCGTGCGTACTCAGCGTAGAGCGCATTGGCCGGCATCGCCTTGAGCGCCACGCTCCCGAACTCGCGCTGCCCGCCCAGTACCTGCACCACGTCGCCGAACTGCTCGATGGTCGGGCCGACGAGTGCGCCCAGCCCGCTGCCGCCCCGGCTCATGTCCTCGTTGATGTCCACGCCGAACTGCCCCACACCCAGCAGGCCAGCCCGCTGCACGCCGTGGGCGAGGTAGTCGCTCATGTCCCAGCCCTGCTTCCATTCAGGCTGGTCCCCGCCGCCCTGCAGCGTGCCCTTGGCGAAGTCTGCCGCGATCATCACCGGCACATAGGCCGCGAGGGCCATCATGGGGGTGTAGTTGCCCATCTTGAGTTCGTGGGTCACTCGGGCCAGGATCACCTTCTGGAAGCTGTAGACGAACTGCTTGAGGTGCGACACGAGCGCCCAGCGGGGGTCGTTCATCCACAGGGGCTTGTCAGCCGCGTCAGGGCGCAGCACAGCGCCGTCCACCCACTGGTTGAGGGCTGCATGCACCCGTGCCTCCTGCGCAGCGCTGAGACCCTCTGCCACGGTGAGCGCAGGGCGTCCGTCCGGCATCACCTTCACGTCGCCAGCCCGCAGGCCCAGCTCCGCCATCCACCGCGCGCTGTGCGGGGCTCCACCGGCGTGGTGGCGCACGATGAACTTCATGGCCGCCTCGGTGGCACCCACGCGGAAGGACCGGTTCAGGCCCTCCATCATGTTGTACTTGAAGAAGGCGGTGTTGATGCGCTGAGCCGTGCCGCCCACCATGCCCTGCGTGTAGATGTCACCCATCACGCTGGTGAGCAGGGCGCTGTCGATCACGCCGATCAGCTCAGCTGCCTCGCTGCTGCGGTCGGTCGTGCCGGCCTTGCCGTAGCTCTGCGGGATCTCCGACATGCCGCGCTTGAAGGTCGTCCACGCATCGCGCACCGTGCCGCCGCGCACCATGATGCCCACCGGGTCCACGACGGAGCTGAACACCGCGAGCGGGAGCAGGCGGATGTTCTGGTAGACGATCATGTTGCCCATCAGCCGGCGGAGGTGGGGGTTGATGTCGTCGCCCAGCGTGCCGTCGATGCCGCGCAGGTAGTTCAGGGCCAGGTCGAGGTCGGCCTTCGTGGCGCCCTCGCTCTTGGCGTCGGACAGGATGCGCTCCAGCTTGCCGTCGCCCAGCCGGCGGTGCCACTCGGCCTTGCGCGTGGCCTGGGTCACGTAGCTGCTGAGCGTGCCCAACAGGTCCTTCTTCACGAAGGGTGCAGCCTCTGCCGGCGTGACGAACGCCAGCAGGCGCTCCTTCTTGAACTGCATGCCCGGCTGCGTGCTCACCGTGTTGTCCTCCACGCCGTCGCGCACAGCCATCTGCTTGACGAAGTCGTCCACGTTGCCCTTGAACGCACCGCTGGCCACGTGGGGCGCGAGCATGTCGCGGAAGGCCTGCTGGTTCTTGGAGATGAAGTGGAAGTCCCACACGCGGGGGAAGTAGTCCACGCCCAGGTCGCCCACCTCGACGCCGGCCTTGACCATGTAGTCGCGGGTCTGGGCCAGCACGCCCTTGATGGCGCGCACGGCCAGCCGGGCCTCGGGGCTGGGTGCCCGGGTGTTGTTCTGCAGCGCGTCGCGGGCTTCGTCCAGCGTGGCCTTCTCGTAGCCCATCAGCGTGGCGCCCAGCTCGTTCAGGCGCTTGGTGCGCTCGACACGGGCCGCTGGGACGAAGCCCCGGTCGCCGCCGGCATCGTCGGTGTGCTCACGCTTGATGATGTCGGCGAGCTTGACAAGGGCCGGGATTTCCGTGTCGCGCATCCGGCCAGAGCCGGTGGCCACCACCGCATCAGCGAAGCGCGTGACCGGCTCGGCCATCTTGCGGGCGTTGTCCAGCGCGGGGTTGCGCCCGGCGGCGGCCATTGCTGCAGCAGCCACGCTCGGGCTGGTCTTGGCATACTCACCGGAGTGGAAGTAGCCCATGATGTGCAGGGCGCGCTCGTCGTTAGACCAGATGCCCAGCACCTTGCGGATGAACGCAGCGACCTTGCCCAGCGTGCCCTTGGTGGACGGAGCCACGCGGAAGCTCGGGTCGGTTGCCCACATCTGGTACATGTAGGCCACGCGCTCCTCGGGGTCCTTGAGCTGGGCCAGTACGGCCGGCTGGCCGGCGAACCGGGACTTGAGCTGGTCGAGCACAAAGCTGGACGACGCGGCCTTGTCGAGCACGCCCATCACATCCACTGCACCCACGTCGCGCAGCTGGGCGAAGAAGGCATGCAGTGACTCGTGGTGGGCCACAGACATCGGGTCCAGCGCGTGGACCGAGATGCGGATCACGTCGCGCAGGCGCATGCGCTCGAACTCACCGGCGTGGGTGAGGTTCTTCCACTCCAGGCGCACCTTGGGTCCGAGGACCTTCAGGACGTGGTCGGCGACATCTTGGCGCAGGTTGGAGGTCTGGGTGTAGCCCGGGTTGACGGTCTGCGCGCTGCGCTTGGTCAGTGCGTAGGCAGCGTCTGCATCACCAGTCGATGCCGCCACCTGGGCGGCCCGTGCTTTTGGGTTTGGGGTCCCTCCCTCAAAGTCGGCCAGAGACTCGTCCCCCTCCAGCACGCTCTCGGCTTTCTTCACCAGCGCGGACACACCATCTACCTTCGGCTTGCTCTTGGCCCAGGCGAGAATCTCACGGGCCTTCTCGGTGGTGTAGTCCGCCGGCGGGTTGTTCAGGTATTCCATGTGCAGCGCGAGCTGCTCGTCCGCCGTGATCGGGTCCGCCGCGCGGGCAGGCTCAGCTGCCTTGGGCGTGGTCGCCTTGAGGCTCTCCGACACAGCACCGGCATACGTGCGGGCCAGGGGGTTGAGAATCTCCGCCACTTTGGCCGGAGCCATCTCGGCAGAGATCGTGGCCAGCAGGCGCGCGTCCTTGGCGCTCATGGCAGACGACACCTTGAGCACGGCGGCCAGGCGGTCGCCGATCTTGCGGGCGATCGGAGCCTCCGCGCGCTTCAGTGCAGCAGCAGCCATCACCGGGCCGCTGAGGTCGGTCGCACCCTTGCGGTCCTTGCCTGCGGCGCTGTTGGCCGAGCCGTCCATGTTGGAGCGGTTGACCAGGTCTTCCTCTTTGATCCGCTTCGCCGCCACGTGGATGTTGCCGGCCTTGTCCGCGTCCTGGGTCTCGTCAGGGTCCTGGCTCACGCCGTTGCCGTCGTTGCTCGCGCCCAGCTCGGCGTCCAGCTCAGCTGCCTGCTCCTTGACCAGGCCCATGTACTTCACGCGCAGGTTGGCCAGATCAGCAGCGGAGGCGCCGTCGGCCTTGGCCATCTTGTAGGCCGCGCGCAGGTCGTTCATCTCGGAGGTGCGCGCGTCGGCGGCCAGGTCGGCCTTGGTGCGCTTGTCCATCTTCTTTGCGGCGCCGTAGGTCATGGGCCGGTCGGCGACGGTGCCGATCACCACGCTGTCGGCCACCTCGAAGGTGCCGTAGCGTTCCATCAGGCGGGCCACACCGGCGCTGAACATCTCGGCCAGGCGGGCCGCACGGGTCTGGCCCTCGGCGCTGTAGGGCATGCGCTTGTCCATCACCTTCGTGATGCGGCGGGTGTCGAGGATGTTGCCGCCCACCTCGATGCGGTCCTTGCTGTTGGCGTAGCGCTTCGTGTCCAGCTTCATGCCGGCGATGTCCACGTCGTTCAGCGCGTCCTTGTCCTGCGCCTTCTCGGCCACGACGTAGCCGTGGGTGGCGGAGCCCTCGGCCTTCTCGAAGCGCACGTCGTGGCCAGGGTACTTGGCCTGCATGTCCAGCAGGAGTTGAGCCCCGTAGTTCTGGCCGGCTGCGCCGCTGGACTTGAACAGAGCCGGGTCCATGACGGGCTCGTCCTTGGCACCGCGGCCTTTGCGCACCACGTCGGTCTGCTCGGCGTTCGTGCGTTTGCCGTCCTCGTCGAACCCGCCGTCGGAGCCCTCCTCGTCGGTCACGTCGCCCTCTGTGGCGTCCTTGCTGAGCCCGGCTTCCTTCTCGATGGCCAGCGAGATCGCCGTGGCCTTGGGGCCGAAGTGCAGGGCCAGCTGCTCACGGAAGTGGCGCTCGGCTGCTGCGCGTTGGGCAGGGCCGGCGTTGGGGTCAGCGCGCTCACCGCGTGCGTGAGACACCAGCAGGCGGGTGAACTCACCCATCTGGTCGGAGCGGATCATGCCCTGCGACTCCTCGGTCAGCGCCCCGGCCACGAGGTCCTCCAGCTTGCGCGTGCGCTTCTGCAGGTCGGCCAGCTCGTTGAGCTGCACGTAAAAGTTCTCCCGCTGCTCCATGTCCCCGATCTCGCGGAAGGCAGCGTCCAGCACAGAGGCGGTGTCGGCGCCCAGCGTGTCGACCAGGCGGAACATGGTGTCCACGGTCAGCGCACCGCGCGGCATGCGCTCCACTGCCTGGCGCACGCTGTCGGCCACGATGCTCATGGCCTCAGCGTTGCCGGCCAGGTCGGGCTGGGAGATGGTCAGCAGCGGGCCGAGCTTGTCGGCGATGGCCTTGTTGGTGCCGGAGTAGTCCTCGGACTTCTTCACACCGGTGTCGTTCGCAGCCGTGCCGAACGAGTCGCGCAGTGCCTGGGCCTTGCCCATCAGGGCGCGGCCCTTATCCCATCCCTCCTTCAGGCCAGCCATCGTCACCTGGCTGGCGCGGTCGCCGGCGTTGGCCATGGCGTCCGTGACCTGCTGGCGGCGCTCGGGCGTGAGGCCCACGTCGCCCACCATCTGCTCGCCCCACTCCTTGACCTTCTGGGCGGTGGCGTTGTCGGACAGGTCCGTCATTTCTTTCAGGCGCGTGCCCTGCGCACCAGCCCACTCCTTCAGGTCGCCCAGCGGAGCGCCGGCCTTCACGCGCTGCACAGCGTCGCCGCCAGACTCACGGGCCTTGGTGAAGAACGAGCCGAGGTCTTCGCCGAGCGAGGACATGCGCTTGGGTGCCTCGGCCGCGACTGCGTCGCCGGAGGCCTTGGCCGCGCCGGCTGCGGCGGCCACGCGCTCGCGGATGCTGGTGAATTTCTGGCCGACGCCGTCGAGGCTCACGCCGGGTGAGCGCCCCACATCGATTGCGGCGCCTACTGCCGAGCCTGCCCCCGACATCACACTGCCGGCTGCCGCGCCGCCGATAGCGGCTTCGAGGACGGCTTCGCGGTCCAGCGGTGCGTTGATGTCGGTGCCGAGCTGCTTAACCACCTCGCCGCTGGCCTCGCCAGCGCTTTCGAGAGCGGTCTCGCCGGCGTTGCGCTTGACGGTGCCGCCCACGGTCTCGCGCGCACCGGCCCCAGCAACCTTGGTGAGAGTCCGGCCAGCGATCATGCCGGGCACGACACCCTGCAGAGCAGCCGAGCCGCCGCCAGTGACCAAAGCGTCACGCAGACGTTCGCCGGCCGGGCGGGCCATGATCGTTGGGTCAGCTTGTTGGCGCTGCACCACGTCGCCCGACTCGAATGGCGTCAAGGCCAGCGCGGCGCCAGGGATACCGCCGACCAGGCCCCCAGCGATACCGGCGCCCATGGCGGGCAGAGAGCCGCCGACCAGGCCGCCCAGGTACTCGCCCGCGTTGTCGAGTGAGGGGTCCTCGCGGAGCTGGCGGAACGAGCCCACCTTCGGGGAGTTCTGCGGCAGGGCTGCCTGCTCGCGCAGCCCACCGGAGACACCCCGCAGGGACTTCGACACGCCGTCGAAGCCCGCAGCCTCGGCGCTCGCATCAGCCAAGCTGGTCAACTGGCTGCCGGCGCCATACACACCGCCGCGCAGCGAGCGCGTGACGACGTTGTCGTTGCGGCCGGAGGCTTCATTGGCCTGCTCGATTTCAGCTTCGGTCGAGAACGGCGTACCGTCGTTGCTGACCAGATCGTATTGCGCCATGTGGTGTCTTTCGTTTATTGGGCGCGCAGGCGCAGCAGGTCGGGGTTGTGCTCACAGTTCCGTGCTGACCTGTTCAAGATCGCCGGCAAGGACCTGCCGAAGTGACCCCTACGCCGCTGCGCATCCTCAATCTTGTGGAGGCAGCGGCGCTGCTGGACGTCCACAAGACCACCCTCGCCACCATGGCCACATCCCGCATCGTTCCGGGGGCCAAGGTTGGCCGGTCATGGCGGTTCATTGAATCTGATCTGGTTGCGCATCTGCGCGGCCAGTACGAAGGAGACCCTCAGTGTCCCTCTACAAACAGCCCGGCAGCGAAGTCTGGTGGGCGAACATCTCAGTCCCTGGCCACCCTCGGCTACGGCGATCGACTGGCGAGCATGATCGCGTCGCGGCGCAGCGCGTCCACGACGAGTTCAAAGCAGCGCTCTGGAAAGTCGACCCAGCCCTAGCAGGCAAGACCTGGGGCAAAGCCGTCATCAAGTGGTGCGAAGCCGAGACGCGCTCCGATTCGGAGCTGCTCAGTCTGGCGAAGTTCAGCAAGGGCTACAAGGACCGGCTGCTCACCGCTGTGACGCCCGAGTCGATCGACGCTGCGCTGTCCTTCTGCGAGACGGCCGGCACGTACACGCGCTACCGCACGATGATCGCTGCGATCCTCAACCTCTCCGACGTGAAGCTCATCCCCGTGACCACCAGCAGTAAGAGCACGTGCCCGAGCGACTGCGCGCTGGCCGGCAACGGCTGCTACGCCGAGAGCGGCCCGCTGGCCCTGCACTGGGGTCAGGTCTCTGCCGGCACGCGCGGCGGCACCCTGGAAGCCCTGTGCGACCAGATCAAGCACCTCCCGAAGGGCCAGCTCTGGCGCTGGGCCCAGGCCGGTGATCTGCCGGGCGACGGCAAGCGCATCGACACCCAGGCACTGGGCCTGCTGATCGAGTCGAACCGTGGTCGCCGCGGCTTTGGCTACACGCACTACGACGCGTTCGACGACCACAACGCCGACGCCATCAAGGCGGCCAACGACGCTGGCTTCGTCATCAACCTCTCAGCCGACACGCTGGAAGATGCCGACGCGCTGGCCGCGCTGGACATCGCCCCGGTGGCCTGCGTGCTGCCCATCGGCACCACCAAGCCGCTGCGCACTGAGGGCGGCAACCACGTCATCGTGTGCCCGGCCACCCTGCGCGACGACGTGACGTGCGCCTCGTGCAGCATCTGCGCGGTGCCTGGGCACAAGGCGGTGGTAGGCTTCCCGGCTCACGGGTCGGGTGCCAAGAAAGCACAGACCGTTTTCTTTCACCGGAGATTGGAGTTCGCATGAGCCCCGAAGACACCGTCGCGCTTGAGGTCGTCACCGCCAAGCTGCTCGGGCACGACTCGAAGCAGTGGGACACGCCCATGCCCAGCGCGTATGGATCAGACGCCACGGCCTGGTACGTCATGCGCAAGGACTCACACATCGAATACTTCGACACCGAGCAGCAGGCCCTGCGCTTCAAGCGCACGGGAGTGCGGCCGTGACACCAGCACGAGTGCGAGAGCTGCTGGTTTACGACCCGCTTACAGGTGTTTTCACGTGGCGTTCGACTCGCGGGCCATTCATTGCCGGCGAGGTGGCAGGCTCGCAGAGAGCAGATGGCTACTGGAGGATCGGCCTCGACGGGCGCCAGCACTATGCGCACCGGTTGGCGTGGGCCTACATGACCGGCGCTTGGCCTGTCGAAGACGTCGACCACCGCGACCGCGTGCGAGGCAACAACATCTTCAGGAACCTGCGCGAGGCGACTGACGTCCAGAACGCGCAGAACTGCGGACCAAGGGCAGGGTCGAGCGGCTACCCCGGAGTGACCAGGTGCCGAACGAAATGGCAGGCTCAGATCAATGCCGCCAACGAGTACCACTACCTCGGCGTGTTTCCGACTGCGCCCGAAGCCCATGCCGCCTACTTGGAAGCAAAGGCCAGGCTCCACCTCTTCTGAGGCCGACTATGACCAACAACTATGACATCGTAGACCAATCGAACGCTTTCTAAGCCATCTCTAATTTCGAGCCGAGGCGACCGGCCAACAAAAAAGCCCTTGCAACTCATTGAATTACAAGGGCTTTTTTGGTAGGCGCGATTGGACTCGAACCAACGACCCCCACCATGTCAAGGTGGTGCTCTAACCAGCTGAGCTACGCGCCTACAAACGATTCGAAG
>LNFM01013531.1_pt1 | contig 10364 bp, 10 predicted proteins | sample 596031 | NCBI WGS metagenome assembly LNFM01 (sample SAMN04254537, study PRJNA301005) | activated carbon metagenome | isolation source: dual media filters at the Ann Arbor, Michigan drinking water treatment plant | place: USA: Ann Arbor | reverse complement strand
GGATGCGGGGTTTTTTTATGCGCGGCGCGACTTCAGTTGACGCGGCGTTCGATCACGATCTCTTCGACCTCGACGCGGCGATTCGGCGCCAGGCAGGCGATCAGTGCCGCCTGGTTGCGGTCGTTGCAGGTGACCACGGGATTGCTCTCGCCCTTGCCGACGGCTGTCAGGCGGTTGGCCGGCACGCCCTTGCTCACCAAATAGTTTTTGACGGCATCGGCGCGGCGCTCCGACAGCTTCTGGTTGTAGGCATCAGAGCCGATCCGGTCGGTATAGCCGGTGACCGTGATGTTGCCGTTGAAGTTGCCGCTACTCAGGGTCTGCGCAATCTGGTCGAGCTTGGGTTGTGGCTGGCGAAGATCGGCCCGGTCAAACTCAAACAGCTCGGTGGCCGACAGGGTCACACGTTCGAAGCGTGCAGGCGCGGGCGCGGGTGGTGGTGGCGGCGGTGGTGCCTGCGTCACAGGCGCCGGAGGCGGTGGCGTGTACTGCACAGGCACCGGACGCGCCGGTTTGTCGAAGTAGTAGCTGATGCCCAGGTTCAGGGATGTGTTGTTCGCACGGTCAAAACCGAAGGTGTTGTCCCTCAGGTAGGTGCGCGTTCGGCGCAGGTCGGCCTGCATGAACCACTGCTCGGACAGACCGACCTGAAAGCCGATACCGAGGTTCAGATACGGCGAGGTCTTGCGCACAGCCGGGAGTTTGTCCCGCTCGGCGCCTATACCCGCGAGCAGGAAGGGCCGGAAGTTGCTGCGGTTGAACATGTACAGCGCATCGACACCGAGCGTGCTCTGTTCGAAGCGCCGGCCGTTGTTGTCCGCACGCGCGAAGCTGCCGCCGACCTGGATGTCCCAGGACGGCGCGACGGCCTTGCCAAAACGCAGTCCCAGTCCGGTGAGATTCTTGTCGCCGTTAAAGCGTGAGTCCGGGTCGACCACCGTGAGCTGCGGCATCACGTACCACGACGGATTGTCGATGTACGTGGTTTGGGCCAGCACGGTGCCGGAGCTCAGGCCGGCCAGGACGGCCGCAGTGGCAGCGCTCGCTGCGACGAGTTTGAATTTCATGGAGTTCTCCAGAAAACTTTGATTGGTTGGTTGGTTGGTTTGAGTGCCTCACGCCCGGCTAAAAACTTTGCGTGGCGCACACGGTGCGCGCAACGCGAGACCGCCAATTGTGGGAACTCTCCGCGGGTCATTGTGAGACAGCGCCTACGCCGGGGCCAACGCAAAAAAAATCCGCTGCCTGTCAAAGCAGCGGATTGTTATTGAATCGATACCTGCAGGTGCAGGCTGGTGTCAGCAATCAGGAGGGGTCCTTGCTGCGGGTGCGGCTCACCGCGCTGAAGATGCCTATGCCCAGAAAAATCAGCGTACCGATGCCGATGTACAGGTGCGGCACGCCTGCTTCGACGGCCGCCCAGATGACGCCGCCGAGAAAAATCACAAACCCGATCATGTAAAGCGCGAAAGACATGGCTACCTCCAGAAGTTGATGCAGCAAGTGTGGGTGCGATTGCCAAAGCCGCCTATCGGTTGCCGGCCTTTCAAGCTGTGGGAGCCGGCCTACTGTTCACCCGCGCGAAAGGCTTGTCTGGAAAAAAGTTCTAACCGCAAATAAACCGTGTGGTCTAAAGATTTATGCAAGTTGCCAGAGGAGAAATTCATCACAACAGCACGGTTCAAAATGCCTGTATCAGAACGTGACAGGCTGTAATGAAAAGAATACGATTGAGTGAAAAGAGGAGATGTCTGCGGACCTCAACATAACTCGAATGACGTTTTGCACGGAGGTCGGAAGACCTCACCAAACTCACATCGGATACCACCATGTCATTCTTTCAAAGCCTTTTTTCCTCATCCCAAAGCGGTGCCCGCGAAAGCGTTGACGGGCCCGAGACCGGCCCTGTCAAGATGAACCTCGATGAGCGCATGGCGTTCAGGCGGGAGATGCTGTTTGATTCCGTCAAAAGCACCATGGAGAGCCGGGGCATCCTGAGTGCCAGCTACCGCTTCAAGGTCGTGCGCGCCGACAAGCGTGGTCACAGCTTTGTGGTGATGGTCGATCTGTCCACCGACTTCATGGACGGTGAGCAGGGCCAGCAACGACCCTTGATGGCGCTGGGCGATGCGATCCGCAAGAACGCGCTGTCGCGTTACGGTATCGGCGTGCCGGCGGTCTACTGGCGCGTCAATGAGGAGATCAAGGGTATTGACCCGAGTCGCGGCGACGCCACCAACCCCGGTGCGGCCGCCACACCGGAAGCCATCCGTTCATCCAACATGCGCAAGTACGAGCGTGCAACCGCCCAGGAGCTGGCAGCCTTCGAGGCGGCCTGGCAGAAAAGCAGCGAGTTGTCGATTGGCGACCGGACCTATTCGTCCGATCTGGCGCCGCTGGGCAGCGACAGCAAGGACAGCATCAGGGACAGCGCGGCCGACAGCAGCCGCGACAGCCGCTAGAGCTGGCCGTCCGGCTCATGTTCCGCGCCTCATCCGGCGCACCCCGGTCAGCGTCCGATAATGGTGCTCTGTTCACCGACCGGGCTTCCCTCATGTTTTCCACTGCTTCCAGCCTCTGCCTGCCAGGCCTTTCCGGTCCGTGCCTGAAAGCCGCCGCGTGAGCGGGCCTGCCCGCATCGGCTGGACCGAAGCCGGTGAAGCATGTTCTGCGCGCTGGCGCTCTGAAAGCGGGGCCCCGCCGCCCAAACGTGTGGTGCTCGCCGATGACACACTCAGTGCCGATGCGGCCTTCCGGCTGGCCAGCGAGGGCACGGGCATGTTGTGGCGGGGCGACTTCCAGAATGCACGCCTGCTGCTCCAGGCGCTGGCGCGCCGTATCGACAAACCCCGCAAGGCCAAAAAGGCGAAAGCCGATGCAGCGCCGCCTTCGCCCGTGGATGCCTTCAACCTTTACCGCCAGGCGCAGTCACAGCGCGCCCGCACCCTGGCCATGCTGCTGATCGAGTTTGACGGTGAACATCGCATCGCGCTGCGGCGCGCCCCCGATGTGCTGGAGGCCTGCAGCGAGGTGTATGGCGCCGGCGATGCCGCGCAGGGCCACTATGTTGCGCCGCTGCGCGAACTGCAGGGCCTGATAGGCGCCCACGAATGGCGAAAAAAGGGTGTGGCCATCGCGGCCCTGGGCGGCGAGCGGATCTACCCGCACTACGGGGTGTTTGCGCCGGTGCGCGGGGACTATATGGAATTGCTGGCGCAGGCGCCGCTGCCGCCCGCGCTGTCTTCGGGCGGTGTGGCCTTCGACATCGGCACCGGCACCGGTGTGCTGGCCGCGCTGCTGGTGCGACGCGGTGTGGCGCGTGTGGTGGCGACCGACACCGATCCGCGTGCGCTGGCCTGTGCGCGCGACAACCTGGCGCGCCTGGTGCCGGACGGTCAGGTCGAACTGGTGCAGGCCGACCTGTTCCCCGAGGGCGCCGCACCGCTGGTCATCTGCAATCCGCCGTGGGTGCCGGCGCGCCCGAGCTCGCCGATCGAACACGCGGTCTACGACCCCGACAGCCGCATGCTGCGCGGGTTTCTGAACGGCCTGAAGGCGCATCTGGCGCCGGGCGGCGAAGGCTGGCTGATCCTGTCGGACCTGGCCGAACACCTGGGCTTGCGCTCGCGTGCCGAGCTTCTGGGCTGGATGGACGCAGCCGGCCTGCAAGCGCTGCACCGCCTCGATGTGCAGCCCATCCACCCGAAGGCCGAGGACGCCGGCGATCCGCTGCATGCGGCGCGCTCCGCCGAAATCACCTCCCTGTGGCGCCTGGTGGTCAAGCCGGCGGGCTGATTTGCTATGAAGTTGATAGCATTGTGCGGACAACTGGCAAGGGCCAGGGCCCGATTTGCCTGAGAATGGTGAGCAGGTGCGGTCGCAGGCCGCCGCTCATCCCGATTGTCCCGAAAGGAGGCCTCCATGGCGTATGAACTGCATTACTGGCCGACCATCCAGGGTCGCGGCGAGTTTGTCCGGCTTGCCCTCGAGACCGCTGGCGCCGATTATGTGGACGTGGCGCGTGGCAGGGGCAAGGGACAAGGTGTGGCCGCCAGCTTGCGGCGCATGGCTTCGAAGGACCTGGTGCAGCCGCCGTTCGCGCCGCCTTTTCTGGTGCATGGCAAACACACCATCGGCCAGACCGCCGCCATCCTGCTCTACCTCGGGCCGCGCCTGGGCCTGGTGGGCAACAGTGAATCCGCCCGGATCTGGACGCACCAGCTTCAGTTGACGATCGCCGACGTGGTGGCGGAAGTGCATGAAACGCATCACCCGATCGCGACCAGCCTGTATTACGAAGAGCAGAAACAGGAAGCGGCCAAGCGCGCGAAAGCATTTCGCGAGCAGCGCCTTCCCAAATTCCTGGGCTGGTTCAACACCGTGCTGGCGCGCAATCCCGCCGGCGCGAAATGGCTGGTCGGGGCGCGCCTCAGTTATGCCGACCTGTCGCTGTTCCAGCTGGTCGATGGCCTGCTGTATGCCTTTCCCGCAGCCACGCAACGCGCCCTCGACAAAGTGCCGCATGTGCGGGCCTTGCACTTGCGCGTGGCTGGCCACAAACGCGTCGCGGCCTACCTCGTCAGCGCGCGCCGCATCGCCTTCAACGAGGACGGCATTTTCCGCCGCTACCCCGAGCTGGACGGCTAGACCGCGCCCTTAGCGCACACCATTTTGGCGGCGCCGGCATACGGCGCGTTCTCCTACACCTGCCCATGTCCCTGCCTGACCACAGGCTTGAGGATGCGGCTTGAGGATGAATTTCTGGCTGCAAAAACGGGCGTGTCGAACGCCTTTCACAGAGCGGTCATTGATCCCAACCATCATCCTCAAAGGAGCATCACCATGGCACTCGACCACAAAGACAAGGATCTCAACCTTGACCCCATCACTGACGCACCCGGCGCACATCCCGTGGGCACGGGCCTCGGCGCCGCTGCTGGCGGCGCAGCTGCGGGTGCAGCGGCCGGGGCATTCGGCGGCCCTGTGGGCGCGCTGGCCGGCGCTGTAGTCGGCGCGGTGGCCGGCGGCCTTGGCGGCAAGGCGGTGGCGGAAGCCATCAACCCGACTGCCGAAGAAGCCTACTGGCGCGACAACTACACACGTGAGCCGTATTACGAAAGCAGCCGCAGTTACGAAGACTATGCGCCGGCCTACCGCCTGGGCGTGTACGGCCGCAGCAACTACACCGGTAGCTTTGAGGAAGCCCAAAGCGAGATGTCGGTGTACTGGGACAGCCGCAAGGAAAATTCGCGCCTGTCGTGGCCAGAGGCCGAAGCCGCCAGCCGCGCAGCCTGGACACGTGTGGACCAACAAATGTCGGGCGGCAAGCGCACTGCCTCCGGAGAGGTCGCCGACAACGACGATGTGATTGACACCCTCAACGACCTGCTGGAAACCTGTCGCGACGGCGAGTATGGTTTCACGCAGTCCGCCGAACACGTGAAGGCCCAGGACATCAAGACCCTGCTGCTGCGTCATGCCGACGAGTGCCGTGGTGCAGCGGCCGAGCTGGCCGGCCAGATCCGCCAGTTTGGTGGTGAGCCGGACGAAGGCGGTACCACCAGTGGTGCCATGCACCGCGGCTGGGTCTCGGTGCGCGGAGCGCTCAGCGGCTACACCGATCTGGCCATGCTGGAGGAGTGCGAACGTGGCGAAGACGCCGCATTGGCCCGCTACCGCAAGGCCCTCAAGCAGGACGGCCTGCCTTCCGGCGTTCGTTCACTGATCGAGCGTCAGGCCCAGGGCGCACAACGCAACCATGACCAGATCAAGGCCATGCGTGATGCGCTGAAGGCCGCATCCTGATCCGTCCCTGACGCGCACAAAAAGCTGGCCTCGGCCAGCTTTTTTTATGTCCTCGGTCCGTAGTCCTCAGTGCTTGCCGTGGCCATGGCCTTTGCCAGGGTGACCGCCAGGGTGCTTGTCGTGTGGGTACTTTCTGGGTTTCTTCTCTTTTACCGCATGGCTGTTGTCACGCACCCGACAGCCGGGCTGGCGGCGGTAGCCATTGCCGGTCTGCACCCGGTTGTCGGGTGTCCAGCGATAACCGTCCCGCTTGAGGATGACCATGGGGGTTCCTCGTTGGTTGGGGATGCAGTGTGGGCGCGCTGCGCAAGCGGCGTACACCTGGGCCGGTAAAGTGATATACAGGCCCGGGGAAGGTTTGCAAATCCCGGGTGCTATTTATTTGATAGCTGTTGAGACTTGCTGGACATGGGCTGGAGCCATGTTTGCCTAGTTTTTAAGCCTGCTGCTGCCGCAATCGACCTGTGCACTCAGCACCGCGTCCTGCGGGCCGAAGCTGCTGTCGGTCACCTTGCAGCCCGAAGCTTTCTCGATGGCCTGCACCAGGCTGGCAGCCCTGGACTTGAGATCTGGACGTGCGACAGGCGGTGTCGCGGTCCAGGTGCTGGCGGTGATTTGCTCGACCCGATACTTCAGCCCGTCAAGCTCCACGATTTGGGGTGCGCCGGTTTGCGGATCGCCAAGCCCGCTGCATGCCGCGAGACCCAGGGCCGCAAGCACCAGGGCCAGCGAGGCCGCCCTGACCGGGCCGCGCGTCAAGAAATCCCCGTCATGCTCGGCGCGGCTTTGGGTTGCGGCACCATCGGCGGCGTATCCGGCGTCTTGGACTGCGGACAGCCGGTCAGGAAAACCACGGCAAGCAGCACGGTCAGGGCGGGATATACATATTTCATGACGGGCTCCCGGCGGGATGAACAGTGTGGAGGGGGCCGGCCGCAGGAGTGCGCCGGTAATGGATGGACGATAGGCGGATGCAGCCATGGCCCCAAGAAGCTGGCGCGCCGGCCTGCTGTCGGCGGGCGACGCATTGCGCTGTGATGGCCCGCCTACACACGGGCTCAGGTCTTGCGTGCACGCGTTCTGGTGGCACTCGCGGCGCCAGCCGGCTTGAAACCCATGGCCTTCATGGCGGCCGACAAAGGGGCCCGCGATGATTCATAGGCATCCCAGGGTGAATTGCCGATGGCCAGGCGTTCGCCGATGTTGCGGGCATTCCAGTGGGCGGCGCTGGTCAACGCATCGAGTTCTTCCCAGGCAATGGGTACCGACACGCCCATACCCGGGCGGGCGCGCACCGACCAGGCGCAAACCGTGGTGGCGCCGAAGCCGTTGCGCAGGTAGTCCGGGAAGATCTTGCCGACCCGGTTGCGCGGCCCGCTTTTGGCGACAAAACGCTCCGGAATGACGCTGGACAGGTGCTGCACGATGGCCTGCGAAAAAGCCTTCACCGTGTCCCAGTCGGAGGAGGGCTTGAGCGGCACCACCACATGCAGGCCCTTGCCGCCGCTGGTCTTGGCGAAACAGGGCAGGCCCAGTTCCTTGAGGAAGGCCTGCACCAGTTGTGCCGACTCCCGCACCTGCACCCATGACACCCCTTCGCCGGGATCGAGGTCGAAGGTCATGCGGTCCGGCTTGCCCATGGCCCGGGTGGTGGCGTTCCAGGTGTGGAATTCCATCACGTTGAGCTGCGCGGCTGCCAGCAGGGTTTCTGCAGTTGCGATGGCCAGCAGCGGACCATGGCCCGGGTCGAATTTCGGGTCCAGCTGCTTGATGCCGGGAATGCTGGTGCTGTCGGCATGTTTCTGGAAAAACAGCTCGCCGGTGATGCCGTCCGGCGCGCGCACCAGTGCCACCGGCCTGGCTTTGAGGTGCGGCAGGATCAGCGGCGCGACCCGTGCGTAGTGTTCGATCAGTTCCAGCTTGGTGAAGCCGGTGCTGGGGTCGATGATGCGTTCCGGGTGGGTGACACGCAGCTTCCCGGTGCTGACCGGCGGCAAGGCCGCCGTCTTTTGGGCTGCAGGTTTTTTCGCGGTGGCGGGTTTTTTTGCGGCCATGACTTTCTCCACAGGTAAGGCTGATTCACGCACCACCTTGCGCGCGGGTTTGTCGGCGCGCAAGCCCTGGAACACCGCGTGGCGGATGTTGCCGGCGTGTGTCCACTGCGCAAAAACGACTTCCGCCACCAGTTGGGGCCGGACCCAGTGGCCTTTGACGGAAGAGGGCAGTCCGGCAAACGCCGTGCGCTCAGTGCTGAGCGGCTTCAGGGCGGCCAGCAGGCTGTTGAGGGTTTTCTCGTTGAAACCGGTGCCCACGTTGCCGACATGCTGGAGTTCGCCCTGGTCGTTGTAAACACCGAGCAGCAGCGCGCCCAGGCCGGTGCGGGAACCCTGGGGCTCGGTATAACCGCCGATCACAAATTCCTGGCGCAACTGGGTCTTGACCTTGATCCAGTCGGTGGAACGCCGCGAGACATAGGTCGATGCGGCACGTTTGCCGATCACGCCTTCCAGCCCCAGACGCGCGGCCGAATCGAGCAGGTCCTGCGCGCCACTGTCGAAGGTTTCGCTGAAGCACAGATGATCGAGTCCGGCGCCGCTGACCAGGCCGCGCAGCAATGCGCGCCGTTCCACCAGCGGCACCTGACGCAGGTCATGACCCTCGTAAAACGGCAGGTCGAACAGGTAATACACAATTTGCGCCGTGCTGGCACTGTCGAAGGCGTTTTGCAGCGCGCCGAAGTCGGGCACGCCGTCCTGGCCATGCACCACGATTTCGCCATCCAGCCAGCCCGACTTCAGGCCGAGTTGCGACAGCGTCTTGACCAGCGGCTGCAGCTTGCCCGACCAGTCGTGGCCGTTGCGGGTGAAACACTGGATGGACTTGCCCTCGATACGGGTCATCAGGCGGTAGCCGTCGAACTTGATTTCATACAACCAGTCGCCGTCGTCTTCGGGCACCGCCGACACCAGCGTTGCCAGTTCGGGCGCCAGCGTGGCCGGCAGTGCCGCCTTGGTGGCTTCGGGCGGCAGCATGCGCCGGCTTTGGGTGTCGGATGGGGCCGCCGGTTTTTTGACCGCGGCAGATTTGGCCGCTGCCCTTTTTCGCGGGGCCAGGGGCAGGCCGGTCAGCACGCTGTTCGGCAGGGCCTCCAGCACGTCGTAGTCGGCAGCTGCTTGCGCCTCGCCGTCCTTTTCCTTGATCAGCAGCCAGGGCGGCTGGCGCTCATCGCCCTTGCCGTGCATGCGCACCAGCGTCCACAGCCCCCTGAGCTTGTTGCCACGCAGCTCGAACTTGAGCTTGCCGGCCTTCAGGGCTTTGGCCGCATCACCCACCGGCAGCCAGCTGCCCTGGTCCCAGACAATCACGTTGCCGGCGCCGTACTGCCTGTCGGGGATGCTGCCCTCGAAGCCTGCATAGGCAATCGGGTGGTCTTCGACCTGAACCGCCATGCGTTTGACCTGGGGGTCCAGGCTGGGGCCCTTGGGCACGGCCCAGCTTTTGAGCGTGCCGTCGAGTTCGAGCCGGAAGTCGTAGTGCAGACGGCTGGCATCGTGTTTCTGGACCACGAAGCTCAGGGTTTTCGAACGGCGTCCGCCGGTGGCAGGCTCCGGCGTGCGGCTGAAATCCCGCTTGCTGCGGTAGCTTTCGAGACTGTCGGCCGTGGCCATGGGGCGTGAAGCCACGCTGCCTCAGGCCGCCTTGCGCCGGGCCGGTGCCGCCTTGGCCGCAGGTTTGCGCGCAGTTTTGGCCGCAGCTTTTTTGGCGGGTGGTTTGGCCGCGCTGTCACTGGTTTTGGCTGCCCCGCCCTTGTTGCGCAGGCTGCGCTGCAGCAGCTCGGTCAGGTCGATGATCCTGGCGCCGGAGCGGGCGGTGCTGCCCTCGTCCTCTTCCGGCTGCTCCACGGTTTCGATCTTGCCTTCCTTCACCTTCTGTTCAACCAGCGCCATGATGTCGTCCTTGAAGGAGTCGCTGAACTGCTCGGGCTGCCACTTGCCGGTCATGTCATCGACCAGCTGTTTGGCCATCGACAGTTCCTTGTCACTCAGACCGGCGGCTTTCGCGCCTTCGGCCGGCAGGTCCAGGTCTTCCCAGCTGCGGATGTCGGCGCCCCAGCGCAACAGGTTCAGGATCAGCCCGGGACCCGAAGGTACCAGCACGGCCAAATGCTGCTTGGTCTGGATCACCACGCGGGCGATGCCGACGCGCTGGGTTTTCAACAGGGTATCGCGCAACAGGGCATAAACCTTCTTGCCCTTGTTGATGGGCGCAACGTAATAGGGCCGCTCAAGGTAGACAAAAGGAATGTCCGTGTTCGGCACAAAACTCTCGATCTCGATCGTCTGGGTGGTCTTGGGGTAAGCCCCGGCGATTTCCTCGGCGGACAGCACCACGTACTGGCCATCCTCGTAGGCAATGCCCTTGACGATGTTTTCCTTGGTGATTTCCTTGCCGGTCTTTTTGTTGATGCGTTTGTAGCCGACCGGGTCCATGCTGCGTTTGTCCAGCCAGTCGAAGTCAATGCCGCTTTCGGTCGTCGCCGAATGCAGCGACACCGGAAT